>Ga0335079_10003331_pt1 | contig 18554 bp, 15 predicted proteins | sample Lox_Sample_33_FD_206719 | JGI IMG/M metagenome (GOLD analysis project Ga0335079, IMG submission 206719) | Soil microbial communities from Loxahatchee National Wildlife Refuge, Florida, United States - Lox_Sample_3.3 | ecosystem: Environmental > Terrestrial > Soil > Wetlands | place: USA... | reverse complement strand
ACCGGGGTGCGAGCGGGCGAAATCCTGGGCCGTGAAGCCGCGCGCCTCGAGGACCGCGACCGCGAGCGCATCTCCCATGGCGAGGCTGGCGGTGGTGCTGGCGGTGGGGGCGAGGTTGAGCGGACAGGCCTCTTCCTCTACCGCGACATCGAGCGCCACGTTGGCAGAGCGCGACAGCGTCGAGTCGCCCTTGCCGGTCATGACGATGAGCGGCACACCGAGGCGCTTCAGGTGCGGCAGCAGCGCCACCACCTCGGGAGTCTCGCCGGAGTTGGACAGCGCGAGCACCACGTCGGATACGGTGATCATGCCGAGATCCCCGTGCCCGGCCTCGGCCGGATGCAGGAAGAAGGCCGGGGTGCCGGTGCTGGCGAGCGTCGCGGCGATCTTGCCGGCGATGTGTCCGGACTTTCCCATGCCGGTCACCACGACGCGCCCCCGGCACCCGAGACACAGGCGGCAGGCTGCGGCAAACCCCGATCCGATGCGCGCGCTCAGGGCCCCCAGGGCCCGCTCCTCGATGGCGAGCGCGCGCTGCGCGGAGGCGATCAGCTGCTCATCGTCGGGGTTGGGGGCGGGTGATGCGCCCGGTTGCGGGTTCATGCAGCTCATTATAGGCGCCACAGGCGCCCGCACGGCGCGCCCATGTAATATCCCGCCCATGAACCCCGAAGAAGTCGCGCGGCTGATCCGCGCGGGCCTCCCCGGCGCCGAGGTCGAGGTGCGGTCCGACGACCACACGCATTTTGCCGCGCGCATCGTCGCGCGCGAGTTCGACGGCAAGCGCAGTCTCGCCCGCCACCAGCTGGTGTATCGCGCCCTCGGCGCGCTCGTGGGGCGTGAGATCCATGCGCTGTCGATCGAAGCGCTGACGCCGGACGAGGCGCAGGAGGACTGAAGAATGATGCGTGTGAACCGGCGCGCGTGGCGCCTGGCGGCCAACAAACATGGATAAATTGCAGATCCAGGGCGGCACCGCCCTCGATGGCGAAGTGCGCATCTCCGGCGCCAAGAACGCGACGCTGCCGATCCTCGCGGGCGCGCTGCTGGCGGATGACCCGGTGGTGGTCGCCAACGTTCCGCACCTGAAGGACGTCACCACCACCGTGGAGCTGCTCGGCAGGATGGGCGCCACGGTCACGATCGATGAGCGCATGCGCATCGAGGTCGACGGCTCGACGGTGCGCGAGTGCTTCGCCCCGTACGACCTCGTGAAGACCATGCGCGCCTCGATCCTGGTGCTCGGTCCGCTGGTGGCGCGCCACGGGCACGCCGACGTGTCGCTTCCCGGCGGCTGCGCGATCGGCGCGCGCCCGGTGAACATTCACGTCGCGGGGCTGCAGGCGATGGGCGCGGACATCACCATCGAGGGCGGCTACATCCGCGCGCGCGCCACACGCCTCAAGGGTGCGCGCCTGGTGCTCGACACCGTCACGGTCACGGGCACCGAGAACCTCATGATGGCCGCGACGCTCGCCGACGGCGAGACCGTCATCGAGAATGCGGCGCGCGAGCCGGAGGTGGTGGACCTCGCCAATTTCCTCATCGCCATGGGAGCCCGCATCCAGGGCGCCGGCACCGACAAGATCGTGGTGCAGGGCGTCGAGCGGCTGCGCGGCACTACCTACGAGGTGCTGCCCGACCGCATCGAGAGCGGTACTTATCTGGTCGCCGGCGCCATCACGCGCGGGCGGGTGCGCATCAAGAACACGCGCCCCGATCATCTCGACGCGGTGATCGCCAAGCTCGAGGAGGCGGGCGCGAAGCTCACCGTGGGCGACAACTGGATCGAGGTCGACATGCGCGGGCGGGAGCTGAAGGCGGTGGACGTGCGTACCGCGCCGTACCCGGCGTTCCCGACCGACATGCAGGCGCAGTTCGCGGCCCTCAACACCGTGGCCGAGGGCGTCGGCACCATCACCGAGACGATCTTCGAGAACCGCTTCATGCACATGCTGGAGATGCGCCGGCTGGGGGCGGAGATCCGCCTGGAAGGGAACACCGCCATCATCCACGGGGTCAAAAAGCTCACCGCCGCCCCGGTGATGGCCACGGACCTGCGCGCCTCGGCGAGCCTGGTGCTCGCGGGGCTGGTCGCCGAGGGGCGCACCGACGTCGAGCGCATCTATCATATCGACCGCGGCTACGAGGCGATCGAGGAGAAGCTGGCACAGCTCGGAGCGCAGATCCGCCGGGTACCTAATTAAATTGGACGAAATCGCAGGAAGCGATTTCGTCAGACATCAGCTTCGTTGCCGCCGGCAAAAAGCGTGGTTTTTGCCGGCTGCGCACCGGGGCGTGGAGAGTGCGATGCAGATCGGGATGATCGGACTCGGACGCATGGGCGCCAACATGGTGCGCCGGCTGGTGCAGGGGGGCCACGAGTGCGTGGCCTACGACCCGAAAGCCGCAGCGGTGCAGGCGGTGAGCGCCGACGGTGCGCGCGGCGTGGCCTCGCTCGCTGAGCTCGCGCGCGCACTCCAGCCGCCGCGGGCAGTATGGATCATGGTGCCGGCGGCAATTGTGGATACCGTGCTCGCGCAGCTGCGCCCGCTGCTCGCCGCCGGCGATGTGGTGATCGACGGCGGCAACTCCAACTACCGTGACGACATCCGTCGCGCCGCGGAGCTCGCGTCCGCCGGCATCCATTACCTCGACGTCGGCACGAGCGGCGGCGTGCTCGGCCTCGAGCAGGGTTATTGCCTGATGGTGGGCGGGGAGCGCGAAGCGGTGGCACTGCTCGAGCCGGCGCTTGCGACGCTGTCTCCGGGCGGGCGGCTGGCCGAGCGCTCCCCGGGCGCGGCTGCGAGCCGCGCGGCCGCGGCGCTCGGCTATCTGCACTGCGGTCCCTCGGGCGCCGGCCACTTCGTGAAGATGGTTCACAACGGCATCGAGTACGGCCTGATGGCGGCCTATGCCGAGGGCCTCAATCTCCTGCGGCACGCCGATGCCGGACTCGCCGCCGATCAGGCGGCGGATGCCGAGACCGCGCCTCCCGCGGATGCGCGCTTCTTCCAGTACCGGCTCGACATGGCGGCGATCGCCGAGCTGTGGCGCCACGGCAGCATCATCACCTCGCGTCTCCTCGACCTGACCGCCGAGGCGCTGGCGCGCGATCCGCGACTCGAGGGTTTCGCCGGCCGCGTCGCCGACTCGGGCGAGGGACGCTGGACCGTGCAGGCCGCGATCGACGTCGGCGTGCCGGCGCACGTGCTGTCGGCCGCGCTCTATTCGCGCTTCGACTCCCGCGGACGCGGTGAATTCGCCGACAAGGTGCTGTCGGCGATGCGCCTCGGCTTCGGCGGCCACGTCGAAAAGCACGGCTGAGACGGGGGCGCCGTGGACCGCCGCGACTGCGACGCCATCGTGCTGTTCGGCGCCTCGGGCGATCTGTGCTACCGCAAGATCCATCCGGCGCTCTATCAGCTGGTGCGGCGCGGCATTCTCAAGGTGCCGGTGATCGGCGTGGCGCGCGCCGGCTGGAAGGCCGAGCAGTACGCGGCGCGCGTGCGCGAGAGCATCGCGGCCTTCGTGCCCGGGGCGGATGCGGCGGTGGTGGCGCGCTTCCTCGCGCTGCTGCGCTACGTGGACGGCGACTACAACGTGCGCGCCACCTTCGATGCGCTGCGCGCCACGCTCGGCGGCGTCGAGCGGCCGCTGCACTACCTCGCGATCCCGCCCAGCATGTTCGCCGTGGTGGCCGAGCACCTGAGCGCCTCCAGCTGCGCGCGCGGCGCGCGTATCGTGGTCGAGAAGCCCTTCGGTCGCGACCTCGCCTCGGCGCGCGCGCTGAATGCCACCCTGCACGCGCACTTCCCGGAGTCGCAGATCTTTCGCATCGACCACTACCTCGGCAAGGAGGCGGTGCAGAACATCCTGTACTTCCGCTTTGCCAACTCCTTCCTCGAGCCGGTGCTCAATCGCACCTTCGTCGCGAGCGTGCAGATCACCATGGCCGAGAGCCTGGGGGTCGCCGGTCGCGGCCGCTTCTACGAGGAGGCCGGCGCGATCCGCGACGTGATGCAGAATCATCTGATGCAGATCGTGGCGCTGCTCGCCATGGAGCCGCCGGTGAACACCGAGGGCGAGTCGCTGCGCGATGAGAAGGTGAAGGTGCTGCGCGCGGTGCGTCCGGCGACGCCCGCGGAGCTGGTACGCGGGCAGTTCGCCGGCTACCGCCAGGAGCCGGGGGTGGCCGCCGACTCGCGCGTCGAGACCTTCGCGGCACTCGCTCTGCACATCGACTCCTGGCGCTGGAGCGGCGTGCCGTTCTACATGCGCGCCGGCAAGCGCCTGCCGGTCACGGCCACGGAGGTGGTGGTGGAGCTGCGCGCGCCGCCGGCGGCCGTGTTCGGCGATTCCGGTCCCGAGCTGCCGAACCACCTGCGCTTCCGCCTCGGCCCGGAAGTCGCGATCGCGCTCGGCGCGCACTCCAAGAAGCCGGGCCCGGTCATGACCGGCCGGGACGTGGAGCTGTTCGTCGCCGAGAGCGAGGGCGACGACATGGACGCCTACGAGGTGCTGATCAGCTCCGCCCTCATCGGCGACACCGCGCACTTCGCCCGCCAGGACGAGGTCGAGGCGGCGTGGGCGATCGTCGATCCGCTGCTGAACGCCGCCAGCGCCCCGATCGAGTACGCACCGGGGAGCTGGGGGCCGCCGCAGGCCGAGCAGCTGCTGCAGGGACCGTGCGGCTGGCACAACCCCGGAGCGAAGCCGCAGGACTGGCAGCGCTCCTGCGGGCGCTGAGCCCGCGCCCGGTCCCACGGAGGGATCCGACTTGCAGGCCATCCGGCTCGTTCTTCTGCTGATCCTCGCCTGCGGGCCGCTCCTCGCCGCAGCCCCCAGCGTGCCTGCGGCCTTCACCCACGCGCGCGCCGACGACTGGATCAACTCGCCGCCGCTGACGCTGGCGGCCCTGAAGGGCAAGGTCGTGATGGTCGAGTTCTGGGCCTTCGACTGCGTCAACTGCCTCAATTCCCGCGCCTGGATCGATTCGCTCGAGCAGGACAAGGGACCCCGGGGGCTGGTGGTGGTCGGCGTGCACACGCCGGAGCTCGACGAGGAGCGCTCCGCCGCCGCCGTGCGCCGCGCGGTCGAGCGGCTCAGGATCCATCACCCGGTGATGATCGACACCGACACGTCCTACTGGAAGGCGCTGCACGTGCAGTACTGGCCGACGTTCTGCCTCATCGGGCGCGACGGACTGCTGTACGCGTGCGTGCCCGGAGAGATGCACAAGGGCGATGAGCGGGCCGGCCGGGTGGAGAGCGTGCTCGACATGCTCCTCAGGGCGCCGCCGCCAGATCGCCCAGCGCCTCCTTGAGCGGGCCCAGCCACGGCTCGAAGTTGCGCCACTGATCGACGCCCTCGGTGTAGAGGGGCTGGCGCACCTGCTCCGAGCTCACCGTCTGCACCACGCGGCGGGTCTCGTGGAAGCGCAGGCACTGCTGCTCGAAGGGCAGGCCGCAATATGCGAGCAGCGCGCGCACCTCGCCCTCGAGATCGGCGACCAGCCGCTCGTACTGCACGCGGTGGACACGCCCCGGCAGCACCGCGTCGAAGTGGCTCATGAGGCTCACGTAGTCGCGGTAGTAGCGGCCGAGGTCCGTGAGGTCGTAGGTGAACCACACGCCGCGCTGGAAGTGCTGCTTGAAATTGGAGAAGCAGCAGGGGAGCGCCGCGCGCCGTGCGTCGATGATGCGCGCGTTCGGCAGCATCAGGTGGATCAGCCCGACGTGCGCGAAATTGACCGGCGCCTTGTCGATGAAGCGCGGCCGGCCGAGCTGGCGGTGCACGCGGGTCTGGGACAGGTAGCGCTCGCCGAGCGCCGCCAGCTCGTCGCGACTCAGGCGCGCGATGGATTCCGGGTAGGCGTCGCGCTGCGGATCCGCGTCCACCGCGAGCTCCTGCGCGAAAGCGGCCACGTCCGCAAGCTCGCGCGTGCCTTCGACCTGCGAGTGGCTGGCGAGGATCTGCTCGAGCAGCGTCGAGCCCGAGCGCGGCAGCCCGACGATGAAGATCGGATCGGCGGCGCTCACTCCCCAGCCGGCGCGGGCCGCGAGGAATTCGCGCGTGAATAGCGCCCGGGTGCGCTCCACCTGGCGCGTGGCACTGTCCGGGTCGTATTGGACCGTCGCGCGGCGCAGCCCGTTGCCGCGCGCGTAGTGCGCGAAGGACTCGCCGAAGTCGCCGGCGTCCTCGGCCGCCTTGCCGAGGGCGAACTCGAAGTGCAGACGGTCGGCGTCGCTCAGGTCGGTGCGCTCGAGCTGCGCGCGCATTGCAGCGATGTCGGCGGGAGCGAAGCGCAGGGTCTTGAGGTTCGCGAGGCTGTACCAGGCATCGCCAAAGCCGGGCCGCAGCTGCGTGCTGCGGCGGTACGCTGCGACCGCCTCGGCGATGCGGCCGGCTGCCCGCAGCGCGTGTCCGTAGTAGAGCCAGACCAGCTCGTGGTCCGGGTGGCTGGTGAGCAGCCCCTCGAGCACCTCGAGAGCGCGCTCGATTTTTCCCACGATCGTGTATGCGGCCGCGCGCAGGGTGCCGTAGGCCAGGTTTCCGGGCTCGAGCGCCAGCAGCCGCTCGAGGAGGGGCAGCATCGGCTCGCCCTTGACCTGCTCGTGCAGGATGCACACCAGATCGTAGCGCGCGCGGCTGTAGCCCGGGGCAAGCCGCAGGCAGTCGTTGAGCAGCCGCTCCGCTTCGCCGTAGCGCTCGCGCCTGGCCGCCACCTGGGCGAGCAGCCGCAGTGCTGCGACGTCCTCGGGCGAGCGCGCGAGCTGCGCGCGCAACAGCGACTCGGCGGTGGCGAGGCGCCCGGTGGCGAGCGCCGCCCCGACCTCACCCAGGTGCGTCTCCTCGGGCTGCAGGGCGGTGTAGCGCTGATAGGCCACATCGCAGCGCGCGGTATCGCCACGCGCCGCGTAGAGTGCGGCTGCCTCGTGCCAGCCCTCCGCAAGGTCCGGCTGCAGCTCGAGCGCACGCTCGAAGGCCTCGAGCGCCTGCGCCGCGCGCCCCGCGGCACGCAGCGCGCGCCCCAGCTCCAGCTGCACGATCGCGGCGGTGGGCTGGGCGCTCGCCAGCGCGCCGAGCACCTCGCCTGCGGCCTGCGCATCGCCGCAGCGGCGGCGTGCATTGGCGAGCAGCAGCGTCGCGGGCTCGTGCCCCGGATGAGCCGCGAGAATCGCGCCGGCCGCCCGAGCCGCGGCCGCGGGATCGCTTTCCAACAGTGCCGCGGCGCGCAGCAGCTCCAGATCCAGATCGCTCGTCGGTGGCAAAGCGTTCTCCGCGGGCTCACAGCGCGCGCTAGAATCGCCGCCGTGCAGAATGAAAACGATAGGGGAAGCTCTTGAGCGACGTCAACGCCGCCGCCGGCGCGGACCATGCGAACGTGCTGCGCATGATCGAGACCTACAAGGCTGCCGTGGCCGCCGGCCGCGCCGGCGAGGCAGAGCAGATGCTGGCACGGGTGGCGCAGGCGGCCCCCGCCCACCCGGCGGTGCTCAATGAGCTCGGGCTGGTGATGATGCAGCGGGGCAAGGCTGCGCAGGCGCGCGAGCTGTTCGAGCGCGCGACCCGCGCCGATCCGGGCCATCCATCGCTATGGTCGAACCTGGCCGCGAGCCTGCAGGAGCTGAACCTCGTGCCGGAGGCGCTCGATGCTGCCGAGCGCGCGCTGGCGGTGGAGCCGCGGCACCTCGCCGCGCTGCTGCAGAAGGGGCTGCTCACCGAGCGGCGCGGCGATCCGCGCAACGCCGCGCGCGCTTACCGCAATGCGCTGGCAACGCTCCCTCCCGGAGCCCGGCCCCCCGCCTCGGTGGCGACGGTCGTCGAGCATGCCCGCGCGGCGGTCGCGAGCGACGATGCGGCCCTCGGGCGCGCGATCGAGGAGCGCCTGGGGGCGATCCGCGACAGTCACGGCGGCGGCAGCTACCGCCGCGTCGATCGCTGCATCGATCTGCTGACCGGACGGCGCACGCGCTTCGATCCGCTGCCGACCTTCATGTACTTTCCGGAGATGCCCGCGGTCGACTTCTTCGAGCGCGCCGATTTCCCATGGCTGGACGCGATCGAGTCGGAGGCGGATGCGATCCGCGCCGAGCTCATGACGGTACTGGTCGCCGACCGCGAAGGCCTCGAGCCCTACGTCGCCTATCCGGAGGGCACGCCGCTCAATCAATGGAAGGAGCTCAACAAGTCGCGCCGCTGGAGCGCGTACTTCCTGTGGAACCAGTCGGTGCCGCAGGCGGCGCATCTGGCGCGCTGCCCGCGCACGGCGCGGGCGCTCAAGGGCGCACCGCAGTGCGACGTGGCGCGGCGCGCGCCGACCGCGTACTTCTCGATTCTGGACGCCAACACGCACATCCCGCCGCATACCGGCGTCACCAACACGCGCCTCACGGTGCACCTGCCGCTCATCGTGCCGCCCGACTGCGGCTTTCGGGTCGGCAGCGAGACCCGCGAGTGGATCCCCGGCAAGGCCTGGGTGTTCGACGATACGATCGAGCACGAGGCCTGGAACCGCTCCGATACACCGCGCGGCATCCTGATCTTCGACATCTGGAATCCATTGCTTTCCGCTGCGGAGCGCGACCTGATCCGTGCCGCTACCGAGGTGGTGGGCACCTACTACGGTGTCTCCACGCAGGAGCTTGCGTGAGCGCGGCAGGTGCGCGGCTGCTGCTGCCGCTGCTCGCGGCATGCTGCGCCCGGGCGGCGGCAGCGGACTCCCCGCCCGCGACCCCGCTCGAGAACGGCTTGAGGAACTGCGCGGTCATCGCGGCAGGCGCGGACCGCCTGGCGTGCTACGACCGGCTCGCCGGGCGCTCCACGGCGGCCGCAGCCGCGTCTGCACCCGCCGCACCCGCCGCACCCGCCGCACCCGCCGCACCCGCCGCACGCACCGCGCCCGCGGTGGTGACGCCCGCTGCAGCGCCCTCAGGGGCGGTGGCTCCGGCTGCAGTGGCGCAGGCGCCGGCGACGGGAGCGGTGCCCGCCGCGACGCCCGCTCCGGCGGCGCCCCAGTCCTTTGGTCTCTACGCGGCCGAGCACCCGGCGCCGCCGCCGGTACCGCAGTCCCTGACCGCCCGCGTCACCGGCCTCGGGCGCAGCGCGAGTGGCCGGCAGACGGTGGCGCTCGAGGGCGGCCAGCTCTGGGAGCTCGATGAGGCGGATCCGCTGCTCGCCGTCGGCGACACCATCACGCTGCGCCGCGCATCCTTCGGCTCGTTCATGATCGAGACCCCGAAGAAGCGCGAGCACCGCGCGCGCCGGCTGCACTGAAAGGGCGGCCCGGCGCCAGCGCGCCGCCGTCCGCGACTTTCCGCAGCCCAAAAAAAAGCGGCGGGCTGTAAAGCCCGCCGCATCGAGTGGTCGAGAACCTTCCTTTAGAACTGCGCCGTGATGTGGGCGAACAGATAACGGCCCATCGCGTCGTAGAACCCGGGGAAGGTGTTGCCGTTGCAGTTGGCACCGGCCGGGCTGCCGGTCGAGCAATCGCCCCCGATGACGATCGGCGGGTCCTTGTCGAACAGGTTGTTGATACCCAGCTCCAGGCGCACGTTCTTCGCCAGATTGAACGTGCCCGTCAGATCGAAGTAGTTGTAAGCCGCGATGTGAGCATTGGGCAGGAACGGGCTCCCCTGCAGGAACGTATTGGTGCTGGTCGACTCGGAGTCACTCGACCCCTGGTAACGCCAGCGCAGCAGCAGGTCGAGTCCGTCCCACGGCGTGGACCAGGTCGTGTTCAGCACGTGACGCCAGCTCGGGTTGTTGCCGCCGCAGGTGGTGCCGAAGTAACCGACGCAATCCCAGCCCCCGCCGCCTGCCACTGGTGTGGTGGTGAGCGAGTTGAGCTTGGTGCCCTCGAGCTGGAACATCAGGGAGCCGAGCGCCGGCAGCGGCTGCCGGTAGCTGGCCTTGACGTCGAAGCCCTTGGTCGCGAGCTCGCCGAGGTTCGCGTTCGTGTCGATGACATAGCCCGTGTTGAACTGCCACAGCGATCCGGCTGGCCCGCGGTGAACATCGCTGCAGAACTCGTTGTTGTTCAGGCAGTCCGACAGGATCGTGTCGCCGCCGACCGCTCCGATGACGTTCTTGATCTTGATATCGTAGTAGTCGATCGACACCGACAGGTTCGGCAGCGCCGTCGGCGTCAGCACGAAGCCCACCGAGTAGCTGTCCGCGATCTCGGGTGTCAGGTCCGGGTTACCGCCGAGCAGGCCGTTGTACTGGTTGGCCGCGTTCGGCGTGATGTGCCCGAACTGCGCCGCCGTCACACCCGTCCGTGCGCACTGCGTGAAGGTATAGCCGGTGGTCAGCGTGGTGGTCGAGCCGGTCGCCAGCGGAGCTGCGCAACCGTCGCTCGAACCGTCCAGGCCCACGACCTGCGGCGTGTACAGCTCGCCGATGTTCGGCGCGCGCACCGCACGCTGGTAGCTGGCGCGGAAGCGGAGGTCACGCACCGGCGCCCACTCGAGTCCGAGCTTGTAGGTGTTGGTGTTGAATCCTTCCGTGTAGCTCGAGTAGCGGTAGCCACCCTCGATCGACAGGTCCTCGGCCCCCGTCATGTGCGTCGCGAGCGGCAGGCGCAGCTCGGTGAACATTTCCGAGACGTGGAAGTCGCCGGCGATCGGCGGTGTCGGGGAGCCGGAGCCCGCCGCGCTGCCGGCCTGCTCCAGAGCGTCGGGCAGGAAATTCGAGGCCTCGGAGCGCCACTCGGCGCCGACGTTGACCTGCAATCCCTGATCCGACCAAGGCGTCTTCGCCCCGTACTTGCCGAGGTCGCCGGTGATCGAGCCGGAAACCACCTCCTCGGTCACGCTGCCTTCGATGAGCAGCGGCACCGACATGTACTGCACCGCGGCCGGAGTCACTCCGCCCGGCACCCACACGTTCCACGGTACGCACTTCGGATCGCTGCCGTTCACCACGGACACGCAGGTCGGCGTCCCGCCGACCGATACCACGTTCAACGCGTTGTTGAGCAGCGTGTTGGACAGGTAGTTCTGGTTGCCGTTGGAGATGTCGACCGTGCTGTGCTGCGCGTAGACATCGTAGGTCCAGGTGCCGTCACCGAAGTCGCCCTTGAGGCCCACCAGGGCGCGGGCCGCATTCGTCTGGAAGTCGGCGATACGCGGGCCGCCCTCGACGTTACGGCGCAGCAGGTACAGGTGCATGACCTGGTAGACGTTGCCGCCCACGTTCTCGGTCGGATTGCCCTGCGCCGCGAGCAATGCCGGGGCGCACACCTGCGCCTGTTCGGACGCGGTGAGCAGCGGGTCCGCCTGGGCACCGGTGTTGGTGAGGCAGGGGATGATGGTCCCGCTGGCCTCGAAGTCGCCGCTGGCGGCGATCTGCGCCTCGGACTGGTTGCGCATGTACATGAACTGCGTGTACGCAGTCATGTGCGAGTTGATGTCGTAGTTGAGGAACACGCCGCCGGTCCAGCGCTCGTTCGGCGTCTGGTAGTAGTTGAGCGGGCCGTAGTTGTAGAGATCGGTCGCGGTGTTGAACGGCCGGAAGGCGCCGGTCTTCAGGTCCACCGTGTTGAACAGCAGGTTCTGCGAGAAGGTGCTGTTGTAGGCGAGGAACGCGCCTCCCTGCGAGGTGAATGAGCCACCGCAGGCCAGGTTGTTGCCCGCGTGCGAGAGGCTGCAAGCGCTGTAATCGAAGCTCTTCTGCAGCGCCGCGCCCTGGTTGTCGTAGGTGATGTAGGCGGTCGCGTTGCCGCGGTTGTCGGCGAAGTTCGAGCCCATGATGATGGACGCGTTCTTGCCGAAGGCCGTGTCGACGGTCGAGGGCGGCAGGACGTCGCCGGCGCCCGACACCGCCGCCTGTACATCCTGCGGGTTGTCGTTGTGATGCTCGTTGAAGTGGTAGCCGGCGTCGATCTTCACACCCTCGAAGTGCGTGTTGAGGATGAAGTTGACGACGCCCGCGACCGCGTCCGCACCGTACACGGCGGACGCGCCGCCGGTCTCGATGTCGACGCGCTCGATCAGCGCAGCGGGGATCTGGTTGATGTCGGAGTAGTTGCGTCCGTCCGCCGTGCCGGGTCCGAGGCGGCGGCCGTCGATCAGCACCAGCGTGCGCTGGTTGCCGAGGCCGCGAAGGTCGACCGTGGAGGTGCCATCGGCGCCGTTGGAGGTCGTCGAGTTCATACCCGCGAAGACCATCGGCAGGTTGTTCAGAATGTCTTCCACGCGGGTGAGGCCGGTCTGCTGCACGTCCGCGGCGGAGACTGTCGTGATCGGGCTGATCGACGTCTCGTTCGGTGTGCGCAGGCGTGAGCCCGTGACCACGACCTCCGTCATCGGCGCCGGTGTGGTTTCCTCCGCCTGCGCGGGGGCTGTCTGAGCGTGCAGCGCCGGTGAGACGGCCGTAGCCGTCGCCATTGCAAGCGCCAAACGCACAGCCTGTTGCAAGCTGCGACTGTTCGCCATGTTTTCTCCCCTAACTGAGAATGCGAATGGTTCTGCGGGTCATCCTGGCGCTGGGCGATCTTTTACTGCCCCCAGGGCCGCCTTTCGTGACCGGCCCGCATTAGAGCACGCTACCCCATTGTTGCCAAGCAGCAGCGCGGGAGCCTCAGCTCGCCACTCGGCCTTTCCTGCGCGGGAGAAGACAGCCTCCCCGTTTGTTGCAGATACGCAACACGCCCTCGATCAGGTGAACCAGCAGTTGGTCGCGACGGTGATGCGCGTGTCGCGGCCGTAGAAGGGGCTGACCTCATGAAAGGCGTAGGAGGGGAAGATGACGATCTGGCCCTCTTCCAGCCGGACCTCGCGGGGTTTGAGGGCGAACGGGGGTTTCAGCGCGCGGTTGGCCGGATCGAGAAAGCCGTCGGCGCCTGCGCGCGTGTCGAGGAAGCGCAGTAGCCCGCTCCCGGGTTGCCCGGCCGCCCGCTCCCCGGCGCGCACGCAGTAGACGGCCGACCAGGAGGCCAGCGGGTGGTTGTGGGCGACGAAGGAGCCGGCGTAGCGGGTGACGTGGAACCAGGTGTGGTTGCGCATCTGCAGCCGGGCGAGCTCCTCGGGGCGCAGCGTCGAGGTCTCGAGCACGGCGCGCGCCACGCTGTCGAGCATGAAGGAGCGCAGCTCCTGCACGCAGGCCTCCGGCCAGCGGAACAGGTTGAAGCGGCTCTCGAAGGTTTCCGTCTGCGGGTGGTGGCTCGGCGTCGGGTTGCGGTACTCGTCGGTCTCGCGGGCGAGAAACAGCGCCTCGAGCTCGCGGTTGAGGCGCTCGCAGGGCGCGAGCCGTCCCTCGACGAACGGCACCGCGAATCCCGCGTGCACCGTGAGGGTGGGGCTCACCACGCCGGCAGGGCCTCCTGCCCGGCAGCGGCGAAGCGGGTGCGCGCGATCACCAGCACGAGGTCGCGGTCGCCGCGGTTGAGCGCGATCTCGTGCGCCATGGAGGCGGGAAAGGCCGCAAACAGCCCGGGCCCCGGCCGCCACATGACGTGGCCGCCGTCGAAGGGCGGGCGCAGGCGCGCACTGCTCGCGTCCATGAACATGCTGCCGAGCCGCGATTCGTACACGCGCAGTGCCGCGCTGTCGCGCCGCGCGGCGGAGGGCTCGGGAGCGGCGACACAGTAGATCGCGCACCAGGAGGCGAGCGGCAGCGTCTCGGCCGGCAGACAGCCATCGGGGCGCACGAGCACGAAGCGCGCGCGCGCCTGCAGCGTCAGGCGGCTGAACTCCTCGTCGGAGAGCTGGGTGGCGGCGCGGACGGCGGCGCACAGTGCGCCGAGCATCTCACGCAGCAGCGCGACGATTGGCGCGTCCGGCCATTCGAACAGATCCTCCCGGCTGCGGTAGCAGAGAGCCTCGCGCGGCGCGGCCGGCTCGCGCCGCTCCTCGGTGGCGCGCGCGGCGAACAGCCGGGTGAGCTCCTCGTTGAGCGAGCCGGTCACCGCGAGCGGCGCGGTGGCGAACGGCGTGGCGAAGATCGGCGTCAGGGTCGGCGCGGGCGCGGACATCGGGATTCAAGGCTGCGCGAGGTAAGCCGCGAGCGGCGCGAGCTCACGGGCGTAGTGGCGCGCGCGTCCCGAGGAGCGGCGGTGGATCGGCTCGCGCACCTGCCACACGCTCGCGGTCTTCACCGCGCCGCCCGCAGCGGCCGGCGCGAGGCACTCCTCCTGCCAGTCGAGGCCGCAGAAGGCGAGCAGCCGCTCAACCGCCGGTCGGGTATCGCTCACCAGGCTATCGTAGTTGAAGTCCAGCAGCTGATCACCGTAGAGCGCCCGCCAGTGCGCCATCAGGCGCCGGTACTGGCGGTAGTAGTGGCCGATGTCCTCGAGGTCGAGGGCGTAGCCGAGCCGCTGGTCGAGGTGCAGAAAGAAGATCGACAGACAGTTGTCGAGCGGCTCGCGCGTGGTGTGCACGACGCGCGCCCCCGGAAACAGCTGCCATATGAGCCCCAGCAGCAGGAAGTTGTCGGGGCGCTTGTCGGTGATCTGGCGGGCACCGGGGAACAGCACGGCGAGTCGCTCGCGATATCGCCCGGCGAGCTGCTGCAGCCGCTCCACGGACACCGAGGCGAGCGATGCGGGAAAGGGCGCGAGCTCGCCGTGCACCATGCGCGGCAGCAGGTCGAGCTCGCCGCCGGCGCGCACCGCGGGGTGGCGCGCCAGCAGCTGCTCGGCGAGCGTCGATCCGGAGCGAAACATGCCGACGATGAAGATCGGTTGCGGTGCCGCCGCGGTCGCCGCGCCGGCGGGAGCGGCGCCGGCGGGAGCGGCGCGCTGCGGAAAGGCCCGGATCAGCTCATCGACGTAGCGCTCGTGGGCACGGCGGTCGTAGCGCGGCGCGGCCGGGGCGCTCGCGCGGCTGTCGCGGTTGGCTCTCACATAGGCGGCGAAGGCCTGCGCGTACTCGCCGCACGAATCGAGCGCGGCACCGAGCGCGAAGCCGAGGCTGGCACGTGCCGCCGCATCCGCCGCAGGCAGCGCGATTGCGGCGCGCAGCCGGCCGATGATGGGGTCGCCGGCGCTCACGGTGCGCGTGAGGCCCGCGTACCGCGCCAGGCTCTCGAAGCTATGGGGGTCGAGCTCGAGGATGCGTCCGTAGGTGGCGAGTGCGGCCTCGCGCCGGCCGAGATCCTCCTGCAGGTTGGCGAGGTTCTGCAGCGCCGGAATGAAGCGCGGGTTGAGGGCGAGCGCCCGTTCCAGCTCGCGCTCGGCGAGCGCCTGCTGGTGCAGCCAGTCGGCGTAGATCACGCCGCGGTTGAGATGCACTTCCTCGGGCCGGCTCACCCCGCGCCGCAGCGCCTCGGCATAGGCCTCGAGCGCAGCCTCGAAACGGCCGACGCGCCGCTCGAGGAGCCCGAGGTCGTACCAGGCATCCGCGAGGCCGGGCGAGCGGGCGAGCACGCCGCGATAGGCTGCGATCGCCTCCTCGAGCCGGCCGTCGCGCGCGAGCAGTGCGGCCGCGCGCAGCGCGTCGGTCTCCGGGCTGCTCATTCACTCACCGCCCGCGAGCCACAGCTCCACGCGCGGACACCCCTGCACGGCGCGCCACGCGGTGAGCCCCGAATTCTGCGCGAGGAGCGCGCGCACGGCGTCGCGCTTGCCCTCCGCGTCCACCACGAATACGGGCTCGGCCACCTGCGCGAGCAGCTCCGGCGTGACGCTCACCGCGGACATGCCGTCGGGGCGCTGCACCGCGAGCGCGAGGCGGCCGCGGGCCCGCTCGAGGTCTGCCTGGCCGAAGAGCGAGGCGGTGTGCCCGTCGGCCCCCAGCCCGAGGAGCCCGAGCCCGATGCCGGCCCCCGCATCGAGCAGCGCGCGCAGCTCGCGCCCGTAGTCCCGGGCCGCCTCCTCGAGGGTGAGCTCGGTGCGCACCCGCAGCACGGCCGATGCCGGCAGTGCCAGCGCGTCCAGCAGCGGACGCGTCTGGTGATAGTTGCTTGCGGGCGAATCGCCCGGCACGTAGCGCTCGTCGGTGAACAGCACACGCAGTGCCGCGTTGCGCGCGAGGCGGGGCTCGGCGGCGAGCGCGCGGTAGGCGGGGAGCGGCGTGCGTCCGCCGGAGAGCATGACCGCCGGGATTGCGGCACCCGGGGCGGCGAGTGCGCGCGCCAGGCGCTCGGCGAGTGCCGATTCGAGCTCGACTCCCGAGGCGAAGCGGCGTGTCAGCAGCTCGGTCATGCGGCTATTGCGTGCGCGGGCGCTCGATGACGTGCGCCTTGACCTCGAAGGGACCGCGGCTGCGCACCCCGCGCAGGCTGACCGTGGAGCCGGGCTTCATGAGAGCGATGCGGCCGAGCAGGTCCTGCGCACCGCGTGGACTTGCGCCGTCGACGGCGAGCAGCAGATCGCCCGGCTGAAGTCCCGCCTCCTGCGCGGGGCTCCCGAGGTAGAGATTGGCGACCACGACCCCGCCCTGCGACAGCCCGAGCTGCTGCGCCTGGCTTGCCGAGAGATCCTCCGGCACGATGCCGATCCAGCCGCGGATCACGCGGCCGTGGGCGAGGATCTCGCTCACCACCCCGCGCACCATGTTGACCGGGATCGCGAAGCCGATGCCCTCGACCCCGAGGCTCTTGGCAATCATGGCGGTGTTGATTCCGATCAGTGCACCGCTCGAGTCGACCAGCGCGCCGCCGGAGTTGCCGTGGTTGATCGGCGCGTCCGTCTGGATGAAGTCCTCGACCGGCGCGATACCGAGCTGCGCCCGGCTCGTGGCGCTCACGATCCCGTGAGTCACCGAATGCGCCAGCCCGAGCGGATTGCCGATGGCGAGCACCACATCGCCGACCCGCAGCTGATCGGAGCGTCCCATGGGGGCTACCGGCAGGGATTTGAGCCCGATCTGCAGCACCGCCAGATCGGTGTCGGGGTCGGTACCCACGATGCGCGCTTCGGCGATGCGGCCGTCGGCAAGCTGTACCCGGATGGACTGAGCGTTGGCGATCACGTGATCGTTGGTGACGATGTGACCGCTGCCGTCGATGATGACGCCCGAGCCCAGGGTGCGTTCGACCCGCTGCCGATAGCGCGGCAGGAACTCCCCGAACAGCTCCCCGAGCGAGGGCGCCAGCCGCTCGGTCACGATCCGGTCGGTGTAGACGTTGACGACCGCCGGGGCTGCACGCTGCACCGCGTCGGCATAGGTGACGCGCGCCGGTGCCGCCTCCGGGCGCGACGCGGTCGGCGCGGGGGCGGCCGGCAGGGCGGGGGAGGTCGAGGGGGCGGCCGCCGGGGCCGCCGGGGCTGTTCCGCGGCCGCGGATGAGCTCCGGGCGAACCGCGACTATGAGAAATGCCAAGGCCAGTCCCCCGACGACCGATCCGGCCACGAAGGTCAGCCCGCGGCCCAGATGCTCGAGCATACAACTCCAGGATGAAGCGGCTGTGTTCCGCGCCCGCTTCGCTCGCGCGCGGCCCTCGGGCACGCCCGGGGAGGCGGGTGCGTTTGTGTATAATGCGCCGCCCCCCGCAAGGTACGAAACTGCACCCACGCGTAGTCCGCTTGGTGCGCGAAGCGCAACGGAGCTGCGGTGGGCGAGTCATACAGCGGGAGAGTGGTGAGATGGCGGATCACGCAGGCGTCGCCGGCGGCGACGAAGTCGACCTCAGCCGGCGCAAATTCCTCACCCGAGCCACGATCGCCACGGGTGCCGTGGGCACCGTGTTGGCGGCGATCCCCTTTGTCGAGTCCTGGAACCCCTCGGAGCGCGCGCGCGCCGCCGGGGCCCCCACTGAGCTCGATCTCTCCAAGCTCGAAGCCGGGCAGATGACCATCACGGTGTGGCGGCGCCAGCCGATCTACGTGGTGCGGCGTACACCCGACATGGTGGCGCGCATCGCCGGTCACGATGCGGATCTCAAGGATCCGAACTCCGACAAGTCGGACCAGCCGGCGTACGCCAAGAACCCTCTGCGCTCGCGCAACCCCGAGTTCCTGGTGCTGGTCGGCGTCTGCACGCACCTCGGCTGCCTGCCGAAGCAGCGCTTCGCCGCGGGCGAGCTCTACCCCTCGTGGCCGGGCGGCTTCTTCTGCCCCTGCCACGGCTCGCGCTTCGATCTCGCCGGGCGGGTGTTCGACGGCTCGCCGGCCTCGATCAACCTGCGCGTGCCGCCGTACTCCTATCCGAAGGAGCACCTGCTGGTAGTCGGCGCCGATGAGAGAGGAGCCGTCTGATGGCCGTGAAGACCGCAACCGGCGCAGCCGCTCCCATGCCGGCGTCGGGCAGCGCCGCGAAGTCCGGCTTCCGCGCCTGGCTCAACAAGCGCCTGCCCGTGGATGAGTTCTTCGCCTCGCAGCTCACCGGCTATTACGCGCCGAAGAACTTCAACATCTGGTACTTCTTCGGCTCGCTGGCGCTCCTGGTGCTGGTGCTGCAGCTGGTCACCGGCATCTTCCTCACCATGTTCTACAAGCCGGGCGAGACCACGGCGTTCGACTCGGTGCAGTTCATCATGCGTGAGGTCGACTGGGGCTGGCTGATCCGCTACCTGCACTCGAGCGGCGCCTCCTTCTTCTTCATCGTCGTGTACCTGCACATGTTCCGCGCGTTCCTCTACGGCTCGTACAAGGCGCCGCGCGAGCTCCT
>Ga0335079_10003330_pt1 | contig 18563 bp, 16 predicted proteins | sample Lox_Sample_33_FD_206719 | JGI IMG/M metagenome (GOLD analysis project Ga0335079, IMG submission 206719) | Soil microbial communities from Loxahatchee National Wildlife Refuge, Florida, United States - Lox_Sample_3.3 | ecosystem: Environmental > Terrestrial > Soil > Wetlands | place: USA... | reverse complement strand
CCTCGGCGCGCGGCGTCACGGACTGCGCCACCAGCGACGACTCCAGCGAGGAGGGGCCCGACTTGACGCTGTTGACGTCAAAGGCCGTCACGGCGTAGAAGTACTGCACGCCGTCCAGGAGGCCCCGGTCGACGAAGGCGAACGGCACGCCGTTGTCCACCAGCGCCGGAAGGTGCGTGGCGCCGCCCACGATGGCGGTGTCGGCCGAGACGATCAGGATGTTGCCGTTGTTGAGCTGCACCCGGCCGCCCGGCGTGATCTGGATGACGTTGCCGACGAGCGGGTAGAGGTTGGGGGTCCCGGACAGCGGGTTGCCCGTCGTGTCGAACGCCGTCGGGCAGCTCGCGATGATCTTCAGCTCCGGCGCGCACTGGTTGCCGAACGTGTTCGGGTCGTAGAACTGGCCCACGTAGTCCGTGACCGTCGTGCCCACGTAGTCGAACTGCGCGATGACCTTCATCTCCGACGCGGTCCGCCCGCGCCAGATCCGGTACCCCTCGACGTCGAACTGGCGGTAGTCCGGATCGTACAGCGGGTTCGCCTTGACCGTCGGCGGCACGGTGGTCGAATCGGTGATGACCGGCGCGCTGGCGATGCCGTAGTACGGGTCACCGCACGGCGGCGTGCTGCAAGTGGCGTTCTCGGTATTCGACTTCTGCCACGCCACGGTCACCTGCCCGTCGCCCGGCACCAGGTAGAACGTCGGCGACTCGGGCGCGAACGGGAGCAGGAACTTGTTGTCGAAGATGGCCTGCGCGGTCAGCGCCTTGGCCAGGAGCGAGCGGGGCGCGGTCTGGACCTCGTCCTGCTCGATGATGCCATCGCCGTTGAGGTCGCTGAACTGACCCCACCCCATCGGGCGCTCGACCGGGTCCCGGATGGTCGCAGCGGCGGTGCAAGCGGCGAGGCAGACGCGAGTCCCGCCACCGGTCCCGGCGAGGGCCAGGGTGTCCGGCTGCGGCGGGTAACCCGGCAGGTACGTGTCCACCAGGTTCGCGTTGATGTAGTTCTGGATGCTGCCCGCCGGCATCGCGTAGATGCCGTTGCTCGTCGCCGCCCAATTATGCAGCGGCGCCGCGAAGACCAGCGCGACCACGATCACCGACGACTGCCCGGGGGCCATGTCGAACGGGCCCGACGACTCGAAGTAGCGGGTGTCGGCATACGCCTGCAGCGAGGCGCAGGTGTGCAGGACGATGGGGTTCGAGTTGCAGACGCCGTCACCCAGGGACGGTGTCACGTGTCCCGAAAGGAACCGGTACATCTGGCTCACGCCGACCGGGTCGTTCATGAGGCCGCAGCCGTTGCACGTGTTGCTCCACATGCTGATGCCGAACTCGCGGCCGGTCGACGGATCGATCGGGCTCTTCAGGTATTTGGCGGCCTCGTACCCGGGGGCCGGGTAGAAGGGGTCGCCGAAGATGTTGGCCGGGTACTGCCACAGCGGCTCGCGGTAGTCGGCCTTCATCACCGAGACCAGCGAGAACGGCAGGACGGCCTGGGAATAGTTGTAGCTCGCGTTCCCCTCGTCCGCGTCCTGGTAGAAGGCCGCGAACATGTTGTGGAACGTGAAGCCACTGGCGGGCACCGTCACCCCGTAGGCGGCCTGCGCGCGGTTGTGGAAGTCCTGCGCGATGGCGACGATCCTGTCGACGTCGGCGCTGGAGTACCCGGCGCTGTCCTCCAGCGCCTGGTAGTCCGTGCGGTTCAGGGACGTGATGTTGATGAACCGGAACAGGAAGTAGAGGATGTCCTCGTTCCCGCTCGGGTAGTTCCACAGCAGGCCCCGCTGCTCGACCAGGACGCCCATCGCGTGCTTGCGGCCCGTCGACAGGGAGGGGTTGCCGTCCCAATACCGCACCCAGGTGTCCTGCTGGGAGATGGTCTTGCGCCCCAGCAGGGCCTTGTTGTACAGGGTCGGGTCGTTGACGTTCGCGGCCGTAGGCCAGGCGGCGATGTCGTCGGCGTTCAGCCCGTCGAAGATGTTGGTGACGGCGTCGCCCTGCCGCTGGTCGCCGCGGGCGTCCATGAAGAACGTGCCCACGGTGTCTCCGGCCCACACGCCGGCCTGCGTGCAGCTCGGCGGGTTATAGCACACCGTCCCGGCGATCTGCAGGCCGCTGTTGAAGATGTAGCTGTCCGGCGAGCCGTTGGGCCAGAAGCCGGCCTCGATGGTGCCCGAGCCGTAGGGGTTGGTGCACTGGTTCCCGAAGTTGGTCAGCCAGTTGCAGTCGACGCGGTTGGCGTGCAGCCGCAGGCCGATCGATCCCTGGAACAGGTTGAACCCGCCGCGCGCGGCCCGGGTGATCGGGCGCGACGGCCGGGCCACGGCCGTCGAGACGACCGAGACACCCGCCCCGAGCACCAGAACCGCCGCCAGCGCCAGACGCTGTAGCACTCTCGATTGCATGCGGACTCCTTGAACGTTGCGCCCACGGCGCCTCGCCCGATGGCGAGGCGCCGCTGGCCGTCCCGAGCTAGAAGTTGAACTCGAAACCGAGACGCATGTCGAACCCGGGGCCGTTCAGCGTCTGCGGCCCGTGGAACCGGGTGTACCATGCGTTGAACGCCGTGTTGATCTCGCTGGTGCTGAAGAACTGGTCGCCGTTGCCGAACCGCAGCTCCGCCTGCTGGAGCATCAGGCAGTCGACCGGTCCAGCGATCCCGCCGCTCCCGTAGCCGTACTTCGAGCAGTCGCTCAGGTCCACACCCGTGAGGACCTGGGTGATGCCGTTGGTGGTGACCGACTTGGTCTTCCACAGCTGCCCGGCGTCCTGCGTCAGGGTCGAAATCTGCGGATTCAGCTGCTGCGCCTGATACAGGTTGTTCACCACGTCGCCCGTCTCGGCGAAGATCGCCGTCAGGTTCTTCCAGTTGAACAGGTTCCGGAAGTCCGCGAAGACCGAGATGTCCTTGCCGGCCACGCGGAAGCCGCGGGTCACCCGGAGATCCACGTCCTTGATCCACGGCATCGTGGAGCTGTTGATCGGCTCCTCCGGATTGCCGCTCAGCCCGAAGCCGTTGTTCGGCCCGAGCGCGCCGAGACCGCCGTTCTCCATCAGGGTGTAGGGCAGCCCGCTCGCGAACCGGAACGTGGCGTACACGCCCGTGTTCTCGAGGATGCTCCCGATCACGGTGCCCCGGTTCCACCCGTTGGGGAAGGTCGCCGCCAGGTTGCCGGCGATCGTGTGGCTGCGGTTGTCACCGCTGGTGAGGATCGCCTGCGGCGGCAGCAGCCGCAGCCCCGTGACCGCGCTGTTCACGCGGGCCAGGGTATTCAGGTACTGCTGGGGATCCGAGCCGGTGCTCTTCGCCGTCTGATACGTGTACGACAGGGTCCCCTGGAAGATCGACCCGAAGCGCCGGTCCAGCCGGATGTCCACGCCGCGGGAGTTCCCGAAGTCCTCGTTGGTGTAGAGGTTGATCTGCTCGTTCGTGGAGCCGGGGTTCTGGCACACGCCCGTGTTGCACCCGATGAACGGGTCGAAGATGTTAAGGCTCCGCCCCGCGATCTCCGAGACCTGGTCCTTGTTGTATGCCGAGACGTCGAGGACCATGTCGTCGCTGAACGCGTGCCGGATCCCGAACTCGAACATGATCGTCTTCCCGAAGCCCAGCGGCCGGCCCCAGGTGTCGTTCAGGTTCGTGTTCGCGACGTCGGAGTTGCTCTTGGTCGCCATCAAGCTCATGTCCGGCGTCTGCACCTGGTGCGCGTACGACAACCGGAAGTTCGTCCGGTCGGTCACCGGGAACGACACCCGGAGCGACGGCGACAGGATGTGCTGCGGCGAGGCCTTGAAGTAGTTGCAGGTCGCCAGCGCCGTCGAGTCGTGCGCCGTCAGGTCGGCATCGCAGGCGCGCGCCATCGCGCTGTCCTGCGCGTTGAACGACATCGCCAGCTTCTGCGTCAGCGTGTACGACGCCGAGCGCAACGGATCGGTGAAGACCCGGCCGGGCACGCGCGAGTACAGGATGCCCGTGTCCATCCGGTCATACCGGAGTCCCAGCTCGACCACCACGTCGCCCAGGTCGATGCGGTCCTGGCCGTACAGGCCCAGCGTCTTGGGCGCGGTCGTGTAGGCGTCCATGAAGATCAGGTTGTTCAGCCCTGCGCCCCACGCCTTGTCCTTGAAGTCCGTGAACTCGAAGCCCCCCTGGACGCGGTTGTAGCGGTTCGCCTGCCAGTCGATGTTCGCCCGGCCGGTCACCCGCGTCTCCGTCGTGAGCTGGGGCGCGTTGGTGCCGATGCCCGCGCTGGCGAACGCACTGGAGCTCACCCCGTACGGGTTGAACCGGTACGAGCTGGCCGCGGCCAGGTCGTTGCGGTTGATGTACGGGATGCAGCCCCCGACCCCGCTCGCCCGCGGCGTCTGGCAGGTGCCGAGCCGCAGGTTCTGGATCAGCGCGTCGTCGATCGGGAAGCTGTTGAAGTTCGTCACGAACTGGATGTTGCTCGTGTTGAACCAGCCGAACGGATCGTTGTGGCTCTCCATCCAGCTCGGCTGCACGAGCCCGAAGATGTACTGGTCCTTCTGCCAGCTCAGCGCCGCGTCGAGCTGCAGCGCGTGCTCGCTCGAGCTGGACAGGTTCTGCGTCCAGCTGCCGATCAGCACCTGCGCCAGCGCCCAGTTGCCGGTCTGGTTCGTCGGGTCGTAGTTGATCCCGCCCAGGCCCTGGTTGCGGTCGACGTGGTAGCTCGCCGACAACCGCGAGCCGCTGCCGTAGGTGTACTGCAGCTTGCTGTCGATCGTCGTCTGGTCGGTGTTCGCGTTCAGCAGCCGCGTGCTCTGGCACGTGCCCTGGAACGCGGCCGTGCCGCTGCACCCGCTGGCGTACTGGGTGAACTTCGGCAGCCGCACCAGCTGGCTGTCCGACAGCGTGCTGCCGGGGTTGAGCGGCACCATCACCGAGTCGAAGTACCCGGCGAGCTGGAACTGCGGCACGTTCTGCTGGCCGAACGGCCGCTGCGCGTTCTGCTGGCCCTGCAGCGTCGTCCCGACGAAGAACGTGAGGTTCTTCAGGCTCGGAAACGGCCCGCCCACCGACGCCTCGATGCGGTTGAGCCCGGTGCCGTATACCTGGCCCGACACGTTGTCGGTCTGGTAGCTGATGCTGCCGTGGTATTCCGGCCCGCCGGAGCGCGTCACGAGCGACACGACGCCGCCCTGCGCCTCCCCGTACGCGGCGCCGGTGGCGCCGGTGGTCACCGACGCCTCTTCCAGCGCGTTGGTGCCGACCGTGGCCGCCGTGCCGATGTTGGTGGCCAGGCCGGAACGGCCGTACGAGCCGCTGAAGGCGCCCTGGTAGTTCCGGACCAGCACGCCGTCGATGTACGTGGCCTGCTCACCCGGCCGGCTGCCGCGGATCGACAGGCCGCGGTTGCTCTCCACCACGCCCGGCTGGAGCCGCAGGACCTGGCTCACCGCGTCGACCGGCAGCGCGGCGATCTCGCCGCCCTGGATGGTCGGTTTGCTGGTGACCTGGTCGCGCGGCACGATCGGGTTCTGGTTCTCGACCACGTTGATGTCGGTCAGCGTGACCGCGTGCGCGGCCAGCACCGGGCTCACCGTGTACGTCTGGTCGGCGAGCACCCGTACCCCGCGCACCTCGCTGGGCACGAACCCGATGAACTGGGCCCGGACCGTCACGACGCCCGCCGGTACGTTGTTGAGGAAGTAGTAGCCTTTGTCGTCGGTGATCGCGCGGAACGACGACCCCACGATCTGCACCTGCGCGCCCGCGATGGGGGCGCCAGCAGAGTCCTTGACCGTGCCTTCAATCTTGCCGGTCGTGCCCTGAGCCAGCAGTCTGCCGGCTCCGAACACCGCCACGGCCACGATGGCCGACGCCACGAGGGCGAGGCGAGAGAAGGCCCAGCGACTACGTTCAGTCATTGCAGACCTCCACAGGCGTGAACACGAGGGATACGAAAGACGAACGTGGCAGCGACACGCCACCTCCTTTCGACGATCCTAGTTCGACCATTCCCGGTCTATGCACTCGTTGGTGAGGCGAGGCAAACCCTAACCTCGGCCAATATGCTCCTCGCCGGAGGGGAGTGTCAAGGAACGGTAACGGGCGGTGTCCCCTCCCGGGGACGCCCCCCGACGGTGGCGGAACGGCGCGGCGTTTCCCGCTTCTCCCGCGTCCCGGTCCGCCCTTCACCGCCGTCTCGCTCCGACGGTCTCCCCCGAAAAAGCGCCCTATGTTAGCGCGCGGTCGGCGGCGCCGCTAGGGTGTGCCTCCGGCTCCCCGCCACCCGCCGTGCCCGCAGGTCTACACGTCGAGTGCGACGATCGACTGCTGCGGCTCCGACGGCGTCACCTGCGGGCCGCCCTCGCGCAGGTAGACGTTGATCTCGCTCCGCACGCCGAAGCGCCCCGGGAGGTAGATCCCGGGCTCGATCGAGAAGCCGACCCCCGCCAGCAGCCGGCGGTCGTCGTGCGTCTCGTAGTTGTCGAGGTGCGGACCGGAGCCGTGGAGCTCGCGGTCGATCGAATGACCCGTCCGGTGCACGAAATGCGCGGCATGGCCGGCCGCGGCGATGACGCCGCGCGCGACGTCGTCGAGGTCCGCGCCGGTGACCGGCCAGCCCTCGCGCCACTTGTCGGTCAGCACCGCGACGGTCTGGTCCCGCGCGTCGCGGACCACGTCGAACACGCGGGCCACCTCGCCGGGGGGGGCGCCGCCCACGTACGCCATCCAGGTCTGGTCGGCGTACACCGTGTCGATCGCGGTGCCGGCCCACAGGTCGAGCAGCAGCACGCCCCCGCGCTCGATCACCGTGTCGGACATCGCCGTCGGGTCGTGGTGCGGGTTGGCGGCGTGTTCGCCCGCCGCGACGATCGGCGGCTCGTTGGTCATGAGGCCGCTCTGCTCGAAGGCCGCCATCACCCAGCGCTGGAGCCCCTGCTCGGTGGGCGCCGGGCCGTGCGCGTACCAGGCCCTGACCTGCTCGAAGGCGGCCAGGGCGATCTCCCGCAGCTGCTCCGCGGCCTTGAGGTGGTTCGCCAGCTCCTCGGCCGTCCAGCGGGCGGCGAGCGCCGTCACGAGCTCGGAGCTGGACACGACGTCGGCGCCCGCGGCGCGCAGCAGCTCCACGACGCCGGCGGGGATGCGGTCGAGGTACGGCACCGCGTCCTTGCCGGAGTACTCGATGGCCAGCCGCTTGCCCGCCACCAGGCGCGTCAGCTCCTGCTCCAGCTCCCGCCACGCCGCGTAGGTCCGGACCTCGCCGGGAAACCCGGCGATCCGGTGCTGCTCGATCTTGTGCGCGACGGCCACCGGCTTGCCCGCGGCCGGCAGGAGGACGAACAGCCGCCGGGTGGCGAGTCCGCCGAGCCCGAGCACGCGCGTCGCCACCGGGTTCATGCCGTGGAAGTCGAACAGCAGCCAGCCATCGAGCTTCAGGCCGGCCAGCATCTTGCGGACCTGGGCCAGGACCTCGGGGGTCAGATAGTCGTCGACGCTCACAACGTCCTCCGTGACAGGGCGGTCGAGCGCCACTCGCAGCGCGCGTCCCCGCGCGCACGGCACGCCGCGTGGTGCATCCCGCCGTCGAAGTCGGCCAGCTGGCGCAGCAGCTCGGCGAGGGCCGCCGCGTAGAAGGCGCACGCGGCCCCGTCGGGAGTCGCGTGCACCGAAACCGGGTCCGGGATCGTGGCCACGGCGCTCCGGCCGGCGCGCGCGAGGCTCGCGCCGAGGACGTCGCCGGCGCACCGCCGCGCCGCCCGGAACCCCACCACCCGGCGCATGAAGGACGGCAGGTGGCGCGCGGCCCAGCGGATGGGCGGCGCGAGCCGCGCCACCGCGCGCCGCGCCGCACGGCGGCCGCCGTCCGCGAAAACCAGCGTGGCGTCGGTGCGGCGGCCCGCCAGCCGGAGGATCTGCTCGAACTCTTCGTGCGAGACACCCTGGTCACGCCGCACCACCACTTCGTACCTGGCGATCTGCGCCGCGACGGTGTCCGACAGCCCCAGGCGCTTCTGCAGGTGCTCCGCCACGTACTCGGCGGCGTCCTCGTCGCGTGGGGAGTCGAGGTGCCGCATCGCCTCGAGCACGGCGAGCGGGAGGATGCTGTGAGCGAGAAACCGGTGGCGCTTCGTCACGGCGGCGAGGGCCAAGATACTGTCGCCCCCTCCCCGATTCCACCGCGGCGTTGCGCCGCGCGGCCGCGCCCGGCTAACTAGGGGCCGTGACGAAGTGGCTCTCGCCCGGCGGGACGCTCGCCGCCCTCGCCGTCGGCGTCGCCGTGACGCTCGGGGCGGGCGGGGCCGGCCTGGCCCTGCTGCTCGCGTTCTTCCTCTCCTCCAGCCTGCTCACGCCGGGCGGCGGCCGGCGACGCGCGGTCCAGGTGGCCGCGAACGGGGGCGTCGCCGCGGCGGCCGCCCTGGTTGCCCGCGTGCACCCGGCGTGGACCGCCGCCTTCGCCGGCGCCCTGGCGGCCGCCGCCGCCGACACCTGGTCCACCGAAATCGGCGGCCGCAGCCGGCGGCCGCCGCGCCTCGTCACCACCGGCCGGGTGGTCGCACCGGGCACGTCGGGCGGCGTCACCTGGCTCGGAACCGGCGGCGGGGTCGCGGGCGCGACGTTCATCGCCGCCGCTGCGGCGCTCCTGGGGCTGGTGCGGCCCGCCACCGCCGCAGCAGTCGGCATCGGCGGCGTCTCCGGGGGCCTGGTCGACTCGCTGCTCGGCGCGCTGGCCCAGGCCCGCTTCCGCTGCCCCGCGTGCGGCACCACGGGCGAGGGGCGGACCCCACACTGCGGCGAGCCGATGGTCTTCGTCTCCGGACTCCGCTGGATGACCAACGACACGGTGAACTTCGCCGCCACCCTCGTGGGCGCGCTGGTCGCGGTTCTTTCCACCGGCTCCGGTGTAGCAGTTCCACCCTAGTTTCGAGGCTCATTCCATCACTGCCGAAGCCGTCACCACGCCGGTCGCCATCACCCCGGGCGGCCCGGGCAACCGCCCGCGGGTCCTGGTGGTGAACACCAACCGCGAACGGTCGCCGCAGCCGTGCGTCCCCAACGGGATGGCGGCGGTCGCGGGCTCGCTGGAGCGCTCCGGGTGGGCCGTGGCCGCACTCGACCTCTGCTTCGCGCGCTCGAGCGAGGGCGCGCTGCGCTCCGCGCTCGGCGACGTCCGGCCCGACGTCGTGGCCTTCTCGGTCCGCAACATCGACAACTCGGACCTGGTCGCCACGGAGCACTACGTGCCCGCGGCAGCTCGCCTGGTCGAGATCGTGCGACGCGAGGCGACGGCACCGGTCGTGGGCGGCGGCGCCGCGTTCGGCGTCGCGCCGCTGGGCCTGGTGGCGGCGCTCGACCTCGACGCGGGCGTCGCCGGCGACGGCGAGGCCGTGGCGCCGCGGCTGTGCGAGACGGTGGCCGCGGGCCGCGCCGGCGCCCCGCTGCCGGGGGTGGCCTGGCGCGGCGCCGTTCGGCTCGTGCCGCCGGCGCCGCCGGCCGACCTGGACGCGCTGCCGCCGTACGAGCCGTGGCGCTGGACCGACCTGGCGCGCTACGTGCGCCACGGGGCGACGGTGCCCGTCCAGACCAAGCGCGGCTGCGTGTTCGGCTGCGTCTACTGCACCTACCTCAACGTCGAAGGCAAGGGCTACCGGCTGCGGAGCCCGCGGGCCGTGGTGGAGGAGATCGAAGCCCTGGCGCGGCACGGCGTGCGCCGGGTGGACTTCGTGGACTCCACCTTCAACAGCCCGCTGCACCATGCCGTCGCGGTCGCCGAGGAGCTGGCGCGCGCACGGACCGGCGTCGGGGTGGACACGACGAACTTCACGCCCGCCGTCTCGTCGCCCGAGCTGTTCGCCGCGATGCGCCGTGCGGGATTCCGCTGGATCGGCATCACCGCCGAGAGCGCGTCCGACCCCGTGCTGGAGCGCCTCGACAAGGGGTTCGACGCCGCCCGCCTGCGCGCCTGCGCCGCTCGCGCGCAGCAGGCGGGGATCCGCGTGCTGTGGATCTTCCTCGCCGGCGGTCCCGGCGAGACGCCCGGCACGCTCGAGGAGACGCTGCGGTTCGCGGCCGAGCGCCTGGCGCGGGGCGACGCCGTCTACCTGACCGTGGGGCTGCGCATCTACCCGGGCACCCGGCTCGCGGCCATCGCGGCCGCGGAGGGCCTGGTGGCCTCGGACGATCCGCTGCTCGCGCCGCGCTTCTACCTGTCGCCCGCCCTGCCGCTCGGCCCCGCGCTGGCGCGCCTGCGCGCATTCGCCGCCGCCCACCCGCGGTTCCTGTTCTCGGCCGACAGCCGCAACCCGGCGCTGCCGCGGCTGGTGCGGCTCGCCAGCCTGCTGGGCCTGCCGCGCCCGCACTGGCGCTACCTGCACCTGTTCCGCCGCCTCGCGGGCGCGCGGGCCTAGGGTGCGCGACCTGCTGGTCGTGGGGGGCGGACCGGCGGGCGCGGCGACCGCAGCCTGGGCCGCGCGGGCCGGCCTCGACGTGCTGCTGGCCGAGCGGCACGTCTTCCCGCGCGAGAAGGCGTGTTCCGAGTACCTCAGCCCGGAGGCGACGCGGGACCTGGACGCGCTCGGCGTGCTGGACGCGCTCGAGGCGGGCGGTGCCGCACGGCTCACCGGGATGCGGATCGTGGCCGACGACGGCTCGGAGGTCCTGGGCCGGTTCCCGACGGCGCCCGGGCTCCGTCCCTACCGGCCGTACGGGATCGCCCTGCCGCGCTCGCGGCTCGACGCCGCCGTGCTCGGCGCCGCGGCGCGCGCGGGGGCGGGCGTGCTCGAGGGCGTCGCGGTCGAGCAGCTCGTGGTCGAGGACGGGGTCGTGTGCGGCGCCGTGCTTCGGCGCGGCGACCGCCGCTGGGAGGAGCGCAGCCGGGCCCTCGTCGGGGCCGACGGGCTGCACTCGCGGGTCGCGACGCGGCTGGGACTGTCCCGTCGCCGCGGCCCGCGGCGCCTCGCGCTCGTGGCGCACCTCGCCGACGTGGACGGGATGGCCGACTACGGCGAGATGTTCGTGCGCCGCGGCCGCTACGTGGGACTGGCGCCGATCGGCGGCGGCCTGGTGAACGCGGCGGCGGTGGTGCCCGCGGGTGAGGCCGGCGCGATCGCGCGGGACCCGGCCGCGTTCCTCCGTGCGGAGCTGGGTGCCTTTCCCGAGCTGCGGCGGCGCCTGGCCCGCGCGCGGGAGGTGCGGGAGACGATGGCGGCGGGCCCGTTCGCGCGCAGCTCCCGCCGCGCGGTCGCGGACGGCGCCCTGCTCGTGGGCGACGCCGCGGACTTCTTCGATCCCTTCACCGGCGAGGGGATCTTCGCGGCGCTGCGGGGCGGCCGGCTCGCCGCCGAGGCCCTCGCCGCCGCGCTCGCGGCGGGCGCGGCCACGCGCGCGGCGTTGCGCCCGTACCGCCGGGCGAGGCGCCGCACCTTCCTCGGCAAGTGGGCGTTCGAGCGGGTGGCCGCGCTCTCGGCCACGCGGCCGGCCCTGATGCGGCGCTTCGCGCGCCACCTGGCACAGCGACCCGCGGTCGCCGACCTGTGGGTCGGCGTGGCCGGCGATTACGTCTCGCCCGGCGCCCTCCTCGCCCCCCGGGCCCTCGCCGCGCTTATCCTATAGGTAGCGGGATTGCACCGCGGCCCCTTCCATAACTGCGTACCGGGACGACGCCCATGCCGCTCGACGAAGCCGCCTTTCGCCGTACCATGAGCCAGCTGGCGACCGGGGTGACGGTCGTGACCGTGCGGGTGGCGAGGGGACGCGCCGTCGGGATGACGGCCAGCTCCGTGACCTCGCTGTCGCTCGCCCCCCCGATGCTGCTGGTGTGCGTCGGCCGCGACTCCGAGATCCACGACGTGCTGCTCGAGGCCGAGCGGTTCGGCGTGAACGTGCTGGGGGCCGACCAGATCGAGCTCGCGCGCCGCTTCGCGGACCGGGATCGCCAGCTGCTCGAGGAGCGCGAGCTGGTGGCCTCGCCGGGGGGCGCTCCCCTCATCCCGCACTCGCTGGCGCGCATCGAGTGCCGGCGCCGGGGCCAGCTCGATGGCGGCGACCACACCATCGTCACCGGAACGCTGGAGTGGTCGGAGGTGAGCGAGGGAAGACCGTTGTGCTATTTCGGCGGCCGGTACGCCGAGCTGGCCCGGTGAGGGACGCGTCACGCGAGTGGCACGGCGCCGCCCGCCGCTCCGAGCTGCTGGACGATCCGGCGGCCGACGGCGCCACCGTGCTCGCCTCGCTCCGGGACGTGGCGCGCGCCAATCGCTTCCTCGGCGGCACCGCCGCCGTGCTGCGGAGGCTGGACGAGCTGCTCCGCCCCGTGCCGGCGGGCGCGGCGCTCACCCTGCTGGACGTGGGCACCGGCGCCGGCGACATCCCGCGCGCCGCGCGCGCGCGCGCGGCCCGCTTCGGGCTCGGCCTGCGCCTGCTGGCGGTGGAGCGTCACCCGGCGGCGGCACGGCACGCCGCGGCCGGCGGAGACGTGACGGCTCTGCTCGCGGACGCGGCGGCGCTCCCGCTGGCCTCCCGGTCGGTGGACCTGGTGCTCTGCTCGCAGCTGCTGCACCACTACCGGGGCCCCGCGCTGACCGCGATCGTCGCCGAGCTCGGGCGGGTGGCCCGGCTCGGCGTCGTCATCGCCGAGCTCGTCCCGAGCCGGATCGCCGCGCTCGGCCTGTGGCTCGCCTCCTATCCGCTCGGCTTCCGGCCGGTGAGCCGGCGCGACGGGGTGACGAGCGTGCTGAGAGGCTTCACCGGGCCGGCGCTTCGGCAGGCGTGCACGGATGCCGGGGTGGACGCGGAGGTGCGCCTCCATCCCCTGTTCCGGGTCACGGCCGCCTGGAGCGAGCGTGCTGGCGGCGGCGCGGGGCGGGCCGGCCGATGATTCAGGTGGACCGGCGCGAGGTGCGCGCCCCGCTCGCGCGCGTGTTCGACTGCGCGGCCGACGTGGAGCGCTGGCCCGAGTGGCTCGAGCACTACCGCTGGGTGCGCTTCCTGGAGCGTCGCGCCGACGGCGGCGTGGTGGAGATGGCGGCGTGGCGGCGGTTCGGCCCGGTGCGCTGGCCGACGTGGTGGGTGTCCGAGATGCGCATCGATCCCGACGCGCCCGTGGTGCGCTACCGTCACGTGCGCGGCATCACCCGCGGCATGGACGTGGAGTGGAGCTTCGTTCCCGGCGCCGGGGACGGCGTCGCGGTGACCATCACCCACCGCTGGGGCGGGCCGCCGTGGCCGCTGGTGGGGCGGGCCGCGGCGGGTCTCGTGATCGGCCCGGTGTTCATTCACGCCATCGCCCGCCGCACCCTGGCGGGCATCGGCCGCGTGGCCGAGCGCGGAGGCGCGCCGTGAGCGAATCGAGACGCGTGGTGGTAACCGGCGTCGGCTGCGTGACGCCCATCGGGACCGGGGCCGACGGACTGTGGGACGGGCTCCGGGCGCGCCGCTCGGCCGTGCGCACCATCACGCGCTTCGACCCGACCCCGTTCCGCAGCCGCATCGCCGCCGAGATCCCCGACTTCCGCCCGCTCGACTTCCTCGAGCAGCGCCGGGCCCGCCGCCTCGACCGATTCTCGCAGCTGGCGGTGGTGGCCGCCCGCCTCGCGCTCGCCGACGCCGCGCTGGTCCTCGAGCGCGAGGACCGGGACCGCGTGGGCGCGAGCATGGGCTCGGCGCTCGGGGGCGTGGGGTACGCCGAGCAGCAGTTCGCCGCGTTCACCGGCGGCGGGATCCGGGAAGTGGACCCGATGCTGGCGCTGTCGGTGTTCGCGGGCGCGGCGAGCTGCAACATCGCGATCGAGCTGGGCGTGACCGGCCCGAATTCGACCAACGCGATGAGCTGCGCGTCGGGCACCATCGCGGTGGGCGACGCGTTCCGCGCGATCCAGGGCGGGCGCGCCGACGTGATGCTGGCCGGCGGCGCCGAGGCACCGCTGGCGCCGCTGTGCTACGGCGCCTTCGCGGTCATCCGCGCCATGAGCACGCGCAACGAGGAGCCGGCCGAGGCCTGCCGCCCGTTCGACGCGGCGCGCGACGGCTTCGTGATGGGCGAGGGCTCGGCCGTGCTGGTGCTCGAGGAGCGGGGCCGCGCGCTGGCGCGCGGCGCACCGCTGCTGTGCGAGGTGCTCGGCACGGCGGTCACCAACGACGCCTTCCACATGACGGCGCCGCGCCCCGACGGCCGCGAGGCGGCGCGCTGCATCGGCCTCGCGCTGGCGGATGCCGGGGTGGCGCCGCACGAGGTGGACTACGTCAACGCGCACGGCTCGTCGACGCCGCTCAACGACAAGACCGAGACCCTGGCGATCCGCGACGCCTTCGGCGACCACGCCGGGCGGCTGGCGGTGAGCGGCACCAAGGCCTACTACGGCCATCCGCTGGGCGCCTCCGGCGCGATCGAGGCGGGGCTGACCGCCCTGGCGCTGGCGCGCGGATGGCTGCCGCCGACCCTCAACCTCCGCGACCGCGATCCCGAGTGCGACCTGGACTACCTCGCCGGCTCAGGAGCGGAACGCGGCGCGGAGGTGGCGGTGTCCAACTCGTTCGGCTTCGGCGGCATCAATGCGGCGCTGGTGCTCCGGCGCGCCAGCTGAGCGCTTGCGCGTGCGGGAGCGCCCCGGTCATATTGGCGCCGCCGCGCAGTTTCACCACCCACTACGATGCGAGGGACCGAGATGCGCCAGACCCTGCGTCCGCTGATCGCGGAGTTCATCGGCGTCTTCATGCTGACGTTCATCGGCGGCGGGGCGGTGATCGTCAACGCGTACCGGGACGGCACCCTGGGCACGGGCGGCATCGCGGCGGCGTACGGCCTCGCGCTCGCCGTCGCCGTCACGGTGACCATGAGCATCTCGGGCGGCCACATCAACCCCGCCGTCACGGTGGGCCTGTGGTCGGTCGGCCGCATCGACGGCCGAAAGGCCGGCCTGTACGTCGTGGCCCAGCTGCTCGGCGCGATCTTCGCGGCGCTGGTCCTCAAGGGCCTGTTCCCCGCCGGTGCCGCCGAGGTGCAGTACTACGGCGCGCTCAAGCTCGGCCCGGATACCGGACTGCTCGCCGCGATCCTCATCGAGGCGGTGCTCACCTTCTTCCTGGCGCTGGCCGTGATGGGGACCGTGGTGGACCCGGCGGCGCCGAAGGTCGGCGGCTTCGGGATCGGGCTGACGCTGTGGATGTGCGTGCTGGTGGGCGGCCAGCTCACGGGGGCCGCGCTCAATCCGGCGCGCGCCTTCGGGCCGGCGCTCGTTGCCGGTTACTGGCTCGGCCAAATCGCCTACTGGATCGGGCCCATCCTCGGGGCCGTCGTCGCGATGCAGGTCTACGAGAGGTTTCTGCTCAGGAAGGACGCCGCCTAGCCGCGGCGGCTCCGGCGCCCGGCCGGGCGGGCGCCGCGCGGCCCGCGCCGCCTAGCCGGGCGCGGCGTTCAGCGCCACCAGCACGACGTGCAGCCGCCGCTCGTAGCCCTGGAGCGTCTGCACGATCGGATTGCCGATGACCCGCACGTCCCGCCGCATCCCCTTGGCCGGCGCCGAACCCCGCGCCAGCCGCGACAGCCGCGCGGCGCAACCGGCGGCCGTGCGGCTCACCGCCGGTAATCCGACCCGATAGCCGTCGAACGCCGTCTGCACGTTGGGCTGGAAGGCGCAGTGGCGGCACACCTTCCGCACCGCGACGGTCGCCGTCGAGTCCAGGCCCCGGCACGCCCGGCGCAGGTAGTCTCCCATGCTGAGCACCTCGGCATCGGTGCTGTTGAACACCGCCCGCCGGTACACGTCGAGCGCGCTGCGCACGTCGGCCACGCCCTTCGCCACGACGGCGATCGCCGACCGGCTGGTGTCGAAAGCGGCACGGCGCACCTGGAGCGCGCGCTCCCTCGCCGTGGTGGGCTGCTGCAGCGCGGACGCGAATGCGAGCATCGCCAGGATGGACATGGGCGGAACAGTCGAAACGCGGCGGCCGGGAGTCAAGGGCGCTCGGCGCGCCTCGCCCGCGCCGACGGGAAGCTCAGCGGCCCCGGCTCCTCCACAACAACCAGGCGCTGTACGACAGGTAGATGACGGCGGCGGCGACGTACGCCGCGATCATGTAGCCGCCGTTGGCGGGAGGCATCAGGACTCCGCCTGGCTCTGCGCCTGCGCGTCCCGGAGGCGGGCCCACGAGTAGCGGCGGACCAGCAGGGCGACGAAGAAGATCGTGAACACCGTGAACGACAGCAGCAGGGTGAGCAGCATCGAGCCGGGGAGCTGCGGCCGCGAGGTCTGCAGCACCACCGGCTTGGGGTGGAGGGTCCGGAACAGCAGCACGCTGACGTGGATGAACGGCACCAGCAGGGCGCCGAGAATGCCGAGCACCGCCGAATAGCGGGCCCGCCGTCCCGGCTCGTCCACCGCTCCCCGCAGCACCAGGTAGCCGAGGCAGATGAACCACAGGAACAGCGTGAGCGTGAGCCGCGCGTCCCAGGTCCACCACGCGCCCCAGATGGTCTTGCCCCAGATCGGCCCGGTCACCAGCACGGTGGTGAGGAAGACGGTGCCCACCTCCGCCGACGAGGCGGCCAGCAGATCGAGGCGCGCGTCCTTGAGGAACAGGTACAGCAGGCTGCACACACCGACGATGCCGCAGGCCAGGAACGCCACCCATGCGCTCGGCGCGTGGATGTAGAAGATCTTCTGCGCCAGACCCTGGGTGGCCTCCTCGGGCGTGAAGACCAGCGCCCGCACGTACACGCCGGCCACCAGCACCAGGGCCACGGCCATCCACGCGCCGCTCCGGCGCAGGGCGCGCTCGGCCGCGGGGATCGCGGTCATTCCTCGACCGTCGTTTCGAACACGAGGGTGCAGATCACGAAGAAGGTGATGTCGTAGGCCGTCAGCAATTTAAGCCAGGGCGCCCACTCGGCGAAAGGACGGGCCGCGAAGATCTTCGCGCTCATCGAGGCGGCCGCGCTCACCGGGGTCACCAGGAACGGCAGCACCAGCACCAGCAGCATCATCTCGCCGAAGCGGGTGTTCACCGCCATCGAGCTCATCAGCGTGCCGACCGTCACGAAGCCGATCGTGGCCAGGGCGATCACCAGCACCAGCGGCCCGAGCACGCCCAGGAGCGGCACGTTGAAGAACAGCGCGAACAGCGGCAGCGCGATGGCCTCGACGGCCCCGACGAACACCAGGTTCGCCGCGGTCTTGCCCAGGAACAGCGCGGTGCGGCTCGCGGGCGACAGCAGCAGGCCGTCGATCGCCCGGTTCTCCTTCTCGAGGCTGAACGCGCGATTCAGCGCGAGCACGCCCGCGAACGAGAAGGTGATCCACAGGATGCTGGGGGCGAGATCGATGGTCGCGACCGCCGTCGGGTCGCGGGCGAAGTTGAAGATCGCCAGGACCAGCGCCGTGAAGACCAGAGCCGACAGGAAGGCGGTGCGGCTGCGGAACTCGAGCAGCAGGTCCTTGGCGGCGATGGCCCAGGCCTGGGCCAGCAGGCTACGCATCGCGCGAGGTGGCCTCGGCGTAGCGCGCGCGGTAGGCGGCCAGGTCGCCGTCCCGCGCGCCGAGCGACACGAACCTCCCCGCCACCTGGATCGCCACGTGCGACGCCAGCTCGAGCCCCTCGTCGATGTTGTGGGTCACCAGAACCATGGTGCGGTGCTCGGCCCGCAGCCGGGCCAGCAGCGCGCGCAGCGTCGCCGCCGCGCGCTGGTCGAGCCCGCTGAACGGCTCGTCGAGCAGCATCACGTCCGGATCGTGGAGCAGGGCCCGCGCGATGGCGAGCCGCTGCACCATCCCGCGGCTGAACGTCCCCACCAGGTCGCCGGCCCTGGCCTCCAGCCCCACGCCCGCCAGCGCGCGCGCCACCGCGGCCCGCGGCTCGGCCAGCGAGTAGAGCCGCGCGTAGAACCGGAGGTTCTCCGCTGCGGTCAGTCCGTCGTACAGCAGGGAGTGATGCGAGATCAGCCCGACGCGGCGCCGATGGGCGGCGTCGCCCCTGACCAGCCGGGCGCCGCCGAAGCTCACGCCGCCGGCGTCCGGCTTCAGCAGGCCGGCGAGCACCCGGAGCAGCGTCGTCTTGCCGGCCCCGTTGGGGCCGAACACCGCCAGCGACTCGCCCGCGCGCAGGGCGAAGTCCACACCCCTGAGGGCCCGCACGTGGCCGAAACGCTTCGCGAGCCCGGCGACCTCCAGCAGCGGCGCGGCGCCGTCAGCCGTCGCCGGCACCGGAATCCGCGGGCAATCGTGTCCGGAGCCGCATCGTGGAGCGCAAATATACTCCTGCGCCCGGTCACGAGCAGCGCGCCACCGCCCGCCCGCTCAGCGCCCCGGCGGCTCGAACTCGAAGCGATCCTCCAACCGGGTCAGCGCGAGGAGGAACCGCAGCTCCTCCGATGCGCCTCGCAGGCACACCGTCCAGCGGCGCTCGGCCGCGTGCTCGCGCACCAGCACCAGCGTGCCCAGGCCGGCGCTGTCCACCTTCCTGGTCCGCTCCAGATCCACCACGATCCGCCGGCTCCCGACGGGCCCGGTCGCCGGATACCTGGACACGGCGGCCAGCGCCTTGCGCCGGAAGGCACGGCGTGATGCGCGGTCGAGGACCGCGGGTGCGCGCACGAGGAG
>Ga0335079_10003329_pt1 | contig 18573 bp, 19 predicted proteins | sample Lox_Sample_33_FD_206719 | JGI IMG/M metagenome (GOLD analysis project Ga0335079, IMG submission 206719) | Soil microbial communities from Loxahatchee National Wildlife Refuge, Florida, United States - Lox_Sample_3.3 | ecosystem: Environmental > Terrestrial > Soil > Wetlands | place: USA... | reverse complement strand
TCGTTGAACGCTCCCATCTCGGACAGAAGCTCCGCGCTCGGCATGACGCCGGCCTCCGAGTTCTTCGTTGCCTTGACTATCACCATGAATCTCATCGTTGCGTCTCCTTGGTTAGCGGCGTCTCGCCATCGCTGCAAGCGACACAGCGAGGGCACGGGCGGGATTGTGCTCGCCGAGGCCGAGCTTCCCGCGCCGGTACAGAAATAGGGCGAGGGCGATGATCGTCCCTCCAGGAAGGAGGAGCTCCAACATCAGGTACGGCCCAAGCTCCACGATCGCCCGGCGCAATATCGCCAATCCATTGATGATTGCCTGCATTTTGCGGCTCCTCTCATTCCCTAGTCGATCGGGCGAGGCCGAAATCGACAGGCGATGCAGCCGCATGGACGCAACGGATCAGGGCGGGACGGTGCGCTCCTCCAGGGTTCTTTGCGGCGAGCCGCGGGCTATTCAGTCGCCCAGCTCGGCCAGCCGGCGCTCGAGGAACCGGCGCTCGGGCTCCTGCCGCGCGAGGGCAAGCGCCCGCCGGTAGGCGGCACCCGCCTGGGCGAGGTCGCCCATGCGCCGGCAAAGGTCCGCCCGAGCCGCGTGCGCCAGATGATAGTCGGCAAGATCACCGCGGGCGAGGATCGCGTCCACCAGCGCGAGGCCGGCCGCCGGTCCGTCGCGCATCGCCACGGCGACGGCGCGATTCAGCTCGATCACGGGCGACGGATCCGTGCGCAGCAGAACGTCGTAGAGGCCCACGATCTCGTTCCAGTCCGTGGCCTCGGCGTCGACCGCCTCGGCATGCACCGCCGCGATCGCCGCCTGGAGGGTGTAGGGACCGACTCGCCGCGAGGCGAGCACCTGGCGTACCAGCGTCGAGCCTTCGCCGATCAGTTCCCGATTCCACAGCGATCGATCCTGGTCGTTGAGCAGAATGAGCTCGCCCGTTGCCGAAGCCCGGGCCGCGCGGCGCGACTCGTGCAGCAGCATCAGCGCGAGCAGACCGACCGCTTCGGGTTCCGCCAACAGCGCCGCGAGAAGCCGGCCGACACGGATCGCCTCGCTCGACAGGTCGAGGCGCGTGACCGACGTTCCGGAGGAAGCCGAGTAACCTTCGTTGAAGACGAGGTAGATCACGCGCAGCACGCTGTCCAGGCGCTGCGGCAGCTCGTCGGGTCCAGGCACTTCGTACGGAATGCGCGCCTCGCGAATCTTCGCCTTGGCGCGCACGATGCGCTGAGCGAGCGTGGCCGGCGAAGTGAGGAACGCCTGCGCGATTTCTTCGGTCGTGAGGCCGCAGACTTCCCGCAGCGTGAGCGCGACCTGCGCCTCCGGCGCGAGCGCCGGATGGCAGCAGGTGAAGATCAGACGCAGCCGATCATCCTCGATCTCGTCGCTGTCCCTCGTGGGCGTTTCGTCGGCGATCGCCTCGACCTGCTCTGCAAAATCCTCCAGCGCGTCGAAGCGCGTGCGCCGTCGGATGCCGTCGATCGCCTTGAAGCGCCCGGCAGAGACGAGCCAGGCGCGCGGGTTGGCAGGCACGCCGTCGCGGGGCCATTGCTCGAGCGCGGCGTGAAACGCGTCGTGCAGCGCCTCCTCGGCAAGATCGAAATCGCCGAGCAGACGCACGAGCGTGGCGAAGACGCGGCGCGACTCCGCGCGATAGACCTCGTCGACCCTTTTGCGGATTTCCTGCGTCACGTCGTGCGTTGAGCGTTGGCTCACCCGAGAAGCGGGCGCCGCACCTTCGGCCGGGATTACCGGCATTGGTTCCGTCGGCGGCCGTTAGGTGTAGGCGCGCTTGTCGTCGATCACCTTGCCGTCGTTGGGGAGCTTTCCTGGCGAGTGAAAAGCGATCTCGCCCCGCAGCTTGGTGATTTCGCGGATCGAGGCGATGATCGCCTCGGCGCTGGTCGTTCGATTGTCCGCCATCTCCACGTGCAGCGTCATGCGGTCGGCGCCGTCCGCGGTGTCGACCACGAGACGCGCCTTGAGTATCTCCGCATGCCTGCGGGCGATCTGCGCTACCTGCGAGGGATGCACGAACATGCCTTTTACCTTGGTCGTCTGGTCGGCGCGTCCGAGCCATCCCTTTATCCGCATGTTGCTGCGTCCACAGGGCGATACGCCCGCCATCGCGGCGGACAGGTCGCCCGTGCCGAAGCGGATCAACGGGTAGTCAAAGTTGACGAGTTCGGTGACGACGACTTCGCCGACCTCGCCTGGCGCAACCGGATCGCCGGTGCCGGGGCGGACGATCTCGACGAGCACTCCTTCATCGACGATCAGCCCCTCGCGCCCGGGCGACTCGTAGGCGATGCTTCCGACGTCCGCACTCGCATAGACCTGGTAGGCGACGATGCCCCGCGCGGTCAGCGCTTCGCGCAGGCTCGCGGGGAACGCTTCTCCGGACAGAAGCGCCTTCCTGAGGCTCGGCAGCCGGACGCCCAGCTCGTCCGCCTTCTCCAGGATGATCTTCAGGAACGACGGCGTACCGACATAGCCATCGGGTCGAAGCTCCGCCATGGCATGCACCTGCTGCTCGGTCTGCCCGATGCCTCCGCGAAACACGGTGCAACCCAGCGCACGCGCACCGCTCTCGAGCATCGCTCCGCCCGGGGTGAAGTGGTACGAGAAGCAGTTGTGCACGAGATCACCCCCGCGGAAGCCTGCCGCGAACAGGGCCCGCGCGAGTCGCCAGTAGTCGGCGGCTTCGCCCTCCGGCTCGTAGAGCGGACCGGGGGAAGCGAAGACGAGGACCGCGCGCCTCCGCTCGCTTCCCCAGCCGCTCGCAGCAAAGCCTCCGAACGGTCGAGCCGTTTTCTGCAGCTCGACGAGCTCCGACTTGCGCACGACAGGAATCCGCGCCAGCGCTTCGCGAGAGGTGATTGCCGCCGGTTCGACATCGGCCAGCAGCTTGGCGTACGCGCTGGTGCTTGCTCTCGCGTACGCGAGCTGAGCGCGCAGCTGCGCTAGCTGCGCACGCTCGCGCAGCTCGGGATCGCGCGTTTCAAGCGTGTCGAAATGATCGGACACGAGACGGGACTACGCCAGCCAGCGTTTCCTTCGGCGATAGTGCTTCACGTCGCGGAAGGACTTGCGCCCGGCGGTCGACAGCCCGAGGTAGAACTCCTTGACGTCCTCGTTCTGGGCGAGCTCCGCGGCAGCGCCGTCCATCACCACGCGGCCGTTCTCGAGGATGTAGCCGTAGTCGGCGAAGCGCAGGGCGACGTTGGTGTTCTGCTCGGCGAGCAGGAAGCTCACCCGCTCCTTCTGATTCAGGTCGCGGACGATCTCGAATATCTCCTCGACAATCTGCGGGGCAAGCCCCATCGATGGCTCGTCGAGCAGGATCATCGAGGGGCGTGCCATGAGCGCTCGCCCCACGGCCGTCATCTGCTGCTCGCCGCCCGATGTGTAGCCCGACTGGCTCTGGCTCCGCTGCTTCAGCCTCGGAAAATAGTGGTAAACCTTCTCAAGATCGAGCTTGATCTCCGCCCGCGACGCCTTGCGCGTGAAGGCGCCGGTCAGGAGATTCTCCTCTATCGTGAGGTGCTGAAAGCAGTGGCGGCCCTCCATCACCTGGCAGACGCCCAATCTCACGAGCTCGTTCGGGGTCAGTCGATCGACGCGCCGGCCCTCGAGCTCGATCGTGCCCTTGGTCACGTCGCCGCGCTCGGCGCGCAGCAGATTGGAGATCGCCTTCAGCGTCGTCGTCTTGCCGGCACCGTTGGCGCCCAGCAGCGCGACGATCCTGCCCTTAGGGACCTCGAGCGAGACGCCCTTGAGCACGAGGATCACGTGGTCGTAGATGACCTCGATGTTGTTGACCGTGAGGTGGCTCTTCGCGACAGCGGCGGTCGCGGTTACGGTTACGGCAGCGGACATGGCGCGAGCGTGCGTGAGGCCGAAAGCGCTGCCGGGCGGGCCGAATGAACGCCGGTCCGCCCGCAGCTTCGCGATCAACCTTCCTTTGAGCAATCGCGCAGGGTGATCTTCTTCTCCGCAGCGTACTTGCCAGCGGTCTCCTCTACCATCTTGCGCACCATGTCACGGTCGCCCGCCATGAATGGCGTGACCTGCTTGAAGCTGGTGCCGTCCCAGCGCTGGAACTTCACCATCCCGGAGCCCTCGTGATCGGTGCAGCTCGTCTTGATCGGAGGGAAGAGCCCTCCCGCGCCGAGCTCCTTGATGCGGGCTTCGGTGAGGTTGAGGTGCTCGAAACCCCAGCGCAGCTGCGTCGGCGTCATCACCTTGCCCTTGCCGTAGGTCGCCTGCGCGACGCGGAGCGCTTCCACGAGGATGATGCCGTAGACGACGCCGCGCGTGTACATCACGTTGCCAAGGCGCGAGGGATCTTCGAGATTCCCCTTGCCGGCGCCGTACACCTTGGTCTTGATGTCCTGCATGACCGGGAAGTTGGTCCCGCTGGCGGTGAACGTGGCGCTGACGTAGCCCTTGGATGCATCACCCGCGGGCACGACGTCTTCCTCGGATGCGGCCCACCAGACGCCGAGCAGCTTGTCCCTCGGGTAGCCGGTCTTCGCCGCCGTTTTGAGCGCGACCGTGCTCATCACGCCGTAGGTCCACATGATCACGTAATCGGGCTTCGCCTGCCGGATCTGCAGCCACTGCGATTCCTGCGTCTGCCCAGGCGGGGCGACGGGAATCTTCAGCACGTCGAAGCCGAGCTTCGCGGCCAGCGCGTCGAGGACCGGTATCGGCTCCTTGCCGTAGGCCGACTCGTGATAGAGGAACGCGATCTTCTTGCCTTTGAGCTTGTCCGCCCCGCCCTCCTTCTGGCTTAGATAGGCGATCATCGCCGCCATCTGATCCCAGTACGTCGTGCCGATGGGGAACACCCAGTCATAGATTCGCCCCTCGGCCGAGCTCGCGAGGCCGTAGCCGAAGGTCGTCATCGGAATCTTGTCGTTGGCGACTCGGTCGAACAACCCGTAGGCGATGCCCGTCGACAGCGGCTCGACCGTCGTCGCACCGCCGTTCTTGGTCTTGAGACGCTCGTAGCACTCGACACCCTTCGCCGGGTTGTACTCGGTCTCGCACTCCTCCCACTTGAGCTTCACGCCGTTGACGCCGCCGGTCATGTTGACGAGCGTCCAGTAGTCGATCGCGCCGCCGTAGTAGCCGGATCCGCCGGCCGCGTACGGTCCCACGCGATACGACAGCACCGGTATGAACTGCTCGTTCTGTGCCTGCGCCGCACTTGCCGCGGCGAGCAGCGCAATGCCGAGCACCGTAGACGCTATTGTCTTCATATCACCCCTCCTAAGAGAAACAATGTAGGAACGCTTTCGCGATCGGCACCCACGCAGACGTCGCGAACTGTACGGTTTGCAGCCCCCTGAATAGTACGCCTACCCGCTCCGCGCGGACACGGGGTGGCGGGGCCAATCAGTGCGGAAACGGCCATAGCCGCAGCTTTTCCTTGGCGATCTGCCAGAGCCGGGCGAGTCCATGCGGCTCGACGATGAGAAAGAAGATGATGAAGACGCCGAAGATCATTACCTCCAGATTCGAGATCAGGCTCTCGGGAATGTGCAGGCTGAGGTTGCTGTCGAGGTAACGGACCGTGACGCTCAACAGCACGGGGAGCAGCGTCACGAAGGCGCTGCCGAGGAACGAACCGAGGACGGTACCCACCCCGCCGATGATCACCATGAACAGAATCCGGAACGAGAGGTCGAGGCTGAAGGCCTCCGGCTCCACGGTGCCGAGGTACGCGTAGGCGTAGAGCGCGCCGGCGACGCCGCAGTAGAAGGAGCTCACGGCAAAGGCGAGGAGCTTAGCGTGCATGAGCCTGATGCCTATCACCTGCGCGGCGACGTCCATGTCGCGCACGGCCATCCACGAGCGCCCCACGTTGCTTCGCGCCATGTTCTTCGCCGCCAGAGCCATCACGGCCACGATCGACACCAGCAGCAGATACTTCGCGCGCGGCGTCGTGAACGCATAGCCGAGCATTTCGATCGGCTGCGCCGTGATCACGCCCGAAGTGCTGTAGTTGGAGATCCAGCCGACCTTGGTCAGGAACCAGAGGATGAAGAATTGCGCGGCCAACGTCGCCACCGCGAGGTAGAAGCCGCGGATGCGCAGGCTCGGCAAGCCGAAAAGGATCCCCACGAGCGCCGCCACCACGCCCCCGCCGGCGAAGGCGAGCAGCATGGGCATCCCGGGAACGCGCAGCACGAAGTTGTACGAAGCGAACGCGCCGACCGCCATGAAGGCGGCCGTGCCGAGCGAAAGCTGACCGGCGTACCCGGTCAGGATGTTCAGGCCGATCGCTGCGAGCGAGAGGATGAGGAAGGGAATCAGGATTCCCGTGAAGACATACGGGGTGGCGAGCAGCGGAACGACGACGAACGCCGCGGCGAGGATCAGCGCGAACGCGATCCGGTCCTGGCGGATCGGGAAGATCGCCGCATCCGTCCGATAGGAAGTCTTGAACTGCCCTGCTTCGCGGTAGAGCATGGTTCAGATTCTGCGAATGATCTTCTCGCCGAAAAGCCCCTCGGGCCGCACAAGCAGGAACGCGAGCGCCAGCACGTAGGGGAACCAGCCTTCGATACCGCCGCCGACATAGGGACCCAGGTAGACCTCGGCGAGCTTCTCCGATGCGCCAACGATGAGCCCGCCGACGATGGCGCCAGGCACGGAATCGAAACCGCCGAGGATCAGCACCGGCAGCGCCTTCAACGCCACGAACGTCAGCGCGTACTGCACCCCGTTGCGCGCCCCCCACAGCAGGCCGGCGACGAGCGCGACCGCGCCCGCGACGCTCCACACGATAGCCCAGATGTACTGCAGGGGGATCCCGACCGCCAGCGCCGCCTGGTGGTCGTCGGCTACGGCACGCAAGGCACGCCCGATCCGCGTGCGGCTGAAGAAGAACGCCAGCACGATCACCAGCAGCGCCGCCACGCCGGCGGCGACCAGGTCGAACTTCGAGACGTTCATGCCCGTGCGGTCGGAGAGCCACTGGATCGGCTCGTCCTGCAGGCCGAGGTCGAGACCGCGGACATTGGCCCCCCACAGCATCTGCGCCAGGCCTTCGATGAAGAAAGTAAGCCCGATCGTGGCCATGAACAGGCTGATCTGCGGCTGGTTTACCAGCGGTCTCAACACGATGCGTTCGGTGAGCAGCGCAAGCACGACCATGACCGCCAGGGTCGCCGGGACCGCGAGCCAGGGCGAGAGTCCGTGCTCGACCAGGCCGACGTAGGTCAGCGCGGCGAAGAACACCATCGCGCTCTGCGCGAAGTTGAACACGCCGGAGGCTTTGTAGATGAGAACGAAGCCCAGCGCAACGAGCGAATACATGACCCCCGAGAGCAGCCCGCCGACCAGCACTTCGAAGAAGAACGACATCTACGCGCTCCCCTAGTGCGCTACGCCGAGGTAGGCATCGATCACGGCCTGGTTGCTACGGATCTCCTCCGGCGGGCCGTCGCCTATCTTCTTGCCGTAGTCGAGCACGACTACGCGATCGGAGATATCCATCACGACGCCCATGTCGTGCTCGATCAGCACGATCGTCGTCCCGTACTCCTCGTTGACGTCGAGCACGAAGCGGCACATGTCCCGCTTCTCCTCGACGTTCATGCCGGCCATGGGCTCGTCCAGGAGCAGCATCGAGGGCTCGGCCACCAGCGCACGCGCAAGCTCGACGCGCTTCTGCAGGCCGTACGGCAGGCGGCCGACGGGCGTCCTTCGGATGTGCTGGATCTCGAGGAAGTCGATCACCTCCTCGACCTTGCGGCGGCTCTCGTATTCCTCGCGCCTCGCGCGGCCGATCCAGATTGCTTGCTCGAGGAACGTCGCCTTCATCTTGAGGTTGCGGCCGGTCATGATGTTGTCCAGCACCGACATGCCGCGGAACAGCGCGATGTTCTGGAACGTGCGCGCTATGCCGTGCGCCGCGGCATCGTAGGTGTTCATGTCGCGGCGCACCTTGCCGCGAAACGTGACCGTTCCCTCTTGCGGATGGTAGACGCCGTTGATCACGTTGAGCATCGAGCTCTTGCCGGCGCCATTGGGGCCGATGATGGCGCGGATCTCGTGCTCGCGCACGTCGAAGCTCACGCCCGAGATGGCCTTCACGCCGCCGAAGGAAAGCGAGATGCCGTCGACCTTGAGTACGACCTCACCGATCTTGCGCTGCGAAACCATGCTGGACGACCCGCTCCTGCGCCTATGCCGCCCTGCGCGCGGCAGCCGCCGGGAGGGTCTTTGTCTCGGCGATCGCGAGGTTGGCGGCGACCATCCCCGTGCGCCCGTCCTCGAACTTCACCTGAGTTTCGATGTACTGCGAGGTCTTGCTCGAGTACAGCGCGTCGATCAGCACAGCGTACTTTTCTGCGATGAAGCCGCGCCGTACCTTGCGCGTGCGCGTGAGCTCGTCGTCGTCCGGGTCGAGCTCCTTGTGCAGGATGAGGAAACGGCGTATCTGCGAGTCGGACAGCGAGCCCTCCAGCGCGAGCTCGGCATTGACCTGCTCGACGCATTCCTTGATCAGCTGATAGACCTCGGGTTTCGCGGCGAGATCGGTGTACCCCGAGTAGGGAATTCCACGGCGCTCCGCCCAGTTCCCCACCGAGCCCATGTCGATGTTGATGAACGCGCATACCCCGTCGCGACCGTTGCCGAAGGCGACCGCCTCCTTGATGTGGGCGAAGAACTTGAGCTTGTTCTCGATGTAGTTGGGGGCAAACATCGCTCCGGAGGCGAGCTTGCCCACATCCTTCGCGCGATCGATGATCTTGAGCTGGCCGCCGTCGACGAATACGCCGGCGTCCCCCGTGTGAAAGAAGCCCTCGCGGTCGATCGACTCGGCAGTGGCATCCGCGCGCTTGTAGTACTCCTTGAGCAGCATCGGCCCGCGCACGAGCACCTCGCCGCTGTCGGCGATCCTGATCTCGACGCCGGGAGCCGCCTGGCCGACCGTGTCGAACTTGACCGCGCCGTCGGGCTGCAGGCACACGTAGGCGCAGGTTTCGGTCGACCCGTAGAGCTGCTTCAGGTTCACGCCGATCGACCGGTAGAAGCGAAAGAGGTCCGGCCCGATCGCCGCGCCCGCCGTGTACGCAACGCGGATGCGGCTCATGCCCAGCACGTTGCGCAACGGAGCGAAGACGAGAAAGTTGCCGACGGCATAGGCCAGCCGGTCGGCGAGCGGGGCCGGCTTGCGGTCGAGGATCTCCGGACCGACGCGCCGCGCCAGCGCCGTGAAGCGCCGGAACAGCCATCGCTTCAGCGCGCTCGCGTCCTCCATGCGGATCATCACCTGCGTGAGGAGATTCTCGAAAATGCGCGGGGGAGCGAAGAAATAGGTGGGGCCGATCTCGCGCATGTCGGTCATCACCGTGTCGGCCGATTCGGGGCAGTTGATGGTGAAACCCGCAACCAGCCACTGGGCGTACGAGAAAAGATGATCGCCAACCCAGGCCATCGGCAGGTAGGAAAGAATGCTCTCCTCGGGGCCGAGCTTGTCGAAGCCGCAGCCGCCGCGCGCCGAGACGATGAATGCGTGGTGCGTCTGGCAGACGCCTTTCGGCTTGCCCGTCGTGCCGGACGTATACAGCATGATCGACACGTCGTCGGCGCTGCCCTTCGCGACCTCCGCTTCGAAGAAGCCCGGATGCACGCGGTCGTATTCGCGGCCGATCTCGAGCAGGCGCTCCAGGCTGGCCACGCCCTCATAGTCACGCAGCCCACGCGGATCGTCGAAATAGACGTGCTTCAGGCTCGGCACTTGCGGTGTCGCCTCGAGCACCTTGTCGACCTGCTCCTGATCCTCGACTATCGCGTACGCGATCTCGGCATCGTTGAGCACGTAGACGAATTCAGCGGCGGGCGCGTCCTGGTACATCGGAACGGCGATACCCCCGAGCGCCTGCGCGGCGGCCATGGACCAGTAGAGGCGGGGCCGATTGTCGCCGATGATCGCGAGGTGCATTCCGCGGTGAAACCCCTGTGCAGCGAGCCCGCAGGCGAGCGCCCGCACTTCCGCAGCCACCTGCGCCCACGACCAGGTCTGCCAGATGCCGAGATCCTTCTCGCGCGTCGCGGGCGCGGCAGGGCGAGCCTTGGCGTGCTGCAGCAGCAGCCGGGGAAACGTGTCCAGCGGATCCTCCAATCGGGCCGTCCTGGCGCGGCCCTTCTTCGACGGGATTATGCCCGAAGGCACAAGCTCCTTGCCTGCCAGCACCCCTTTTCCTTGACCCCGTTGCGCGTCGCGAGTCTGCCCCGACTCGCCGCGCGCGATCCCCGCGGCTACTGTGCCTTGATCCCCGCTGCCTTGATGACCTTCGCCGATTCGTCGATTTCGTTCTGCACGAACTTGGTGAATTCCTGCGGCGTCATCGGCATGGCCTCCGCGCCGAGCGCGGCGAAGCGCTCCTTTACATCCGCGGATTGCGACGCGGCGCGCACGTCGCGAGCGATCTTGTCGATCACCTCAGGCGGCGTGCCCGCCGGCGCGAACAGGCCGACCCACAGCGAATAGTCGAATCCCGGCAGCCCCGACTCCGCGACCGTGGGCACGTTAGGCAGCGCGCTCGAGCGCTTGGCGGTGCTCACGGCGAGCGCGACGAGCTTCCCCTCGCGCACGAAGGGCAGCGCGGCGGAGATCGGCGAAAAGTAGTACGTGACGCGTCCGGCGATCGTGTCGGTGAGCGCTTCCGGCGACCCCTTGTAGGGGACATGGACGACGTCGATGCCCGCGGCGAGCTTGAATTTCTCGCCGTTGATGTGCGTCCCGCTTCCGGTGCCGGCGGACGCGTAGTTGAGCTGTCCCGGCTTCTGCTTGGCGAGAGCGATCAGCTCTCCGACCGTCTTCACGCCCAACGAGGGCGACACCACGAGGACATTCGGCTGACCGCCGAGCGCCGCGATGTCGGCGAAGTCTTTCGTCGTGTCGAACGACAGGTTCTGGTAGATGGATGGGTTGTACGCCTGCGCCGCCGAATTCACGAGCAGCGTATAGCCGTCGCCGGGGGTCCTGGCCACGACTGCCTCGCCGATCGTACCGCCCGCCCCAGGGCGATTCTCCACGAGGACCGGCTGGCCCCACATCTCGGAGAGCTTCTGCCCGTAAGTGCGTGCGAGAATGTCCGTGGCGCTGCCGGCTGTGAACGATACGATCATGTGAACCGGCTTGCTGGGGTAGCCCTGCGCGGGCGCCGGACCGACCCACGCGCACGCGAGCATGAGCGCAACGACGTATCTTCCGTATCTCATAGTTGTCTCCATGGGAACTGTCTAGCTCAAGCCGTCGCTGACGGCCACTTTCTCGGGCGAGAGCTTTATGCCGGAGGCTTCCGCCTGCAGGAGCAGCAGCTGCGCGAAATCTTGCTCGGTCATGCCGCGGCCGATGAGCGTCTGCAGGATGTCGCGTGTGGTCGACGCTAGCGGCATGGGCACCTCGAAGTGTCTGCCCGCATCAAGGCCGAGATCGAGATCCTTGCGCAGCAGATGCGGAGTGAAGGTCACCTTGAAGTCGAGGTTCACGAACGCGGGCGTCTTGTAACGCGAGAAGGTCGAGCCCATCACGCTCTGGTTGATGAAGTCGAGGAAGGCGTGCCGCGGGACGCCCGCCTTCTGCGCGAGCACGGTGATCTCCGCCAGGGATTGCGTGACCACGCCGAGGAAGACGTTGTGGCAGATCTTGACGATGCGCGAGAGCTCACCCTCGCCCACATAGCTTGCGGCCGGCGCGATCAGCTTCAGAAACGGCAGCGCAGCCTCGAAGGCGCTCCGCGGTCCGGAGCACACGAAGGAAAGGCGGCCGGCTTTCGCCACCTTGGCATTGCCCGACACCGGGGCCGCGAGGCATTCGATCTTGCGCTTGGCGAGAATCGAGCGCAGCTCGGCCGAACCCTCGAGCGAGATCGACGAGCACTCGACGAAGAGCCGCGGTGCCTTGCCGCCGGAGAGCAGCCCTGCCGGGCCGACGACGACTTCCTTCACGTCCTCCCAGGTCGACACCATGCAGAACACGATGTCGCACGCCGCGAGCTCGGCAAGCCTCTGCGCGATCTTCGCTCCATGGGCTGCGAGCGGCTCGGCTTTCGCACGGGTGCGGTTCCAGACGGTGAGGTCAGCCCCCGCCTTGGCGAGGCGCTCGGCCATCGCATAGCCCATGCGACCGGCGCCAATCCAGCCGACGCGCGCGGCCGCGGATCGCTTGGCTTTCGCCATTACGCCCCCACCCCGAACGGCAGGTCGACAACCATGCGCCAGCTCCCGTCGGCCTGACGCCGCGCGACCACGACCTCCTGCCCGGTCATCTGCGCGCGCTTGCCGTCGGGACCGGTAACCTCGAGATCCCACTTGCCGCTCACGACGGCGATGTCGCCCGACTGCGCCGCCACCTTCGGGGCGAGCGAGATCTTCGGCTTGCCGGCGAGGAATCCGGTCAGCGCGCTGCGGATCGCGGCGTGGCCCGTGACGAGGCTGCCGGGCATGGGCATGAGGGTCGCCTGCGGCTCGTAGAGCGCGACCAGATCGTCGAGCCTGCCGGCGTTGAGCGCCTGCTCGAACAGGCGGTCTAGGTCCTCTGGTTTTTGTGCTGGCATGGAAGCTCCTTTGTCGACGAAGTCCGCGTTACGCCGTGCGGTCGCGCGGCCCCAGAAAGAACCACAGGATCAAGCCGAGCAGAGGCAGCAGCACTACGGCGAGTATCCAGATGAGCTTCTTCTCGTTCGAGACGGAGCTCTGGAAGATATTGATGATCGCCCAGATGTCGCCGGCGAGCACGAGGATGCCCAGAATCCCGCCATACCCGTAGTTCAGCATCTTGGTCCCTTTCTTCCGCTGGAGTTGGCTGTCATTGACACCAATGGAGCGCGCGCCCGAGGATCAATACGGATTCGCGATCGGCAGCTCCTGCGCCGGAAAGAGCGAGATCACCTTCGGCCCGGTCGGCGTGAGGATCACCTCTTCCTCGATCCGCGCGGCGGAGATCCCGTCCTTCGCCGGGCAATAGGTCTCGACGGCGAAGACCATGCCCACCTTGAGCTCGATCGGTTCCTTAAGCGAGTTGAGCCGCGACACGAGCGGCCGCTCGTGCAGACCCAGTCCGAGGCCGTGGCAGAAGTTGAGCCCGAACGCTTCCATCTCGCTCGCGAAGCCTATCTCCTGCGCCTTCGGAAACGCGCGCGCGATCTTGTCGGTCGTCACGCCGGGCTTCAGCAGATCGATCGCCCTGTCCATCCACTCCCGCGCATAGCGATACGCGGTCTGCTGCGCAGGCGTAGCCATGCCGACGTTGAAAGTCCTGTAGTAGCAGGTGCGGTAGCCCATGAACGATTGAATGATGTCGAAGAACGCCTGGTCGCCGGGGCGGATCAATCGATCGGTGAAATTGTGCGGGTGCGGGCTGCAGCGCTCCCCCGAGATCGAGTTGATCGCCTCGACGCAGTCGCTGCCCATCTCATACAGGCGTGCCGTGGCGAGCGCAACGATCTCGCTCTCCTTCACCCCGGGCTTGAGCGCCTCGGCGATGTCCTGATAGACACCATCGACCATCGCCGCCGCCATGTTGAGCAGCGTCAGCTCGTCGATGTTCTTCACCTCGCGCGCCTCGAGCAGCGTCTGCTGCCCGTCGCGCACCTCGATGCCCAGCTTCTGCAGCTCGAAGAGCATCGGCGGCTCGACGACGTCGAGGCCGAGCGGCATCGCGCCTACTCCTTCGGCGTCGAGCAGCGCCCTGATCTCGCGCGCCGCCTCGCGGAAGAGCGCACCGTCGCCGCCGACGGCCCCGCGCAGCCCGAGCAGGCCGGCGCGACAGTGGTCGTGGTGCAGCCACGGCGCGTGCAGGCGATGATGCTTCGCCGCCGAGCCGAAATCCCAGATGTAGGGGTCGCCGGTGCCCGTGAGCAGCGCATAGCGCGTGAGCTTGTCGCGCGCCCATTCGCCTATGACCGTGCTCGTGATGTAGCGGATGTTGTGCTGATCGAAGCAGAGCAGCGCGCCGAGGCCGGAGTTGGCGAGCGCAGCGCGCGTGCGCGCGAGCCGGTAGTCGTGCAGCCGGCGGAAGTTCACGCGCTCCTCGAAATCGACCTGCGTGTGCCCGGGCGCCTGAAGCGGTCGGTCCCACCGGTGCTTCGGATCGACGTCGTCCGCGCGGACGACTGTCGGCTCCCTGGATTTCTTCTTCATTGCTTGCCGAATGCCTTCTCGTAGTAGGACAGGTCGACGTATTTCATCGGATCGGTGAGCGTCTTCCTCGGTGTCGCGTACTTGCTTCGCAGCTCGAGCACGGTGCGAATGCCGTTCATGTCCAGCGAGGCATCGCGTGTAAGGCCGCCCTTGTCGGCGAGCAGGAGATCGTAAGCCTGCTTTGCAAGGGCAGGCGTCATGTCGCGCTGGTTCGCGACCAGGATGGCTTCGACGATCTCGCGGTTCGCGCGATCGTAGATCCAGTCCAGGCCGGCACGATATCCGCGCATGAACCCGATCAGCTCCTTCTCGTGGCTCGCGGCCCACGAGCGGCGCGCCGCGGCCGCACTGCCCTGATACGCCCCAAGCGATTCCGCATAGGCGAGCACGTTGAGTCCTCGCGCCTTGCCCGTGAGGTCGAAGGGCGTGCGCAGCATCGTGGCGTCCTGCTTCCCGGCGAGCAGCTCGCGATAGCGGTTGGGAGTTCCGCCGGCGCGCACGAAGGTCACGTCAGTCTCGGCGATCCCGTTGCGTGCGAGCATCTCCCGCGTCAGGAACGCGAAGCCGGTCGTCATCGCGTCGACTGACACCGTCTTGCCCTTGAGGTCGGCGAAGCTCTTCACCGCCGGCGAGGCGACGATCGATGCGAACCCCCCGTCTCCGCCGAGAAACGCGAAGAGATCCGGATTGTCGGGAATCTTCGCCTCGCCTTGTCCTTCCTGATAAGCGACGTAGTTGTCCATCAGCGCCAACGCGATGTCGAACTTGCCGTCGAGCAGCGATGTGATCAGGTAGACGGATGTCGGCGTGAACGAAAGTTGGACGCTTACACCGTTCGCCTCGAAGAAGCCCTGGCGCTGCGCCGCCCACAAGGGAAGATTCCAGCCACCGTCGAACGCGATGACGCGCAGCAGCGTCGGTGGCGCTCCGGGTGCCTGCGCATCGGCGCCTGCAACCAGCGCACACGCGAACACGAGCCCCGCAAGCGATCGCCACGCCATGAGATCATCCGAGGAAGAGGCGCTATCCTGCCCGAAATGGCGTGAGCGTGGAAGCCGGTCAGGCAACAGCTTGCACAGGCAGCGCAGTTCGCTTGCGCTGCAGCAGCCACATCAGCAAACAGCCGAGCAAGGCGCCCGCGAGGAGATGTTTGATCGTGTGGCCTGAGATCAAGCCTCCCGTGGCCGAGAAGATCGATGCGTCGAGGCGCTCGCAGATGGTCATCGTGATGTCGAGGCCAAGCGCGGCCACCAGCCAGCCGATGTGGGAGTGTCTGCCTCGACGCAGGAGACACAGGCAAATGACCATGAGCCCTACGCCGACGCGCACGACGAGGTAGAAGAGCAGGTCGTCCCGGCCCAGGCTCCCGGTCAGCGACCACCACAGGACGCTCGCGGCGCCGAGGAGCGCGAAGGGCCACCACGCGACGCGGCGGCGAGGATGGCGAGATTGCTGAGCACGTCGGCGCCGCGCGGAATCGGACCGAGCGCCTGCGTATCGGCGAACCGGTGATAGGAAGGATCCTGCGCAACCGGCCCGAACACGAAGCGCAGCAGCGCATAAAGACCGACCGCGATCGCGACGAGACCCCAGGTCTGAAGGCGGGCCCGGCGCAGGCGCTGTGTTCGCTCGCCGTCCACGCTGCCCTCGTTCTATTGAAGCTGCGGCTTCTTCAGAAAGTCGTTGCGATCGGCCGAACGCAGCTGCACGTGCAGGACCTGCGCATCGCGCGTGAGCGTCAGCGGCACCTCGACGCCGGCCCGGCCGAGACGCCAGACCTTGCGGAACATGTCGGCGAGCCCCGCGACGCGCTCGCCGGCGACCTCGAGCACGATATCGCCCGGCTGCACCCCCGCGCGATCGGCCGGTCCGCCCGCGGCGAGCGCGGTCACCGCGAGGCGCTGTTCGGCCTCGCCGGTGTACATGCCTAGCCATGGGCGCGGCGGTCGTGCGGGTCCGCCGAACCTCAGCATGTCGTCCAGGATCGGCTCGAGCAGATCGACGGGTACGAACATGTTGCCCGAAGCCGACTCCCCGCCCTGGCCTTCCTGCACCAGCAGAGAGCCGATGCCGAGAAGCCTGCCGTCTGCGCCGACCAGCGCCGCGCCGCCCCACTGCGGGTGCGGCGGGGTCGTGAAGATCGCCTCGTCGAGCAGGTACTCCCAATAGCCGGCGAACTCGCGCTTTTCGACGATGCGCGCTTTGAGCGCGTGCTCGCGTCCCCCGTAGCCTATGACGATCACCTCCGCGCCCGGGACGGCCGAGGCCGCCGAGCCGCGGGCGAGAAGCGGTGCGCGCAGCCGGCCCAGCGGCTGCACCAGTCCGAATCCGCTCGCCTGATCGTATGCAAGCGCGTGGCCGGGCAGCGCCGTCCCGTCGTTCAACGTGAGCCAGATCGTCTGCGCTTCGGTAATGAGATAGCCGATCGTGAGCACCAGGCCGTCCTCGCGGATGACCACTCCGTTGCCGAGGCGCTCCGTGCCGAGGATCGAAGCCGTGAATGCATCCTCCGCGACCTCGGAGTGCAGCATCACAACCGCATCGAGCGCGGCTTTCAGATCGAAGGCGACATCGGTCGGCGCAGGTTGCGCAGCGAGCGGAAAGGCCCATTGCATCGACTCGGCCATGGATTTGTCGACGTGCGCTCGGACGGCGCCCGCGAGGCACCCATCTTACGCGATGCCGCGCGATCCGGCACCGGCACACCGCGAGCGCGAACCGGGGTAACATGCCGGCGCCACCTTCGATGTTCATGTCCGCGTCCCACAAGGCTCACATTCTCGCCGAGGCTCTGCCTTACATCCGCGCGTATCACGGAAAGACGCTGGTGATCCGCTTTGGAGGCGAGGCGATGGCGGACCCGGCGCTCAAGGCCGGCTTTGCTCGCGATGTGGCGCTGTTGCGGCTGGTGGGAATGAAGCCGATCGTTGTGCACGGCGGTGGCTGGCGCATCGACGAGCTGACGCGACAGATGGGCATCGAGACGCGCCGCCATCGCGGGGTGCGTGTAACCGACGAGCGCACGCTCACCGTGATCGAGATGGCGCTCGGAGAGCTCAATCAGGAGCTCGTCTCCCTCATCAACAGGCATGGTGGCCGCGCCGTGGGCTTGAACGGACAGGACGGCCGCTTCATCCACGCTCGCCGCCTCGTGCTGGAGCCGGCGGGCGAAGAGACGCCGGACCTCGGCTACGTGGGCGACGTCGAGAGCATCGACACCGGTCTGATCGAGTTGCTGCTGACGCGCAAGTTCATTCCGGTCGTCATGCCGATCGGCGTCGGCGCGGATGGCACGGCGTACCACATCAATTCCGATCTGCTCGCCGGACGGCTCGCGCGCGCCCTGAGGGCCGAGGCGCTGATCCTGATGACAAACGCGCCCGGCGTCATCGGCCGCGACGGCAGGCTCGCTTACATCATGCAGGCGAGCGAGGCCGACGCGCTGCTGCACGAGGGCGTCGTACAGGGCGGAATGCGTCCAAAAGTGACCGCTGCTCTGCACGCGGTGCGCGAAGGCGTGCGCGCCGTGCACATCATCGACGGCGGGGTGCCGAGCTCGCTCCTGCTGGAAGTGCTCACGGCGGAGGGCGTAGGAACCGCGGTGCGCTCCGACGAGGGTCCGCATTTTCTCGAAGACAGCCGAGCGTATCTCTTCGCGCGCTGACCACGCGCTCCTGCCGGCTACGCTGTGCCGAATCGCGCCAGCGAGAACGCGCTGAGGTCGACCGTGCTCGCTCCGTCGATCAGTCTCTGCGCAAGCGCCTCGCCGACCGCAGGCGAATGCTTGAAGCCGTGGCCCGAGCACGCCGAGGCGATCAGCACGCGCCCGCTATCCGGATGCGCATCGATGACGAAACCAAAATCCGGCGTGACGGTGTAAAGACAGGCCGCCGCCTTCAGGCAGCGCGGGCTCACGCCCAGGATGCGCGGCGCCACGTAGTCGTCGAACATCGAGCGCTTCTCCTCCTCGCTGACTTCACGCGACACGCGATCGGGCGTGGTCGCGCTCTCGAAGGATTCGGTAGCTATCTTCATGCCCCCGCGCGGGCCGTCGACGGCAGGGAAGCCGTAGATTCCCTGCTTCCTGCCCTGCAGCTCCCAGATGAACACCGGGAAGTTGTCCTGTGCGAACGCGGAAGCGCCTTGGTCGAGATCGAACCAGAACATCACCTGTCGGTAGACGCGGAAGTAGCGCGCAAGCTTCTCGCCGACCAGCCCGGGCAGCCAGGGTCCTGCGGTAAGGATGAGGTTGTCGGCCTGAAAGCTGCCGCGATCGGTCGCGATCTCCACTCCGGCGTCGGTGGCATCGAAACCCTGTACCGTTTCTCCGCGACGGATCTCGGCGCCGTGGCGCTCAGCCAGAACGAGCTGCGCGCGCACGCACTCCTCGGGGCGCAGGAACCCGGC
>Ga0335079_10003328_pt1 | contig 18578 bp, 19 predicted proteins | sample Lox_Sample_33_FD_206719 | JGI IMG/M metagenome (GOLD analysis project Ga0335079, IMG submission 206719) | Soil microbial communities from Loxahatchee National Wildlife Refuge, Florida, United States - Lox_Sample_3.3 | ecosystem: Environmental > Terrestrial > Soil > Wetlands | place: USA... | reverse complement strand
CGCCCAGCCGAGCAGACCCCGCGCGCCGACGAAGGTTGCGATGTAGAACGCGCTTGTCACCATCACGGCAAGCGCTTTGGCCCGCCAGGGCAGGCGGGCATAGACCAGAACAACGAGCAGCAGCGCACCGAGCAGCGCGTAGCCGATGGCAAGGGCGAGAATGACGGATTGCAAGCTGTTCACGGCCGCAACATCCTGACGCCGGTTTTAGGGTCGAGATCCGCGCCGTTGCGCGATGCACTGCGGAACGTCTCGAGCAGTGATTTCGGCCGCCGGTGGACATCGACCACCTTGCCCTCGGCGTCGATCCGGAAACGCAGCGCAGTCTTTTCGTCACCGGTGTGATCGACCACGACCTTGTCGTCGAACACGACCTGGGCGGTCGGGTTTAGCTTCTGGACTTTCACGGTTGCCGCCACCGGTTCCCCGGTCGTGGCCTGAAAGTGCGAGACGTTGACGGTATATTCGCCGGCGACGACGCCGCGCAGGGTGACGATTTCCTCGCGCACGGGCGACGGGATTTTCCTGCCATTGACGACGATGAAGTCGTTTGCCCCGCCGCGATCGTCGCGGTCGAGGGTGAGGAAGCCCGCCTCGCGATGACGATACCAGGCGATGTTGCCGAGCGGGTCCTGCACGAACAGGTCGAGGTCGTCCGGATGGTTGTCCGGCCAGTCCATGGTGATGATGAATTCGGCCTTGGAATCGATCTTGCCGTCCTTCGCTTCCGGCGAGATCGCCAACAGCGCGATGAAGAAAAAGAAGGCGACGATCTGCAACGCCTTGAACAGCATCACGCTGAACGGATCGAAATTCTCGTCGCGCGGATAGAGACCGAAATCATCCATCATGATGGCGCTCCAGGACCGGCGTGACGCGCGTCTCGGTCAAGGTCACGGCATCGGAGAACACGCGCTGGGTCGCGGCATCGAGCATGTAGTATTGAATGCGGACAAGGATCGAACCGACCAGCCCCGCAAGCGTCGTGTACATGGCGACCGCCATGCCGTCGCTCATCAATCCCATCGAGGACTTCATGGCGACCTTGTCGGCCGCATCCAGACCCGCAATCGGCGCCAGCATGATGATGAAGCCGACGATGGTGCCGAGCAGGCCAAGCTTCATGAGCGTATCGGACACAAACGCGCCAAAGGCGTTCGATCCACGCAGGCGATCGGCGAGCGTCCGCAACAAAAGCGTCTGGTCGATGCGCCCTGCGCCCTGGGTTGCCGCCTTGGTCACGAGGCTGCGAATATGACTGGTGACAAGTCCCGACGGCAGCCCGCGCGCTCCCTCTTCGAGCGTCCTGGCGCCATCCGGCCCCGACAAAATCGCACGACAGCGTTTTGCGGCGTCTGCCTCGCGCGCAATAGCCCGGGTGCGCCAAAAGCAGTGGCCACAGGTGACGATGTAGAGAACGGCGATCAGGCTCGAAATATAGGTACGGTCGGAGTTGACCATCAACCGGATCAAGCCGTAGTGCCAGAGCAGCACGGCCGCGAAGATGCAGAGACCCGTGAAGATCATCCACTGCAGCAGGGCGCCGCGGTCTGGAACATCCCTTGCTGGCAGCGCGGGTCCCGCGGCGTCGATGGAACTCATGGTTTCAGCCTCCTTGCGGCCTGTTGTCAGTAAAACAGACCGAGCCGCCACAGTCCAAAGAGATATCGACCGCGGGAGTGCGCGATAAGTCCTGTGGGACCTTCGTGCCGGCGTTCCCGGAAGGGTGGTTTCCCGCAGACCGATCTGGTAAAGCGCGGCGTAAAAAGCACTTTGGGCCGGGATTTTGCCAAAACCGCCCTGCCCAACCGTCCGGAGAGATGTGATGATCCCGCGCTACACCCGCCCGGAAATGGCCTCGATCTGGGAGCCGCAGACGCGCTTCAAGATCTGGTTCGAGATCGAGGCGCATGCGGCGGACGCGCTTGCCGAGCTCGGCGTGATCCCGAAAGAGGCCGCCAAGACGATTTGGGCCAAGGCCAAAAACGCCACCTTCGACGTGGCACGGATCGACGAGATCGAGCGCGAGACCAAGCATGACGTGATCGCCTTCCTCACCCATCTTGCCGAAATCGTCGGCCCCGAGGCGCGCTTCGTGCACCAGGGCATGACCTCCTCCGACGTGCTCGACACCTGCCTCAACGTGCAGCTCACCCGCGCCGCGGACCTGTTGCTCTCCGACATCGACAAGGTTCTGGCGGCGCTGAAGAAGCGCGCCTTCGAGCACAAGATGACGCCGACCATTGGCCGCTCGCACGGCATCCATGCCGAGCCGGTGACGTTCGGTCTGAAACTCGCCTTCGCCTATGCGGAATTTTCCCGCGCCCGCGAGCGACTGATGCTCGCGCGCGAGGAGGTTGCGACTTGTGCGATCTCGGGCGCGGTCGGCACCTTTGCGCAGATCGACCCGCGGGTCGAAGAGCACGTCGCGAAAGCCATGGGGCTTGTACCCGAGCCGATATCGACACAGGTGATCCCGCGCGACCGCCACGCGATGTACTTTGCGACGCTGGGCGTCATCGCCTCCTCCGTGGAGCGGCTCGCCACCGAAATCCGCCACCTGCAGCGCACCGAGGTTCTGGAGGCGGAAGAATTTTTCTCGGAAGGTCAGAAGGGCTCTTCGGCGATGCCGCACAAGCGCAACCCGGTGCTGTCGGAAAACCTGACCGGCCTGTCGCGCGTGGTACGCGCCTATGTCACGCCGGCGCTGGAAAATGTCGTGCTCTGGCACGAGCGCGACATCTCGCATTCCTCGGCCGAGCGGATGATCGGCCCCGATGCCACCGTGACGCTCGACTTTGCACTCAATCGGCTTGCGGGCCTGATCGACAAGCTCGTGATCTATCCCGAAACCATGGCAAAGAACCTCGATCGCCTGGGTGGGCTCATTCACTCGCAGCGGCTTTTGATCGCGCTGACGCAAAAAGGCGCAAGCCGCGAGGACGCCTACAAGCTCGTGCAACGCAATGCAATGCCGGTCTGGCGCGGCGAAGGCGATTTCCGAGCGCTGCTGAAGAAGGACGCCGACGTGAAGAAGTTCTTGAGCGATGCCGAGATCGACGAGCAGTTCGACCTCGCCTATCACCTCAAGCACGTCGACACGATCTTCAAGCGGGTGTTCGGCGAGAGTTGATAGCGTTCAGCGCTCTCCCCTGACCATCCGCGCCGTTACGCTGTCGCGCCTGATGAAATGGTGCCAAGCCGCGGCTGCGATATGAAGCACGATCAGCGCCAAGAGCACATAGGCAAAGAAGATGTGTCGCTCCTCGTAGGCGCCGGCCGCAGCGCGATCGGGTGACATGAACTGGGGCACCTTGAACAGTCCGAACCAGCTCGCATAATTAGGGTCCCGCGCGCCTGAATGGGCCCAGCCCAGCATCGCCACCAGAAGGGTCACAAGATAAAGCGCCCAATGGCTGATCCGCGAGGCCTGGCGCTGCCAGCGCGGCGTATCCTCGGGCAATTCGGGGGTGGGATTGACGCCGCGCCAGACCAGGCGGATCACGGTGAGCAGCAGGACGACATAGCCGATATCGGCATGAATCGACCGATAGAAGAAGCGGTCCGCGCGGGCGGGAAAATGGTTCATCCACCAGCCATACGCGATCATGCCAATGATCGCAGCACCCAGAATCCAGTGAAACCACCTGGAGACCGAGCCCCAGCACAACGCGGTATTTCCGATCATTTCCGGCAACCCCCAATTTTCTCTGGCGTGCCCTGATAGCGAGCGAGCCCTCGTCTACGCGACTTGAATCGCTCAAAATCGGCCGCTACCAGCTGTCGCACCTTCATCTGGAATGGGCCCACAAGCCTTGAAAACAACTGAATGATAGCCTGGGATCGGGTAGGATTGCACCGTGGCATCGCCTCCTTCGATTCTCGTGTTCGACTCCGGCCTCGGCGGACTCACGGTGTTGCGTGAGATCGTGGCCGCGCGACCCGATGCGCATTACGTCTATGTCGCCGACGATGCCTTTTTTCCCTACGGCCATCACAGTGAGGACCAGATCATCGCGCGCGTCGTTCCACTGATCGGCCAACTGATCAATGCCCACCGCCCCGACCTTGTCGTGATCGCCTGCAACACCGCATCCACCCTCGTGATGTCCCATCTGCGGGCTGCCTACGAGCTTCCTTTTGTCGGCACGGTGCCGGCGATCAAGCCGGCCTGTGCGCAATCGAAGACCAAGCGCGTTTCGGTGCTCGGCACCAAGGGCACGGTCCAACGCGAATATACCAAAACCCTGATCCGCGACTTCGCGCAGGGCTGCGAAGTCACGCTGGTCGGCTCGCCCGAGCTTGCCTCGCTGGCCGAGCGTGCGTTGAATGGCGGGACGGTCAGCGATGGCGATATCGCCGCGGAGCTTGCGCCCTGCTTTGTCGGCACGGACCCGAACGCCCGCACCGACACGGTCGTTCTGGCCTGCACGCATTATCCGCTGCTGCTCGACCGCCTGGTGCGACTTGCCCCGTGGCCGGTGGACTGGATCGATCCGGCTCCGGCGATCGCGCGGCGCGTCACCGATTTGCTGGGACCGCCGGGGACCGAGGGAGATATTGCGGGGGCTGCAATGGTTTTCACCTCGAAACGGCCGCACGCCTTGAGCAGTGCGCTGGTGCCGTTCTTTGGCGGCCGCGTTCCGGCCTAGGGATTGCAAATGCCAGTACCGCTCAACCGCCTGCGCGAGGAGTGGCGCCAAAAGCGTCCGACCTTCGGCGCAATCGCGACCATCCCGAGCATCCCGACCGTACAGATCATGGCGCGGTCCGGGCTCGACTGGATCATCGTCGACCTCGAACATGGCCCAATCGATCTCACCTCCGCGCATGCGATGATCACCGCCACGGCGGGCACGCCCTGCGTGCCGCTGGCGCGGATCGCCGCCAACGAGCCGCATCTCGCCAAGGCGCCGATGGACATCGGCGCGCTTGGGATCAATTTCCCGATGATCTCCAGCCGGGCTGATGCGGAAAAGGCGGTACGCAGCCTGCGCTATCCGCCGCGCGGTGACCGGCTGTGGGGACCGTTTCATGCCCCCTTCCGCTGGGGTGTCTCGATGCAGGATTACATGGCCACCGCCGACGACGACATGATCTGCATGATCACGATCGAGCATGTGGAAGCGGTCAATCGCATCGACGAGATCATGGCAACCCCCGGCATCGATGTCGCGGTGATCGGACCGGGCGACCTCGCGACCTCCATCAACAAGCGCGGACAGCTCGACGATCCCGAGGTCCAGGCGCTGATCGCGCGCGCGGAGGCCGGTATCCTCAAGAGCGGCGTGCCGATCGGCGGCGTCGCGCGTACCGCCGAGCAGGCCAATGCGATGATCGACCGCGGCTATCTTGCGCTCGCGCTCGGTTTTGATTGGTCGCTTTTCCAGCGCGGGATTGCGGCTGCATTTCAGGGGATCAAGCGCGGCTGAGGTCCGGTTGCCATTCGTCGCTTCAAAGTATTGAAAATATTCGATATTCTCAGGCGACGGTTCGCCGGCCTTGCGACCTTTGCCTTGACAGAACGGCAAGGCTTGGCCTAAAAGCCGCCCTGCTCGCGGGCCGTCTTCGGCCCGCGAAGCGTTTCGCGACCCGTGGTCTGATCGCTCCGAGCTTTGGCGACTGGACCTGTCGGCTCCCAGGAATTCCTGGAGCACAGGAGGGCGCGTTTCCTCAAACCTTTTGACCTGAAAGAGGACGCGATGACTAAGCGCAGTGAGGCGAAGTACAAGATCGATCGCCGTATGGGCCAGAATATCTGGGGCCGCCCGAAGAGTCCCGTGAACCGCCGTGAATATGGCCCCGGCCAGCACGGCCAGCGCCGCAAGGGCAAGATTTCCGACTTCGGCGTGCAGCTGCGCGCCAAGCAGAAGCTGAAGGGCTATTACGCCAACATCAGCGAGCGTCAGTTCCACGGCATCTATGTCGAGGCCAGCCGGCTCAGGGGCGACACCGGCGAGAACCTGATCGGGCTTCTGGAGCGTCGTCTCGACACCGTCGTGTTCCGCGCAAAGTTCGTCTCGACCATGTTTGCCGCGCGACAGTTCATCAACCACGGCCATGTCAAGGTGAACGGCCGCCGCGTCAATATCGGCAGCTACCAGCTCAAGGTCGGCGACACCATCGAGGTCAAGGAAGCTTCCAAGCAGCTCACGCACGTGCTGGAGGCGGCCCAGCTCGCCGAGCGCGACGTGCCCGATTATCTCGAGGTCGACCACTCCAAGATGACGGCCAAATTCGCCCGCGTTCCCGGTCTGTCGGACGTGCCGTTCGCGGTGCAGATGGAGCCGCATCTGATCGTCGAATTCTATTCGCGCTGATCGGCGGTGATGGCGGAGATCAAGGGCCCCGGTTTTGCCGGGGCCTTTTTGTTTCGGCGCCCCAATCTCGACTACATCGACGAAAATGATTATAGTTTGTTTTGTGACTCGTCTTCTCGAAGAGGCCTTCAATACGGTCGCGGCGCTGCCGGACGCGCGGCAGGATGAACTTGCTCGCATCATGTTGGAGCTCGCCGGCATTGATCAGCCTCCGATCCAGTTGACGGCGGAAGAGGAAGCCGATTTGGCCGAAGCCGAGGCCGAGGTTGAACGCGGCGAGATTGCAACACCTGAGGAAGTCCGCGCGATGTGGGTCAAACACGGCCTGTGAACATCCGCTACACGCGCCGCGCCCTCGCACAGATAGATAGGGCTCTTGCTTACGTTGAAACACGATCGCCCACAGGGGCGACTCATGTCCGTGACCGGATCTTGGCGCTTGTCACGCTCCTGCAACAACAACCTAACGCCGGACGCACAACATCTCGTCCGCGCGTGCGACGAGTTTTCACGCACCCCTACCCCTACCTCATTGATTACCGCGTGACGGCGACCGAAATTATTATCTTGCGATTTCGTCATGCCGCACGCCGTCCCCTCGACCCCTAAGACGAGGACTATCCATGCTCTACACCCCTCCTCCGCGCGATCCCAAGGCGCCGCCCGTGCGCGTCAATCTGTTGTCGGATACTCAGACCCGCCCCACGGCCGCGATGCGGGAAGCGATGGCGCGCGCCGAGGTCGGCGACGAGCAGGTCGGCGACGATCCGACCGTCAACCTCTTGTGCGAGCGCGTGGCGGATCTTCTCGGCAAGGAGGCCGCGGTGTTCATGCCCTCTGGGACAATGTGCAATGTCGCGGCGACGCTGGTGCATTGCAGGCCCGGTGACGAGATTCTGGCGCATGAGACCGCGCATGTCATCGCGCGCGAAGGCGGCGCGCACGCAGCGCTCGGCGGCTTCCAGATCGTGCCGCTGAAAGGCGCTGACGGGCAGTTTTCGCCCGACACGTTGCGCAAGGCGCTGCACCCGCGCACGCGCTATCAGGCACCGCAAACCCTGGTGAGCGTCGAGCAGACCGCCAATATCGGCGGCGGAACGATCTGGAAGAAGGCCGCACTTGATGAGGTCGTGGCGATCGCGCGATCGGCGGGGCTCGCCACCCACATGGACGGCGCGCGGCTGCTCAATGCAACCGTCGCCACCGGCATCGCCGCCCACGATATGGCGGCGGGCTGGGATTCGGCCTGGATCGATTTCTCCAAGGGGCTGGGCGCGCCGATCGGCGGCGTGCTCGCCGGCACGCGCGCCTTCATCGACGACGTCTGGCGCTGGAAGCAACGGCTTGGCGGCTCGATGCGGCAGGCCGGCATCTGCGCCGCGGCTTGCGTCTACGCGCTCGACCATCACGTCGATCGCCTCGCCGACGACCACGCCAATGCGCGCGCACTCGCGCGCGGCCTGTCGCAGATCGCCGGCATCGAGGTGCAGCAACCCGAGACCAATCTCGTGTTCTTCAAGCCCGACGGTGCCGGGGTCGTTGGCGACAAGATGGTGGCGGCGCTCCGCCAGCGCGGCGTGATGCTCGCCATGATGGACGGCCGCATCCGCGCCTGCACCCATCTCGACGTCACCGCCGCGATGATCGATGAAGCTGTCGCCCATGTCAGAGAGATCGTGCGCGGGACCTGACACTCTCGTCATTGCGAGCCGACGGGTCCGCGCGAACGCGGTGCCGTCAGTTCTCAAGCGCCTCATAGATCAGCTTCTTCACCGCCGGCTGGATTCTCTGGCGCTCCGACGGGGTCTGCTCGAGCAGCACGAAGAAAAGGTCCTGCTTGCGGTCGATCACAAAATAGCAGCCACTGGCACCGTCCCATTTCACTTCGCCAATCGAACCTGGCGGCGGCGGCCTCCCATTGCCCGGATCCGTCCGCACGGCCAGTCCCAGCCCAAAGCCAAAGCCGTCGCCCGGGAAATAAAAGAAGTCGCGACCGACGCCGGCGCCAGGGCCGACGTGATCGGAGGTCAGCATCGCGTACGACTTCGGGCTCAGATAGGTCTTGCCGTCGAACTTGCCGCCATCGAGCAGCATCTGCGCAAAGCGGGCAAAATCCGCCATGGTCGAGACCATGCCGCCGCTGGCGGATTCCCATTTCATGGGAACGGTCGGATCGTTCTTGCGCCCGACCCGGAAATCGCTGTCGTTCGGCATCGGCTGCGCCATCAGCTTCAGCTTTTCGGGATCGGTGACGTAGAAGCGTGTGTCATTCATCCCGAGCGGATCGAGCAGCTTTTCCCGTTCGATCTGTAGCAGCGACTTGCCGGAGGCGACTTCCATCACCCGCGCCAGGATGTCGGTGGAATGGCCGTAGTTCCAGAGCGTACCGGGCTGGTTTTCCAAGGGCAGCTTCGCAATCCGATCGGCGAACTCGGCGAGATCGAAATCGCCGGCATAGATGTCGGCGGCCTTATAAGCCTTGCGCACCAGGCTGTCGCCGTAGAAGCCATAGGTGACGCCGGAGGTGTGGCGCATCAGGTCGAGCACGGTCGGCGGCCGTCGCGGCTCCACCAACTCGAGCGTCTTGCTGCCATCCTCATTGGTCTTCTCCACGCCAACCTTCACTTTGGCGAAGGAGGGAACGTATTTTGAGACGGGATCGTCGAGCGAAAACTTACCTTCGTCGAGCAGGATCATGGCCGCCACGTTGGTGATGGCCTTGGTCATCGAGAACAGGCGGAAGATGGTTTTGTCCGTCATCGGTTGCCTGGAGTCGACATCCTGCACGCCGAAGAACTCGTGATAGACCGCCTTGCCATGCTGCTGGATCAGCACGATGGCGCCGGGGATCTTTCCATTGGCGATCTGGTCGCGCAGAAAGTCGCCGACCTTGGCAAGCTTTTGCGGATTGAAATGCGCACCCGCCGGAATATCGAAGGTGCCCTGGGCGCGTGCCGGCGCCACCGCGACTGCGTTCAGCAATGCGCAGCACGCGAGCAGCCGCAATGTGTGAAATCGCCTCATGTTCCCTCCCCGGGAAGGTTGCCGGGCAGAAGTTTAGCCACGCCCAAGATCGGCACAAGAGTGCCATTTGCCGCCGTGGCAACATCGTTTCTCGACAGTCGGTCGCTCAACAGCCAAGCTGAAGCTCCAAAGACACGCCGCCGCGTTCTCGCGGCGCCGCACGCCCGAGTCTTGCATGAAAGAGCCGCGTCTCCGATGAGGGAGGGCGCAGGGAATGCCGGGTGTTTTGCTGCACCCGCAGCCTTGTGTGCAAAGCAAAGAAGCACACAAGCAAATTCACCACAGGTGAAGCCGAAACATCGACATTCCCTGCGCAATGGTGTTAACGGCTGCTTCGTACTCTCCCCGGTGTCCGTGACCTCATAGTCACCGTCGTTTGCAGGATCATCGCCCACAAACTTAGCGCCAGCCCAGGGGCGCCAGGACCATACGACTTGGCCGTCCGCAATCCGCATCGCACGTCTGACGATGTGATCGCGTCCATCGCATCCCGCTTCCAACGTTCGTGACGATCGCGAAACGCCCCTCCTTTGGAGGCGGGATGATTCGGAATAGCATAATTTCGCCTTTTCGGAAAGAGATTTTTGGGAATTTCGCGACAGGCGGTCAAAGCCGGTTGAATCCGCTCACGAATTTCGATTTTTCGCGCAAGCTTTTTGGGTTGCCTCCGGCGGCTCTCTCGCCATCAGGCGCATTCGTCGCAGCAGCCCTCGCCCTTCCAGGCCTCGCGCCCCTCGCGGACCAGGAACCAGACGACCGCGAGCGAGGCCAAGGGATCGAGCCACCAGAAATCGAGCAACAATTGTCCGATCAGGCCCGCGACGACGACAAAAGCGAGCCAGCCACAGGTGATGCTTTCGACCGCGTCCGCCCGGAGAGCGCGACTGCCGAGCGCGTCGGCCAATCGAAGCTTGCGGCGGGCGAGCACATACATCACCGGAATGGCGAGGACGCTGACCAGCAAACCCGGCAGCGAGAATTCGGCGCCCTCTCGCGCCCACAACTTCCACCCGGCGGCGACCACCACGTAGCACGCGAGTGCGAACAACAGGACGGCGCCAATTCGCGACGCCGTTCTTTCGGCCTGTTCCGCAACCGCTCCACCGCGCCGCAACTCGACATCGAGCCGCCACAACAGAACGCCTGCCGAAGCGAGCTCGATGAGGCTATCGATTCCAAATGCAAGGAGCAGCAGACTGCCGGCTGCGATCCCGGATCCGATCGCAACCGCGGCTTCGACGACCATCCAGGCAAGGGTTACATATTCCAGCCGGAGCGCCTGCGAGATGAGCGCAGATCGTTGCGTCCCGTTTGCTGTAACGCTGGCGCCGGATAGAGGCATCGCTTTCTCAACCCGCAAGCTAGAGCCCTGTCAGCGCCTCTTCATGAAGCCGCGCGCTGTCGGGCGAGAAGCAGCAAAAGACGACACGCTCAAGGGCGGGGACGCCGGATAGCGCGTCGATCGTCGTTGTGACGGCGATGCGGGCGGCGCGGTCGGCGGGAAAACGATAGATGCCGGTCGAGATGGCGGGAAAAGCCACGGAGGTCAGACCGTGCTTCTGGCAAAGCTCCAGCGAGCGCCGATAACAGGATGCGAGCAGATCATCTTCGCCGAGACCGCCGCCGTTCCACACCGGCCCCACCGTGTGGATCACATGCCGGGCCTTCAGCCGATAACCGCTGGTGATCTTGGCGTCTCCGGTCTTGCAGCCGCGCAGCATGCGGCATTCGGCAACAAGGTCCGGTCCGGCCGCGCGATGGATCGCGCCGTCGACGCCGCCGCCACCAAGCAGCGAGCTGTTGGCCGCGTTGACGATCGCGTCAACGCTCAATGTCGTGATATCGGCAACGAGGACTTCCAGCCGCGCGGCCCCGATCTGGCGCGCAGCCAAGACTCACACCGCCGCGTCGACCGGGATGCCCTTGTCGGCAAACAGCTGCTGCAATTCGCCGGCCTGGAACATCTCGCGGATGATGTCGCAACCACCGACGAACTCTCCCTTGACATAGAGCTGAGGGATGGTCGGCCAGTTGGAATAGACCTTGATTCCGTTGCGCAGCTCGGCGGATTCCAGCACGTTCAGCCCCTTATAGCCGACGCCGATGTGGTCGAGGATCTGAACCACTTGGCCGGAAAAGCCGCACTGCGGAAACTGCGGCGTGCCCTTCATGAACAGGACGACGTCGTTCGACTTCACTTCGCTGTCGATAAATTTCTCTATGCTCATATCCGTCTCTATCCGTTTCCTTCTGGAGAGCGCGCGCTCTCCCTGATCTTCGCGGGCAGGCCCTGCCCGTCTCAACCCGATCACTGCTGCTATATGTAGCTCAAACCGTTGTTCATCCATAGCAAAATGGCGAGGCCCTGGTATGCCGGAAGGCGGCAATCCCAGCCCATTTTTTGGCCGGATCCATAGCCTGCCGGCCAAGATCATAGTCGGGGAAGGCTTTTTTCCCGTAACGGAACACTTATGTAGGACGAACTGGGCGCAAAGGAACGAGTTCGCCAGAGCAGCGTTCTCTCACCTCAGGGGAGACCACCGTGACGACACCAGCAGCCGCCGCCACGCCTTTCGCCCCCAGGATGTCACTTTTGCGCGATTCCACCTCCCTCGCCCGCAATCTGGTGGAAGCCTACCTCGCCGTCCGCGGTGAAACCGAGCGTCGCGCTGCTCCCTTGAGCGCCGAGGACCAGGTCGTGCAATCGATGCCGGACGCGAGCCCCGCGAAATGGCACCGCGCCCACACCACCTGGTTTTTCGAGCAGTTTCTGCTCGGCGAGCACGTCGCGGGCTACAAGCCCTTTCACGGCGACTATGCCTATCTGTTCAACTCCTATTACGTCAGCGCCGGTCCGAGACATGCCCGCAATGCCCGCGGGCTGTTGACCCGCCCCGGCGTTGACGACGTCACCGCCTATCGCCGGCACGTCGATGCAGCGGTGGTCAGCTTCTTCGAAAGCGCCGGTGAGGATACGCTCAAAGGGCTCGTGCCGCTGGTCGAAGTCGGACTGAACCACGAGCAGCAGCACCAGGAATTGATGCTGACCGACATTCTGCATGCGTTTGCAGAAAATCCGATCCCGCCGGCCTACGATGCCGCCTGGCGTTTCCCAGGCTCGACGCGCGCAAGCGAGGAATGGATCACGCTCAACGAGGGAATCCATACGGTCGGCCACACCGAGGACAGCTTTCATTTCGACAATGAGAAGCCGGCGCATCGCGCGCTTGTCGGGCCCGTGAAACTCAACCGCAACCTCGTGACCAACGCCGAGTGGCTCGCCTTCATGAAGGACGGCGGCTACACGACGGCAACGTTGTGGCTCATGGACGGCTTTGCCGCGGCAAGCAACGAGGGATGGCGGGCGCCGGGCTATTGGCGCGAGGTCGAGGGCGCCTGGTACGTGATGACGCTTGCCGGCCTCAAGCCGGTCGATCCTTCCGCCCCGGTCTGCCATGTCAGCTATTACGAAGCCGACGCTTTCGCGCGCTGGAGCGACAAGCACCTGCCGACCGAGATGGAATGGGAGGTCGCAGCGCGCGGCAGAGAGCTCAACGATGCCTTCGGCATCGTCTGGCAATGGACCCGCAGCGCGTATGCGCCCTACCCTGGATATCGCGCGACCAGTGGCGCGCTCGGGGAATACAACGGCAAGTTCATGGTTAATCAACTCGTGCTGCGCGGATCGTCGCTGGCAACCCCGGCCGGTCACAGCCGTATCACCTATCGCAACTTTTTCTATCCGCACCACCGCTGGCAATTCACGGGCCTCAGGCTCGCCGACTACGCTACCTGACTTTTCCTGAGCAATTGTTGCTCGAGTAACGGATCAAAAGCGCGCCGGAAAGCGCGTTCAGGAGAGTATCATGAGTACCCACGCTCCCGCTTTGGCCCACGCACATCTTCCCGACGAGCAGACGTCCGCGTTTGCGCGCGACGCAGTCGACGATCTTTCGCAGCATCCGAAGCGCCTGTCGCCGAAATATTTCTATGATGCCGTTGGCTCCGAGCTGTTCGAGGCCATAACAAGGTTGCCTGAATATTATCCGACCCGCACCGAGCTCGGCATCCTGCGCGAAAAAAGTCGCGAGATCGCGGCGATCATTCCCGATGGTGCGGCGCTGGTCGAATTCGGCGCCGGCGCGACCACAAAGGTTCGCCTGCTGCTCGAAAACCGCAGCTTCGATGCCTATGTGCCGGTCGATATTTCCGGCGATTTCATCCGCGCGCAAGCCGACGCCCTGCGGCGCGATTTTCCAAAGCTTGCGGTCTATCCGCTGGTCGCCGACTTCACCGCCCCCTTCGCGCTGCCGGGCGCAATTGCGGCAATGCCCAAGGTCGGCTTCTTTCCGGGATCGACCATCGGCAATTTCGAACCGCACGAAGCCTGCCGCTTCCTGCGCAGCGCGCGCGAGATCCTGGGCGAAGGCGCCCAGATGATCGTCGGCGCCGACCTCGAAAAGGACGAGCGCGTGCTTTACGAAGCCTATAACGACGCGGCCGGCGTCACCGCGCGCTTCAATCTCAACCTCCTGGTGCGCATGAACCGCGAGCTCGGAGGCAATTTCGATGTCTCTGGATTCACCCATCGCGCGATCTATAACCGCGAACGGCACAGAATCGAGATGCACCTGATCAGCAAGAAATCGCAAACCGTGCGCATGCTGGGCACGAGCTTTTCCTTCCGCCGCGGCGAAAGCATTCATACCGAGAACAGCTACAAATATTCGATCGATCGGTTCGCGGCGCTGGCGCGCGCATCGGGCTGGAAGGTCCGGGAATCCTGGACCGATCAGGCCAAGATGTTCTCGGTTCACGCGCTGATCGTGGAGTGAGTGCGCCGCTACACCTCCGGTTTCGATCGCAGCGACACCGACTCCCACACCGCGACAACCGCCAGCAGCGCCGTGGTTAGTTCCGACAGCGTCAGCGGTGAAAGATCGCGCGCGAACAGGGCCAGCACCGTGAGACCGACAATGCCAGCGCCATGCGAGAGCTGAAGGAAGCCGCGGATGCTCTGCTTGAACAGGATGGTGCCGATCAGGAACAAGAGCGGCCCGCCGATCGCGGAGATCGCCGTCTTCAGGTCCGAGAGGCCGGTCGGATGTTTCATCACCAGTTCGTCCGCGACCGCCGACAGAATGATGCCGGCGACGATCGGCATGTGCAGATAGGTATAGGCCGAGCGCGCCAGGCGGCCCGAATCCGCCGATTTCGAGATCAGCTCGGAGCCCGCCTCCGCGCCCTTGTGGAAATAGATCCACCACATCGCAATCGCCGTGACGAAAGCCGACGCGAAGCCCGCAATATTCTGCCGCGTCCAGGTCAGGTCGGCAAAGGTTGCCCCGGTATCGACGATGGATTCCCCCAGCGCGATGATGATGAAGCCGGCGCAGCGTTCGGCCATGTGGCCGCCCTCGACATACCAATCCTCGATCGCTGACGCGCCGTATTTCGGGATCCAGAACCGTACCGCCGGTCCGGCATACTCGATGACAAGCGCCACGACCCAGAGAGCGAGCCGGCGATCCGCGCTCTGCGCGAGGCCGCCCAGAATCCAGAACACGGCCGAGACGGACAGCCAGACCAGAATCCGGATGGCGTTCCAGCGCACGCCGGTGCGAGCGCGCGGCACCGACAACACCCAGAACAGGGTGCGACCGACCTGCATCGCCGCGTAGGCGCATGCGAACCACAGACCACGCGCCTCGAAGGCCAGCGGGATCGATGTCGAGAGCACGAGTCCCCCAAGCATCAGGAGGAACAGCAGGATGCGGACCGGCGTCAGTTCCGGATTGAGCCAGTTGGTGATCCAGGTGGTGTAGACCCAGACCCACCAGACCGCGAGGAACAGGAGCGTGGTCTGGACGGCGCCGAGCGGCGTGAAGCGGCCCAGCAGCGTGTGGGCGACCTGGGTGACCGCGAACACGAACACCAGGTCGAAGAACAGTTCGGCGTAGGTGACGCGGCTATGCTGGTTCGGCACTACGCTGCGAAACAGCGCGCCGCGTTCATTGTCGACTGTCTGATCTCGCCGTCCCACTTTGCCAGCCGGCGGCACTAGGCCTCCGGCACGCCGGTTTGCAGCGCCAGCGCATGCAGCACGCCGCCCATCTGGCCGCGCAGCGACTGATAGACGATCTGATGCTGCTGGACGCGGGACTTGCCGCGGAAGGATTCCGAGATCACGGTTGCCGCATAGTGATCGCCATCGCCGGCAAGATCGCGGATCGTCACCTCGGCATCGGGAATCGCTGCCTTGATCATCGATTCGATATCACGGGCGTCCATCGGCATCCCAGTCAGTCTCCTTTTGCCACGTATCCTGCCAAATCCGTCCCGGTCTGCTCGCGCGACCGTGACAGCCAAATCTAGCGCGGACGGCTTTGAAGGTCACCTATTGTGAGACTATATTCCCACTTCGTTCATTACAAAGCGCCGGATCGCACATTTCGCGGTCACAAAGGCTGAGCAGAGAGCAAAAATCATGCGTCTTCCCGGTCCAGACCACCCCATCACCATCACCCAAAATTCCAGGCGGGTGCGCGTTCTCGCCGACGGCGTGGTGATTGCCGATACAACCCGCGCGCTGACGCTAAAGGAGGCGAGCTATCCCGCCGTGCAATATGTGCCGCGCGAGGATGCCAATATGGGGCTCTTGAAACGGACCGAGCGGGTGACGCATTGTCCCTACAAGGGAGACGCGAGCTATTTCAGCATCGTCTCGAACGGCAAGACGCTGGACAATGCGATCTGGACCTATGAGACGCCCTTCCCCGCCATGGCCGAGATCACCGGCCATCTCGCCTTCTATCCGGACAAGGTGAAAATCGAGGAAGTGGCGTAAGACCCACCGCTTTCGCTTCGCATCGTCATGCCCGTGTTTGTCTCGGCATCTCTCCACGAAGACAAACATGAGGATGGCCAAGAACAGCCGCTGCTGCAACCCAGCGCGGCACAATGAGCCTTGCTTGATCGGGTTCCCGACGGCAACATCGCAGTCGAGCCAATGGGTCAGGGCGCAGCATGACATCGATCTCGCAAGTAGCGGAGGCGCAGGCGGCGCCGAGGGTCAAGACCCGCAACGCGTCGCTCGACCGTACGCGCACCTTCCTGACGCTGGTCGTGCTGCTCCACCATTCGGTTATCCCTTACACTTATTTCGGTCACACCGACCCCCGGTCATGGATCGGCTTTGACTGCATCGTGCTCGCCACCGACAGCTTCTTCATGGCGATGTTCTTTTTCCTTTCGGGGCTGTTCGTCTGGTCAGGCCTTTCGCGCAAGGGAGCATGGGACTATTTGCGCGATCGCTTGCTGAGGCTTGGTCTCCCGTTCGTGATTTGCGCGTTCACAATCATTCCGCTCGCCTACTACGCGATCTCGCTGCGAGAAGAACCGGGCGTGAGCTTCTCCGAGTTCTGGTGGAAGACCATCACCGTCGGCCCCTGGCCGAGCGGGCCGGTCTGGTTCCTCTGGGTCTTGTTCGCTTTCGACCTGGTTGCGAGCCTGATGCATCGCCTCTCGCCGAACCTGCTCGATCCGATCAATCGCCTCTCGCTGCGCGGCTACGAGCGGCCCGGCATCTTCGTTGCGGTCATGCTGGCCGTCACAACGGTGCTCTACATTCCCGGAAGAGTGCACTTTGGAGCGGGCAGCTGGTTCGCGTTCGGGCCGTTCGCCGTGCAGCACGGTCGCGTGCTGCTTTATATGAGCTACTTCTTTTTTGGCGCGGGCATCGGGCTGGCAAATCTCGATCGCGGCATCCTGGGCGCGGGCGGGCGGCTGGCGAAAGCCAGCTTCGGCTGGATCGCCGTCGCGCTCGTTCCGTATTGCCTCATGTGGGTCATGATCTACGTCAAGCGCGAAATACTGGGTAATCCGGTGGTGCTTCCCGACTGGTACGAAGCGACCTACGGCCTCTTCTTTGCGGCCTTCAGCGTGCTCATCATGTTTGTGATCCTGGCGTTTTTTCTGAGATTCAAGCAATCGGGCTGGAGCACACTCGATCCGATGCAGCCGGACGCCTTCGGCATGTTTCTGGTTCACTATCCGATCGTGCTTTGGCTGCAGTACTGGCTATACGGCTTCGATATTCCCGCGATTGCCAAGGCCCTCGTCGCCTTCGTGCTCACCGTCATCTTCAGTTGGGCCGCGACAAGAGCGCTCCGCAAAATTCCGGGTGCCAATCACGTTCTCTAAAGCGAGGGCGTTGGGGCGAATCGCCATCGGTGCGGGACAGGCTTTTTTCCGAATCATGCGCCTGCATGCCAAGTTGGCATCAAACCTGCATCGACGCTTAGCATTCTCCGGCCCGGCCCTGGGCCCCTGTAGCGTGGCGAAGACGCGTCGAATCAAAGAGATAAATTTCCCTGGGGAGGCCTGTCCAAGGTCAATTTGAAAGGACACCTTGATGGAACTGTCGGCCCTTCTGATCGCGACCGCGCTCAGCCTCACCATGCTTGTTGCGATCGCGGATCTGCCGTGAGAGCGAATCAGCGGCGCTGGTTTGTTATTTGCGCATGATCTCCGCGCAAACGCTGCGCGTTTGTCGCGAGGGAGAACCGCTTCACACTTTTCCGGATCACGCGCCGGCGCCACTCATATAGGCCGGGAACCACGTCTCGAAGCCGCGCTTGAGCGCGGCGACCGGGACCTGCCCCTCGCCGGCAATCGCGATTGTCTCGCCGCCGGTTGTGCCGATGCGCATGCAGGGCACGCCGGCACCCCTCATCTTCGCGAGCACGAGGCCTGCCTCCTCGGCCTTCACAGTGACCACGTAGCGCGCTTGGTCTTCGCCGAACCAATAGGCGTGCGGCACGATTGCACTGGGCGCGGCCAAAAGCTGCGCGCCGATCCCGCTTGCGATCGCCATCTCGGTGAGGGCGATCAGGAGGCCGCCGTCGGATAGATCGTGCGCGGCGGTGGCGGTGCCGGCGTGGATCATCCCGCGCACCACGTCGCCGTGACGCTTCTCGGCGGCGAGATCGACCGGTGGCGGCGCGCCCTGCTCTTTGCCGCAGATGTCGCGCAGGTAGACGGATTGTCCGAGCCAGCCTTGGGTATCGCCGATCAGGAGGATCGCCTCATCCGCGGCCTTGAATGCCAGCGTTGCGGATTTCGTGAAATCGTCGAGCACACCGACGCCGCCGATCGAGGGCGTCGGCAGAATGCCGCGACCGTTGGTCTCGTTGTAGAGCGAGACGTTGCCGGACACGACCGGGAAATCGAGCG
>Ga0335079_10003326_pt1 | contig 18581 bp, 19 predicted proteins | sample Lox_Sample_33_FD_206719 | JGI IMG/M metagenome (GOLD analysis project Ga0335079, IMG submission 206719) | Soil microbial communities from Loxahatchee National Wildlife Refuge, Florida, United States - Lox_Sample_3.3 | ecosystem: Environmental > Terrestrial > Soil > Wetlands | place: USA... | reverse complement strand
CGAACATCTTGGGCACCATCGCCTCCGCACAGGCGGTACGGCTGCTGCTGGACCTGGCCCTGTCCCCCCGCCAGCCGCTGTACTTCGGCACCCCCAAGCCAGCCGGCCGCGCCGCGGTGAAGCAGGCGATGGGCCGGGTCACCGCCTGGAACCGGCAGCTGACCGCCCGCGCGCTCGACGGGCTCGCCTCGATCCCCGGGATCACCATCTACGGGCCACCCGACGCGGCCCGGCGCACCTCGCTGGTGGCGTTCAACCTGCCCGGCCACCACCCGGCCCACATCGCCCAGCAGCTAGACCGCGCCGGGATCGAGGCCAGGGCCGGCTGCCACTGCGCCACCTTGGCCCACCACACACTCGGGCTCGACCCGCCCGCCAGCTGCCGCCTCAGCTTCTACCTCTACAACACCCCCACCGAGATCGACCAGGCCGTAGCAGCCGTCGCCGCCATCGCCACCGGCCGTGGTGCCTGTCCTGCACCCAGGCGCTGGACCGTGGCCGCTGCGACGTGATCCCCTTCGGTGGCTAGCGGGCCGCTGCTCACGGCCACCCCACCCCGGATAGGCCGCGGAAAGCCGTTGACTATTGAATTGGATCCGATTTACTTTTTCTTTACTGACAGGGGATGCCTCACTCGTTCCTGCCGTCGGGCGGGCCTGTCCGCGCGAGCAGGGTTAGGTTCGTTCATGGGTGCGCTGCTGGACCGCGACGTCGAGCTCGCTGAGCTTGGCCGCCGGCTCGCCGGAGCCCGGGCGGGCTCTGGCCGGGTGATCGTGGTCGAGGGCCCGGCCGGCATCGGCAAGTCCTCGCTGCTCACGGCCGTGGGCCAGACCGCCCAGTCGGACGGCGCGACGGCGCTCCGCGCGCGCTGCAGCCCGCTCGAACAGCACGCCGCGTGGGGCATGGCGCGCCAGCTCTTCGAGCCGCTGCGAACCCGCCCGGGCTGGGATGAGCTGACGGTCGGCGCGGCCGGGCTGGCCGAGCGGGTGCTCGCACCGGAGGCAGAGCAGCCGGTGCTGGCGGGCGATGCGATGCACGCCGCCGTGCGCGGGCTCGTCTGGCTGGTCAGCAACCTCGGCGAGCGCATCCCGGCCGTGCTCGTCATCGACGACGTCCACTGGGCGGATGCACCATCGCTCCGCTGGCTGGCGCTGCTGGCGCGATCCCTCGGCGAGCTGCGGGTCAGCGTGGTCTGCGCGGTTCGCTCGGGCGAGCCACCGGGGGCACCCGAGCTGCTGGCGGAGCTGCTGGCCAGCGCTCCCGAGCCGCCGGTGCGCCCGCGGGCGCTCGGGCCCGCGGCGACGGAGACGCTTGTCCGCGAGCGCCTGCCCGCGGCGAGCGCGGGGTTCGCCTACGCGTGTCACGCCGTCACCGGCGGCAATCCTTTCCTGCTCGGCTCCCTGCTGACCCAGCTCGTTGCCGACGCCGTGGTACCGGACGACGAGGCAGCCGCGCGGCTGGGGGCGTTCGGGTCTGAGCAGGTCGCACGGGTCATCGAGCGGCAGCTCGCGCGGCTGCCGGACGGCGCCGGGCCGCTGGCTCACGCCGTCGCCGTCCTCGGCCCGGGCGCGGCGCTGCGCCATGCCGCCAGCCTTGCCCATCTCGGGCCCGCCGAGGCGGCCCGCGCCGCCGATGCACTGCGGGCCGCCGGTCTGCTCGAGGACGGCCCGGGGCTGACGCTCGCGCACCCGCTGATCGCCGGAACGCTGTATACGAGCCTGCCGCCGGGCGAGCGGGCGCTCCGGCACGCGGACGCCGCCGTGCTGCTCGCCAGCGAGCGCGCTGACCCCGAGCGCATCGGGCTGCACCTGCTGCGCACCGAGCCAGCGGGTGAGGCGGCCACCGTGGCGATGCTGCGCGACGCGGCGAGACGAGCCACGGCACGGGGTGCTCCGCAAAGCGCCGCGGCCTACCTGCGCCGGGCGGTCGCCGAGCCGCCACCCGGCGCCGCCAAGGGCGCGGACGTGCGGCTTGAGCTCGGCCTCGCGCTCGCCGCGTACATGCAGCCGGAGGCCTTCGACCTGCTGCACGAGGCGGTCGCGGCCGCCGCTTCCGTCCAGCGCGGCGCGATCGCGCTCAGTGGCGCGCGTGCGCTCGGGCTGAGCGGGCGCTTCGACGCGGCTCTCCAGCTGTGCCGCCAGGCGCTCGAGCATGCCGGGGCGTACCCGCCCGAGCTGCGCGAGCGGCTGGAGGCCGAGCTCGCCTGCAACGCCTCGCTGAACGCATCGACGATCGATGAGGTGCTCCGCTACGTGTGCGAGCGCCCGGCCGGGCCTTCGGCGCTTGAGCTGTGGCGGGTACTGGCGGCGGCGGGGACGACGTTCGGAAATCAGCCGGCCGCCACGACCATGGCGCTGCTGCGCCCCGTGCTCGAACGAGAGGTGCTGGCGGCCGAGCGCGGCTCCATCCTGTGGTCGATGATGATGGTGCTCCTGATCGCCAATGACGAGCTGGCCTCCGCCGTTGCGCAGTGCGGCGCGCTCATCGACGTCGCCCGCCCGCGCGGCTGGCTGATGGCGCTCACCCACGGCAGCATGTTCCGGGCGATGGCGCTCGTCCGCGCGGGCGAGATACGCGACGCCGAGGCGGATGCCCGGCTGGCGTTCGAATACAAGCTGCCGGTATCACCGGCACCAGCCATGCTGTGGTGCCTGTCGTTCCTGGTCGACGCGCTCGTGGAGGCGGACGACCTGGCCGGCGCCGACGCGGTGCTGACCGCCGCGCGCCAGCAGGGTGCGCCACCGGCCGGAGCGCTCCCGGCGCTGCTGCTGCTGCAGGGCCGCGCCCGGCTGCGGCTCGCACAGCACCGGCCGGAGGACGCGCTGGCCGACGCCCGGGCGGCCGCCGCCCGGGCCAGCGAACTCGGCGTGCGCCACCCGGTGTTCGCGAGCTGGCGCGCCGATGCGGCCGAGGCGCTGGTCATGCTGGGCGAGACCACCGAGGCACACCGGCTCGCGCATGAGCAGCTCCAGCTCAGCGAGCAGCTCGGCACGCCGGGCGCCCGCGGCTCCGCGCTGCGGGTGCTCGCCCGCACCGTGCCCGAGCCGATCCCACACCTGGAGCGGGCGGTTGAGCTACTGGCGGGCTCACCGGCGCGGCTCGAGCACACGCGTGCCCTGGCCGCCCTCGGCGCGGCGCTGCGGCGGGCGAACCGGCGGGCGGAGGCGCGCGCCCCGCTGTCGCGCGCGCTCGAGCAGGCGGACCGCGGCGGCATGCTGCTGCTCGCCCGGCGCGCCCGTGAGGAGCTCAACGCGATCGGCGCCCGTCCCCGGCGCAGCGCGCTCAGCGGCCCCGGCGCGCTCACCCCGGCCGAGTACCGCGTCGCCCAGCTGGCCACCCAGGGGCACGGCAACCGCGCGATCGCCGAGCGACTGTACGTGACGCAGCGCACCGTCGAGACGCACCTCACGCACGCGTTCCAGAAGCTCGGCATCAGCTCCCGCGCCGAGCTCGCGGCCGCCCTCGAGCCGCAGGCCGCCGCGGCCGAGCACGCGCTGACCGGCTGACCGGCCCGGCCGGCCTGTCCGTGACATTTGTCATGGGCAACTCGCGCTGAACCTCAGTGGAGGATCAGCCGGGCCTCGGCCAGGCTTGGTTCCATGACAACGACTGACCCGGCACCGGGACCGGGCCTGCGGCCGGACAGCCAATCGCCGCCCGCGGTCCGGCTGCGGGATCTGAGCAAGAGCTTCGGCCACGTCCAGGCCGTGCGCCACGTCGACCTGACCATCGACCAGGGCGAGGTGGTGGCGTTCCTGGGCCCGAACGGCGCGGGCAAGACCTCGACCATCGACATGATCCTCGGCCTGTCGACCCCCAGCGGCGGTGAGCTCTCGGTCCTCGGCATGACGCCCCAGCAGGCCATCCGGCGGGGCCTGGTTTCCGCGGTGATGCAGACCGGAGGGCTGCTCAAAGACCTCACCGTCGGCGAGACCGCCCTGTACACCGCCAGCCTGTTCGCCAGCCGCGCCGACGTGCCCGCCGCACTCCGGCGGGCCGGCATCGCCGAGATCGCCGACCGGCGGGTGGGCAGGTGCTCCGGCGGCGAGCAGCAGCGGCTGCGCTTCGCGATGGCCCTGCTGTCCGACCCGGAGCTGCTCATCCTGGACGAGCCGACCACCGGCATGGACGTGGAGGGCCGCCGCGAGTTCTGGGGCTCGATCCGCCATGACGCCGACCGGGGCCGCACGGTGCTGTTCGCCACGCACTACCTGGAGGAGGCCGACGCCTACGCCGACCGGATCGTGCTCATCCGCAAGGGCGAGATCGTCGCCGACGGCACCAGCGCACAGGTGAAGAGCCTCGCCTCCGGCCGGACGGTGCGGGCCACACTGCCGGGCGCCACCGAGCAGGCGCTGCGCACCGTGCCCGGCGCGGACAGCATCGAGGTGCGGGGCGACACCGTGCTCATCCACTCCGGCGACGCCGACAAGGTCGCCCGCTACCTGCTGACCGAGACCACCGCGCACGACCTGGAGATCACCTCACGAGGGCTGGAGGAGGCGTTCCTCGCCCTCACCGGCGACGACGGCAACACGGGAGGAAACCGGTGACCACCGCAACCACAGCCGAGCTCCGCGGCCGGCCGGTCCCGCCGATGGGCGGGTTCAGCGTCACCGCGCTGAAGCTGGAGATCCGCCGCCTGCTCCGCAACCGGCGCACCGTCATCTTCGCCCTGGTGACGCCGTCGATCTTCTTCCTGCTGTTCGGGCTCAACGCCGCGTACGCGAACCAGTCGGCCGGGAAGGGCAACGTCTCGGCCTTCATCCTGATCAGCATGGCGCTGTACGGCGCGGTGCTCGCGACCACCAGCGGCGGGGCGATGATCTCGATCGAGCGGGCGCAGGGCTGGACCAGGCAGTTGCGGCTGACCCCGCTGTCCCCGCCGGCCTACGTGCTGACCAAGATGCTCACCTCGATGGTGCTCGGCTTCGTCTCGGTGCTCGCGGTCTACATCGTCGGGTTCGCCACCCACAAGCCGTCCATGCCGGGATACCTGTGGATCGTCACCGGCCTGTGCGTGTGGATCGGCTCGCTGGTGTTCGCGCCCTTCGGGCTGTTCCTGGGCTATCTGCTGCCGACCGAGAACGTCATGCAGTTCATGGGCTTCATCATGATGCTGCTCGCGTTCGGCGGCGGCCTGTTCATCCCGCTGAGCACCTACCCGCACGCGCTGCAGGTGCTGGCCAAGTTCACGCCCCTGTACGGCCTCAACCAGCTGGTGCACTGGCCGCTGACCGGGGGGTCGATGGACATGTGGTGGGTGGTCAACGCCGTCGCCTGGCTGGCGATCTTCACCGCCGGCGCGGTCTGGCGGTTCCGGAAGGACACCGCCCGGGTCTGACACCCGGCTGAGCCCTCCGCTGCGGGGTCCTCAGCTGGCCCGCCGCTGCCGCGCATGCCCGCCGTGCGGCATGGCGCGGGGCGGCGCTGGAACGGCAGCGCTGGCATGCCTTCACACGGCCATCACAGTGGCTACACCTCCCATGCGTCCCGGTGCGCTGTTCTTGGACCGGCAAGCAGGCGCTAGGCAATGGAGGCGGAGGTGACCGTGGCCGACCTGCTGGTGCTGGCTCCGTGGATGATCTTCGGGGCCGCTCTTGCGGTGATCTGCTACCGGCTGCTGCGCCGCTGCGGCACCTCCGGCCGTCACCAGCGGGACAGCCGGTGACGGGTACCCCGGGCTGGGCATGGCTGGCGGCTGGGTGCGTCATCGCCGGCCTGCTCGCGGTCGATCTGCTCGTGAACCGGGGGCAGCCGGGGATGCGGCGGGCGGTGCTGGTCAGCGCCGCGTGGGTGGGTGCGGGCGTCGTCTTCGGGATCATCATCTTCTGGTGGCAGGGCGGCGAGGCGGGCCAGGAGTATTTCGCTGCCTACCTCATCGAGAAGGCGCTCAGCGTTGACAACATCTTCGTGTTCGCGCTGCTCTTCCAGGCATTCGCCGTGCCCGCCGCCTACCAGCACCGCGTGCTCTTCGCGGGCGTGCTCGGCGCTCTGGCGCTGCGCGCCTGCTTCATCGCCGCTGGCGTGGCGCTGCTCGAGCAGCTCAGCTGGGCCTTCTATCTCTTCGGCGCGTTCCTGCTCGTGGCGGCGCTGCGGATGGCGCGCGGCGGCGTGCGCGTGGACCCACGGCATGGCCTTGTGCTGCGCGGCCTGCGCAAGGTCATGCCGGTGACCGAGGAGTTCGACGGGCCGCGGTTCCTGACCCGCCGCGACGGCAGGCTCTCCGCGACACCGCTGCTTGCCGCGCTGATAGCCATCGAGACGACAGACGTCATCTTCGCGGCCGATTCGATCCCGGCGGCCTTCGGGGTGACGACCGACATGTTCATCGTCCTCACCTCCAACGCCTTTGCCGTTCTCGGGCTGCGCGCCCTGTACTTCGTGCTGGCCGGCGCGATGGAGCGATTCACCTATCTCACTCAGGGCCTGGCGGTCATGCTCGCGTTCATCGGCGTGAAGATGATCCTCGCGCAGGTGGTGCACATCCCCACCGTGGTCAGTCTTGGCGTGATCATCGTGATCATCGCGGTCGCGGTCCTGCTGAGCGTCGGGAAGCAGCGCCGCCAGGCGGCCGCCGCTGCGGCCACGGCGTCCGCCGAGATGGCGGCACCCTCGACGACGGCCTCAGCCTCCGAGATGAGGCGGTCGCACGCGTGATCGGCCTGCCGCAACTCGATGTCTCCTCCCCGGTGTCGTACCTGGTCGCGCTCATCGCCCCCGCCCTGGACGCGCTCGTGCCGATCGTGCCGAGCGAGACCGCGGTGATAGCCCTGGGGGTCGCGACCGCCGGGCATTCCGACCCCAGGATCGCGATGCTCGTCGCGCTGGCGGCCTGCGGGGCGTTCCTCGGCGACAACCTCGCGTACCTGCTGGGGCGCCGCTTCGCCGCTACCGTCGAACGGCGCTTCTTCTCCGGTGAACGGGGCAGGCGCAGGCGCGCCTGGGCCGAGCATGCCCTGGACCGTTTCGGCGCCCGCATCATCATCGCCTGCCGGTTCGTTCCCGGTGGGCGCACGGCAGTGACCCTGACCTGCGGGATGGTCGGCTACCGGCGGCGGAGCTTCGTCGCCGCGAGCGCGTGCGCCGGCCTGATCTGGGCGGCCTACGCGTTTCTCATCGGCCGGGCCGGTGGCAAGACGTTCGAGGACCGGCCCTGGGTGGGCCTGCTGATCGCCCTGGGCGCGGCGCTGATCATCAGCGCCGCGGTGGAGGTCCTCCGGCAGGCGCGGCCCTGGCGCGTGCTCATGCGGACCAGGAGCCAGTCATCAGGCGGCTCACGCGAGCCGGTGGCCTCTCACCACGCCATGGCCCGGCGGCGCCAGCCCGGGCGGCCGGGCCGGGGCGCCGCCGGGAACTCGCCCAGCTGATCATTGAGCCGCACAGGTCGGCTCAGGCGGCCTGGCCGGGCCCGCCCGCGCCTGAGTCACCGCCCCGCGGGACTCCCGCGGGGCGGAAGATGGCCTCGTTGGCACGCAGCAGCTCGTCGTTGGCGGACCGGATAGCGCCGATCGCCCGGCTGAGGGCTGTCACCGCCCATGTGCGGCCCGGGCGGGGCCGTGTCGCCGTCATCGCGATCACCTCTCTGGGATCGGGCGGCCCGCATATCAGGCCGTTCCCCCCTGGATAGCCCCGGCTGGCGAAGGAGCGGTGTGCGGCCGGTGGAGGCCGGGTGGAGAACGAGCCCAGGCCAGCGGGCGGTGGCAGCTTCCCTCCGGTGTGGGGCTTCAGCGGCCCAGCGCTGGGGGATGAGTAGGTTTGCCGGAGGACAAGGGACGGCAGTCTGCGGAGAACCTGTGCGGTCAGCAAGCGAGCAGGGGGTCTTAGATGCCGTGGTTTCCGGACTTCGCCAGCGCCGTGGAGCTGGCGCGCGAGCAGACTCGCGCAACCGGTAAGGCCGATCCGGTCGGGCAGTACTTCGCCGCGCTGAACGACGGTGACGGCCACGCCCTGGAGACGGTGTGGCCCGGTGAGGTGGTGATCTACGACCCGCGCGCCGGCGAGGTCCGCGGGCACCGGCAGGTGCGGCGGTTCATCAGCCACAACCTGTCCTGGCTGGCCGGCTCCACGCCCGCACCGAGCCTGTGGCCTCCACCGTCGCCGGGGGCCGGGCGGTGGTGGAACTGCTGGCCCGCCTGGACCACGAGGGCGGGGAGCTGACGTGGCCGCTGGCGGTGGTCGCCGAGTCTCCCGACGACCTGTCGGTCGTGTTCCGTACCTACTGCAGCCAATGGCCGGTCGACGAGCGGCGCCACATCCGGCCTCCCATCCTCGAGCCGGGGCCGGCCGGCCCCGGTGACGTCGTCGGCCGCTACCAGGCCGCGCTGGACGCTGGTGACACCGAAGCGGTGGTGAAGACCTTCGCGCCGGATGGGTATTTCCGCGGCCCCTTCGGCCCGCGCTACCTCCATCGCGGTACCGCCGAGCTCCGCTCGTTCTTCACCAGGTGCTTCAGCGCGGGCGGCGGCATCGGCCTCCAGCACTGCGTGGTGACCGACGACGGCGTGCGCTGCGCGCTGGAATACAACTGCGTCCGCTGGGGCAGCCACGACCTGCCGCCGCAGGCGGGCATCGGGGTCTACGAGCGCGGCCCGGACGGGCTGCTGGCCGCGGCCCGTGTCTACGACGATGTCGAAGCACCCCTCGGGCACCCCTGACGCATCCCCCGGCGTAAGTGGGGCCGCGCAGGTCCCGGCCCTGGTCAGTGGCCAGCGATCTGGCCGCCGTCGATGTGCAGGATCTCGCCGGTGATGAACGGCGATGACTCCAGGAACAGGATGCCGTCGACGATGTCGCTGACCTGGCCCACGTGCCCGACCGGGGGGAGCCGCGGGCCGAGCGCGGCGTAGCTTTCCGGTGGGTGCGTCGGCGTCTGGATGATGCCCGGCGAGACAGCGTTGACCCGGATGCCGCGGGAGGCGTACTCGATGGCCAGTGATCTGGTGGCCGCGGCGAGGCCACCCTTGGTGAGCGCGGTCAGCAAGGACGGCTCGCTGGAGGTCGCGTAATCGACCAGGGTGGTCGTGATGCTGACCACGTGGCCGCTGCCGCGCCTGGCCATCTCGGCGATGGCGCGCTGGGTCAGCCAGAAGAATCCCGTGAGGTTGACGCCGACCACAGCTGCGTAGTCTGCGGCGGTGTAGTCGGTGAAGGGCTTGGAGATGAACACGCCGGCGTTGTTGACGAGGGTGTCGATGCGCCCGAAGCGCCCGAGGGCCTCGCCGGTGATCCGGCCGGCGGTTGCGGGCTCGGCGACGTCCCCGGCGACGGTGAGCACATCCGGGTCCCCGCTGGGCTTGATCGTCCGGGAGACGGCCACGACCGCCCATCCCCGCTGCCGGTAGGCGGCGACAAGACCGGCGCCGATGCCCTGGGAACCTCCGGTGATGATGGCGACCCTGCGGTCCTGCTCGCTCATGGCCTTCCCTCCGCCAGCTGTAGGTGGTCATCGTGACGGCCGGGCTGCCCCCGGCCAGCAGACCCATTGAAGCGCCATTCCCAGTACCCACCTTTTCCGGGTGGTTTGGTGATATTTCTGTGGACTTCTGCGGGGAAGGGCGTGAGTGTGGATGCCAGCACCGGCCCCGGCAGCCCACGGCCCGCTGGCACTGACACGGGTCACTGACGTCAACCGGAAGGAGCCGAGGTCGTGGACATGAGACTCGAGGTTGTGGTGGTGCCCGTCGCGGCCCGGGCGGAGCTGGCCGGGCACGGAGTGGCGGTGAGCGAGGTGTTCCACGACGCTGGCGGGGTTTTTCACCACGCCGGGACCGAAGGGCGGGTAGCGGGGCCTGGTGACGGCCATCAGGGCTACGGCTCGTTCGTCTCGTTCAGCGACCCGGACGGCAACGGCGGGTTCGTCCAGGAGATCACGACGCGTCTTCCGGGCCGGTGACCCGGATGTGGACCAGCACGGAGGCGGACAGATGAGCGACTACGACTACGACGTGATCGTCGTCGGTGGCGGCTCGCCGGGCGAGCACTGCGCTGGCGAGCTGGCAGACGGCGGCCTGCGGGTCGCCCTGGTCGAGCGGGAACTGGTCGGTGGTGAGTGCTCGTACTGGGCCTGTATCCCGTCCAAGACGCTGCTGCGCCCCGGTGAGGCGGTGAACGGCGCGCGTGAGGCGACGGCCACCGCGCAGGTCGATCCCAAGGCGGCGCTGGCCTGGCGTGACTTCATGGTCGCGGACTACTCCGACGCCGGGCAGCAGCAATGGCTGGCCAGCAAGGGCATCGACCTGATCCGCGGCACCGGCAAGCTCGCCGGGACCGGCGTGGTCGAGGTCGACGGCGTGCGCCACACCGCCAGGCATGTGGTGATGGCGAACGGCGCCGACCCGGTCGTACCGCCCGTCCCCGGCCTGGCCGGGCTGGCGGGCGTGTGGACCAACCGGGAGGTCACCGGGATGAAGGCCATCCCGCGCCACCTGCTCATCCTCGGCGGCGGCCCGGTCGGCGCGGAGATGGCCCAGGCCGTGCACCGCCTGGGCGGTGAGGTGGCACTGGTCGAAGGCGCCCCCCACGTGCTCGCCCGCGAGCCGGTGCCGCTGGGCGAGGCGCTCGGCGAGGTCCTGCGCCGCGAAGGCATCGAGCTGCTGGTGGGCACGCGCGCGACCGCCGTGCGGCGCGACGGCGAGGACTACGTCCTCACCCTCGACAGCGGCCGCGAGCTGCGCGGCGACCACCTGCTGCTGGCCACCGGCCGTCGCCCGCGCACCAGCGGGATCGGCCTGGAGACGGTCGGCATCACCGCCGGGCCAGCGGGCATCCCGGTCGACGCGCACCTGCGGGCCGGTGAGCGGTTGTGGGCGGTCGGCGACGTCAACGGCGTGCGGCTGCTGACCCACGTCGGCAAGTACCAGGGTGAGGTCGTCGCGGCGAACATCCTCGGCGAGCCGCGCGAAGCCAACTACGAGGCCATCCCCGACGTGGTCTACACCGACCCGCAGGCGGCCTCGGTGGGCGCCACCGAGGCCGCTTTCAGCGCCACCGTCCCGGTGTCCGAGGTGGCCAAGACGGCCACCTACACCCGCGCCTACGCCGAGTCCAACGGCTTCTTGACGCTGCTGTCCGACGGGGAGCGGCTGACCGGCGCCCACGCGCTCGGCCCCGAGGCCGGCGAGTGGCTGCAGCAGGCCACGCTGGCCATCCGCGCCCACGTGCCGCTGCCGGTGCTCCGCGACGTCATCCAGCCCTTCCCCACCTTCTCCGAGATCTACGTCGCCGGCCTCAAGGCACTCCACGGCCAGATCGCCGCGGCCCGGTGATGGCAACTGGCGACACGGTGGCTAACGTGCGGCTCGCCGCCCGGCCAGGATGACCTGCGCTGGCGCTGGCTGCGCGTACAGCATCTCGACCAGCGGTGACCGGCAGGTGAGTACACGGTCGGCGGGACGCCGGTCAGGTTGGTGACCGTCTGGCGCCGGGATCGGTCATCATCTGCCCCCCTGCTCAGATACTCCGGCAACGGCCCGATCATGCCCAGCTGCTGCCGGATTGCCGCGGTTGCATGCCGCGCGCCCTGCCTTGGTTTGATGCGAACGTCGGGCAAGGAGGTGAGCCCTGTGGCCGAGGCCCTGCCATCTCAGCTGGTTGTCCAGACAACCACGAGCGCGCTGCGGGAGAAGGCTAAGCTCCGGCGGCATTTCCGGCGCTTCGACATGCTGTTCTACCTGATCTGCACGGTGGTGACGCTCGACACCATCGGCGCGGTGGCGAGCAACGGGGCGCAGGGATTCACCTGGCTGCTGTTCCTGGCCGTTTTCTTCTTCCTGCCGTACGCGCTGTCCATCGCCGAGCTTGGCTCGGCGTTCCCGCAGGAGGGCGGCCCGTACGTGTGGACCCGGCTCGCGTTCGGGCGGCCGCTGGCAGCCATCAACGCCGTCATCTACTGGGTGTCCAACCCGATCTGGGTGGGCGGATCGCTGACGATCGTGTCGCTGGCCGCGCTCGGCGAGTTCTTCACCCCGATCAGCGGCGCCTGGCAGTACGTGTATGCGCTGCTGTTCATCTGGTTCACCATCGGCACCGCGATCGTGTCGCTGCAGTACGGCAAGTGGGTGCCGACGCTCGGCGCCTGGGCACGCGGGGCCGTGCTGGCGTTCTTCGAGGTCTCGGTCATCCTGTACGCGGCCAGGCACGGGCTGCACGGCTTCGGCGGTCACGCGTTCCTGCCGACCTATGTCATCTTCATCGCCGTGGTGCCGGTGCTGTTCTTCAACTTCGCCGGCATGGAGGTGCCGTCGGCTGCGGGCGAGGAGATGACCAATCCCCGGCGCGACGTCCCGTTTTCCATCGCCTGGTCGGGCCTTGCCACCGTCCTCGCCTACGGGATCCCGGTCCTGTCCATCCTGCTGGTGCTCCCCGTCAGCCAGGTGACGGGGCTCAGCGGGTTCCTGGATGCCGCCAAGGCGGTCTTCACCGTCTACGGTGGCCACGTCACCGCCAGCGGCACCGCGACGCTGACGGGCGCCGGACTGGTGCTCGGCCGGATCACTGCCGTGGTGTTCGTCTTCGCGCTGGCCAGCGCGGGGGCGACCTGGATCATGGGAGCCGACCGGAACGAGGCGGTCGCGTCCTTTGACGGCGGCGGCCCTCGCGTGCTCGGCAGGTTCTCGGCGCGGTTCGGCACCCCGGTCGCGATGAACCTGCTCTCGGGCCTGGTGGCGACCGTGCTCATGGTGGCGGCCTTCCAGATCACCGCCGGCAACGCCAACAAGTACTTTGAGGCGGTGCTGGGCCTGACGATCTCCACCACCACCATCTCGTACCTGCTCATCTTCCCGGCGCTGATCAAGCTGCGGTACTCGCGCCCCGAGGTCGACCGGCCGTACCGGGTTCCCTGGGGAACCGCGGGTGCGTGGCTGTGCTCGCTGGTGCCCACCTTCTGGGCGCTGCTGGCGACGGTCGCCCTGATCTGGCCCGGTTTCGGCGTTGGCTGGTTCGGCACCAGCGGTCAGCCCAACGATGGCCTTGCCGCGCTCAGCTTCTCCCACCAGCGGATGGCCTACGAGCTCAGCCAGCTCGTGCCGCTGGCGGTGATCATCGTGATCGGCGTCATCTTCTACGCCCTTGGGCGCACCACCCGGCAGAACGTGGCAACCGAGCCGGTCACGGCCGCATCCGTCCCGGCCGCGGCGGCCGGGACGGCCGATCCGGCCGGGGTCGACCCGGCCACGTGACGACCGCAGCGCCGTTCTGCTTCAGCCGGGCTTGTCTTCCTGGCAGGTCTGCGGCCGGTGCTAGTGCACATGCCTGCAATTACATGTTCGAATTGCGGGCTCCTCGCCGGGTGGCGAGCGACTCCCGGGCTAGCCCGGGTTGGGGCTGGCGTGGGCGGGCCGGTGCCGGCCAGGGGACCCGCGGGCGCCGCGGTGATGGGCGCGGCGGCGCGGGTCACGTCGCGAGGGGGCGACACCTGGCAGGTGGGCCCCGGCGCGGCGGTGCGTGACGCCGGCCACCAAGCTGGCCGGCGTGATCCCGCCGCCGTGGCGGGCGGCGATATTGGCTGCCGCGGACAGGTCGCGGTGGCCGGTGAACAGGCAGAACGGGCAGGCCAGCACCCGCCCGGCAGGCTTGGGCACGCGGCTGGCGCAGGCGGGGCAGGTGGAGGAGGTACCCCGCTCGTCCACCAACTGCAGGGCGATCCCGGCGGCCTCGGCCTTGTCCTTCAAGACGGTGATCAGGTGGCCGATGCGCCAGTCGCGGGTGCGCTGGTTGTGCTGCCGCCCCGCCTTGAGCCTGAGGACGCCGCGCGGGTCGCCGACCGCTAAGGTGCCGACTCGGCGGGCCACCGCCCAGCCGATGACGGTCTTGGCGGCTTCGTGCTGGGCCTGGCGGACCCGCCGACGGTGCCGCGCCTCGGCCAGCCGCTGGCGGCGCCGGTAGTGCCGCCACCGCCGCGAGCCTTTCTGCCCGGGCTTGGGGGCGCGGCGGGCCACCGCTCGCATGCGGGCCTTGCGGTCGGCCAGGTGCATCCGGTGCTCGGCGCGGATCGCCCGCCCCGACACCAGCAGCCCTTGCCCGTCCGGGCCGGCGACCGCATATGGGTGGATGATGCCCAGGTCTATCCCTGCCACCTGGCCGGGATCCGGCTCCAGGCCGGCCGGGTAGCAGGCGACCGGCACCTCGGCGGTGACATCGACCCACAGCCGCCCCGCATCGTAGAGCAAAGTGACCGACCGGACCTGTTCTTCCGGGTAGGGCAGGTCGCGGTCCAGCCGCACCCAGAGCGGTGGGCGGCCGCGGGCGACCGGGATCCGCAGCCGCCTGCCCGCCAGCGTGAAGGTGCCGTAATACCAGCGGATCGGCACCAGCGCCCGCCGCCGCCGCGGGAACCGCGCCGTCCGGTCGCCTTCCTTGCGGCGTTTCGCAGCAGCGAACCAGGCATCGCAGTAGCGGCGCAGCACCGACCGCGCACCGACGGTATCTAACTCCCCGAAGCAGCCCGGGCCAGCGCAGGCGAGCTCCCGGCACAGCTCCTGATAGCTCACCAGCGGCCGGTCCTGCCGGGCCCGCCGCCACGCGTTCAGCTCCAGCACACACGCCCACACATCACCCGCCGACACCAGCAGCCCCACCAGCCGCCGCCGCTGCCCCCGGGTGACCCGCAGCCCCATCCGGGCGGTCCGGTGCACCACCTCCGGCGACAGCGGGTCACGGCGTCTGGGCATGCACCCCAGCACATCAGCCGCCACCGACAAACCAGATCCCACACGCCCCGGGACAAATACACTGGCGTAATTCCAGATACGACCACTAGCTGCGGGCCGCTGGTTCCGGCGTGGCCGCGGCGGCGATATTGACCAGCCAGCTGACGCCGAACCGGTCGGTGCACATGCCGAAGGTGTCACCCCACGGAGCGGGACCCAGTGGCATGGCGACGGTGCCGCCTGCCGAGAGCTTGTCCCAGTAGCCGCGCAGCTCGCCCTCATCCGCCTGCCCGCCGCTCAGTGAGATCGAGAAGTTGCTGCCGGGTGTGTAGTCCATCTGGTTCGGCGTGTCGGACGCCATCAGCACGAGGCCGCTGCCGGTGGTGAGCATCGAGTGCATGATCTTGTCCTGCTCGGCTGGGTCGTCGCTGGCGTGAAACTCAGCGAACGTGCTGCTGGCCAGCTCCCCTCCGAATACGCGCTGGTAGAACTCCATTGCCTCGTTGGCGTTGTCACGGAAACTGAGATACGGGCTGAGCTGGGTGCTCATGTCTCCCCTTCCTTCCTCGCTCGGCTTGATGTTTCATCACAGGGCAGCGGAGTGAAGGCCCGGCCGAGGAGATGTGCAGCCCAGATGGAGCCCGGCAGGCCCCGTCAGGCGGGCATGCGCCCCAGCAGCTGGGTCAGCAGCCGGGCGCTCGCCTGCGGCCCGTTGATCTCCAGCCAGGAGACCGTGCGGTCCCGGGCCGCGACGCCGACGAGCAGTGGGGTGGCCATGTGGCAGGCGCACATCGGTGGCCGGATGACCAAGCCGGACCGCCCGGGCATGCTGAGCTGGCTGGTCACGGCGAAGGGATAGAAACGCCCCACCCGCTGGTGCATGTACGCGACAAAGGCGGCCGCTCCCTGCGGGGTCCGGAACTGCAGGGAGCGGCTGACCACGAGCGTCAGCCGCCGGGACTCACCCTGGAAGGTCCGCTGCCAGCCGCCGGTGTAACCCCAGCTGGCCAGCTGGGCGGCCAGATCAGGCGCGGTTGAGTCCTTCTGCACATCCTGGCTGGTCAGCCGCTGGGTGGCGACCGCCAGCCCGGTGACAGCCGCGGCGGGCAGGACACCGCTGGGGGCGGCGGGGCGGGCTGGCGAGCTCCCGCACGCGGTGATGGCCAGCGCCAGCGCGGCGGCGCCCGCTGCCGAGATGCACCGCGAGCTGAATTCCGCTGCCGAGGTAGACGACATTCGTCACCATCCCCGGTATCCGGTTCGGCCCGGTGGCACCGGCGGGCTCAAGCCGGATCCGTTCCGGCCGTATCACGACTTTCACCTCGCCTCGCCAGGAGGCATCGCCGCGGCGTACCTCTACGGAGATCCCGTTCGCCAGGCGCAGGTGAGTGGCACCGCCTGACGAGCCGGCCGCGGAGGCGTCCATCAGGTTCGAGACGCCGAGGAAGTCAGCGACAGACGCCGAGGAAGTCAGCGACAAAGGCGTTGGCAGGTTCCTCGTAGAGGTCGCGGGGCGATGCGGCCTGCTCGATCCGGCCTTAGCGCGGACAGGTCTGAGCATCTGCCCGGCATCCCAGACACGGCCACTGTCAGCTACTGATGACCCTGGTCGCCCGGGGCCGCACCGACGCCCAGATCGCCGCCGACCTGTCCATCGGCGTCCGCTCCCGCCTCGACCGGATCCGGGCCAAGACCGGAAGCCACCGCCGCGCCGACCTCACCCGGCTGGCCCTGCAGGCCAACCTCGTCTTACCCGGGCCGCGTTGCCAGGAGGCCGATGATGATCCGCTGTTCGGCCTTCGCTGCCCCCGATCCCACACCACCTCGCCCCGTGGTCCATCGTGCGAGGTCGGAAGGTGTCGAGCCGCGGTCGCTTGCCGCGCGGGGGTCGGCGCCCGCGCGGAGAAGTGCCTCCACCGCGGCTGAGCATCGGTTCTGGACGGCTCGATGCAACGGCGTCACGCCGCCCAGGGCGGCAGCGTTCGGGTCGGCACCCGCGTCAACGAGGTACTCGATGACCGCTCGCTGACGTGCCGGATTCCAGTTCGGTGCGCCGGGCTCACCGATGACGGCTCCCGCGGAACCCCGGGTCAGTTCACCGTTGCGGCCACCTGCCGGATCCGCCGCCGGAAACCCGGCCCGGCATATACGCAATAAGCGGGGGCCAGGTCAGCGAACTTCGGTGTACTCGGTGCGGTCCAGCTGCACGAGGTTGGGGTAGCCGCTGCCCTCTGGCTCTTCGACGTCGCTGTACTGGCTGCCGTCCAGCCGCACGACGCGGAAGCTGCCCACAGACAGCAGCTTGCGCAGGTGCCGCAGCCCGCTCATGCCCGCGAGCGCGACAGCTATGGCGGCGGCGAGGACCGAGCCGCCGAACAGCGCGAACCCGCCGGCGACGTATCCCAGCATCATCATGACCACGGCGGCCAGCAGCGCCACCGGCACGGCCGCCACCAGCAACAGCGCGAGCAGCATCACGGCGACCATGGCCCTGGCCGGCCTGTCCGGCGTCCGCTGCGCGTACCAACTGGTCATCACGCCCACCTCTCAAGGCCCGAGCCCGTCAAGGGCCCGCGCCTACCCAGGCAACACGACATGTCGCGTCATCTCTTGTCAACGCGCCTCCCGATCAGAATCATCCCCGCAACCGTCCGGGGCGCTGTATCACCCTTGCCTTGCCGCTTCGGGGTGGCGAGTATGGCGCAATGGCTGGGGTCACGGTGCGGCGCGTTGATTTCGGCTACTTCGTACGGCCAGCGCAGGAGACCGGGACGGGGATGCCCCGGGTCGAGCCCTGCCTGGGCTATGTCGTCGGCCACCCCGAGGGGATGATCTTGTTCGACACCGGGATGGGCTCCCATCCCGAGGTTGACGCGCATTACCGCCCCCGCAGGGTGGGGCTGGGGGAAGCGCTGGCGGCCATCGGAGCACGGATCGGTGACATCAGGCTTGCCGCGAACTGCCACCTGCACTTCGACCACTGCGGCGGCAACCCGCTGCTCGGCAGGATCCCGGTCTTCGTCCAGGACATCGAACTCGCCACCGCCTGCCAGTCACCTGATTACACCCTGCCCGAACTCATCGAAGGCAGCCGGTTCGAACACGTGACAGGCCAGGCTGAGATGCTGCCCGGGGTCTTTCTGATGCCGACGCCAGGTCACACCAGCGGGCACCAGTCACTGATCGTGCGCCGGCCGGACGGAGCGGTGATCGTGGCGGGGCAAAGCCACGACACGGCCACGCAATACGCCGCCGACCAGCTCGCATGGCAGGCCCATCGTGATGCGCATGATCAGCCCCTGCCCGCCATCCCGGACTGGATCGATACCCTCCAGCGGCTCAATCCCCGGATCGTCTATTTCGCCCACGACCGCTCCATCTGGGCCCCCTGACAGAACTCATTGCCGCCGCCGGCATATCCCAGCCGACCGGACGGACGCATGTGCGTTGCGCCAGATACTTACGCGCCCTGAGGCGAATCACAGGCCCTGCGGGTTGGCAACCCGCCCAGGCCGCACGTTGCCAGACTTGACCCGCCTGGCCGCCGGCCGTCCCGCTGCAGGCTGTCATATCCGGGTATGCGCACGCCTGCGGCGCCCGCCGCCCTACAGCCGTGGTATGACGGCAGACCTGGCTCCCTGGCGTGATGACACCGCCGGGAGAGCTGGGCAGGCTTGGCCCGGTGAAGATTTCTCACGGGATACCGAAGGCATTCCGGTCGCGTAGCCGCCAGCGCACGATGCTCGGTCGCGGCCGGCCAAGGCCACTGCCGCCCTGCACGCCGAATGACGGTTCCCGCGCCTGGGGTTGACTCAAACTCACGCAGAGATCACGCAGATGCCCGAGAACAACCGTAGAGGATTTGGCCTATACCCGGTTCAGGGGTGTTCCGGATTCGCGCGGAACCCCGGGCGGTGTGCGAAGCATCGG
>Ga0335079_10003323_pt1 | contig 18593 bp, 16 predicted proteins | sample Lox_Sample_33_FD_206719 | JGI IMG/M metagenome (GOLD analysis project Ga0335079, IMG submission 206719) | Soil microbial communities from Loxahatchee National Wildlife Refuge, Florida, United States - Lox_Sample_3.3 | ecosystem: Environmental > Terrestrial > Soil > Wetlands | place: USA... | reverse complement strand
AATGGCAATTCGAGCCGGCCACGAAGAACGGCGCTCCGGTCGATGTCGAAGCGACTTTCCAGATTCCGTTCCGGCCAGCGAAGATGGGAACGAATTTCTAGCTAGCGGCCAGCGCCCTTGCGTTTTTCCAGGGCTGAATAAATCAGCGGATCCGAGCACACCTCGTAATACGGCCGGTCCGTCCAGCCTTGAATGGAGAAGTCCGCCGAATTGATTTTCGGAATTCGGCTTTCCCGCACGACAATTTTGCGGAAGATTTCCCGATCCACGGGAACCGTCGCGCTGAATAACTTGTACTCGCCCTTATCCGACGAAGCCAGCGCCGGGGGCAGCTTCACTTTTAGCGGTTCAAGAATGATTTCCTGCTGAAGCTTACGGTAGGCGGCTTCGTTCATCCGTATGCCGCCAAGGTTGAAATTCAAGATCACATCCTCAGGATTGCCGTCCTCGTCGAGTTCCGCCGTCTGAAACGCGTACACATGAAATGGTCCCGCCTGCGGCTCCATTACCTTGCGCGCGCGTTTGTTGCACGATGACAGCCGGTCACTCTCGTTCAACGCCTCCGAGATCATGATCTGGTGTTCGCCATCCATCAGGTACAGGGGCGCCGATTCCTGCAGCGTGATGCCCAGCCCGAGTTCCAGTTGCGGCATTCCCGATCGCTGCATCAGTCCGTTGTAACCGCGCACAATCTCGATGATCTCCCGCGCCAGCACGCACATGCGGCTCACGCCGAGGCTGGCTTCGCCCTCGCGTTCCAGGATCGCCAGAATGATGGCATCGCCTTCGAGGAAAACCTTCTGCGCGCCGTATTTTTCCAGCAGTTTGTTGACCGGGTCGTAGAAGTTCAAGCTGAAATACGAAGCCGGATTCAGCCCCTTATCCATCATTGTGCGCGTGAGACGGGTTGAATCACGGACGTCGGCTTTAAGCACCACATGCCGCAGGACTCGATCCGACTCTGTCTCACCCTGCTCTTCTGCGAGCAGGAATTCATAGAGCGTTCCGTTGACGCGTGACAGCTCCTGCAGCCGCTCGTTGCCCACAAGATTCACTGAATCCAGGCAGGCATTGACCACTTCGAGCCGCCGCAAGTCCCGGTGATAGTGGAAGAAATCTCCCAGGAACCGGGCAGCTACCTTCGCGCGTTCCGCTCCGCGGCAGCTCGCCACCCTCGCCACCGCAGCGTATAGGCTGGTGGGCGAGAGCTTGCCATGTTCCTCGATCATTCGCTCCACTCGATCGCACTCCGTGCGGTCGATCAGCGCGTTCTTCAATTGCTGCGGATTGATCCTGGGAGCGTATTCGCTGAGCAGCGGAATCACGTGGTAGGACGCAATCACATTCTCCATGACCCGCTCATCCTCGAGCAGGTGCACCCACGCCGTTAGCCGTTCCTGTTGTGCCTGACCCTCCGACGACTCGTCAGGCGTTCCCGTACCCACCAGCTCGCGGGCGTTTTCCGGAACGTTCATCCAGCTGTCGATCGTTTCCGCACTGATGTCATCGCCATACAGCGAGCGCAAGAAGCCGGAGATCAACTCCCGCATCCGCCCATAGCGGTCGGAATCCCGGTCCCAGTTGCCGAGCATCACATAGTGCTCGGCGCACAAATAGTCGTCCTTCCCGTCTTCCGAAAACAACAGGCGGTTCATGAATAACGGATAGCTGAAGTACGCCCCGCCGCTCGTCTCTTCCCCAAACAGAGAACGGCGCGTTCGCGCCAGAGTGCTCTTCTCCACTTCGCGCAGCGTCTCGAAGATCTCCTGTCCGGTCTTGCGCAGGATGATCTTCTTGCGCACCTGGAATCCGGCCACACGCTCCCGGTATTCGTGCGCGCGCTGCGCTCGCATGTTGTCGTAATTTTTCAGAAGAACTCGGCACCGCTCCACGACCTGCGCGAATTGAAGGTTCATCTCAATGCGCAGGAACTTCGTCACCGCCAGGCGGGCCAATAGATCCACCGATAGCTTGAATTCTCTTTTCGCCCGATTCAGGGTCGCGATTTGCAGCTCCGACAGAGCTTCCTTCCAGTCCGCCGGATCGTGCTTCTGTCGCGACGCTTTTCCGAGCTGGTTCCGAATCCACGAGGGCGCCTGCGACTGTTGCGGAGTTTCCGCGCCCAGTAGTCCTTCAATCTCTCCGTGCCGCGCAATCAACCGTGTGATCTGCGCCCGCGCCAGTTCCACAAATTTCGGACTTAACACCACGTCATAGCGCAGGTTATCCACACCGACCGTCAGGCCTTCCAGCGAGATGAAGGGGCTCGACGCAGCCAGATTCGGCAGCGCCGGCTTGTCCGGCGCTCCGCCCAGGCGAAAGATGGGAATTCTCGGCATTCTTCGGCAGAATCTCTACGGAAGTTGCTGATTACACAACTACATATCGAGGCTAGCATGCAGGATGGAGCGGCTAAAGTTACCTTCGTTACGGCAGTCTAAGTTGTGTCGAATCAATGAGAGAACGACCGGTCCGTTCGACTGGCGGACGGAGCGCCACTATCTGAATGAGATCGGGAAATGCCTTGGCACCCGAGCTACTTCTGACCCTTGTTTCTCACAGTCTCAAACTCATCGCCCTTTTGCCATTCAATCAACTTCGGAAGGCTAGCGGCCTCCCAACCAAGTGCAAATCCGAAACGAGCCATGGCCGAGTCGGCGACAAAGTCCATCTCCGGGTGATACTCATCACTCGGCTGGTGGTAGTGCTTCTCGACATATTCACGTTCCTGATCCAATCCCCAGGACTCCGGATGCCCTTTGAACTTCATTCCTTCATTAATTGAAAAAGACGGAATACCCACTCGCGCCATACTGAAATGATCGGACCGATAAAAGTGCCCCGCCTCTGGCCGCGCATCTGGACGGATCGCGAGCCGGAACTCCTTCGCCGTCGCTTCGACATTCGGATAGAACGAGGTCCGTTCCGCGCCGGATACTTGCACTTCTTCCGGCGCTCCCAACGGCTTCACATCGTCATAGTTCAGATCGAGCGAGATCTTCCCAGCCGCAAAGGGGGGATGTTTTCCCAGATACTCTGAACCCAACAGTCCTTGCTCTTCCGCCGTCACCGCGGCAAACAGGATGGAACGCCTCGGCCGGGCCGCACCCGTTCCGAAGGCTCGCGCCACTTCCAGCAGAATCCCACATCCGGTCGCGTTATCGTTAGCTCCGTTGAAGATATTGTCTCCCGGCATATCCGAACGGATTCCGAAATGATCGTAGTGGGCCGTGTACACCACGGCCTCATCTGCGGCTTTTTTATCTGATCCCGGTAACACCGCGAGTACGTTGTTCGACTCGAAATTCCGTATCTTACTCACCATGTGGGCGTTGAGCCGCGCACCCATGCTCACGGGCTTGAAATCCTTCGATTGCGCTTGCTGCATCATCTTCGACAGGCTCATTCCCGAAGCCGAGGCCAGTCGACTCGCCACGTCGAAGTGAATCCACGAAGCCACTTTCAGCGCGGGACCTTCGACTTTCAGTGCCGCCTTTTCGCCTGAATTCGAATTCCGCACCACTTCCCACGGATAGCTCGCCATCTGCGCCTGATGAACCAGCAGTACGCCCACCGCGCCCTTCTTGGCAGCTTCCTCGTACTTGTAGGTCCAGCGCCCGTAGTAGGTCAGCGCCTTGCCTTTGAAAAACTTGACGTCATCCGATGGTGGTTCGTTCACCAGCATCAGCAAAACCTTGCCTCGGACGTCCGCGCCCTTGTAGTCGTCCCAGCCATATTCAGGAGCTTCAATTCCATAGCCGACGAACACCAACTCGGCATCCACATCGGACAGAAGCTGCTGTGTCTGGTCATAGGCAACATACTCATCCAGGGGCTTGAGGTTCATGGTTTCCCCCTTCTTGGGGATCAGGGAGAAGGTTGTGTCCGGCAGAGTGGTAATTCCCACCAACGGCACCTTCTGCATGAACGTTCCGTGATCGCCTGCCGGTTTCAATCCATATTCGGCAAACTGGGTCGCAATGTACTCAGCTGCAAGATCGCCCCCACGCTGACCCGTACCGCGCCCCTCGAGCAAGTCATGAGACAGATAGCGAACGTGCCATCGGATGTGATCTGGATTGATCGTCTCAAGGGCGTTAAAGGCCGCGCCGGGTAACCGTACGGATGGAGCCTTGGATCCGCCCGCACCCGCCCCGTCCGCCAAGGCCGGCAGACTTAGACACACGATGAGACATGCCGAGACGATCCTCGCCATTCCCTGCATAGGTAGGTTCTCCCCCAAAACGATGTGGCGCTCGTCTGAGACTGATTTCTATGACTTGCTGACTAAATTGTAACGGAGGGGTTACATTCCGACGCTGAGAAATGCCGCGTAAACAGGCACGAGAGTGCAGTCACCACTGGAATCCGGCAACGCGTGGGCGTGTCCACATGGGTGGGTTTTCTCTGTGTTCCTCAGTGCCCTCTGTGGTTGAGTGATTTTGCCTTGTCAGACGCCGAACCGGCGCCTAGTTTTTCGATCCTCAACCAGCGCGGAAGTCGCGAACGTCTTCACCCGGCTTGAAAATCACCGCAGCCGGAACCTTTCCTTGCTCCGCCATCTTCCGGCTGATCTGCTCGAAGTCCACTTTGACCCATCCCACGCTTGAAACCTCGATCTCTCCATCCTGCGCGATCCAAAAGACCGAGGGAACGTTGGTCAGGCCATAAGCATTCGAAACCGGATATCGCTGCGTATCGTCCAGCAGAATCGGAAATGTGATGCCGAATTCCTTCGCAAACGCAGCCGTATCCTTGGCGTCGTTCTGCGACACCCCCACCAGCGTCACGCCTTTGCTGGCATAAGCTTTGTACAAACGCTCAAGATAAGGGAAGGCGTATTGGCAGGTCGGACAAGAAACCTTGAAGAACGTGAGCACAACCGGCCCCCTCGCGAGCTCTTCATTCAGTGAAAAAGATCTTCCATCCGTAGTCTTTAACTCAAATTGCGGCGCCTTCGCGCCAACGGCGAGTGCCTTCATTTTCCCTTTCTCCGATCGCTTGATGCTTGCCTAGTTAGATGACTTTCCGGCCCGAATCGATCTTTCGACCCGGTCCCCTCAAATCATCTCCGCTTTTCGCAAGATTTTCCTTGCCAGACCCGTCAATGCCATTCGAGACAGTCGATCAACAGCGACCCATTTCCCATCAGCAACACCCGCGTCTGTTTTCCATACCCGCACGGTGTAATTCGTAACAGTGATGGAATGCCTCACCGAAAAAAGCAACTCGCCTCTCGCAACGGCTTGACCATTGCCAATCCGACTCCTCGCGTCGCCACCCCGTTCTTTGTCATTCCGACGCCTCGCGAAGCGAGAAGGAGGAATCCGCTTTCCCGCCGATGTACCAACTTCCACCACAATCTCCGGTAGTTCCCACATCCCGGCCATCAGCGAAGCATTCCTCGCCCGCTGGACGAGCCGAACTTCCCCGTCTCTTTTGTGCAGCGCATAGTGGATCTCCCGCTTCAGTTGGCACGACACTTTCCCCATCCCCGCCATCTCGCCTCGCGTTGCACAGAGATCGACCACTGGACACGTCAGGCACGTGGGTCCGCGTGGCGTACACACAGTCGCGCCAAGTTCCATGATCGCCTGGTTGAAGTCTCCCGGACGCTCGCGATCCAGTATCTCCTCCGCCAACTCCCACACCTTCTCACCGGGAAGAGGCTTCCCCGCGAAACGTTGCAACACTCGCTTTACATTGCCGTCCACAACAGCTACGGACTCACCAAACGCGATACTCGCAACTGCCGCCGACGTGTATCGCCCGATACCCGGCAATTCCTTCCAACCGCTACCCGAGGTTGGGAAAACGCCCTCCCGCTCACGGGCAATCACTTTCGCCGCCGTATGTAACATGCGAGCGCGGCGGTAATATCCGAGCCCGCTCCACGCGGCAAGCACCGAGTTCTCGCGTGCCGCCGCCAATTTCTGGACGGTGGGGAATCGCCGCAGGAACGCATGATAGTGCTCAATCACGGCCACCACACGCGTTTGCTGCAGCATGATCTCCGAAACCCACACCCGATACGGATCACGATCTTTTCTCCAAGGCAGATCGCGCGCATTCGCGTCATACCAGGACAAAAGTTTCAGGCGAAACGCTGCCACGTTCTGGCTTGTTTTTTTGGGTAAATCCATGCGGAGTCCGAATTTTATCGCAGGTTCTTGCCGGCTCTGTGTTGATCTGTGACCTATGTGGTGATTGCTTTCACTTCTTGTCACCCCAGAAAACGCGGAGCTCACAGAGAAAACCTGACTTCTTTCATTGACCCGGACCTTCGGCCACGAAATAATAGCTGGGCCTGGCATCCGCAGTACCGCGTGGACCCGTTCACGCTGCAACAACTCGAGGAGTCCCATGAACGACTTCAACCGCAAGGTGGAAGGCGCGTCGGCTCGTGTGAGTCAAACGATCAACGACGCAGCCGAGCGTCTGGAAAAAGAAATCCCCGAATTCATCAAATATCTGAACGACGAGGTTGTTCCCTCCGTTCGTACGCACTCCACCAAGGCCCTGCGGGTCGCATCCCAAAAGCTGGCGGAGTTCGCCGATTACATGGACGAGCACCGTCCCAAGTAGTTCGTATCTGCGATGTAGCCTCAAACCGTTTTAGGCGTAGTGCGTTTCCTATGCTATTTTTCGTTCTGATTTTGATGATGGTGTTGAGTGCGTGCGGCGGCCACAAGACTGCCCACGTGAATGTGCCTCCGCCTCCACCTCCGGAATCAGGACCAGCGCACCCTGCCCCTACCCAGCCCGCGGCCAGTGTGCCGCGCAAGCCTGAGAAACCTTCGCCGACGGCTCCGGACGAAGACGCAAATCTTGCTGAGCCCGTGATCCCCGCCGATTCGAAGCCACTGGCAACTGAAACCGGACTCGCCAGTTGGTATGGGCCGCCTTACCACAACCGCCGCGGATCCAATGGCGAGGTTTACAACATGCACGCCATGACCGCGGCTCACCGTACCTATCCGCTGGGATCGATCGTTCGCGTAACAAATGTGAAGTCCGGATCGACCGCGCTGGTCCGCATCACCGATCGCGGTCCTTTCATCCCCGGACGCGTCATCGATCTGTCGCTGGCCGCCGCCAGGAAAGTCGACGTCTGGAAGCCCGGAGTCGCCGAGGTCAAAGTCGAGTTGATGCAGTCTGCTGCCCAGGACGGAGTTCCCGGAAAGTGGGCGGTTCAAATTGGCGGCTTCACGGACGAACCGAGCGCCACCAAACTGGCCGATCACCTCACCCGCCGCTACCACACGGCGAAAATTCTGCGCTTCGCCAGCCCGGCTGGAGACTGGTGGATCCGAGTCCGCGTACTCGACGACGATCGCGATCGCGCCCAGAAACTCGCCGCAGAAACAAGAACTCCAGAAGGCGCAGTATTTCTCGTCCGTCTTGATTAGGTTCCTGGCAAGGAAATCCTCCACTCGGTACTGGGTACTAGGTACTAGACGCTGTGTTATCTTTCCCGCTGGTCCAAACCATGTCTGACCCTAACTGCCTTTTCTGCCGAATTATTCGCGGAGAGATCCCGTCCAAAAAGGTTCATGAGGATGACCACGTATTCGCTTTCGAGGACATTCATCCACAGGCACCCACACATGTACTGATTATTCCCAAGCGGCATTTCGCCGGATTAAAAGAAGCCCAATCCGCGGATGCAGACATCATCGGCAAGTGCCACCTGGCGGCCGCCGAGATCGCCCGCCAGCGCAAGATCGAGAACGGATACCGCACCGTGTTGAACGTCGGACCCGGCGCCGGACAATCTGTGTTTCATCTGCACGTTCACCTGCTGGGTGGACGCGCCTTATCGTGGCCTCCGGGTTAGCTCGGCAATGGAAAAGCCCCGAACTTGGTCGGGGCTTTCACACTTACAACCACCTCCGGATTCTTACTGGACGGTTGGCTCCGCGTCTTCCGGCGCGCCATGCCTGCGCAGCAATTGCGGCAGATTCTGCGAAAAAGCCGAACGCGGCAACACCATGTCACAGCCGACCTCATGCGCCTTCTGTTTCAGATCGCCCTGAACGTGCGACAGAAAGCCGATGATGGACGTCCCTTTCTTCAGTTTGCTCTTCAGTTTTGGAATGAGCGTCAGCGGCTTTACTCCTGCGTTGTTCAAATCGAAGATGATCAGCGACGGTTTCTCTTCGCCGTTCTGTTGCACCTTCTCCATCATGTCCTTGTCGCTCTTCACGAACTCAACCTTGACGTTGAGCTTGCGCGCGGTCTCCTGAATCTTCGCCATGAAAAACAGGTCTTCGATGAAAGCGAAAATACGGGAATTGGAGTTGGAATCCGACGAAGGAAGGGGCTCTGGTTCCGGCTGCGGATAGTGCGTTCCGAATCCCGGTCGCTGCCGGCCGCCTTTGCTCCCGTTGCTTCCTCCAGAGAGCGCGGCCCGGTAGCTGTGGTCCATCGGCGCCGTATAGATGCCGTCTTTGTTTTCCCGGCTCATTCCCTGGCCGTGACGTTGGCCCCGCTGGTGGTGCTGGCGGCGTCCTCTCCGCCGCCTTCTTCCTCCGCCTCCGGAGGGTTTTCCTGGTCCTGCGTTCATAGTCCTCTCAAGTCACTAAAGCTGGTTCTGGCAGCCAACCGAATCTCGCGATCGCAATCTACGTGCTCGGAGCGAGACGCTCCGGCACACGAGTCACCGCTGCGCAAATTGCGGGTTGCGACTGGACACACCGTGGAACGAACCCCACCTCAGAAACGAACTGCTATTTTCGAATGAAAACTTAACTTTCTAAACGTAGTCTCGATTTTCCGTTTTATCGGATCCGTAAAAGGCGCCGCCTCGGAACGGCTGCGCGGAAAGGCCTGCGCGGGAACGAGGCCTAATGAGAACACAATTATCCTACCCGCACTTCGCCTGCTGTGCAAGGCCTCTCAAGCCCTGCTTTTGCACAGGAGGTCTTAGCCTACTGGGTGAACTGTAGAAACCCGTACCCAAGCCGTATTGCTCGGATAAGGACCTATTGGCCTTGAGACAACTCCCGAGCCCACTGCTGCGCCTGCCAGTAGTATCCCGCAATATCCTCCGCATCTAGATGCAGATCCTCGCACAAAGACGCGGCTGCTCGCCACTCCCCACTCTCGTGCGCGAGCATCAACTGGAACACCGGCCGCAGCGGGCTGGGTTTGCCCAACAATACCGCCTTCGTTGCCTGATCCAGCGGAACTCTCTCCAGAATTTCCTCCATCGGAGTTTCCAACATGGCGTCAATCAATGACAACAGGCCCAGAAGGAATAGGTCGGACTGGCCATGCGAGACCCGGGGCGCCAGCAACTCGCCAAATCGTCCTCGAACCAGCGCCGACAGCACCAGGTCGCTGCTCTTTTCCTGACCGGCTCCCACCGCAGCCACCAATCGCACCCATCGGCGGACGTCCCGCTCCCCCATGATCGACAGCGCATGGCGCACGGAGTGAATTTCATTCGCGAACCCGAACGCCGCCGAATTCAGGTACCGTAGCAACCGGTAGCAGATCGACGCTTCCGCCTTGATCAGCTTTTCCAATGCCGGAACATGCAGTTCGGGACGCGACACCTCTTGCAGCATACGCAAGTAGTTCAGCCGGTTCGCCGGCATGTCATGCGTCGTCAGCATCTCCGGACGCCGGAAGAAATATCCCTGGAAATAAACGAAGCCTTCATCTCGCACTCTGACGAAGTCCGCATAGCTTTCCACTTTCTCGGCCAGCAATTGGCACCGCAGGGGTTGCATCTTTTTGAGCAGCCCGGCCCTCTGCTCATCGTTGTTCAACTTCAACTCGACTTTGATGATGTCCGCGATCCCGATCAGGGCTTCCCTTCGGTCTCCAGCGACGTAGTCATCGAGCGCGATCAGATACCCGGCCTCTTTCAGCTCAACGCACGCGGCTACTACATCCGGATCAGCCGGAACCGTTTCCAGCACTTCCACTACGGTTGATTTCGGCGGCAGTAACCGCACCAGACCTTTGATCAATGTGTCCCGCGTGCAGTTCACGAATGCGAGCTTTCCATCGCACAGGACGTCCAGCCCCATCAGCAGCGTACTGTCCAGCGTGGCCCGCGATGCAACCTCCCGGTCGCCGTGAAACGCATTCTCAAGCCCGTCTCGGAACAGCAATTCGTATCCGTAAACCTTTTCGTCGCGGTCAAAAATAGGCTGCCGCGCGACATAGCGCAGCGGCTTCATGGGATTCGGTTCAGGAGTTTTACCGACAGCAGGAGTTGTCACTGAACATATATCGGCAGCAGAGAGGAAAAGATCAGTGCGACCTAGAATCGTCCTAAGAAATCAGCGGTCAGCGTGTTGTCCCGAACTGTCATCCTACGACGCGCGTTCTTTGCGCGGCTCAGGATCTGTGCGTTTCGCTGTGAGCGTAAGAGATTACGCTCTCTGCACTCCGCCAAGCCCAGTAAGAGCAGACACAATCTTCCCCGACCACTGCGCCAGTTCATCCTCGCGCAACGTCCGCTCGCTCGACTGGAACTTTACCCGCAACAATATAGAGTACTTGCCCGCGGGAATCGTGCCTCCGCGGAAGATTTCGACCGGAGAAAAATCGCGCAACTCCGCGATCCCTGCCGCCAGCACTGCGTCCTTGATCCGCTCGAAAGAGGTCTCGTCGCCGAACACGAACGAAAAATCCCTCTCCACCACCGGATATCTCCCCAGCGGTGCGAACTTAATGATCCGCAGTCCGATCTTGTACAACCGCTCCAGATCGAACTCAGCGATAAACACCTCTTGCCGCAATTTGCGTCCCGCCGCGACTTCAGGATGAATCTGCCCGAACTGCGCCACTGTCGCTCCGCCGATCCGTGCCCTTGCCGAACGTCCAGGATGGTAATATTCCGCCGCTTCGCGGTCGTAGCTTATCTCGCCCGCAAAATCGGCCAGCAGATTCTCGACATCTCCTTTGAATCCCCGAAATGCCTCCGCTGCCGCCGCATGCTCGCCCTTACTTACATCCAGCCTTCCACTCGCTGGCAATGAATCGTGTACGGAAGACAAAGTCGCACCCAGGCACGCGCGCCGGGGTTCAACCCTCTCCCCATCCGAAACCTGATAAATGCTGCCCATTTCGAACAGCCGCGCATCCGCCACATCTCGGTTCAGATTCCACCCCAGCATGTCCAGCATCCCCGGCACCAGCGAAGTCCGCATTACCGACGCCTCTTCGCTTAGCGGATTCTCCAGCTCCAGCACTTTTCCATGCCCCGCCGATGCAAACTTCTCCGCATCCGCATGAGAAATGAAACTCAACGATAGCGCCTCGTTGTAGCCCAGTGCGAGCGCACGCTCTCGAAAAGCCGCGTCAATCCGAGCGTTCGGAAGTTCAACAACCGCTCCGCTGTAGGCGGGCAGAGTATTTGGGAATTTGTTATATCCGTGGACTCGTGCGATCTCTTCGATCACGTCGATCTCACGCTCGACGTCCAGCCGCCAGCTGGGAATGTGCACGCGGAATTGCTCTTCGCCCTCACCATCCGGGACGAGCTCGAATCCCAGGCGCTTCAGCAAACGGAAGATCAATCCGCCATCCAGTCCGCCACCCAAGATTCGCCGTACTTCGGACACATGCAGCAACACTGGCGCCTGATCCATTTTCTTCGACACGACATCGACCACATCGCCGATGAGCTCGCCGCCGCCCGAATCCAGGATCATCTGCGCGACCAGATCGCACGAGATCACGGTCGATTCGAAATCCGCCCCGCGCTCGAAACGATGCGATGCATCGGTGTGGATCGCATGCCGCCGCGACATCTTTCGCACCGTTCCGGGATCCCACCACGCCGACTCGATCACGATGTTGCGAGTCTTCTCGGTAATCATCGTGTCGTAGCCGCCCATCACACCCGCTAGGCCGACAGGCTTCTTCGCATCACACACAACCAGATCTTCAGTCGTGAGCTTGCGCTCAACGCCATCGAGAGTCTTAAGCACCTCTCCCGCGCACGCTTTCCGCACAACAATCTGCCCACCTTCAAGCAAATCGGCGTCGAACACGTGCGTGGGCTTGCCGATCTCCCACAAAACGTAATTCGTGGCATCGACAGCGTTCGAAATTGGCCGCTGATCCAGCAATTGCAGCCGGTGCGCAACCTTCTCAGGCGAAGCCTTGATCTTGGTATTACGAATCACGCGCGCAGAAAAACGAGGACAAAGCGCAGGCTCTTCAACGGTGATGGGAAAAGGAGAAGCCGTGGCTGAAGGCTGATAGCTGAGAGCTGACAGCGGTTTTAGCGGCACGTCGTAAATCGCCGCCGCCTCCCGTGCCACGCCGTAGTGATTCATCGCGTCGGGACGGTTCGTCCCAATCTCGACTTCATACACTGTTTCCGCGCCGCTACCGCTGATCCCCTCGACGCCGATGCCAACGTCAGTCAAATCCGACGCAAGCCGGCCATCGTCGACGTTGAGGTCAACAAAGTCACGAATCCAATTGGGAGAAAGTTTCATCGTTCTTGAAAAAACGTGAGCTCGTAATCGATCAGTTCGAGATCATCTCCATCGGGAAAAACAACCTTGATCTTTTTATTCGGAAAGTCGTGCCGGAGTTTCACTTCCCAGATCTCCTTCATCAACCGTCCCACGTACAGAACCAGCGCCCGAGTTGGCAGTTCCGTCGCGAACAGATGAAGCACGTGCTGATGGTTCATCGTTGCTTCAGCGACTGTCCTGTCGCCTCGAGCACTCTTAAGAAAACCTTGATACCTCGCCTCATCTACAGAATCGCCCAAAAGAATGCAGCCATCGTGCTCGACAAAACTGGGCCACAAAATCCGGGAACACCCCACGAGGACTTTATGGTTCGCCATGCACTGAATCCAGCTGTCAATGTCGATGCCTTTGCCGTCGTTCCAGTTCTTCATCTCTGGAATCAACGCATTGAAATCGACGTTGTTGGACGAACGAACCAAGAGGCTTCTCCGGCCAATTCCACGAAACGATCCCTGACTGCTCGCGACTCAGGACTATCGACCAACGACTGCTCACCCAAACTGCTCTAAAAACCTGACATCCCCCTGAAAGAACAACTGGATATCATCCACGCCATACTTCAGCAGCGCCAGGCGGTCCACGCCCATCCCAAACGCGAATCCGGAAACCTTTTTCGGATCGTATCCATTGTCCTTCACGAACTCGAACACGTTCGGATCAACCATGCCGCAGCCCAGCACCTCGATCCACCCCGTCTGCTTGCACGGACGGCACGGGTCCGACCCACGCTTTCCGCTTCCTCCGCAAATGAAGCACGTCACGTACAATTCAGCGCTTGGCTCCGTGAACGGAAAGAACGAAGGCCGAAAATGTGTCTTCACCGACGATCCGAACAGCGCTTTCATGGCGTGATCGAGCGTGCCCTTCAGATCGCCGAACGTGATGTTTTTATCGACCGCAAGCCCTTCAATTTGATGGAACATCGGCGAGTGACTCGCATCCGGAGGATCGTTTCGGTGTACTTTACCCGGAATCACGATGCGGATCGGCGGACGCATCTTCTCCATCGTACGAATCTGCACGGGAGACGTATGCGTGCGCAGCAGCAACCGCTCGCGCTGTGGCTTCGTCTGCTGGTTGGCGATGAACAGCGTGTCCTGCGTATCGCGCGCCGGATGGTTCGGCGGAAAATTCAGCGCCTCGAAGTTATAGTAATCCGTCTCGACGACCGGCCCCTCGGCGACCGAATAGCCTAGCCGTTGGAACACAGAAACAATTTCATTTTGAGTCTTGATGACGGGATGCTCGGCTCCAATTGGCCGGCGAATTCCAGGCAGCGAGATATCGACACTCTCCCCCGCGAGCGATCGCGCACCAGCCGAGGCGACATGCGCGTTCTCGACAATTTCCGTGACGCGCGTCTTTAATTCATTCACGCGCATCCCTGCTTCCCGTTTGGCTTCTTTCGGCGCACCCTTTAGCCACAGTTCGTTGATCTGCGTCAGGATGCCGTTCTTTCGTGCCATCCACCGGTCGCGGAATGCTTTCAGGTCGGCATCGCTACGCACCTCAGCGGCCTCGGCCTGACACGCATCGATGCAAGCCGCCGCAGCCTCCTTGATCACCGCTGCCGAATAATCCGTCAACTTGGAAACGCTATATGCCATAAGAAACGGCGTAGGAAGCCGTCACACTGCGCAGACCCTTGCTAACTGTCATCCTGAGCGAAGGAAGTGTTCGCAATAGCAAATACTTCCGCAGTCGAAGGATCCCTACCAACTACACGTACTCGCCGCCGTGGAGGCATTTCCATCACGGCTGACTCGAACGTAAAACAGGAGCGAGTCGGAACCACAAATTATATGTGAAGCGAATAGGAGACGCGGCGCGAGGCCGTGCCCGATGTTGCTGAAAGCTGACGGCTGAAAGCTGAGAACCGCCTACGCTAGCGCCGTCTTGGCCTGCGTCGCCAGGCTCGCAAACCCCGACGGATCATTGACCGCCAGGTCCGCGAGAATCTTGCGATCCAGTTCAATCTTCGCCAGCTTCAGGCCGTGGATGAACTGGTTATAGCTCATCCCGTTCAGCTTGGCCGCCGCGCCGATGCGAACGATCCACAGCGAACGGTACTGCCGTTTGCGCTGCTTGCGTCCGGAGTAGGCAAACTTCAGCCCGCGCTCAACGGACTCTTTCGCCGAGCGGTACAGCTTCGATTTTGTGAGGAAATAACCGCTCGCGCGGTCAAGTATCTTTTTGCGTTTCTGGCGGCGTTTGGTTCCGCGCTTTACACGAGGCATGATGTTCTCCTTTTTTCTTTCGTCTTAATTGGCGGCTGGAGGTAAGGAAAGGCTCGAAGCCTTTGGCCTCTTCACACGCCGAAGGTCGTAGTCTTCAGTTGTCCGTCATCAGAGAAACTCTAGTCATTCCGATTTCGCTGACGACCAACGACTAAGGACTAACGACTGCTTCTCTCACTGATACGGAATCATCCGCAGTACTTTCGCCAGGTCTCCATCGCTCACCAACCCGGCCTTGCGGTACTTCCGCTTGGTTTTGGTTTCCTTCGACGTCAGGATGTGGCGCAGTTTCGCATGTCCCCGCTTCACTTTTCCTGTCGCCGTCTTCTTAAAGCGCTTCGCAGCGCCCTTGTGTGTTTTTAGTTTCGGCATAAGAATCCTCAAAAACAGCCGATCACTCTCAGCTGTCACTTTTACTTGTTCTCACCCAGATGTCCGGTGGCCGCTCAGATGAATTTTGTCATTCCGACCCTGAGCGAAGCCGAAGGGGAGGAGTCTGCTTTACGACGCGGGCTTGGCGACCTGCGGCGGCGGTGGCGCGCTTTGCTGCGCACTCTGCGCCGCTGCTTTCTGTCGTTCCTTCTCGCGTTCCTTGTCCGATTTCTTTGGAGCCAGGATCGCGTGCAGCGTGTTCCCTTCCTGCCTCGGACGAAACTCCACAATACTTTCCGCTTCCACGTCCTTGATCAGGCGTTCCAGGATCTGGCGTCCCAGCCCGGTCCGCGTCATCTCGCGTCCGCGGAAGAAAATCGTTGCCTTGACCTTGTCGCCTTCGCCCAGAAACCGCAGCACATGATTTTTCTTCGTCTCGTAATCGTGGTCGTCCACATTGATGCGGAACTTGACCTCTTTTACGGTGATCGTCTTCTGGTGCTTCTTGGCTTCGCGCTCTTTCTTTTCCTGCTGGTATAGATACTTCCCGTAATCCATGATGCGGCATACGGGAGGCTGCGCGGTGGGCGAAATCTCTACCAGATCCAGATTCTTTTCACGGGCTTTGCGGATCGCTTCGAATGGCGGCATGATGCCGAGCTGGTTGCCTTCGTCATCAATCACGCGGATTTCGCGCGCCCGAATACGATCGTTGATGCGGATAAAACGCTTATCGATACAGTCCTCCGTGCTCTAACCGACTGAGAATAAAGAATTATAGCATGGCAGCGATGTCTAACTGCGTCCTTGCCAGATTGCCTTGACAGCCGAAACCTGCACTTATAACCTCACCTGTCATCACGGGTGGACCTTGGCCCAGAGTTGGTCCGCCTCCAGCGGTCGCCGACCGCATTCCCCTGCGCAGTCTGCGGCTCGCACAAGGAGTACCATGCCGCTTCGTTCTTCTGCTCTTCGAGCACTACTTGTGTCTTCGATTACCGTCGGATTAATCACTTTCACCCCTAAATTGGCGCGCGGTCAGGGATTCCCTCCTGTCTCCCCGGAAGATCTGAAGCTGACTGCTGAGCCAGGCGCCCCTGGTGCCCCTGCTTTCATGATGTACCGCGAGCAGGACTGCGATGACAACGGCATGACCTCTCATCAAGACAACTACATCCGCATCAAAATCCTGACGGAAGAGGGCCGCAAGTACGCCAACATCGAGATTCCCTTCAACAAATCACTCGAGAAGATCGCGAACCTCCATGCGCGCACTATCCAGCCGGACGGCTCCTCCGTCGAATTCAACGGAGAGACCTTCGACAAGACGATCGTCAAGGTGCAAGGCCTCCAGTATCTGGCGAAGACCTTCACGATGCCCAACGTCCAGGTCGGAAGCACTCTCGAATATCGCTACACCATGGATCTCGAGGAGCATCGGATTTTCAGTAACCACTGGATTCTTAGCGGGCCGCTATTCACGCGCGAGGCGAAATTTTCTCTGAAGCCCTACGTCTCCAAGACGACTCCTGTTCATCTGCGCTGGAGCTGGCAAGGTGTTCCCAACGGCTTGGAACCAAAAGAAGGGCCGGACCACATCGTCCGCATGGAAATCAAAAATATTCCTGCGTTCCAGGAAGAGGATTTCATGCCTCCGCCGAACGAACTCAAGTCGCGGGTGGATTTCATCTACGAAGGCACGTACCTCGAGAGCGACCCCGATGCCTTCTGGCAACATGTCGGCAAGCACCAGAACGACATCCTCGAAAAATTTGTCGACAAGCGAAAAGCGATGGCATCGGCGGTCGCAGAGATCGTCGCACCCGACGATCCTCCGGAAGTGAAGCTCCGCAAGATTTACAGTCGTGTTCAACAAGTTCGTAACAAATCCTTCGAGCTCCGTAAGTCCGCGCAGGAGATCAAGCGCGACAAAGAGAAAGTGGACGAGAACGTCGAAGACGTGTGGAAGCGCGGCTACGGCACACACCGTCAACTCACATGGCTCTTCCTTGCATTGGCTCGTGCTGCCGGTTTCGAGGCTTACGGAGTTCCGGTCTCAAGCCGCCGCGACTATTTCTTCAACCCAAAAACAATGGAGTACTGGAAGCTGAATTCGGCCGTCGTTCTCGTGAAACTTGATGGCAAGGATCTCTATTTTGACCCCGGGGCCGAGTTCAATTCCTTTGGCAACCTGACATGGTCCGAAACCGGTGTCACTGGATTGAGGCTCGATGCAAACGGGGGTTCTTGGATCAAAACGCCTGTCCCGGCTTCATCTGACGCCCGCATTCAACACACTGCCAACTTCAAGCTCACGGAAGATGGTGCTCTTGAGGGAACGGTCACAACAACCTATACCGGCCTGGAAGCCATGTATCACCGCCTGGACGTGCGCAATTCCGATGATGTGACTCGAAAGAAATTCCTCGAGGACCGTTTGCGCAACCAGATTGGCGTACTCGGGACGAATGTCACACTCACAAATACCCCAGATTGGGACAGTTCGGAAACGCCCGTCGTGGCGGAATTCAAGGTCAGCATTCCGGGCTGGTCGTCGAACGCAGGCAAGCGGATGCTGATTCCAGCAGCAGTATTTGCAGCGGGCGAAAAGAAAACCTTCGAACGCTCGACCCGATCATTCCCGATTTACTTTCACTACCCGTATCAGAAAGAAGACGACGTTACCATCGAACTTCCTTCTGGCTGGCAGGCCGCCAATGTGCCATCTCCGATTACAAAAGACGGACACGTCGTCGCCTATGACTGTAAGGTCGAGAACAACAAGACTACCCTGCATCTCACCCGCAAAGTCACCGTCGACTTTCTGATGATCGACGCGAAGTACTACCCGGGTCTGCGCGACTTCTTCCAGAACATTCGCTCAGGCGACGAGCAGCAGATTGTCCTGGAACCAGTAACAAGTTCGAAAAACTGACATCGCGATTTGAACAGAACGGCCTCAAGCAGAAACCTGAGGCCGTTCTTTTCTCGGCATCAAGAGCCCACGTGCACCGTGCCTTTTTGCGGCACGTTGTCAGCGTTGGTGAACGTGCAAATCACCGGACTTGGGGCATTTGGCAAAACGATCTGCACTGGATTCGGATTCTGCTGTCCAGGCGGCGTTGGATATATCTCGGAAGGCTGCGGCGACCACACAGTAACCGCATTTCCATTTCCGTCAGACCATGCGACATCGTAGTCGGCATCAGCCACAAAACGTATTTTGCCCACACCCGCGGGTATGGCTATGGTGAAAGGACCACCATTCGCCGAAATCCTGATCGGAAGCGCTCCATTTCCCCACTGAATCGCGTAGGGCCCGCCCAGGATCTGGCCGCCGCCGCCTTTGATCAAGTAGTTCACCGACTGCTCAGAACTGGAAATTGGAGAACTGTTACTCTGGGTCGGGAGCTGTATTTGGCTGAACGTGCCCGGAGTGAACTCAATCAGCACCGCAGCAGGCCCGGCGTTGCTG
>Ga0335079_10003319_pt1 | contig 18601 bp, 17 predicted proteins | sample Lox_Sample_33_FD_206719 | JGI IMG/M metagenome (GOLD analysis project Ga0335079, IMG submission 206719) | Soil microbial communities from Loxahatchee National Wildlife Refuge, Florida, United States - Lox_Sample_3.3 | ecosystem: Environmental > Terrestrial > Soil > Wetlands | place: USA... | reverse complement strand
GGGAGGAGTGCGCTGCGAGTCAGGCAGCGATGGCAGCGAGGCGATTCCAGGGGTTGTGGGATCGCCGGGAAACTCGAACATGAACCCGATCGACCCGCGCTGCACGCCGGTGGTGGGACGCCAGGGGCCGTCGGGATATTTGTCGCCGCGCCGCCAGCCGTCGTCGGCGGGATCGGAATAAATGATGAGGCCGGCGGCGCCGTGCTCCTGTGCCACCAGTGCCTTCACGCCGCGGAAGTTCTGGCCATAGCGCGCCAACACGATCTTGCCGCGCACGTCGACTCTCAGTTGTTCCAGTTTCTTGAAGTCCTCGGGCGACCCGTAGTTGGCGTAGACGACTTCGGCCTCAACATCACCGGAGGGCGACATTCCGGTGAACGGCATCACCACGCGCGGGTCCTCCGGCAGCGGGTCGCCGTCGACATGCTCACGGGTCGGGCCGTGCATCAGAACACCGGCCGGCGCGGTCACATCCACGCTGATTTCGGACGGATAGTTGATCCAGACGCGGTACTCGACAATTTCAGTTTCAAGCCCGGCCTCGCGGAATTTTTGCGCGACGTAATCGGCGGTAGCTTTATCTTCCGGGGTGCCGGCCATGTGCGGCGCCTGGGTCAGAATACGGAGATGCTGCTCGGCCAGCTTGGGATCGGGAACCGCAAGGAAGCGGCTCTCGACGGCCGTTTCAGCAGCGGCATCTTGAAACCCAAAAATCGAAGAAGACGATGCCGCTTTCGATGCTTTAGCATCGCCGAATTCAAAGGAGACGGTCACTACGACAAAGAGAGAAAGGATAATCGCCGTCGGAACTTTCATCAGGCTCCCGCGGGTCCGGTCTGAGGCAGCATCCAGGCACCGCATTAGATTGGCATTTCAATAGTAGCAAACCCGGCGTGGCGCCCTCCGGTCTCAAAAACCTTTTACACTAGACTCATGCCAGCACGAGATGCTACTGCCCGCTTTTCTTCCCGAGTCGAGAAGTACGTGCGCTACCGCCCCAGCTACCCACCGGAGGTTCTGGATCGGATGCGAACGCACTGTGGACTTACCGCGGAATCGATCATCGCCGACGTCGCCTCGGGCACGGGGATCTTCACTCGGATACTGCTCGAAAATGGCAATCGTGTTTTTGGGGTTGAGCCGAACCCGGAGATGCGCCGCGCCGGCGAAGAATACCTGGCGGCTTATGAGCGCTTCACTAGCGTTGCGGGAACGGCAGAGGCCACTACCCTGCCCGATCACAGCATGGGAATTGTCACCGCGGCGCAAGCGGCGCACTGGTTTGATCGCACCAAGGCCCGCCGTGAATTTGTCCGCATTCTGAAGCCGGGCGGATGGGCTGTGTTGATCTGGAATGAGCGGCAGACGGATTCGACTCCGTTTCTTCGCGACTACGAGCAGTTGCTGCTGACTTACGGCACTGACTATCAGGATGTTCGTCACGAACGCACCACGGACGAGATTGCCGGCTTCTTTGCGCCGGCCCCGTTTCAATCGGCGGTGCTGGAGATGCGGCAAGACTGTGATTACGCCGCGCTCGAGGGCCGGTTGCTGTCCTCTTCGTATATACCGGCTGCCGGTCACCCCGGTTACGAGCCCATGCTGCGGGAACTGCGTAAGATATTTGACGCGCACCAGACGAACGGGCAGGTCGTGCTGGCATACGCAACTCGCGTTTACTATGGTCAGATCGCGTAAAACTCTGTGCTCCTCTGTGCCCTCTGTGATTGAGATCTTGAATTGAACCACCCCTAAGCACAGAGGGCACGGAGGACAGAGCAAGTTTGAGCCAGTCAGGAACTGACATGCCATTAGAAAAGACTTTCCACATGACTCCGGACGAATTCCGGCGCCACGGACACGCGGTCGTGGACTGGATCGCCGATTACTACGCGCGCATCGAGTCTTATCCTGTGCTCTCGCGTGCGAAGCCCGGCCAGATTCGTGCGTCTTTGCCGGCAAGCCCGCCTGTAAAAGGCGAGTCATTCGACGCCATCCTCGGCGATATCGAAAAACTCATCATTCCCGGAATCACTCATTGGCAGTCGCCGAATTTCTTTGCCTTTTTCCCCTCCAATGCTTCCGGACCATCGATTCTAGGAGATCTGCTTTCCTCCGGACTGGGTGTGCAAGGCATGCTCTGGGCCACCAGCCCCGCGTGTTCTGAACTCGAAACCCATGTTCTCGACTGGCTGGTCGGAATGCTGGGTCTGCCGGAAAAGTTTCTCTCGACCAGGCACGGCGGGGGCGTGATTCAGGACACGGCTTCGAGCGCGTCGCTCTGTGCGCTGCTTGCCGCTCGCGAACGCGCCACTGACTTCAACAGCAATCGCCGCGGCTGTGAAGGCAAGCTGGTGGCCTACGCCTCGTCGCAAGCGCACTCCTCCATTGAAAAAGACGTTCGGATTGCCGGGATCGGGCTCGACAACCTGCGCTTGATCGAAGTAGACGAGAATTTTGCCATGCGCCCGAGCGCGCTCGCGAAGCAGATTGAAACCGATCGGCAAGCCGGTCTGATTCCCTGCTTCATTTGCGCCACTATCGGCACCACTTCTTCCAACGCCATCGACCCTTTGCCGGATATCGGCCGCATCTGCCGTGAGCAGCGTTTGTGGTTTCATGTGGACGCCGCCATGTCCGGAACCGCTGCGCTTTGTCCCGAGTTTCGTGACACTCATGCGGGCGTCGAACTGGCCGACAGTTATGCGTTTAATCCGCATAAATGGATGTTCACCAATTTCGACTGCAATTGCTTTTATGTCGCGGACCGCACGGCCCTGATCAAGACGCTGAGTATTCTGCCGGAATATCTGCGCAACCAGGCGACCGAGTCGGGCGCGGTCATCGATTACCGCGATTGGCAAATTCCTTTGGGACGCCGTTTTCGGGCGCTGAAGTTGTGGTTCGTGATCCGCCACTATGGGATTGAAGGCTTGCAGCATCACATTCGCCGCCATGTGGAACTGGCCCAGCAGTTCGCAGGCTGGGTGAAAGCTGACCGCCGCTTCGAGCTGGCTGCGCCGGTGCCGTTGAATCTGGTCTGCTTCCGCCACAAAGGCGGAGATGAGGTGAACCAGGGATTGATGGACCGTTTGAATCGCAGTGGAGATCTCTACTTGACGCATACGAAGCTGGCTAATCGCACGACGTTGCGACTGGCTATCGGCCAGACGAATACCGAAGCGCGCCATGTGGAACGTGCGTGGAAGAGGATTCAGGAAGAGGCAGAGCGGGTTGGATAATCTGCCCAGACGAGGGCATCTGGGCCCCGGTGGTCCAGGGCGCTACTGAAGTTTGCCGGGTGCCGTCGGAGCCGCCTCCGGCTTCAGCACGCCCGCATTCGCGGGAGCCGCTGGATTCACACCAAAATCCCACACGTAGCTGTTCATGCCCTGGCGGCCCAGCAATTCCACCACGGCGTACTCTCCGGGCTGAAGCGGTGCGGTCGGTGTGAGTTTGACCCAGCCGCCGGTAAGTCGCTCGCAGTTGGTCGCCACCAGGTTCTGTTCCTGGCTGATCTTGCCCAGGGGGTTGATCTTCACCACTCCCACAATGCGCTTCCCTTTCTTCGGCTCTGCCCGCACGATGTGGAAGCGGTCCCAGGCTCGCTCGGGTGGTTGCGGCTGCTGCGGTTGTTGCGAAGGTGGAGACACTGAGTTGGAGCCGGTTGGCCCTTGTCCGAGTTCGACGTTTATATAGATCGAGGGCAGAGTCGCGTGCGCCTGCACCGGGGCGCGCACGCCCTCGATTTCAATGGTCTGCTTGGTGCTGCTGATGGGGATGGGGATGATGGCAGCGCGAAGCATGTTCTGCCCCCGGTTCCGGTTCAGCTCCCCGCCGGTCTCCTGCAATTCCACGAGTTGCGGCTGATTCTGAAAAGAATCCAACAAAAGCAGCGAGCCGCCTTCAGGAAGATGCAAATTGGGAGCTACCAGCGGAGTTCTAGCCTCTTCCGCGGCCTGTTCCGCCGCCGCCTCTTTGTCAATCTCAATGGCGTCGGCATTACGGGCGCCGGCGGCGCGGTCCTGTTCGAACTTGGAGGTAGCCTTCCAATCCACCAGCGACTCGGGCACTTCCTCCCATTCATTGCGCTCCGCACTCAAGTAACGGACACGGTCGCCTTTAATTTCCCATCGTGTGGCCAGTTGGTAGGTACCGTCTTTGAGGATGAGGCGCTTGGCGAGTTGCTGGGCGGAGGCTGAGGCTGTGGCCAGAATGACGGTCGCTGCCAGCAAAAGCCCGACGCGAGTTCTAGTGCCTGCTTTCATGATCTGCACTATTATGATGCGAGTTTGTGACCTTAGTGAAGAGGCTGGCGAATCAAATGTATGCGAATACCGAGACGGAGACTCTTCCATGACTGGTCGGCGGTGTAAACTGCTGCCCCAAGCGCAATTCCCAAGGCCAGGCAAGCCCGGTCTCCAAGCGACAGTCCTAGCGGACGTGTTTGGGCGACCAGGCTTCCCGCGATTCGCGCCTGCTCGGCGGTAAACGGCTCGGATTCACCGACCGGGCCGAGAGCAGCATCCCAGGCATCGTCGGGATCGAGTCCCAGGCTAACAAGTTTGCTCTGCACCTCGGCGAGGTTAACCGTGCTGACCGTGGCATCGCTCAAAAGTCGAGGGGTCAACTTGTCCGCCCCGGCCTCCCCGTTAAGGATGGCCATGACCGCCGACCCATCCAACACGATCCTACTCACGCTTCGCTGCCTCGCGCCGGTCTGCGATCAGCTCATCAACCAGTGAGGTGCCTGGTTTCACATGCTGCCGGACAAGGCGTTGAGCACGCTCGATGCGCTGTTTCAGAGTCAGGATGCGGAGTTCGTTATCCTCGATGCGCAACACAACTTCATCGCCAGCCTTGATCCCCATGGCTTTGCGAAACGCAACTGGGATGACCACTCGTCCGTTTTCGTTGATTCGGGTTCGGGCTTCTTGTCTCAGTGTCATATATTCACCGTTATGACACTATTATACATGGATGACACATCTCGCCGAAATGACCTTCCGGGATTACACCTTGAACAGTGTGGCAGGAACTCCAGATGGAATCCGGCCCCGAGGGTCTGCATCCTATACCTTCACCTTGTACAATTCCCGAAATGCAATTTAAACCCCAACTCTCGCGAAGGTACGGCGTCTCCGATGTGGCGGGCGATTGAGAAAGGGACCCGAGTCGTGACCGGGAAACTCAGGGACGACAATTCGCTGGTACGCCCTCCTTCTGAATCCGTTGATACTTCCAAATCTTATTGTCGAGGCTGCTAGGAACAAGTCTTGGGAAGTCGGTGCGCAATACTGAGCTTGCCTGTCGCACAAGTTCTTCTGCTTTCTCCGCCGCGACATTTCGGACACCCAAGGCATCTGCAACAAATCGCGTCACCATTCGATCAGCCTTGACCCCGTTCTCGTTCCCAGCCAACATCAGAAAATAGGCGTAGGACAAGCCGCTTCCTTGTCCCGGAATGGCCTTGATCGCTCTTCGCAGGTCGTGTCGGAGCCCAGACTTCAGAACATCTGCAAAGGTCTCGATTCCAGATTGTTGCAGTGCTTTCGCGAACTTGAATGCCGCCTCAGCTTTGAGGATGCCTGATCTTGTTGAGGTCCTCTGCCTGTTTCGGAAAACAGCGTTAGCCACTTCTTCCCAGCGATTCTCGTATGGCTCCAAGATTCGCAAGAACTCGCTGGTCGTGTGCTCTTTTGTCTTGCCTCGCTCATCCCTTTGCCAGCCGTATCGGGCACAGAAATCGGTCACTGTGCGCTCCGTGGATTCGTACCTCACACCAATCGAGAACACCGCATCTATCACACACAGTGGTAGGGACGCATATTCATATGCCGCGCCGGAAAGCGGTGAGTTCAGATCGTCGAGCGTCTGCCGGATATAAGCAACGAGTTTGCCGATGTCAGTCATAAATGCGAACGATCACCCATACAGGTTCCCTGACCTTCAGCTGAGAGAAGAAGGCTAGGCCAGCCTAACCTCTAATTTACGCCTGAAGACTCGTCTCGAGCTTTAGATCGGGCCAGCCCCCATTCCCATTTTCTTTCGCCGCTCTTTCTGGCATAATTGATCGTGCACCCCATCTGCACAAAATTCCAATCACAATTTAGGGCGAGGCAACGATGTCGGCAAAGTACATCTTTGTAACCGGCGGTGTGGTGTCTTCATTGGGCAAGGGACTGGCGGCAGCTTCCATTGGCTGCCTGCTGGAGAGTCGCGGGCTGAAAGTCAACCTGATGAAGTTCGATCCCTACCTGAACGTCGATCCCGGAACCATGTCGCCGTTTCAGCACGGCGAAGTTTTCGTAACCGACGACGGGGCGGAAACCGACCTCGATCTCGGCCACTACGAGCGCTTTACTCACGCCAAACTGTCTCGCGATAACAACTGGACCACCGGCCGCATTTACGAACAGATCATTGCCAAGGAGCGGCGTGGCGACTACCTGGGCAAGACCGTGCAGGTCATTCCCCACGTCACCAACGAAATCAAAAGCGCGATGAAGAAAGTAGCCCAGGACGTGGACGTCGCTATTGTCGAAGTTGGCGGCACGGTGGGCGACATCGAGTCACTGCCGTTCATGGAGGCCATCCGCCAGATGCGCCAGGAACTTGGCCGCGAGCATACGTTGTTCGTTCATGTGACTCTGGTGCCGTTCATCGCCGCCGCGCAGGAACTCAAGACCAAGCCCACGCAGCACTCAGTGAAAGAACTGCTGAGTATTGGAATCCAACCTGACATTCTGCTGTGCCGCACTGATCGTTTCTTGTCGAAGGACATCAAATCGAAGATCGCTCTCTTCTGCAATGTGGAGGAAGAGGCTGTGATCACCGCCAAAGACGTCGCGTCCATCTACGAAGTACCGGTGGTGTTCTCGCATGAAGGCGTGGACACGCTGGTGCTTCGCTACCTGCGCCTGGAGGCCAAGGAACGCGATCTCAGCAAGTGGGAAGATATTGTTCACCGCGTCTACAACCCCAAGGCTGAGGTCACGATCGGCATTGTCGGCAAGTATGTCGAGTATGAAGATTCTTATAAATCGTTGAAAGAGGCGCTGGTCCACGGCGCGCTGGCCCACAACCTCAAGCTGCAAGTGAACTGGATTGAAGCCGAAGGATTGGAGGCCGGCGACCGTACTTACGAAGAGCAACTGGAAGACTACGACGGGATTCTGGTTCCCGGAGGCTTCGGCAAGCGGGGCATCGAGGGCATGCTGATCGCAATTCGTTATGCTCGCGAGAAAAAAGTCCCGTATTTCGGTATTTGCCTGGGAATGCAAACCGCGTGCATTGAGTTTGCGCGCAACGTGTGCGGCCTGGCAGAGGCAAATTCGAGCGAGTTTGACCCGGCCACCCCGCATCGGGTGATTTACAAGCTGCGCGAACTGCGCGGCGTGGAAGAACTCGGCGGCACGATGAGGCTCGGAGCGTGGCCGTGCAAAATTGAGCCTGGGACGTTGGCCCACAGGATCTATGGCCAGCTGGAGATCAGCGAACGCCACCGCCACCGCTACGAATTCAATCGCGAGTATGAAGGCACGCTGACTGCCGGAGGCCTGAAAATTTCCGGTTCCACGCCCGACGGAACCTACGTGGAGATGGTCGAACTTCCGGATCATCCGCATTTCATCGGTTGCCAGTTCCACCCCGAATTCAAGTCCAAGCCGCTGGAACCGCATCCGATGTTCAAAACGTTCATCGGGGCGGCCTACGAGCATGGACTGAAACGGCGGGCGGAGAAGGCGGCGGCCGAAGTCGAGATGTTTCACCGGCCGGAGAAAGTGGGAAAACGCTAAAGACCGACCCCAGGGAGCACAGGGGATCCCGGAGCGTATGATTTCCTCTGGGAGACCTTGTGCCTTCCGCGGTTAATGCATGAGCATCTCTTTCCAAGTCGAAGGCATCAATGTTGGCTCCGGCAACTTGTTCCTGATCGCCGGGCCGTGTGTGATCGAGAGTGAAAAGCATGCTCTTTTTATGGCCGAGGTCATCAAGGGCGTCACTCGTTCGTTGAACGTACCTTTCATCTTCAAAGCTTCCTACGACAAAGCCAATCGCACCTCGATCCGCAGCTTTCGTGGGCCGGGGGTGGCTGAAGGCTTGCGCATCCTGAAAAGAGTGAAAGACGAAGTACACGTCCCCGTGCTCACTGACGTACACGAGACCATAGACGTGGCCAAGGTCGCCGAGGTTGCTGACGTTTTGCAGATTCCCGCCATGCTCTGCCGCCAGACCGACCTGGTGGTAGCCGCGGCCATGAGTGAGCGGGTGGTCAACATCAAAAAAGGCCAGTTCGTTTCGCCGTGGGACATGAAGCACGCGGTCGACAAATGTCGCCAGGCAGGCAATGACCGGGTCTTCGTCACCGAGCGCGGCTCAAGCTTCGGCTACAACAATCTGATTGTGGATATGCGATCGCTGGCCATCATGCGCAAGTTTGCGCCGGTGGTTTTCGACGCAACCCACTCCGTGCAGTTGCCTTCGGCGACCCACGGAGACGAAGATCAACCCGCCGCCAGCGGCGGGCAACCCGAGTTCATCCCGGTATTGGCTCGCGCCGCCGTTGCCGCCGGAGTGGACGGGGTATTCATGGAAGTTCACGACAACCCCAAAAACGCCAAATCGGACGGGGCCAACGCGCTGGACTCGACCAAGCTGCGGGGCGTATTGAAAGAGCTGCTGGCGATGCACAACGCTTTGGCCGGGGCGCATGTGAAGCCGTAACGCCGCACGCCTCGCGAATCTGCTACCATCCCACCTCACTGGGACAATTGCTCCCCACATGCACATTGTCATTACCATCATCGGCATTCTGGTAGTCCTCGCCGTCCTGCTCGACGCCTTTGAAACCGTAGTCTTGCCGCGGCGCGTTCGCCGGCAGTATCGCATCACCTCATGGTTCTACCGGCGGACTTGGGTTCCGTGGCGAAAGCTCACCACCTACATAAAAACTCCCGGCCGCCGCGAGAATTTTCTTGGCTATTTCGGACCGCTCTCGCTGCTCTTGCTTCTTGCCCTCTGGGCGGCAACCCTCATTTTCGGATTCGCTCTGTTGCAGTACGGCGCGGGTGAACATGTTCAATTGAGCGGAGCGCCCATCACCTTCGGCCTGCTGCTTTACCACAGTGGCGAAACCTTTTTCACTCTCGGCTATGGCGATATTGTTCCAACCTCGCCCATTGCGCGCTTGTTGGCGGTATTGGAAGCCGGAATGGGCTTCGGTTTTCTGGGTACGGTGATTGGTTATCTGCCCACCATTTACGCTGCTTTCTCACGGCGTGAAGTTCAGATTTCTCTCTTGGACGCACGCGCCGGATCCCCTCCCACGGCGGCAGAGCTTCTGGGCCGTTTTGGAGATCGGCCCCAGCAATTTGAGTTTGACCAGATATTACGCGAGTGGGAACGCTGGGCGGGCGAAGTGCTGGAGAGCCACATCTCGTATCCGCCGCTCACCTTTTTTCGCTCGCAGCACACCAACCAGTCCTGGCTGGGAGCGTTGACGGCCATTCTGGATAGCACTGCCTTGATCATCGCCGGAGTGGACAATTTGCGTTGCGACCAGGCGAAAATCACCTTTGCCGTGGCACGTCACGCAGTCGTGGATCTAGCGCAAGTCATCAGGGTTGCATACGATTCCCAGGAGCCGGACCGACTGCCGGCCGAAGAACTGGCGCGGCTGCGTAAGAGCCTGGCAGACCGCAATGTGCGGCCAAAAGAGGGCCCGGAGTTCGAGAAGAAGCTCAGCCATCTGCGCGCGATGTACGAGCCTTACTCCCAGTCCATCGCCCGGAGACTGCTGATTACGCTGCCCCCGTGGATTCACCCCGAAAAGAAAAAAGACAACTGGGAGGCCGGTCCCTGGGATCGTGCCATCCAGGCCAAGAGCCTCGTAATATTGGGCCAGGCCAACCCACCGCAGCAGAAGGCGGACGACCATTTCTAGTTCCTCGACGCGTGCTAACATCGGTTGCCTCTGATGAAGACAATTGGCGAAAACGTCGTACGCATTGAGGCCGAAGCGCTGCGCGCCCTTGCCGACCGCATCGCCGGTCCGATGGCGAAAGCATTCGGTCGCACGGTTGAATTGATGTATGCATGTAAGGGCCGAGTGGTGGTCACCGGCATGGGCAAGAGCGGCATTATTGCCCGCAAGATCGCGGCCACTCTCAATTCCACCGGCACGCCGGCGCTCTTCATGCATCCGGTGGAAGCGGTGCATGGGGATCTGGGGATGGTTGTGAGCGGAGACGTGGTGCTCGCTCTCTCCGCCAGTGGCGAGACTGAGGAAATTTTGCGCTTGCTGGCGACGCTGAAGAGACTTCGGGTGCCGCTGATTGCGCTGACCTGTGATGAGATGAATGCCACGGGCACCCGCGCCACACGGTCGTCTACCCTGGCCGGTGCCGCCGACGTCGCCCTCGATTGTTCGGTCGCCAAGGAAGCTTGCACGCTGGGATTGGCGCCGACCGCTTCCACCACCACCATGCTCGCCCTTGGTGATGCCTTGGCTATGACCCTGGCCGAGAAGCGGGGATTCAAAGAAGAAGACTTTGCAAATTTGCATCCCGGGGGCAAGCTGGGCAAGCGCTTGGCGCGAGTCGAATCGTTGATGCACTCGGGAGATGCCATTCCGCGCGTAACTCCTGAGACAAAGATGCCGGATGTGATCTATGAAATGTCGCGCAAGAAATTGGGAGTGACGGCGGTAGTTGAGGGGAAAAAGCTGGTCGGTGTGATCAGTGACGGGGACCTGCGCCGGCTGCTGGAAAAGCGCGGCAAAGATGCACTCGATCTGACGGCAGGTCAGTGCATGACGAAGAATCCGAAGACGATTGCTCCTCACGAATTCGCCGCCACAGCTCTGGCGCTGATGGAAGAAAAGAAGATCACATCGCTGGCTGTGGTCGATGCAAAGGGCAAGCTGGAAGGCATCGTGCATCTGCATGATTTGTGGGGAACAGAAATGATGTAGGAACATTGAGTAATTGCGTGATTTTGTAATTGAGCAATTGGAAAATTTGCTGGTTTGCGATTGCTCAATTACAAATTTTCTCAATTACTCAATCAGGTGTGCCCATGTACCATTACGATCCCAACACGGCCCTTGAAGAACTGACCGAAGAAGCAACCCTACCCAACCCGGTCCACGTGCGTGACATGATCCTGCGCAAGCGGCTTTCGGCTGACAAGTCGCTGGAGATGAACCGGCTGTTCGTCGAATATCAGAAGTTCTTCGGCGAGACGCAAAAGCTGGGGAAAGAGATTCTGAAGCAGCTAGCGCGGTAGATTCCTACGAAGGGACTTCACCGCGCACCGGATACAAACTCGACGATTTCTTCCCGGCTGAAACCAGTCTCACGCAGCAGAGACATTAATGTGCCTTTCGGAAGGTCGCGATTGTGCCGCGGAACAACCGCGCGCCGCCGCGAATTGGGGTGATAGAAAATCTGGTGGCTACCGGTCGTCCGATCAAGCACAAAGCCGTGGCGTTCCAAGAAACGAACGATTTCGCGCGGCTTCAGGGGTGGAAGTTTTGGCATCAGTGCGGCGGATAATAGCGTCGAAACGAACCAATCGTCAACCGGCTAACGCGAATACTCGAAATTGAGGGACGCTACCAGAGTTTGCTCGTCTGAAGGCACCGGCTCACCACGCTTGCGCAGGCTTGCCACATAACCAGAAATTGCATCTTTTGCCATTTTTCTGGCCTCATCCAGCGTGCGGCCGTAGGTGACGCAGCCGGGCAAGGCTGGAACCAGCGCGGTGTAGCCGCCCTCTGGCTCTGGGCGGAACATGACGTTGTAGTGGTAGTGCTTTGCCATTGCATAGAATTCTAGATGCCGAGGCGCCCGACGTCAAAAGCCGTTGGTAATACCTGGTTTTAGCTTGCAACCATGCGCGTACGGCGCAGAACGGTCAAATGCCGGAAATACAAATTCGGCCATTACCATCCTTATGATGGTCGAAGGATCGCCCGCCAACGGCTGTTACAATACCTGATTCCCTGCTCCACAGGACTCATACTCATGCATCGCTGGTCACAACTGTTTATTCCTACGCTGCGCGAGGCTCCGGCGGACGCCGAGGTCGCCAGCCACAAATTCCTCGTCCGGGCGGGATACATTCGCCAACTGGCCGCCGGGCTCTACTCGTATCTTTTTCTCGGCAACCGGTCGTTTAACAAGATCGTGGCCATCGTCCGCGAGGAAATGGACAAGATCGGCCAGGAATTTTATCTGCCCGCGCTCCATCCCCGCGAATTGTGGGAGGCCAGCGGGCGCTGGTCAGTGATGGGCGAGGCTCTTTTTCGCCTCAGAGATCGCAAAGGCGCCGATCTCTGCCTGGGCATGACCGAAGAAGAAGTCATGACCGAAATCGCCCGCAAGGAACTGCGCAGCTACAAGCAACTGCCGCAAATCTGGTACCAGATTCAATCAAAGTTCCGCGATGAACCCCGACCGAGGGCGGGTCTGTTACGGGTACGTCAATTTATGATGAAAGACTCGTACTCCTTCGACCTCGACGCCGCCGGATTAGACGTCTCTTACCGGAAGCATCACGATGCGTATTGCCGGATCTTCGACCGCTGCGGGCTCCAATATATGGTGATTGAAGCCGACTCCGGCGCCATGGGTGGGTCGCAATCGCAGGAGTTCATGGTGAGGACCAAAGCCGGGGAGGACCAGGTGGTGAGCTGCGACGCTTGTAACTACGCCGCGAACCTGGAAAAGGCCACGTCGAAGCTCGAAGCCGTACAGGATCTGGCTCCGTCAGGGGATGGCAAGCCGCTCGAAGTTCATACTCCAGGCCAGAAGACGATCGAAGATGTGGCGCGCTTCCTCGGGGTTTCGCCCAAGAACAAGATCAAGACGCTGGCCTACGTGACGGAAGAGAAGGACGCAAAAACCGGGAAACCCGGAACCCGGGCGATCGTCGTCCTCATGCGGGGCGATCATCAGCTCAACGAAGCGAAGTTCAACGCTGCGGTGAGCGGGAAGCCGACCCGCCCCATGCAGGAGGACGAGATCAAGCAACTGTTCCACTCTCCGGCCGGCTTCCTGGGCCCGGTTGGCATTGACTGGGCCAAGGGCCTGAACGACCTCGCCAAGCCGGTCCTGCTGCTCGACAAGGCTCTCGAGGACCGCCGCAACCTGATCGCCGGCGCCAACAAGGAAGACTATCACCTGAAGAATCTCACGCCCGGCCATGACTTTCAGCCGACGGCGTACGCGGACCTCCGCACCGTCACCGCGGGAGAACCCTGTCCAAACTGCGGAAAGTCACTGCGCATTGACACGGCTGTGGAAGTCGGGCACATCTTCAAGCTCGGCTACAAGTACTCCGAGTCTATGGGCGCCCGTGTGCTCGATAGGAACGGGAAAGAAGTCGCGCTGATTATGGGCTGTTACGGCATCGGCATCGAGCGCATTCTCACCGCCGCCATCGAGCAGAGTAACGACGAGAACGGCTTCTGGCTGCCGCCGCAGATCGCCCCATTTGAGATTGTTGTCACTCCCACCAACGTCGGGGACGAGAAACTGAAGACGACCGCCGAAGACATCGCCCGCACGCTGGAAGCGGCCGGGTTCGACGTGTTACTAGACGACAGGGACGAACGGCCAGGGGTGAAGTTCAAAGATGCGGACCTAGTGGGCATACCCTTTCGTGTCACGGTGGGAAAGAAGGTTACCGAAGGTACTATAGAAGTGGTTCAACGCTCGACTCGGGTAGTGCAGGATGCTAGCATCGGCGCAATAGCAGAGCATTTCAAGGCTTTGCGGCCGGCGCACTAATTGGCATTTATTGGCGCGCTTGGCAACGGGAGCGCGTTGTGGGTACGATCAAACTTCTTATTGGCATATTCGTGATTGTGGCCGCGGTGGTCCTGGGGGCGGAACTCATCCCTGTTTACTACGCGAATTACCAGTTCGAAGACATCGTCAAGACCGAAGCCACGCTGCAGACCTACACCACCAAGCCTGAGGCCGAGATTCAGGACAACCTGTTTAAGAAGGCGCAAGAGCTGCAAATCCCGCTCAGCAAAGACCAAATCAAGGTTTCGCGCCACGGCACCACCGGCACCGGTTCCTTGAGCATCCGGGCGCCTTATGTGGTTCATGTGGATTTGCCGGGGTACCCGCTGGATCTGCATTTTGACCCCTCGACTGAGAACCACAGTCCTTTCTAAACTGCGAGCTTGGCCGCTGTGATTTAGAATGTCGCTGGACTCCAATTCCCAGAAACCCGCTGGGCCGTTTTCTATCCGCTCAGAGTGGACGGACTGACTGTGTCCCAGCATCTAAGGAAATGGCGGCGCACATCGCTGCATGAACCAACGTGGTTCGGGCAGAGCGGACTCCGCTAACCCAAGTGGCTATCAAAGTAAAGATTCCGAAGCGCAGCAAGAAAGCCTCAGGCGGCAAGAAGCTGGCCTCCCACGATCCGGTGATCCGGATTGCGTTAGCCACTTTCGTCGTGCTTGGGGTAATGATCAGCGCGTGGTTTTCCTACTACTACATCAAGTACGACCGCATCATTGAGCAGCGCTTCAAGGGGCCGGTGTTCAGCAGTTCCGCCAAGATTTATGCCATACCGCACTTGGTTAAGTTGGAGGAGAAAATCGAGCCGCGTGAGATTGCCGCCCAGCTCCAGCGCGCCGGATATTCGGAAAACGGGAACTCGCCCATCGGGAGCTATCGTCTGCTGAGCGGCGGTATCGAAGTCCGGCCCGGCCCACAGTCCTACCACAGCCCCGAGCCCGCCACCATTCGCATTCAGGACGGCAGCGTGTTCAGCATCACCGGCAAGTCTGGCGACCTGTCCGCCTACGAACTCGAACCGCAAATGATCACGGCATTATTTGACGTGGAGCAGCGCTCGAAACGCCAGGTAGTAAAGTACGACCAGATTCCGAAGATCATGGTGGACGCGGTGCTGGCCATCGAAGACCGGCGCTTCTTCCAGCATAGCGGCGTGAATTTTCTCCGCATGGCCGAGGCTGCTTGGATTGATTTCATGCACGAGCGCCATGAACAGGGCGGATCCACGCTCACCATGCAGCTCTCGCGCGGCTTCTTCCTCACTCCGCAGAAAACCATCAAGCGCAAACTGACCGAGATGCTAATTGCCGAGGAGCTTGAGCAAAAATTCAGCAAACAGGAAATTTTCGAGTTCTACGCCAACTGGGTGGACCTGGGTCAGCGCGGTTCGTTCACCATCAGCGGACTGGCGGAGGCGTCGCGAGCCTACTTTAACAAAGACCTGAAAGACATCACCTTGCCCGAGGCGGCGCTGCTGGCGGGCATTATCCAACGGCCCAGTTATCTTTCTCCCTATCGTCACCCCGAGCGCGCCTTGGAACGCCGCAACCTGGTTCTGGAGAGTATGGTGGAAACCCACGCCATCACCCGGGCGGAAGCTGACAAAGCCAAGGCCACGCCGTTGAAGCTGGCGCCTCCCAATGTAGAAGCCAGTGACGCCCCTTATTTCGTCGATCTGGTCCGCGATACTCTGACCAGCAAGTTCAACGAGCGCGAGTTGAACGAACAGTCCTATCGCATCTACACGACGTTGGATCCCGACCTCCAGAAAGCGGCTGCCCAGGCGGTGGAGAGCGGCATCAAGCTGGTGGATGACCAGATCACGAAACGTCGCACCAAACGCATTAAGGTGGGAAAGAACAAGTTCGAGACCCAGATAGAGCCCGGTCCGCAGGCGCAGGTGGCGCTGGTCGCGATGGATCCCCACAGCGGTGAAGTGCTGGCGCTGGTCGGAGGCAGGAACTACGCCTTTAGCCAACTGGATCACGCGGTCGCGAAACGGCCCACCGGGTCAATTTTCAAACCGTTCGTTTATGCGGCCGCCATAAACACCGCGGTGAGCGGCGGGACCCCGGTGTTCACCCCGGCTTCCATGGTAACTGACCAGCCGACCACGTTTGCCTACGGCGATCAGATCTACGAGCCGAGGAATTACAAAGAGGAGTATCACGGCGACGTCACCGCGCGCTACGCCCTGGCGATGTCGCTGAATAATGCGACCGTGAAGCTGGCGGAAGAGGTCGGCTACGACAAGGTCGCAGATTTGGCGAAGGCCGCCGGGATCGTATCGGTGAAACCCACTCCCGCCATGGCTCTCGGGGCCTATGATGCCACGCCCCTCGATATGGCTGGGGCATACACCGTGTTTGCAAACTCGGGCGTGCGAATTTCGCCATTGCTGGTGAATTCGGTGCGCAACGCCGCCGGCGATGTCGTCATGGACTGGAAGCAGGACAAACGAGCGGTGCTGGATCCGCGCGTGGCCTACGTCATGACCAACATGATGGAAGGAGTGTTTAATTTCGGGACCGCGTACACCGTGCGTACCCTTGGGTTCACCGCGCCCGCGGCGGGGAAGACCGGGACGTCCCATGATGGCTGGTTCGCCGGCTATACCAGCAATCTGCTTTGCATCGTCTGGATCGGCTTCGACGATTACAGCGACATCCGCCTGAGCGGCGCCCAAACCGCCGCGCCCATTTGGGCGGAGTTCATGAAGAAAGCGCTTACCCTCTGGCCCTACTCAGACGTGCACTCGTTCCCCCAGCCCACGGGCGTGGTGGACGTGCAACTGGACAAAGCCACCAATCTGCTGGCCACACCGTCCTGCCCGGACACCTATACCTCGGCATTCATCGTCGGTACCGAGCCGACTAACACCTGTGAGCAAAGCGCCGGGGTCAAGGGATTCTTCTCCCGCATGTTTGGGTTGGGAGGTGACAAGGTTGCTCCTCCTCCGGCTGCCGACGCAAAACAGCCCAATGGTACGGCAGCGCCGAGTGACGCCCCGACGGAAGAAGCAAAAAAGAAAAAGGGATTTTTCGGCAGGGTAGCGGGTATCTTTAAGGACGACAAATCGTCTAACACCGCGTCGTCGCCGCCGCCCGCTGACAGCGGAAACAATCCGCGCGAGTGAGCGGTACGCGCGGGAGCCTTTCGTGATGAGGTGAGCCCATGCTTCGCCGCTTTGTGTTCTGCCTGACCGTTGCAATATTGCTTGCCTTACCCAACTTGTACGCCCAAACCGAGTTGGTGCAAATCACACCCCCGCCGCTACGCCGTGCCGCTCCACCTGCTCCCAATGCTTCGGCAGACGAACTGGACGCGCGCGGCGATGAGCTTCGCGGCCAAAAGGCTTACCTCGATGCCTTGGACTACTACCGGGCAGCTTTGGCGAAAAAACGGTCAGCCTCGCTCTACAACAAGGCCGGTATCACGGAACTGGAACTTCGCCGGGACAATGAAAGCGCAAGAGATTTCGGACGCGCCGTCAAGCTGGATCGCCAGTTTGCCGACGCTTGGAATAACTTAGGCGTGGCGTGGTATCTACAGCAGAAGTACGGAAAGGCCGTCAAGGAATATGAGAAAGCCATCAAGCTCAAGCCGGACGTCGCCTCGTTCTACAACAACCTGGGGGCGGCATATTACGGGAAGAAAGACTGGGAACAAGCTACCATCGCCTACGGCCAAGCTTTGCATCTCGATCCCGATATTTTCGAACGTACTTCGCGAACTGGAGTCACTGCCCAATTGCCGTCACCTGAGGAACGGGCCCGCTTTGAGTACCTGATCGCCAAGCTTTATGCCAAACAAGGGGATTCCGATCATGCCCTGCAATACCTGCGGCGCGCCATGGAGGAAGGCTACCCCGGAATCGACGACGTGTATAAGGACGCGGATTTTGAGGGTTTGCGCAAGGATGCGCGATTTGCCCAACTGATGGCATCCCGGCCTCCGGCGATACCGGAGTAAATGGTCGCCGTCTCAATCACTTGGAAGTTACAAATCTTTACATTTTTCCCGCAACTTTTACCCATTTCTGGGTTACTACTGGAAACACTCCTGAAAACACAGGGTGAGTAAGGAGAAACGGTAGCCCATCGGTTGTCGACCCGAGCACGCCCCAAGCAGACAACCGGTGGGCTTTTTAGTTCTTGGCAATTGGCACTTAGCATCTGGCCATGAGAGATTTTTCGAAGCGCCGTGCGGAAGGGCTAAATGCCAAGTGCTAATTGCCAAGTGCCAATTGCTAACGGCTGCTCTTGGGACTTCTTTCCCCGATGTATTCTTCCACCACCCGCTCCCATTTCCCTTGAGCCTTTAACACATACTCGATTGCATCGCGTAGCGCCCCGTCTCCACCGGCATGGGGAGTAACGTAGTACGCTTCTTTTTTCACCTCGGCGCGGGCATTAGCAACTGCGACCGCCAGGCCGCAATGGCGCATGGCGGGAAGATCGATAACGTCGTCTCCAACGAATCCAGCCTCGCTTGCGCTCAGCCCTTCCTCCTGCAGAATTTCCTTTAGGACCGTTAGCTTGTCCTGGATACCCTGATGGATGTGGTCGAGTTTCAGATCACGAGCGCGGACAGCGACCGTCTCCGAGATGCGCTTGGTGATCAGCCCGGTCTTGATGCCACCCAGCCGTGCTAGCGAAATAGCAGTACCGTCGTGCGCATGGAAACCCTTGGCCTCGATCATCGAGGAACTGGCTAGGCCGAAACCGCTTTGCCCTGCGTGCTTGGCGGCGTGCTCAAGTGTGGTCTGCTGAAATCCC
>Ga0335079_10003317_pt1 | contig 18602 bp, 17 predicted proteins | sample Lox_Sample_33_FD_206719 | JGI IMG/M metagenome (GOLD analysis project Ga0335079, IMG submission 206719) | Soil microbial communities from Loxahatchee National Wildlife Refuge, Florida, United States - Lox_Sample_3.3 | ecosystem: Environmental > Terrestrial > Soil > Wetlands | place: USA... | reverse complement strand
AATATACCGTAACGCTTGAACCAAACAGCACGCTGGTTTTTTTCACGGACGGGCTGACGGATTGCCGCGACCCCAACGGTGTTTCCTTTGGGCTCGAACGCGTCAATGCGATTTTGAGCGGACTCGTTGGACTTTCTGCTCAACAAGTCTGCGACCGATTATTCGATGCACTGATGGAATATCAGAATGGTGCCAAGCAGGATGACGATGTGACGCTGGTCGCCATTCACGCCGCGAAGAAGTAAATCGATTAAGCCTTCTTCAACGCTGCCTCAACATCTTCTAGCAAATCATCTTTGTGTTCGATCCCAACTGATAATCTGACCAATCCCGGATCAACTGCAATCTGCGAGCCGGCCGTTGAAAGATGCGTCATCGCAGCAGGAACTTCGATCAGCGATTCGACTCCGCCCAATGATTCAGCCAGCGTGAAAATCTTGGTTGCTTCTGCAAAGCGCACTGCCGCGTCGCGTCCATCTTTTATAATGATGGAAATCATTCCGCTTCCGCTTCGCATTTGCTTTTTCGCAACTTTGATTTGCGGATGACTTTCGTGAAACGGATACATCACTTTTGCAACCTTTGGGTGCTTTGATAAATAATCTGCGAGCGCAATTGCGTTCTCGGCGTGACGTTCCATGCGGATGTGCAATGTTTTGAGTCCACGCAAAACCAAAAAGCAATCCATTGGTCCCGGCACCGCGCCGACTGCATTTTGTAGAAAAGCTAATCTTTCATAAAGCAATTTATCTTTGACAATTGCAATCCCGCCAACCACGTCTGAATGTCCGCCGAGATATTTGGTCATCGAGTGGACAACGATGTCCGCGCCGAGTTCGAGCGGACGTTGATTGTATGGTGTGGCAAATGTATTATCTACAACAAGCAACGGATGATTTTTGTGTGCGTGAACAATTTCTGCAACCGCGCGAATGTCAGTGATGCTCAATAAGGGATTGGTTGGAGTCTCGAGCCAAACCATTCGAGTGGACGGTGTCAAACTATCAGCCACAGATTCGGGATCGGTCGTGTCAACAAAATCAAAGTCGAGGCCGAAACGGCGCAGGACTTTATCAAATAAGCGAAATGTGCCGCCATACACATCATCACCAGCGAGGACATGATCGCCGCTACTCATTAATCGCAGGACAGTATCGGTTGCGGCTAATCCGGAAGAAAAGGCGATTCCCAATTGTCCGCCTTCGAGCGCCGCGACACAATTTTCGAGCGCGAGCCGCGTCGGATTTTTGGTGCGCGCATATTCGTACCCGTCGCGCGCTTTGCCAACGCCATCTTGTGCAAATGTGGATGTTTGATAAATCGGCGTCATCACTGCGCCGTTTTTCGGATCAGGTTCCTGTCCAGCGTGAATGGTAAGGGTTTCAAATTTCATCTCGTCTCCTTTAGCGTTATACTTATCAAATTATAAACGAGGCGACATGACAAAAACAATTCTTTCTGTACTTGCACACCCTGATGATGAATCATTTGGAATGGGCGGCACGCTCGCGTTGTACGCGAGCAAAGGCTACAGCGTGTATTATGTTTGCGCGACGCGCGGCGAGGTTGGCACGGTTGACCCCGAGCACATGCGAAACTATAAAAGCATCGGCGAGTTGCGCGAGGCGGAGCTTCGATGTGCGGCAGAACATCTTGGTTTGAAAGATGTCTTCTTTTTGGATTATCGTGATTCGGGCATGCCGGGTTCGGAAGATAACAAACATCCGAACGCGCAGGTCGCTCATTCGGTTGATGAAGTCGCGGGAAAAGTCGTCAAATATATTCGCGAACTCAAACCGGATATTGTGTTGACCTTCGATCCGATTGGAGGTTATCGTCATCCCGATCATATTCATATTCAACAAGCGACGACGCTTGCTTTTGAAAAATCAGATGACGCTTCATTCCACCCCGAAAGCGGATCGCCGTTCAAAGCGCGTGCGCTTTACTATCATGTCTTTCCGCATAAATTTTTACGCTTCGTGACGCGCGTGATGCCGATTGTCGGAGTGAACCCGCGCAAGTTTGGACGCAACAAAGACATTGACCTCAAAGCCCTGGTTGAGTTTGATTTTCCGACGCATGTCAAGGTCAATATCGGTTCTGTATCACAAGTTAAAGCCGAGGCGGGAGCTTGTCATGCCTCTCAGGGCGGAGTCCAGATGCGGCGTGGCTTGATGGGCGTCGCGACGCGCTTGATGGGCGAATACGAAAATTACATGCGCGCCGATCCGCCGGTGGATGGAAAGTTTAAAGTCGAACAAGATTTATTTGACGGAATTTAAACCTTGCTTAAATAGAAAATTTGTTCTATAATCCAGTCGTTGTATCCAACTTTTTGAAAAGGAGAATAGAATGACTAAAAGAAATGTTGTTCACATCGAAATCCCGACGCGCAATCACGAAGAGTCCGGAAAGTTTTATCATGAACTTTTTGGCTGGAAAACGGAATATTTTCCTGATATGCATTACACCACTTGGGAAGCAGACGAACATCCCGCTGGCGGTTTCAGCGATGCAAAGCCTGGTGAGATATTGATCCACATCAACAGCGATGATATTGAAGCGGATTTGAAAAAAGCCAAATCGCTGGGTGCGACCATTGTGCGCGAGAAGACAGAAATCCCAAATATTGGCTGGTGGGGCGTTTTCAAGGACCCAACCGGAAATCAAATAGCGCTTTACACGAGTACGAACCGGTAATTCGATAATTAGATTTGAAGGTCACGCTCGAAGCGTGACCTTCAAAATTTAAAGTGGATGAAAATCCGTCCGAAATTTTTGTCATCCTTCTCAACGCGCTGGTACAACTTTTTGATATGTCCCTGATTTAAAAATCGCAAAACTTTTTTCTTGAGTTGTCCACTGCCTTTGCCGGGGATGATCTCCACGAGTTCGATTTTCTTTTCAATCGCTTCTTCCACAATGCGATTCAATTCCGCATCAATCTGGTCGCCGCGATTGTAAATATCGTGTAAATCTAATTTAAGTTTTGCCATTATTTCTTTTTATTTTCCTTTGGCAGAAAATCGAATGGCGGGCGTTGATTTAATTTCGTTATGCTTGCGCCCATTTCGCCCACATACAGCGCAGAAATAGATGCAGTATCGCAGCCCAATCTTTGAAAATTATCGAGTGGCAAACCAAGATAATGTGACACTGCTAGTTTGATTGGGTCAGCGTGAAAAACACAGGCGATGATATCCGGTGGCTTGTGCGCGGCAATGATTTTATCAAGCGAGGCAACCACGCGCGCTTGACATTGATAAAATGTTTCACCTTCTGGAAATTGTGCGCGCGACGGAGCGTGTTGAACAACCTTCCAATGTTTGTATAGGCGCAACGCCGCCAGCGAACGTCCCTGCCATTTGCCGACATTGGTCTCGATTAAGTTCGGTTCGATCTGGACTTCAAGCTGATGTGTTGTTGCAATCGGCGTTGCGGTCTCCACCGCGCGTTCGAGTGGACTCGAATAGATTGCTTTGATGGGAACATCTTTGAGCGCGTCTGCTAATTCCTGCGCCTGCTTCTGTCCGTGTTCGTTAAGGTGAACATCTGGCAAGTGTCCTGCCAGTTTATGCTTTTTTGTGTAATCGTTTTCGCCGTGGCGGATGAGAAGCAACAAAGCCATGATTATTTAATTTTCCGTTTCATCTCTTGAATTTGTTCTTCGCTCATATCAGGGATATTTTCCACTTTTGTTATTCCGAGTGCTTTGCGTTGTGCCTCGCGCCACATCTCCAAACGCGCGGTGACTTGCGACTCATAGCCTTCTTGCGACGGCGAATAAAAATAGGTTCCCAGCAAGCGCTTGGGTAAATATTGTTGTGGGACGAAATGTCCCTCGTGCTCATGGGGATAAACATAATCTTTCCCATGTCCAAGTGCTTCGGCGTCGCGGTTGCCGTCCATCAAATGGCGCGGCACCGAGATTTGTCCCTCCTCTTCGATCTTCTGCATGGCTTTGAAATACGCGCCGGCGCTATTGGACTTTGGTGAAGTGGCGAGATACAACGTCGCTTCGACGATGGGATACACGCCTTCTGGCAAACCGATATAGTCAAAGGCTTGCGCTGCGGAAGATGCAACAACGATTCCCATTGGATCGGCTAGACCGATATCTTCACCAGCCAAAATAACCAAGCGGCGGATGATGAAGCGCGGGTCCTCGCCAGCATACAACATTTTTGCCAGCCAATATAACGCCGCGTCCGGGTCCGAGCCGCGCACGGATTTGATGAACGCGGAAATTGTATCGTAATGTGCATCACCGTCTTTGTCGTATAAAACTGCGCGTCGCTGGATCGATTCCTGTGCGACATCGAGTGTAATATGAATAATTCCATCACTACTTGGCTGAGTTGATTCGACGGCAAGTTCCAGCGCGTTCAAAGCGTTGCGCGCGTCGCCGCCAGCCACTTCGATTAAATGGGCACGCGCCTCGGCGTCGAGTGTGATGCGCTTGTTTCCATAACCGCGTTCTGAATCGGCGAGGGCGCGGTCAATCAGGATTCCTGTTTCGTCTTGATTCAGACTTCGCAATTGGAAGACGCGCGAACGCGAGATCAGCGCGCTGATGACTTCGAAGTATGGATTCTCGGTGGTCGCACCGATCAGCGTCACGGTTCCATTCTCGACGTGGGGCAGAAGCGCATCCTGTTGGGCTTTGTTCCAGCGATGGACTTCGTCCACGAACAGAATGGTGCGCTCGTTATGCAATCGTCGGCGTTCGAGCGCGGCCTCGACAGCTGCGCGCAATTCAGCCTTGCCCGCCAGAATGGCGGAGATGGTTTCAAAATGACTCTTGGTAGTGTTGGCAATGACTTGCGCCAGCGTGGTCTTGCCGGTGCCGGGCGGACCCCATAAAATAATCGACGAGAAAAGTTTATCGGCTTCGATGGCGCGCCGTAATAGTTTTCTTTCACCGATGATATGTTCCTGGCCGACAAATTCCTCCAGTGTGCGCGGACGCATGCGCGCCGCGAGCGGCGCTTCGCTCTTCATTCGTTCCTGCATGGCATGGTCAAAGAGATCGGGCATGGAAGGATTATAGCATTTTATCTTTTTGAACCCCCAAAGTAATTGATTGGGCAGAATCAAAAAGGGCGCGGTGATGCGCCCTGATACTCATAATCTGCCTGTCAACCAACTATCCTACTGGCGAATTCGGCCCCGATTCAGGAATTGGAGCAGGGGAAGGTGTCGGAGTAGGGACAGGTGCTGGAGTAACAACGGGTGCCGGGGCAGGTTGCGGCGCCACAGGCGCGGGCGCAGGTGCGGTGGCGGGTGTGCCGCCCGAACCGCGCACATTGACCAGCTTCTTCAAAACATCAAACCAAAACGGAGAACCTTGAGCGCCGGCTGCGGCAGTGATCAAGATGCCGATGAATTTCAAAATCCAGCCGCTCAAATCATTCATAGCTGGCAGATTGACAAACTCGTTGCATTGATTTTGTCCCGAATCATTTTGGCTCACATATCCGGGCGGCGTGTTTATCCCAATAAAGAAGCCACACCATTTGTAATTTGTTACGGGTTCTGTGCCCCAGCCAACCGGAAGGGATAAACTGTTTAGATAATTGGGAACTTGAAGTGACGACGACACGCCTCCGTTTGCATTCGGCGCAGCGGAGGCTTGGGCGGCCACCACTTGACGCAAGGTTGGTTCAGCCCAAAGTTTGTTGGCGATTTGAATACTATCCACATTCAGCGCAAGTGCCAGAATCAAAGCAATGCCAAAAGACCATATACTGTTCAGCCGCTTGAACCAGCCAACGACGCGCTGCATGCTGTCGTTGAACCAGGTCTCAGAATTCGTGCGCGCCAGAGCCAGCACCTGATCCGCGCTCATGGTTTGATCCGCTAGGTGCGGAAATAAATGATCGATAATTTTTTCCAAGCCTGGATTTTCCTGCTTGACGGACTGAACATTCGCGGCCATATCGTTCTGGGATAAGGTCCCAGGTGCATTTCCACTGGTATCCTTGCCGCGATTTGTAAAGATATCTGTCACAACGGCAGAGAATTTTCCTGCAGGGATATAGGACGGCCGTCGATATTGTCCCGGAGTTTTACCGGGTTCGCTCAGCGAAAGGATGAGGGGGTGGTTATAAAACTCGTTTACAAGCTTGTCACTACCCAGCATATTGCGAATGGCCTTTTGGAGATACTTTGCCCGCCAGGCAAATACACTTCCGATCCATTCCTGCATTTGCATGACCGCTACACTGAGCACGAGCCAGACAAATACCATTCCGATCGCGACTTCGAGTATTGCATCCAGATTATTCAAAGCGTCCTCCTTGATTTGATGGTGCTAAGTATAAAAGGAATTCCCAACAATTACAAGAACTGTTGGGAAGATCGAAATATCATATGGATAGGATCGAATCAATTTCACTGAGTGTGGAAACAACCGCATCAGGCCGAACCTTCATATGGGTCGCCGTTTCGACAGCGCGGCGTGTAATCCAAATGCTCTTCATGCCAGCCTGATGAGCGCCTAAAGTATCTGTTTCTATTAAATCACCGATCATCACGGCCTGCGTAGCTCTTACCTGAAAGTGATTCAGCGCGGCGTGAAAGATGGCCGGATGCGGTTTCCGTTTTCCAAAAGCGGCAGAAGAGATGATAAATTCGAGGTATGGACGAAAGCCGCCTTTATCAATCAAGGTTTGCGTGTTCTCATCATCTGCCGCGTTGGAAATCAATCCAAGGTGAAAGCCGCGCTCCTTCAATCTTTGTAAAGTCGGGAGTGCATCCTCTTCAGGAATCCAATTGCTTTGAGTCACAGCATACATGGCGCGCAAGGCCGCTGAAATGACATCCGCACGAATGTTCAAATTGCCTTGTTCTTCCAGCAATTGTTTGAGCAAAACCCCGGTCGTTTCTTCCTCAGTATCATCGCCGCGGCGTTCATAATACAGATTAAGCAGCCCGCGATGACCATGAAAAAAAGTGGACCGCTCAATATGTAATCCGACATTTTGTAATGATTCAAATAGGGCCGTATCTGCACGATGATAAAACGGCGGCCACGGATCTTTATCATAAATGAGGGTGCCGCCGAGGTCGAAGATCACGAGGCGGATGGATGAGATCATAAGTCCATACGTGAGCGGGCATAGAAATAAATTAAGGCTACTCCCAGCGCGAGGGCGGGAAGAATAATTAAGCCGGCTTCGGGTCCGAACGCACCGCCGGTCCAAACTTTCGGTCCTGATACATTAATGTGGATCAATGGATAAATGGTCAAACCACTCACTGGGAATCCAAACACGACACCCTCAAAAAAGTTCCAGCCAATATGGAGTCCAATTGAAAGCCAGAGTTGTTTGGTGCAGATGTAACCAAAAGCTAGGAATAATCCCGCGAAAAATATTCCTGCCGCGCTGACCCAGGTTGCATTCGGATTGCCCAGATGCAAGCCACCGAAGACGATGGAGGAAATGACGAGTCCCCAGAACAAATTCAAACCACTGGTAATCGTTTGCAGCTGATAACCGCGAAAAAGCAATTCTTCATTGAAGCCAACAATAATGAAGAGGAAGAAGAACACCAAAGCTTGTGAAATTACTGTTTGAACAGAATCAGTATTCCAAGCGAACGATTCAAAGGTGACCCAGCCCAGGGCTTGCATGACAACGAAGATCGAACCCATCATCATGAATGTAATGATAATGCCCGCAAGGATATCGAGAGCGGCATGCTTGTCAATCTTAAATCCGAGACTGCCGACAGAACGCTTGTCGAGGAAGCGGCGTACGATGTAGATTGAGCCAGCGAAAGCGAATAATTCTGCCAGTTCACCTACTATTAATGGGTATGAAGTAGGTGAAGATGTAAGGTCGGTCGGAAGGAAAAAAATAATGAGACCCGCCACAATGCTGAAGGGAATCAACAGAATTGTTTGGATCAAGAGCCGCCAGCCGGCGCGCAGGCGCGGCTCGGAAGGCGAGATAAAGATGGCGGCAAGAAGGGGGCGCTGAGGAGAAGTAGTCATGAGTTGTTTTTAGTCCATCGTTGGTGTGTATAAAGGTATATCATGATTACACCCAACGCGAGGGCAGGCAGAACGATCAGCCCGGCTTCGGGTCCAAATGCACCACCTGTCCAAATTTCGGGACCTGATATATTGATGCGGATTAGCGAATAAATATTCCAACCACTGACTGGGAAGCCGAAGACCGTGCTATCAAAGAAATTATATCCGATGTGAAGACCAATCGGAAGCCAAAGTTGTTTAGTGCAAGCATAGCCGTAGGCTAAAAACAGCCCGATCAAGAAATCACCTGCTGCTCCGACCCATTGAGCGTTTGGATTACTGAGATGAAAATATCCGAAAACTGCGGATGATAGAATAAGCCCCCAAAATAAATTCCTGCCGCTGGCAATTGTTTGAAGCCAGTAACCGCGCCACAGCAATTCTTCATTGAAGCCAATCAGAGTGAAGATCATTAAAAAGGGCAAAGTCTGCGATGCAATCGTTTGCCATGAATCACTGCTCCATGCAAACGATTCGAATTTAATCCAGCCGAACGCCTTCATGACAATATACATTGAGCCTATTACGATGAAGGTGACACCCATACCTGCAATGATATCAAAAAAGGCGTATCTATCTATTTTTAGACCAAGGCTGCCAAATGAACGTTTATCAAGAAATCGACGTGCCAGGTAGATCGAGCCACCGAATATCAATAATTCTTCAACCTCACGAAGTCTTATTTTCAAATCGACGATCGGCTTCAACGAGAATAAACTGACTATCAGAATTGTAAGACAAATCAATAGAATGGTCTGTATTAAAAGCCGCCAGCCGGCGCGCAGACGCGGCTCGGCAGGGGAAATGAAGATTTTTGCAATTAATGAATACTTCGAGAGGAATTGAGTTTCTTTCATGAAATTCCTTGGCATAGATTATAAAGTTGTTTTGGATGATTTCTCTTTTACTACCCTACTACTGGTCCTAGTTCTTGATGTAACCAATCGAATTGAGTAAAAGCTGCGGTGATGGGCAGTCTCAAAACATCGGATGCGAAATGCCCACTGCATTCGCTAACGGTTGTATTTGGCATTAGTGACAATCATCCTCTGTTTATATGGAAATCGTCAGTAACTTTATGTCGTAATCTGTGAAATAATGTAACTTGTTACAGTAACCGGTTACAGAAGATGACACAGAGGTCGAGTTCGATCACAATTCGGGATGTGGCTCGGGAGGCAGGCGTATCGGTGGCGACCGTGAGCCGGTACCTCAACCATACCACAACCATATCTCCGGCAGCTGCCGAGAGACTTGAAAAGGTGATGGTTGAACTTAGCTATGTTCCGCATGCTGCGGCTCGGCATCTGGCCAGTCGCAAGACGCGCATCATAGGATTGTTGCTGACGAACATGCATAATGATTTTTTTGGTCCCCTGCTGAGCGGGATTGAGACGATTGTTCGGAAGAAAGACTACAACCTGATTGTTGCCACCTATCGTCATACAGTTGATAAAGATGGGGATCGGGCGCCGATCGGGATTCACAACAGTGATGGGCTGCTGGTATTTGCGGACAGTTTGGATGATCAACAACTTCGGCAATTATGTGAGAATAAATTTCCGATGGTATTGATTCATCGTACGCCGCCGGCGGGTTTGGAAATTCCGTATGTGACGGTAGAAAACCGGGATGCGACGCGCCGGCTGATGGATCATTTGATAGAGGTACATGGTCGGCGGCATATCATATTTATGCATGGTCCGGCGGATCAGGAGGACTCGCGCTGGCGGGAGGCAGGATATCGAGCGTCATTGGAAGCGCATGGCATGGTGTATGATCCCGACCTAACGCTGCGGGGGGATTTTGAACGGGACATAGCGGAGGCATCGATGCGGGGGTTTCTAAAAATGGGACATCCTGAATTCGATGCGGTGTTTGCGGGGGATGATGATGCGGCGATCGGGGCCTTGATGGCGCTGAAAGAGGCGGGCTATCGGGTGCCGGAGGATGTTTCGCTGGTAGGGTTTGATGATCAGAAATTATCAGCGTTTTTGAATCCGCCACTGACGACGGTGCGAGCGCCGACGGAACTGGTGGGGCGGGTGGCGAGTGAGAATATATTTGCACTATTGGAGGGATCGGTTGTGGATCCTGTGACCCTGCTTTCCACCGATGTCATTCTACGGCATTCGTGTGGCTGCTTGGATGTAAGTGTACAATAACATAAGGAGGTGAATGGCAAGAGGATACTTATCAAATAGTTCGGCCCTGAACTTTGATTGTTCAAAATCTAAGACCCAATTCAAATATTTTGATGAGGAGAAAAATTCACTATGAAGAAACAACTGTACGTTTTGGTAGCTGTGCTAATTGCTGCCACCATGATTATGACGGCATGTGGTAGCGCTGCTCCGGCAGCACCAACTGCCGCGCCTGTGCCCCCGACCGCGGCCCCGGCCGCGACCGCTGTCCCTGCGACAGCAACGGAAGCGCCTGTGACTCCGGGCGGAGCATTGCCCCGAAATGAAACTCTGTACTTCAATGGTCAACAGTGGGGTTCAGTTGTATGTTGGAATCCTTATTCCTCCAACTGCAACAATGCTATGGCGATTGCCCAGCAGGACAACTCCCGCGTTACCATGTTCGAAACCCCGTACCTGTATGATATGCTCGATGGCAAGCAGTATCCTCTGTTGGCGGATGGTCCCTGGTCATGGAATGCAAATATGACCGCGATCACCTTCAAGCTCAAGAAGGCTGCTCATTGGAGCGATGGCACCCCGGTAACGGCAGATGACGTTGCTTATACTTGGGCCTCAAATGTCAAGTACAAGACATCTGTTGGCGCTAACTTTAGCTCCTACATCGATAGCATTACAGCGGTTGATCCCCAGACGGTTCAGGTCAATGCCAAACTGGATGCGAACGGCAAAGCAGTCAATCCTTTACAAGTCTTCTCTTACATCAGCAATGCTTATGTTATCCAGAAGGCTTGGACTCAAACACTAGAAGCTCGTACCGGTGGTGATGCCACCAAGCTGATGGCTGATCCCGCCATGGACGTCGTTTACTCCGGTCCCTATCACTATTTCTTCGCTGACGATACAAAGGTTGTATTGGTTCGTGATGACAAGTATTGGGGTCAGGATGCCAGCATGTTTGGCAAACTGCCTGCTCCAAAGTACCTTGCTCATGTGATCTACAAGGATAATGCCGCTGGTACAACTGCTTTGCAAGCTGGCGAGGTGGATGTTAGCCAGCAGTTCAACTCCAATGTTCAGGATCTCTGGCTCAAGCAAAACCTGCCCATCTCTACCTACTTGCCCGATGCTCCTTATAGCATTTCCGCGAGCCTCCCAACTGTCTACTACAATCTAGCTTCCTACGGTTTGGATCAAGTTGCAGTCCGCAAAGCTATCGCTATGGCGGTCGACTATGACACCATCGTTGCCAACGCCATGACTAACCAATCACCTACCTTCGAACAGACTCCTCGCTCCCTGATGAACCCAACTGCTGGCGAACAGGCATTGTATGACAGCAGTGATCCTTCCATCAAGGCTTTACAGTTCCCCGGCAAGGATATTGATGGCGCCAAAGCACTTCTGGATGCCGCTGGTATTAAAGTAGGCTCCGATGGCTGGCGCTATTACAATGGTAAGAAACTTACCTATGTAGCCACCTGCCCGAATGGTTGGTCCGATTGGCAAGCTGCGATTGAACAGGTTGCTGCCGCAGGAAAAGCGATCGGTATTGACATCACAACCAACTATCCAGAATGGGGTGTTTATCAGACTGAGGTCACCAACTGGCCTCTCCCAGCTACGGGCTTTGACCTCTTCATGATGTACAACGACGGCGCTGGCCCGACAGAGCCTTGGTCACGCACCAACCACCTGTTGAACTCTGCATTCGCGATGACCAAGAATAACTGGAACGGCGATTGGGGCGGCTATAAGAATCCTGCTGTGGATGCTTTGCTCAACGCGATCCCCAGTGAAACCGATCCCGCTAAGATCAAGGCAGACTACACTACCATTACCAAGATCTACCTAACCGATGTTCCTTCCTTCCAAGTCATGTACCGTCCTCAATCGTTCCATACCGTGAACGAAACCGTTTGGACAGGCTTCCCGCATCAGGGCGATGGCACAAACCCGCCCGTTCCGCCGCTGGATCTGACAGATGGTTGGAGCATTGCAGGTCTCTATAACCTGAAGCTAGTCAATCCGTAAACCATCTTGCATCTATAAACAGCCATGTTCCGCAAGTGGGGCATGGCTGTTATTGGATAAGCTGATGACAGTCACTTTGCGTTCAGTAGAAAAAGTCTCTAAAGTTGCAGATCTGATTCTGGTCTGATTTGGTGACTGTCATCTTATTGGTATAATGCCCATTAAGTTTACGAGGAGGTGCTGTTTTGAAAGGATACGGAAAGTATTTCCTTAACAAATTGCTTTGGTTGTTGGTCACTTTTATTTTCGCCTTCATCCTGAATTTCACCCTGCCCCGTTTGATGCCGGGCAATCCTGTAGCAGGCATTGTAGCAAGGCTTGCCCAAGGTATGTCCAACTCGAATGGCATGGCAGCGGTTTATAAGCGATACACGGATCTGTTCGGAACCGACAAACCAATTTATGTGCAGTTTCTCCTCTATGTAAAAAATGTACTGCAAGGCAATTTTGGCGTATCCTTCAGTCAATATCCCAGAACAGTTGCAGATATTCTCAAGTCTTCCATTTGGTGGACGATATGTCTGCAATTCCCGGCCATCATCGTTGGCTGGATTATCGGTAACACTCTCGGCGCGTTAGCGGCTTATCTCAAGGGGGGCTTTGATAAAGTCCTCATGCCTGTCAGCATTTTTGTCAGTAATTTTCCTGCATTTGGCATGGCAATCATTTTGCTGGTTATTTTTGGTGTTGACCTAAAATGGCTTCCAACCTCAGGCGGTTATGGATTTGACCTGATTCCCACCTTTACTTTTACGTTTATGTGGTCTGTGATCGTACATTATCAACTGCCGTTCTGGTCAATCGTTTTGATTGCTATCGGCGGTCAGGCGATAGGTATGCGCTCCATGTCAATCTATGAACTGAATGCGGATTACGTGAAATACAGCCGTTTCCTGGGAATCAAAGATCGAAAGATCGTGGGTTATGTATTTCGAAATGCCATGCTGCCACAGGTGACCGGTCTAGCGTTGTCGATCGGTACCATGGTCGGCGGCGCGCTGGTAGCGGAGATCATCTTCAGTTATCCGGGGCTTGGCTATACACTCTTAACCGCAATTGTGGGACAGGATTATCCGCTGATTTCGGCGACCACCATGATCGTTACATTAATGGTATTGATCGCGAACTTTGCCATCGAAATCATTTATGGCTTTATTGATCCGCGCATTAAAGCGGCGCAGTCAGACTAAGGAGAGATCCTGTTATGAAACATACGCTTCGACAAGTTTTTCACTCTCCTAATTTTGTGATTGGTTTTGTCATCTTTATAGTGCTTTTGCTGATGGTGATTATTTATCCGTTGATCATCACAAATCCTCCTTTACAGATCATCGCTCAAGGTACTTTCTTCCCGCCCGGGGTCTATGTGAATACATTCGATAGCATTAATTCTCCTGCTACTTATACACTTAATCTGGATAATGCCGCTGCCAAGCGAATTGAAAGCAAGTTGGACAATCAACAGCGCCTTGATATGCAGACTTGGCTTGAGGCGGACGGGATTCCTGCTGATCAGATCGATATCACGAACACTGCACAACTCCTCGATCAGTGGACTAAGAGTTATGACCCTAACAAAAGTTTTCCGGGGATGACCTTTGCGAAGCAAAGATATTATCAAAGACTCGATGCCTCGCTCAAAGGGATTCTGTCAACCTCAGGAGCAATCATTGCAGCGCAAGACTCTCAAACAGGTGTCCTGCAGCAGACAGGTGTTGTCAATCAATCGGATTATGTGAATATCAGCCAAGTTGCGAATGTGCAGGTGTTGCCTCTCGGAACCGATAACTTCGGACGGGATGTGCTGACGGAGTTGGTTAGGGCGACTGGCGTATCTCTCGAGATCGGTTTGGTCGCCGGCGTTATTGCAACCTTGATCGGTTTGACCTTGGGATTGCTGGGAGGATATGTCGGTGGTTTGATGGATGACTTCATTATGTTCATTACCAACCTCTTTACAGTGATCCCATCTTTTGTGTTATTGATCTTGATTTCATACAGTATCGGGCAGGATAAACGTGGCGCTTTTACCATCGCGGTAGTGATCGGGTTTACCTCTTGGGTATGGACTGCCAGGGCAGTGCGGTCACAAGTGATTTCACTGCGTAATAGAGATCATGTGAATCTGTCGAAACTTTCCGGACACTCGGTTGTGCACATCATCGCTGCGGATATTCTGCCTTATATCGCTTCCTATGTTGTGATGGCGCTCATCCTGCAAATTTCATCAGGTATCCTGGCGGAGGCTGGGTTGTCAATCCTTGGGTTGGGACCTAGAACTACTGAAGTGCCGACTCTGGGCTTGATGATGAACTGGGCGATGATCTACCAGGCAGAGATTTTAGGGAAATGGTGGGCATATTTCCCTGTGCTCGTAACCATTGCTCTGATTACATTCTCGATGAATTTGATGAATACAGGTCTTGACCAGGTATTCAATCCGGCATTGAGGAGCTAGGTGATGATATGTCAAATTTAATATTAGAGGTTAGGGATCTGACAACAAAATATGTTACCCGTTTTATGGAAGATGTCTACGCGGTGGATCACGTTTCTTTGAAGGTCGAAGAAGGAAAGTCGCTGGGAATTGCCGGAGAATCCGGCTGTGGAAAATCGACACTGGCGCTCAGCTTGATGGGCTATTACTTCCCTCCGCTGCACTATATGAGCGGCGAGATTAACATCAATGGGCAGAATATTTCCGGAATGAAGCCTGATGATGTTCGTAAATCAATCTTGGGGACAGAGATTTCCTATATTCCCCAAGCCGCGATGAACGCCCTCAACCCCACCCAGAAGATCATCCATTTTATTGAAGATGTCATTAAAGCACATGAACTATACATCACCAAAAAAGATATTTATGAACGTGCCAGAAAATTATTTGAAACCTTGGGGCTTCCGGCGGATGTACTACAAAAATATCCCGTTGAACTTTCGGGTGGCATGAAACAGCGTACCGTCATCGCAACATCCGTCCTGCTTTTACCAAAAGTTCTGATTGCTGATGAACCATCTTCGGCGCTTGATGTCACTTCGCAGAAGATGGTCATCAAGATGCTGCGGCAAGCGATGGAGAATGGTTTAATAGACTCAATGATCTTTATTACGCATGAGCTCCCACTCCTGAAAAATGTGACAGATGACATTATGGTCATGTATGCAGGGCAGATTGTTGAGAAGGGTACGGCAGAGGAAACGGTGTTTGATCCACTTCACCCGTACGCTAAAGGTCTGATGGGTTCGATCATTGTACCTGAAAAAGGTTTGCGAAATGTCAAACTAACGGCAATCCCTGGGGTACCACCTAATCTTAAAAACCCACCCACTGGCTGCCGATTTGCTGAACGCTGTAAATTCGTTAAGCCAGAATGCACGACAAATTCTATTGCTCTTCGCGATGCGGGTGGCGGCCGCGCTTACCGCTGTATCCTGTCCAAAGAAGAACTTAGAGAAGCTTATGCGAGGGAGGCTTACAAGAATGCCAGCTGAAAAAAAACCATGCTTGAGCGGAACTGCGCTTACCAAAGTTTTTGGGTTTGGCAGCCAGAAAACAGTAGCCGTTGATCACGTGGATTTTAATTTTTATGAAAGCGAAATTGTCTCGATCGTGGGCGAATCAGGCAGTGGAAAAACTACGTTAGCGAAGATGCTTTTGGGTTTGATCAGTTCCACCGAGGGTGAGATTTACTTTCAGGGAAAGAAACGCGATATTCGTACTCAAAAGAAGAAACAGGAATACTGGAGGAATATTCAAGCAATCTTTCAGGATCCATTCTCATCATACAATATCTTTAACAAGATTGATTCCGTGCTTTTGGATTGCATCCGCATGCGCGGTGGGGGAAGATTTTCGCACGATAAAAAAGTGGAGTTGATGACCGAGGCATGCAGTTTTGTCAATTTGAAGTTTGCGGAATTAACCAACAAGTATCCGTTTGAACTTTCCGGCGGACAGATGCAGCGTTTGATGATCGCTCGTATCTTCTTGTTGAAGCCGAAGATCCTGCTGGCGGACGAACCGACTTCGATGATCGATGCCAGTTCGCGCGCAACCATTCTGGATTATCTGATGAAATTGCGAAATGAAACCGGTATGACCACCATCTTCATCACCCATGATATCGGATTGGCGTACTATGTTTCTGACAGCATATACATTATGGAACATGGAAAATTCGTTGAAAGTGGATCTGCTGATAAAGTGATTCTGTATCCAAGTCAGAAATATACTCAACGCTTGATCAGTGATGTTCCAAAGATCCATGAGGAATGGGATCTTTCAACCGTGTAATAAATCTCTCTTGAGTTTGGATTCAAGCGGAATACGTAAGATTCTCAATACTTAACTATACACGCCTTTCAATATATTCCACCCTACGAAAGGTTTTTTGCATGCTTATTCAATCTCTGAATGGTGACTGGCAATTTCGACAGTTGGACTCCTCTGAATGGTTGCCAGCAAAGGTACCTGGTGGTGTCCACACTGATTTGATGGCGATTGGACGTATCCCGGATCCATTTGCAGCCGATAACGAAAAGCGCGTCCAATGGGTTGCCGAGTCGGATTGGGTCTATCATCATAGCTTTAATTGTTCTCCTGAATTACTAGCCCAAGAAAAGGTTCTGCTGGTTTGTGATGGGTTGGATACTCTGGCGACGATTATCCTCAATGGCCATGAACTTGGCCGCACAGACAACATGTTCCGCAAGTATCAATGGGAGGTCAAACACTTTTTAATTGCAAAAGGTGCTAACGATTTGACCATCAGCTTCTCTTCGCCGGTGAAGTACGCGTCGGGAAAGCAAGCTCATCGAGCCCTACCGGGCGTCGCACAGGCGATTCCGGGGGGGCCGCATCTGCGCAAAGCCCCGTGTCAATTTGGCTGGGATTGGGGGCCACAGCTGCCGCCAATTGGAATCTGGAAAGATATACGCCTGGAAGGTTACAACGAGGCACGTCTCTCTGAAGTTCACCTGCGGCAGAATCATGCCCAGGGACAGGTAGGGGTTGAAGCGCGTATTGCCATCCAGCGCTGGGGAGATGCGCAACTTGCTGCAATCGTACAGATTACCGCCACCGATGGTAAAGTATTCGAAGAAAGGGTGGCCATTCCAACTGGAGATGAGGCGGTTGCGAAGGTGCAGATTCCCAACCCCGAACTTTGGTGGCCCAACGGCTACGGTGAACAACCACTTTATCAAGTGGAGGTTTCGCTGGTGAGTCATGATGACTTGCTCGATCGACGTAAGTATCAGATCGGATTACGCACAGTCGAATTGCGCCAGCAGTCAGATCCATGGGGACGCTCCTTTGTGTTTGTGGTCAATGGCGTTTCGATCTTCGCCAAAGGCTCCAACTGGATCCCGGCAGATTCCTTCCCCACTCGGATAACAGATGAGTATTTGGAAAATCTCATTCGTTCAGCAGCTGAGACTCACCAAAACATATTGCGCGTTTGGGGTGGCGGATTTTATGAGGACGAACGTTTTTACGATTTTTGCGATCGCTATGGTATTCTGGTTTGGCAGGAATTTATCTTCTCCTGCAGTATTTACCCCTTGGATGTCCTCGCCTTTTTGGAGAATGTCCAAGTGGAGGTTGTCGAAAATGTCCGCCGCCTGCGGCACCGTGCCTGCCTGGCACTGTGGTGCGGAAATAATGAAATGGAATGGGGTTGGGTGGACTGGAACTGGAACCGTCCCGAGTTGCAGGATTTGAAGTCAGCATACGACCGGTTCTTCCACCACACATTACCTGCATGGTGCCAGGCTGAGGATCCGGATCATTCCTATTGGCCCAGCTCACCATCCTCCGATACTCCATTCGACGATCCGAATGGTCAACGCCAGGGAGACTCACATTACTGGGATGTTTGGCACGGAAGGAAACCGTTCACATCGTATCGCAGCCAGTACCCGCGCTTTATGAGTGAGTTTGGTTTTCAAGCCCTACCACCTCTTGCTACCATCCGCACCTACGCAGATGAAGCTGATTGGAATATGACATCCTACATTATGGAGCAGCATCAGAAGAATGCTAGTGGAAACTCCCTGATGGTTGGACAAATGTTGGATACATTCCGGTTGCCGAAGGATTTTGTCTCGTTGGTATACCTGAGCATGGCGCTTCAGGCCGAAGGCATCCGTTACGGCGTGGAACACTGGCGGCGCCATCCAGATCGAGTGGCCGGAATCCTGTACTGGCAGCTTAATGATTGCTGGCCAGTTGCCTCCTGGTCCAGCCTGGATTACTTTGGACGTTGGAAGGCGCTGCATTACGCGGCACGCCGATTCTACGCGCCGCTGATGCTTTCCATCGAAGACAAGCCGCTCGAACAGGAGGTTTATGCCTCCAATGATTTGCTCGAGCCGTGGGA
>Ga0335079_10003314_pt1 | contig 18605 bp, 18 predicted proteins | sample Lox_Sample_33_FD_206719 | JGI IMG/M metagenome (GOLD analysis project Ga0335079, IMG submission 206719) | Soil microbial communities from Loxahatchee National Wildlife Refuge, Florida, United States - Lox_Sample_3.3 | ecosystem: Environmental > Terrestrial > Soil > Wetlands | place: USA... | reverse complement strand
GCGATTCCGAGGTGCGCCTGCTGCGCGACAACGTCGTCATCTTCAAAGGCAAGGTGGGATCGCTGCGGCGCTTCAAAGATGACGCCAGCGAAGTCCGCAATGGTATGGAGTGCGGTATTTCTATCGCCAACTACAGCGATATTAAAGTCGGCGATGTGATCGAAGCCTTCGTCACCGAAAAGATTGCCGCCGAGGTGATCGCCTGAGAGTTTCCAGTTTCCGGTTTCTAGTTCCTGCTGTGAAACTGGAAACGAGAAACTGGAAACTATGCCCATTGCTTTTCTCACCCTCGAGCTCCACATCGAGGCGGCCCAGTCTCTTAAGGACAGACGGCGAGTGGTGCGCAGTCTGAAAGACCGCTTGCGTGCCCACTTCAATGTGTCCGTCGCCGAGCTTGACGCCACCGGTCTATGGAACCGCGCCACGGTCGGAGTGGTCGCCATATCCGATTCACGAGATTACCTGGATGGATTGATGAAAAACGTTGAGCGCCAGGCCGCGCGAATCACCAACAACGCCGGGGCAGAGATCGCCGATTCGTTCGTCGAATACTTCTAGACGGTCAGCCGCAGAGCGGCGCCAGAACGCAGCCCAGGACGCAATCTCTGGGTTCAAAGCGGGCGACAACCGGGCCCCGGAGGGCGACCGAACGGGACGCGGAGGCCGTGACCGAAGTACCTTTGGCGTCTTTTGCCAGCCACACAGGCCACCCGTTTTCTGATATTCTCATCCGTTTTACTCAGAGGGAAAGCCGTGGAACAGCGTGGGCGCAAATACCATCGTGAACGGCTCGGAGAAGCCATGCGCGAGGAAATCGAAACCATCGTCGAAGGCGAACTCGGTGACCCACGAATCGGGTTAGTCAGCGTGACCAGCGTCGTGCTGGCCGAGGACTCGCGATCGGCGCGAGTTTTCGTTACGTTGGACGGAGACGACCAAGAAGCCGAACGTTCCCTGCAAGGATTGACCGCGGCCGTCGGCTTTATCCGGCGCGAGGTGGCGGAGAACTTGCATCTCCGTCGTCCTCCGGAGATTTATTTTCAACTGGATCGCACGCAGCAGCTCGAATCCAGAATTGACGAGCTGTTGAGCCGCACCAAAAAGAGGAAGAGAAGCTAGCCCGAACATGTTGGATGAAGTACTCAAACATATCGCAAAGCGCAACCGCTTCCTGCTGACCTCGCACGCGCGCCCTGACGGGGATGCCGTGGGCTCGGCCCTAGCCTGCTGCCAGATTTTGCGCCAGATGGGCAAGCACGCCGACGTGGTCCTGCACGATGGCGTTCCGCGCATCTATCAGCCGCTGCCTTTTGCTGACGGCGTCGTGCGCGCCGACTGTGTCAATGGCAATTACGAAGCCGCCATCGTTCTCGAATGTGACAGCATCCAGCGCACCCGGCTGGAGGGTTTAGAAAACCATTTCCTGATCAGCATCGACCATCACCAGAGCGGCCGCCCCTTTGCTCATGTGAACTGGATCGACCCCTATGCCGTCGCTACGGCCGAAATGGTATATCGTTTGGCGCGCCAGGCGGGAGTGCCGATTTCCTCTGAAATTGCGACTTGCCTTTACACCGCTGTCCTCACCGACACCGGTTCATTCATGTTCGAAGGCACCAGCGAGCACACCTTTGCCCTGGCGCGAGAATTGGTGCTGGCCGGAGCTGACCCCTCCCGGTGCGCGCGCAATGTGTACTTCGCTCATTCCACCGCCAAGATGCGTCTGCTGGGCGCAGCCCTTTCGAATCTCCACCGCGACGGCCCTCTGGCATGGATTTCGGTAACCCAGGAACAAATGGAAGCGGTCGGAGCGCGGGAAGAAGACTGCGAAGGGCTGGTGAACTACGCACTCTCGATCAAAGACGTCGAGGTCGCGGCATTTTTCCGCGAGTTGCCCGACCGCCGCTTCCGCGCCAGCCTGCGAAGCAAGGGCCAGCTCGACGTGGCTGCGGTGGCGCAGGTATTTGGTGGGGGCGGCCACAAGTGTGCTAGTGGCTGCTCGCTCGACGGACCGCTCTCGGCCGCGGTGGAACGGGTCATCGCGCAGCTTCGCGCCGATCCTTTCGTACAATAGTCTGCCATGGACATTTCGCTGGCACGGCAGGTTGCATCGTTTGCGGGGGCGATCCTGATTCTGTTTGCCTATGTGGGCCACCAGTTAGGGTGGATGGATTCGCGACGAGCCCCATACAACATTCTGAACACGATTGGCTCCGCTATCCTTGCCTACATCGCCTTTCATCCCTTTCAAGTTGGCTTTGTTGCGCTCGAAGTGACGTGGACGCTCGTCAGCGCGTACGCGCTGGTCAGACCGCGTGCGCAAAGCTAGAGTGGATAATCATCCATGCGCATCTGTGAAAATTCGTGGCTGGGACGCTCCGCGTGAACCAGCGCGTGCGTACCGATTGGCTTCTGCTTGCCGGTTTCTGCGGATTCCTCCTCTTCTACGGACTCTCGTATTTCGGTCTGGTCGGTGCCGATGAACCTCGCTACGCCCAGGTGGCTCGCGAAATGCTCGCCCGTGGGGACTGGATCACTCCGACCCTCAGCGGCAAACCCTGGCTGGAGAAGCCCCCGCTGTATTACTGGCAAGCCATGCTTGCCTATCGCCTGTTCGGGGTGAGCGACTGGGCCGCGCGTCTGCCGTCGGCCATGGACGCGACTTTCATGGTGATCGCCGTCTATCTTTTCTTTCGGCGATTTCGTCCCGGCTCCCAGCTCGACGCCGCACTCATCACGGTCTCCGCTGCTGGCGTCATCGGCTTTTCCCGTGCCGCTTCCATGGACATGCCCCTGGCGGCAATGTTCACCATGGCCCTGCTGGCCTGGTATGCGTGGTATGAAATCGAGGTCCGAACTTACTTGTGGCTGGCCTATGCGTTCTTGGCCCTGGGAATGCTCGCCAAGGGTCCGGTAGCGCCATTCCTGGCCGCGGTTGTTATCAGCATCTTTGCATTCGCCAGGCGGGACTACGGAATCCTTCGCCGCACACTTTCAATTCCTGGAATCCTGATCTTCTGTGTGATCGCACTGCCCTGGTATATCGCGGTGCAAGTCCGGAACCCGGACTTCTTCCACGCTTTCATAGTGCAACACAACCTCGAGCGCTTCGGCAGCAACCTCTACCGTCACCGTGAGCCGGTCTGGTACTACATTCCTGCGGTTCTGCTCGCGCTGCTTCCTTGGACAGTCTTCACTGTCGCCGCCGTCGCTAAGACAATCGGTGCCTGGTGGTCCCGACGCAGAGAAACATTACCTTCGCCAGAAGACGCGTGTAACGTCTTTCTCCTGATCTGGCTGCTTGTTCCGGTCGTCTTTTTCTCCGTCTCTCAATCGAAGCTTCCCGGATACATTCTTCCCGCTCTGCCTGCCGGCACTTTGCTGTTGGCAGAGTATGTGCGCCTTCACGTTTCCAGCGATCATCGTCCCGGAACCGTTGCCGTCATCCTACACGCGGCGGTCGCCGCTAGCTTGTTTGTCCCCGCGGAACTGCTAGGACAAATCCTGCTCCTGCACCACATTGCCTGGAGCACAGCGACGTTGATCGCTGTGACATTCGCGACTGTGCTGGCGATTGGTATTGCTCTTACCCTGCGCATGCCGACCGGGCTTCGGATGCTGCGCTTTGTCACTCTTGTCCCCGTTGTTCTGGCCATCGCGGCCGTGCTCCGCCTGTACGCGCCGACGCTCGACAACACTCTCTCTGCCCGCCCTTTGGCCCTCGAACTCGGCAAACTGGGGTCAAAGCCTTTGCCCCTGGCAGTCTTCCGAGTACGGCGCGAGACCGAATTCGGTTTGGCTTTTTACCGCAATCAGATCATTGACCGTTACGAAACTGGCCAGATTCCTCCGGGGGAACACTTGGCAGTCGCTCCCACCGGATTGCACGAAGCTCTTGTCAAACAACTTCCCGGACGCCGCGTTCTGTATCTGGGCGGTTTTGCGCCCCAAAGCCTCGACTACTACTGGATTTCAGCCTACCCACCCGGCCACTGAACCGCGCACGCCCCTGACTCCGTCTCTGCACTGTGTATTCCCCTTGTTCCCCCGTTTGCCTCTCGCCCTGCGAAACATCTAAACTCGGTTCGCAATCCCGACTGCAGCCAGCTTGCAGCCCTCCAGGAGCCCAGGTGGAGATTCTCGATCTTAGACATTTCTCCGCGGTTGACTTGCGTCCTCTGCTCGACGACGAGGCCCAGGTGTGGGAACGCCTGCTCTCCTGGGACTACTCCGGTTCCGCCGCCATGATTCTCCGCTACGTGGATGCCAAGATTCTGCCTGGTTATGCCGCCGTCGATCGCGGGCGCATTTTCGGATATGCATTTTTCGTTTATGAAGGCAGTAAAGGTGTGATCGGAGACCTATTCGTTGCCAACGGCGGCCGCCTGCCTGATCCGCAGGCAGTAGAAACCCGGTTGCTGGTGCACGTAATCGAGACCTTGCAGCAATCCCCCGGCATCAACCGGGTAGAGGCGCAACTCCTGGCCCATGAGACTGGGGCGGTCTCCCAGCCCTTTGTCGACCAGGGGTTCCACCGCCATGCCCGGCTCTTCATGGTTCTGCCGCTGGAGAGCTCAGCCAGGCCTGCCGCGTCATTGCGTCCTGACATTGAAATCCGCCGTTGGTCCGAGCCGGACTACCAGCCCACTGCTGCCGTCATTACTTCTGCGTATCACGGACACGTCGATTCGGAGATCAACGACCAATACCGCACCCTGAGCGGTTCTCTACGCTTCCTCAACAACATTGTCCGTTTTCCCGGCTGCGGGACTTTCGATCCTGAAGCTTCGTTCGTGGCCCTGCACCCCAAAACACGAACCCTGCTGGGATTGATTCTGTGTTCCCGTGTGCGTCACGATGTTGGCCACGTGACTCAGGTTTGTGTCTTGCCGGAATATCGTTCGAAGGGAATTGGCGAGGCCTTACTGGAGTGCAGCACCAACAATCTTCGCCAGCGAAAATTTTCGCTGCTCTCGTTGACCGTCACCGAGGCCAACGCCCGCGCCGTGGAACTATATCTTCGGCTGGGTTTTGATACCAAGCGCGTCTTCGACGCCTTTGTGTGGGAGGGATGACGGCAGGGTGCCGGAAGCCAAGCACTAGCTGCAACTCACTTCACGCCGCGAACTCCACCTTGGCTGCCTGAGGAATGATCCCGGCGGTGTGTCCCATATCCAGGAGGCGGCGCACTGCCTCGCGCCCGTCGGGTCCGTAATCGAGCGTGCGTTCGTTCACGTACATGCCGACAAACTTGTCTGCCATCTGCGGATCAAGATCGCGGGCAAACTGCATGGCGTAGGCCAGAGCTTCGTCGCGATGGTCAAGCGCGTACTGAATGCTTTCCCGCAACGCAGCGGCCACCCTTGACATCAATTCCGGTCCCAGGCTGCGGCGAATCGCATTCCCTCCCAAAGGCAGTGGCAGGCCGGTCACTTTCTGCCACCACCTGCCGAGGTCGACAATGCGGTGCAACCCCGATTTATCGTAGGTGAGCTGCCCTTCGTGAATGATGAGTCCAGCCTCATGTTTCCCTTCCAGTACCTGCGGGATGATCTGGTCGAAAGGCACCACATCAGTTTCAATGCCGGGAGCAAAGAGCTTGAGAACCAGGTACGCGGTGGTCATGGTGCCGGGAACCGCTATGCGCTTTGCCTTGATGTCTTGGGGCGAAAACGCGCGCTGAGCCACGATCATCGGACCATAGCCGTCTCCCACGCTGCCCCCACTCGGCAGCAAAGCGTAGTGTTCCTGGATGTAGGGATAAGCGTGAAAGGAAATTGCCGTGACGTCGTAGGCGCCCTCCATCGCCTTCCGGTTCAAAGTCTCGATGTCGCAAAGGGTATGGGCAAAGTGCAGGCCCGGTACGCGGACTTTGTTGGTCGCCAGTCCGTAAAACATGAAAGCGTCGTCGGAGTCGGGACTGTGAGCGATCGTGATCGTGCGAACCGCCGAAAGACTGCCCTCATGCGCGGAGGCTTTCTCGGATGTGATATCGATGGTCGTCATTGTCGCGCCTTGCGAACGCGCTGCCACGCTACCACGAGCCCAGCTGCAGACATAGTCTTGATCACCTCGGCAAAAACAAACCAGTAGAGTCCCCAGCGCACCGCCTGGGATACGGAGTGAGTGAGGATGGCCAGCCAGGAAAGGCCACCTGCAAACAACGCGATCTCCGCAAACACGCTGGCGGTCAGGGCACGCGCCACCGTACGACGCCCATTCTCCAGGATCCAGCCGGCGATACCGGCAACGATGGGATAAGCCAGCAGAAAGCCACCCGTCGGGCCGACCAGTTGAGCAAGGCCACCCGGGCCGGTTGGACTGAACACCGGCAGCCCCGCCATACCTTCCGCGAGATACAGCGCCAGCGCGGCAAAACCGCGACGGCTTCCCAGGGTCAAGCCGACCAGTAGAACCCCGAAGTTCTGCAGCGTCAGTGGCACAGGCGTGAAGGGCAGGGGTAGAGTGATGCGGGCGCACAACGCAACAAAAAGGCTTGCGCCTACCACTACCGCAACTTGTCTCGCTCCTTCAATGACACGATCATGGTTGTTCAGAACCGTTGTGGCCGACTTAAGCACTGGGTCCTCCTCTTTTTCGTGCAGGCTATGTCCCGTTCAGCGCCGCTCTTCCTTATTTCCTGCGGCGGCAGAGGTCCTCATGTGACGCCGTACGCGAAGATAGGCTGCAATCCCCGCCCACAGTGCCGCTCCGGCACCGCAAGCAAAAATCAGAAACCACCACATCATGCGCACGATACCTTAGGATATCACTACCGAGCTGACTTCCCGGCCATTATGCGCTCCACATCGTCGGCCTTCGAAGGCAGACCAGCGCTCAGTTTAATGAGTTTCCCACTGGCATCGACGTAATACATGTCCTCGATGCGGACTCCGAGTTTTTCCTCGGGAATGTAAATTCCCGGCTCGATGGTGAACACCGATCCCGGAGCCAGCGGAACATCGTAATCATTGGCATCGTGGACATAAAGGCCCACATAGTGACCCAATCCATGGATGAAGTACTTGCCCAGAGGCTCTCCGTGGGAGTCTTTGCCGTGCGTGTTGATGTAGTCGTAGGCGACCTTCTGCAGCGTATACGGACCCGGTTTCAACGTTGATTTTCCGGATTGAAATGCATCCATTGCCGCTTGCTGCGCGCCCAGGACAATATCGTAAATCTCGCGCTGCCGTGGAGTGAATTTCCCCGAAACCGGCAGAGTGCGCGTAACGTCCGAGGCGTACATAGAATATTCACCCGCCGCATCAATCACCACCACGTCCCCGGCCTGCATGGTGGCCGAATCCTCGGAATAATGCAGCACCGTGGAGTTTAATCCTGATCCCACGATGGGCGAATAGGCCGGGCGGCTGCAACCTCGCTTGCCCCATTCGTACTGCATCAGAGCGGAAATCTCGCTTTCATTTACGCCGGGTTTCACCGCGTGCATGGCCGCGAAATGCGCTGCGACTGAGGCTTCGGTCGCCTTGCGAATGCGCTCGATTTCCCCCGCATCCTTGACCGTGCGTAGCGACTCGACCAGCGGTCGAACATCCTGATAGTACCCGCCTCGCGGAAATGCATTGGTTCGCTCCAGCCACTTCAAAGACCCCTCAGAGTTCGAGGTTTCCCCGGCCGTTGGAACATCGGTGTAAATCGCGCTCCGGTGTTCGGCCAGCAGCCCGTAGATCACGCTGCGCAGATCATCCAGCGCTTTGACCTGGTCAAAGCCGGTGAGGCGCGGGGCGTCCGGATTCTCAGGCCCCAGCTTGGGTCCGGTCCAATTCTCTTGCACCGGATTGCGTGCCGGAAGAAATAAGATCTCGGTGTATGCGCGCGCGGGGGAATTGTCCTTGGCCTCGACAGCCGGCGCAATCAGCAAAGCCGCTCCCGGCTCGGTCCATCCTGAGAGATAGAAAAAATTATTCTCCTGCCGGTAGGTGAACAGATCGTTCGGCCCTTCGCTCTCCGGCGGCGAAAACAAGAGCACTAGGCCGGCGTTCGGAGTCTTGCCGGCCAGCGCTACCCGGCGGGCGCGGTAATCCGCATTGGGCTGGCGGTCCACGGCCCACACGCTTTGTGCGACGAGCAAAACTACAAGCAAGAATCTGCGCATGCGTTCATCCTTCACTGCCAGAGTCTAAACTCCAACCGGAAAGGGCTTGGTATGCGTTTCTGCGCTTAAGGACAATCCGGAGAAGCGCCCCTGCAGCAGCGACATCAAGCCCGTATACCAATACCCCACTACAAACAGAATCAGAAACGGAACCGTAATGTAATTCTCGTTATCTATCGCGTAATAAACCGTCAGTGCAAAATAACCTCCGATCAGTAATTCCACCCACGGCACCCATCCCAGGCGGCGGCGATATTTATTGGCGCGCACCTTGTCCTTTCGGTTTTCCACTCGATACTTCGGCGTGCGCGCAAACGCCGTCTGCTTTCCCACCAGCGCCTCGAGCACCGCGCGCGTGTTGGTCACAGTCAGGCCGATTCCCAATGCCATCAGGAACGGAAGATACAGCAACGCCCGAAACCATTTTCCCGGAAACAGCTCGCGCTGGGAAACCAGGTAGAAACTGGAAATCGAAAACGTAGAAGCCAGAAACAGCGGCAGGTCAATGTACAACATCTGAAACCAGCCCTGGTAGAAACGAATAATCATGGCCGGCATGAGCAACACCGACAATACCACCATCAGCGGATAGCTGAGGTTGGCGGTCAAGTGATACCAAGCTTCCAGCTTGACGTGAAAACGTTCATCGCTCTTGAGAACCTTGGGCAAGATTTTCTTGCTGGTCTGGATCAATCCCTTTGCCCATCGTGCCTGTTGCGTCTTGAAGGCAGTCATCTCTACCGGCAGTTCCGCCGGGCACTCGACATCCTGCAAATAAACAAACTTCCATCCCTTCAGCTGCGCCCGGTAAGAGAGATCGGTGTCTTCAGTCAGCGTGTCGTGCTGCCAGCCGCCGGCTTCTTCGATCGCTTGCCGCCGCCACACGCCTGCCGTCCCATTGAAGTTAAAGAACACGCCGCTACGCGCCCGCCCGGAGTGCTCCAGCACGAAATGGCCGTCGAGTAGGATGGCCTCGACTTCCGTCAGGAATGAATAGCTGCGATTGATGTGGGTCCAGCGCGTTTGCACCATGCCAATTTTGGGATCGGTGAAGTGATGGATGGTGTGCAACAGAAAATCTTCCGGGGGAACGAAGTCGGCATCGAAAACGGCGATGAACTCGCCCTTTGCCGTCTTCATCCCCTCCGCCAGAGCGCCCGCTTTGAATCCCTCACGGTTCTCGCGATGGTGATAGGTCAGGGGAAACCCTTGGGCCGCGTAATGGTTCACTAGGCCCCGCGCCACCGCCTCAGTCTCGTCGGTTGAATCGTCCAGCACCTGAATGTCAAGCTTCTCTCTCGGGTAGCTCAGGCGGCAAACCGCCTCCAGCAGCCGCTCCACCACAAACTGCTCGTTGAAAATCGGCAACTGCACCGTAACTCGCGGCAATTCCGAGAAATGCGCAGCCGCTTCGGTGGTCCGGTTCTTCTTGTGCTTGTAATAGAGATAGACCAGCACGTAGCGGTGAGCGCCGTAGGAAGCCAGCAGAATGAGCACGATGAAGTAGGGAATCAGCAAGGCCAGGTCAAAGGCATTGGCGTGATAGAGGCCCTGAAACGTCTTATCCAGAAAATGTTGGCGGATGTACTGCCCCAGGCCTTTGGGGGCAAGGACCACCGCTAAAAGTTGGGAGGAGAGGAACATGCGAAACGAGTGGGAGCCCCTCGGCGGCTCACAGCCAGACTTCCCGAAACCTCTATTCTACCCGAAGGGGCTGGTCGAAGCCGTGAGTTTCGCTAATTGAGAAAATACGTCCGATACAGCGTATCCCGCTGCGCTGGCCTAAACCCCGCATCCCGAATGATGCGCCGCAACTCCTCTTCCGTGGTGCAGTTGGTCACTCCCGCGGCGCGCACGACGTTTTCTTCCAGCATTACCGAGCCCACGTCGTTACCACCGAACCGCAGACCAAGCTGACAAACTTTCAGCCCTTGCGTCACCCAGCTTGACTGCACGTTGAGGAAGTTCGAAAGAAAAAGCCTCGAGATGGCCAGAGTTTTCAGGTACTCGACCGACGTCGCTTCATCCCAATGCCGCCCGCCGAGCGCGGTGTTGGCCGGCTGGAACGTCCAGGGAATGAAGGCAGTGAATCCGCCGGTTTCTTCCTGCAATTCATAAACCCGTTGAAAGTGGTTGACGCGGTGCTCGTAGCTTTCACCCACTCCAAACATCATGGTCGCAGTCGTCCGCATGCCAAGCTGGTGCGCGGTGCGATGCACGTTCAGCCAGTCGTCAGTCAGGCACTTCAAACGCGCAATCTTGTAGCGCACTTCATCGTCGAGGATTTCGGCGCCGCCGCCGGGGATGGAATCCAAACCCGCGTCTCTGAGCCTCGCGATGGTGTCGCGTATGCTCAGGCCGCTGTACTCCGCGATCGCTATGATTTCTGACGCTGAGTAGCAATGCAAATGGACTTGCGGGAATCGCTGCTTAATGCCCCGCATCATCTGCTCGTGCCAGTCGATCTTCAGGTCGGGATGCAATCCGCCTTGCATCAGCACGCCCGTCCCGCCCAGTTCGACGGTCTCGCGAATCTTGTCGTAAATCGTTTCGAAGTCGAGGATGTAACCTTCTTTCGCTTTCGGTCCCTTCAACGGGCGGTAGAAAGCGCAAAAGGTGCAGTACTCGGTGCAGTAGTTCGTGTAGTTTATGTTGCGGTCAATAATGTAAGTGACCACGCCCTCGGGATGGAGCCTGTGGCGCACCGCATTGGCCTCCATACCGATGCCGACCAGATCATCGGAGCGAAAAAGATCAACCGCTTGTTGCTTGGTCAAAGACATAACGTCTAAATGATTCTATCGGACACAAACTCTAGAGCCAAACCCATCATCAACTGGCCGCCGCCTCGGCAATTTCCAGGAATTGCAGCGGGGCAGCTACCAGTACTCCGCACTCCTCTGCGTACCGATAAAAAAGTCGCAGGCCCGCCAGGCAATCTGCGTTGAGAAAATAGTGGATGTTGTGAGTCAGGTAATCTTTTACCGTCGGCTCGCTCAAGCGCAGCCGCGGCGCCCACTCGCGGGTGATGAGATCCACATTCTTTGGCTCTAGTCCGTGGTCGCGCGATTGCTGAAATATGGCGGTGAGGTCGACATCGCTCGCTGCGTCGCGCAAGGCAGCCTGCCGTACCGCCCAGAAGGCAAAAACAAACGGCTTGCCCGTGAAGCGGATCCATTCTTCCGCCAGATCGTAAGTAACGTAGCGTGAGCGATCAATCTGTAGTGCGGGATCGCCAATCAACAGCCCGGCATCGCACTGCTCAAGCATTTTCTCGATGTCCGGAGCCATCGGCGAGAAGCTTCGTTCTCCGCCCCACCACTTGGCGAACAATACCCGGGTCAGTGCGACCGAAGTCATTGAGGAAGTGTCCAGCGCGACTGTCCGAATATTCTCCAGCGGGACTTTGCTGACCAGCAAAATGGACCGCACCGCCCGTCGCGAAGCGATAGCGATCCCGGGAATGATGGCAAGATCGGGGATACTGCAGTAGGCTGCCGCGGGAATGATCCCGATATCCGCGGACCCGTCACGCAAGCTGGCAGCACATTGCGCCGGGAGTGTGTAGGAAACGTCGAAAGCGGAGCCCGTTCCCCCGTGCTCGAAGTCCCACATCAGGGGTGCGGTGTTCAGATAGGAAATCGCGGAGATGCGGGGGCGTTTCATTCAGGGAACCAATTCATCATAGCAAAGCCCAATGTTCATCTGACCTTGACTCCTCCCCGCCCCCGTGTATAGATGCGCCAGAAGCGTGATGGAGGTAATCCATGCCTGCAGCCCTCGCCACTCCCGACAAAACGGTTGAACTCGTTACTCGCCAGTGGCTTGCCCTCGCCTTAACCCCCGGCCTGGGGTCAACCCGGGGTCGGCGGCTGGTCGAGTTCTTTGGTGGCGTGAACGCCGTTTTTCAGGCGTCGCTGACCGAATTGGAAGCCACGGGCATCCAGGCTGCTTCCGCCCAATCGTTGGGCACGGGACGCTCTCTGGAACTGGCGCAGGACGAACTTGCCTGCACCGCGGCTGCGGGCGTGAAAGTCATCTCCATCGATGACCAGTTCTATCCATCCCAGTTGAAGCAAATTTACGACCCTCCGCTCATTCTCTATGTGCGTGGTAATGACGCGGTAATTTCGCAGCCGGGAATCGCTGTGGTCGGCACCCGTCACCCCACTCCTTACGGCCTGGGGATGGCGGAGCGACTGTCCTGCGATCTGGCTGCTCGCGGGTTGGTCATTTTTAGCGGTATGGCCCGCGGTGTGGATACGGCCGGTCACCGCGGCGCGCTTGCTGGGAAAGGAAAAACCGTCGCCGTCTTCGGTACTGGCGTCGATGTCACCTATCCCAAGGAGAACACACGGCTGATGGATCAGATACTTGCCACGGGAGGGGCTGTAATCTCCGAGTTTCCCATGGGGACGTTTGCAGCGCCTCAGAATTTCCCCATTCGTAACCGTATTATCAGCGGAATCTCTCTGGGCGTGCTGGTGGTGGAAGCGGCCGAATACAGCGGTACCCGGATCACCGCGCGCTGTGCCCTGGAGCAGAGCCGCGACGTCTACGCGGTCCCCGGCAACGTCACCAACAAGAACTCCTGGGGCCCGAACACGCTCATTAAACAGGGCGCGAAGCTGGTGGCTACGTGGGAGGACGTATGGGAGGAACTCCCTACAGATGTACGACTTAGGCTCCAACCGCAGGGTTCTGATGAATCGCCTGAGGGGCAAACTGCATCTCTATTTCAGGAAAGCGAGCTGCCGCCCCACGAGAAAAAGATCTTCGCCCTGCTGAAAGCTGACCAAGCCACCCACATCGATGAGATCGTAGAAAGGCTTGAGCCAGGATTGTCGTCCTCCGAAATTTTCGCCGCGCTCTTCGAGCTGGAATTGGCCGGCAAAGTCAAGCAGTTGCCGGGGAAGAATTTTGTGAAAAGCTTTTAGCTCCTGGCTGTCAGCTGTCAGCTCTCAGCCGTCAGCTTTCAGCCAACCGAGGTGGGATGGGAGGTTACCTTGCAGAGTTTTAGAAACCTCAGGGTCTGGGAGAGAAGGCGCATGTTCTGACTATGGAGGTATATCGATCGAGCAAGTTCTTCCCAAGGGAGGAGGCGTAGGGATTGACCAGCCAGATGCGGAGAGCTTGGGCGTCCATCGGCGCGAACATAGCCGAGGGGTCCTGCCGTAAAGGAGACTGCGGGTTCGGTCGATTTCTGCAGATCGTGATTGGCTCGGCCAGCGAGCTCGAGTATCACCTCTTGCTGGCGCGTGATCTCGAGTTACTGAAATCACTGAGTTATCAGCGCCTTTCAGACGAAGTAGTAGAGGTCAAACGGATGCTTGCGTCACTGGTCCACAAGCTGAGAGCTGAAAGCTGAAGGCTGAGAGCCGGAAGCGGCAACTTGTTGCCAGCTTGCCATTCGTGCTAGCTTCGAAAGCAAATCATTCATTGAGGGTCTATTGAGCAAAGGTCTAGTCATCGTCGAATCGCCAGCCAAGGCGAAGACCATCCAGAAGTATCTGGGGAAGGGTTTCACGGTCGAGGCTTCGCTCGGCCACGTGAAGGATCTGCCCAAGAGCACATTGGGGGTCGATACCGATAACGAATTCGAGACCGAATACATCGTTATTCCCGGCAAAGAAAAAGTTCTTGCCAAGCTGAAGAAGCTGGCGCTTTCTGCCGACAACATCTACTTGGCGCCTGACCCCGATCGCGAAGGCGAGGCGATCGCCGCCCATCTGGCCGAAGAACTGGGCGACGGCCCCAAGGCCAAGAAGAAGAAAAAGAAAGCCAAGGACGAGGATGAAAACGGCGGTGAGCGCATTCGCCGCGTCACCTTCAATGAAATTACCCAGCGTGCCGTTCGCGCTGCCTTCGAGCATCCTCGCGACATTGATCAACACCTGGTCGACGCCCAGCAGGCCCGTCGCGTCCTCGATCGCCTGGTGGGCTATCAAGTGTCTCCGTTGTTGTGGGACAAAGTGCGCCGTGGTCTTTCGGCCGGTCGGGTGCAGACGGTTGCGCTTCGCCTCATTGTCGAACGTGAGCGCGAGATCAAGGCGTTTGAGAAGAAGGAATACTGGACCATCGATGCCCATCTCGCCGGCCCCAAGCCGCCGGCTTTCGACGCCCGCTTCGTCGGTAAAGGTGAGGAAAAGGTCGAAGTTGCCACTGGCGAGGAAGCGGGGAAGCTCCGTGCCGCCCTGGAGAAGGCCGACTGGTTGGTCCGCTCCGTCGATCGCAAGGAGCGGCGGCGCAATGCCACTCCGCCGTTTACCACCAGCAAGCTGCAGCAAGATTCCTCGCGTAAGCTGCGTTTCAGCGTGAAGCGAACCATGATGATCGCCCAGCGGCTGTATGAAGGTGTGGAATTGGGCGAGGAAGGCCTGGTCGGCCTCATCACCTACATGCGCACCGATTCCACGCGCGTGTCGAATGAAGCCCTGACCGAAGTGCGGGAATACATCAAAAGCCAGTACGGCGACGCATACCTGCCACAATCGCCCAATGCCTACAAAGAGAAGAAAGAGGCCCAGGCTGCACACGAAGCCATCCGGCCGACGTCGGCGATGCGCCATCCCGACCAGATCAAACAGTACTTAAAAGAAGATGAATACAAAGTCTACAAACTGATCTGGCAGCGTTTCGTGGCGTCGCAAATCACGCCTGCCGTTTTCGACCAGACGACGGTTGATATTGACGCCAAGTCCGGCTCCGATGCCTTCTGGTTCCGCGTGACCGGTTCGGTGATGAAATTCGACGGCTTCCTCAAAGTGTACGAGGAATCGAAAGAAGGAAAGGACGAGGAAGACGAGGAACTGAAGCACAAACTGCCGCCGCTCGAAGCTGGTCAAAAGCTGACGCTGCGGGAGCTGAAGCCGGAACAGCACTTCACAGAACCTCCGCCACGCTACAACGAGGCATCGTTGGTCAAAGAGCTCGAAGAGCGGGGCATCGGGCGTCCGTCAACGTATTCCGCGATTCTCAGCACCATCCAGGAGCGGCAGTACGTCCAGAAGCTGGGCGGCAAATTTACCCCTACGGAAATCGGACTTGTGGTCACCGATCTTCTGGTGGCGAATTTCCCCGACATCTTCGACGTGCAGTACACCGCCCGCCTGGAAGAAGAGCTCGACGAGATCGAGGAAGGCAAAGAAAAGTGGACCAATGCGCTGGCGGATTTCTACAAGAAGTTTGAGAAGGACCTGAAGTACGCCGCCAAGCACATGGAGAACATCAAGCGGATGGAGAAGCCCACAGGCGAGAAGTGCGAGCGCTGTGGCTCACCGCTGGTGATCAAGTGGGGCAAGCACGGGTCCTTCTACGCGTGCAGTTCGTATGACAAGGAGGATCCCAACAGCTGCACTTTCACCAAAGAGAATCCCATCAATTTGCCGGACCTCGATTCCGCAGACCTGCAGGAAACCACGCAGGAAGAATATTGCGAGAACTGCGGCCGGGTGATGGTGCTGAAGCGCGGGCGCTTCGGCCAGTTCATGGCGTGCACGGGATATCCCGATTGCAAAACCACGCGCCGGCTCGATCAGGGCAAGAAAGTTCCCGACATTCCGCTCGACGAACCCTGCCCCAAGTGCGGGCGCAACATGATGATTCGTCACGGGCGCTACGGGGAATTCACTGCGTGCAGCGGCTATCCGGAGTGCAAGTACGTGAAGCAGAACTTCATCGGAGTGAAGTGCCCGCTATGCAAAGACGGTGATTTAGTAGAGAAGCGTGCGCGCAAAGGCAACACGTTCTATGGATGCTCGAATTACCCGAAGTGCAAGTTCACTTCGGCGAACAAGCCGATTGCCGAAAAATGCTCGAGCTGCGGCCATGAGTTTCTGGTGGAGAAGTTCGTGAAATCGGTCCCCGTGATCGCCTGCCCGAACAAGGAGTGCGATTATGAGCGTTCTGCGCCCCTCGAAGCCGTGACTGCTGGCTCCTAACTGCCGGCAGTGCACTTATTTTGAATCCTGGCTGCACAGTGCACATCCATAAGGGCGTCAGTCTTGGAGTCACGCTCCAAAATAATCCCTCAACCTTGATAGGAGAATTGCATGTCCAATACGCCAACGACCGCCGACGCTGAACTGATTCTCAAGCTTTATGATCTGCGACGCGAGGCCGAGCTTCGCAAGGCCCGTAACTGGTGGTTGGGCTTCTGGCCCAATTCCGCCGACGAAATCCTGAAAATTGCTACCGCCCTCGGAACTCAGGAGAACGCCTGGCTGCGCCAGGTTGGCGGATACTGGGAGATGGCCGCTTCCTTTGTCCTGCATGGCACCCTCAGCCGGGAACTGTTCCTGGAAGGGAGTTTTTCCGGCGAGATGTTCTTCATCTTCGCCAAGATCGAGCCCTTCCTGAAGGAGCTACGCGAAAAGATGCAGAATCCCAAACTTTTCGGCAACGTGGAAAAATTAATCACGACGTCGCAGGGCGGGCCGGAGCGATTGAAACAGGTGCAGCAAGCCCAGGCTGCCATGCGCAAAGCCGCCAAGGCCGCCTAGGGAAATACTTCAAGCGGCGGCTGCGCCGGTTCTGCGGCCGCCCGTTTTTCTAGGAGATGTATTCGCGGATGTACTCGTCGCGCGACGCCGCCAACTCGTGCACGTCGCCATCGAAGATGATCTTGCCATCCCTGAGAATAAGGAACCCCATCGGGACCTCGCCGCGCATGCCCGGCGGGAGCGGCTGCATCTGATTGGTCTTGCGGTCGAAGTAATTATTCGCCATGATGAAGGCGTCCTGCAACCGGTGGGTGACCAGCAATGAACTGGTTTTGTAGACGTCCCGCTGTTTCACCACTAGCTGGATGATGGTCGTGGAAGTGACCGGGTCCAGTCCTCCGGTCGGAGAATCGTAAAGCAGTATCTCCGGATGGGTAATAATGGCGCGGGCAATGGCTACCCGCCGCCGCATGCCTCCCGACAGCTCCGAGGGAAACATGTCCACCGTCTTTTCTAGTTCCACGAAACTCAAGGATTCGCGGACCGGTTTCTCAACTTCTTCTTCTGTGACGTTGCCTTCCTCGAGCAGGCGGAAGGCAACATTTTCCCGCACTGTGAGCGAATCGAACAGGGCGCTTTCCTGAAACACCATGCCGATCTTTCGCCGAAGGTCGAATAGATCCTCTTCCCGCATCTGGGTCACATCTTCGCCCAGCACGTGAATGTGTCCGGCATCAGGCTTCATCAGGCCGAGGGCAAGCTTCAGAATCGTGCTCTTCCCCGAACCCGCGACGCCGAAGATTGCCTTGGTCTCACCTTTGGACAGCTGGAAGGAAATCCCATCCAGAACCGTCCTGCCCTCAAACGCGATCGAAACCCTATCAAAGGCAATGACCGGCGACTGGGAGCTCTCCGTCGAGGTGTGGTTCTGGTCAAATGTGAGCGGAGGTGCGGCCATGGCTCAACGATAGGAAAAAATTGCCATCATAAACTTGGTGGTCAGCAGGTCCACCATAAGGATCAAAACCGACGACGCCACGACTGCTTGTGTCGTTGCCCGGCCCACACCCTGTGTCCCACCCCGCGCCGAAACCCCGTAGTAGCAGCCGACAGTGGCAATAATGAATCCGAAGAGAACCGGCTTCAGCAGACCCATCAGCACATCCTGAAACATCAGAATCTGATACGCGCTGTTCCAATACTGCCGCCAGTCGACTCTAAACAACAAGGTGGAAATCAGCGATCCACCGAACAGTCCCAGCAGGTCCGAGATGATGGTCAGGAAGAATAGCATGACCACGGTGGAGACCACCCGGGGAGTTACCAACTTCTTCATCGGGTCGGTGCCCAGTGCGCGCATGGCATCGATTTGTTCCGTTACTACCATCGAGCCCAGTTCGCTGGCCATGCCGGAAGAGTTTCGGCCCGCGACCATCAGCCCGGTGATGATGGGTCCAAGCTCGCGTACCATCCCGACCGAGACCAGTTGCCCAATCAACGAAAGCGAGCCAAACCTTTGCAGCGTATTCGCACTGTTCAACGCCAACTCCGCTCCGATCGACAGTCCCGTCAGCACTACGATAGGAAGAGACCCGACTCCGATCAGGTCGGCTTGCTGCATGGTATCGGCAAGGTAGCGGGGATAACGGAAAAGATTGGCCACCGATCGGCTGGCCAGCAGGGAATAGTCCTGCACGGCTTCCAACTTTTCTTTGGCGATTTCTGTAGGTGAGATTAGTTCCATTGGTCGTCTCAAGATTGCTCACGGCACTATAGCAGAGAAGGCAGTCTGCTTTCAGCCCTCGTTATTGCGGCAATCCGGGCCGGGCCTTTCTTCGCGGTGTTTGCAAAAGCTTCAACCGCCAAGGGCGCAAAGGCTTCGCCAAGCGCGCGGAGAAAATCTTGCAGCGTCGAAACCGGCTACTCCCTGGTTTTGCGCTTGATTTCGATGTTGAGCCGCTTGATCTTCTGGTTGAGCGTGGAAAGAGGCACGTGAAAGCGCTCTGCGGCTTCGGTCTGGTTCCAATTGCATTTTTCCAGCATATCGA
>Ga0335079_10003313_pt1 | contig 18606 bp, 20 predicted proteins | sample Lox_Sample_33_FD_206719 | JGI IMG/M metagenome (GOLD analysis project Ga0335079, IMG submission 206719) | Soil microbial communities from Loxahatchee National Wildlife Refuge, Florida, United States - Lox_Sample_3.3 | ecosystem: Environmental > Terrestrial > Soil > Wetlands | place: USA... | reverse complement strand
GGCCAACTCTTTGGGTTTCTTCTTGCGGGGGGTGTCGATTCCCTTGGACCTGGGTTCGAACTTGAGCTCGTCGGGAACCATCCCGATGGCCTTGGCGTCGGCGGGCATGGCGAAAATTATAGCATCTGAGAGGCGCGAGATTGGCTCGGGTTGGGGAATGGAGGAGACCCTGCGTCCAGGCCTTTCGGCTGTTCATTGATCACATACGTGGCCCGTGATTCTGCTATAGTGACGCTTCAGTTCAAGCTCACAGCGGGCGGAAGGAGCGGTTCATGGCAGGCAAGAGCGTCAATAAAGTCATTCTGATCGGCAATCTCGGCAAGGATCCGGAAGTAAAGTACACGCCCCAGGGCACACCCGTAGCCAAGCTCACACTCGCGACCAACGAGCGCTACAAGGACAAGAGCGGAGAATGGCAAGACCGCACCGAATGGCACAACGTGGTGCTGTGGCAGCGGCTGGCGGAAATCGCCGGCGAATATCTAAAGAAGGGCAGCAAGGTCTACATCGAGGGCCGGCTCCAGACCCGTTCGTGGGAAGACAAGCAGACCAACCAGAAGAAATACATGACGGAAGTTGTGGCCAATGATCTGGTATTGCTCGGCGGACGGCCCGAGGGTGGAGAATTCGCCGGAGGCAACAACTTCGATCAACGGGTGCCTGAGGCGGAACCGGCGGCCTCCTCGCCCATCAGCGACGAAGATATTCCCTTCTGAGCTACTGCAGTACGCTGTGCTCGGGGTAATACTTGGCTACCAAGCGGCCGGTCATGAGTCCACCTTCGTATTCCGGGATGATGACTTCGTCGGCGCCCGACTTGCGCATGGCCTGGGCATAGCGCTGCTGCCCGGCGCGGGTGATGACTTTGACCTTCGGGTTCAGGGCCTTCGCGGTCACGGTGATGTAGAGATTGTCAGCGTCGTTATCAATGACGATGCAAATCCCCGAGGCCCGCGTGATGCCCGCCATTTGCAGGACATCGTGGCGCTTGGCATCGCCCTGGATGACCGGAATCCTCTCTTTCAGCAACTCCCGGCAAAGGCCTTCGTTGGTCTCTATCAGCACGAACGGGATCTGCAGGTGGTTGAGTTGATCCACCACCGTGCGGCCGACCTGCCCGTATCCGCAGATGATGAAGTGATCCTGCAGTTTGGTGATGTTGACGTCGTTGATCATGGCTCTCCAGGCCTCCATGCCCTGGCGGTTGAAAATGGTGATGAGAATGCGCTCGGCGATCCAGATCTGAAAGGCGAACACAACAAAATAGGCGAAAATAGCGAACAGCTTGGTGGCGTCGTGAACGCGGGAATAGTCAATGGCGTGGGGATGGATCATCCAGAAGAGGGCGTCCTGCCAGCGCAAGCCCTCCAGTCGCCGGTAGACAGACACGCATAAGAGGCTGAAGCCAGCGAAGACCAGCGCGGGCAGCCACAGGCGACGAAAAAACAGCACCAGAACACGAACCATGCGCCATGCTAGCAGCCTGGCACCGATAACAAAACTAAATACTATGAATGGTGCTGATAGTATTTATCTATTACTGGAAGTCATTGATTTCGCGGAGGATTGCTAAAACCAACCCGCCTGCGCCAAACTAGTGAGACCAGGAGTCACCTTATGTCGCTGGCAAGTAAGACATGTGTTCCCTGCCGCGGGGGCGTGCCGTCGCTGAAGGGAAAAGAGCTGCAGGCATTGCATCAACAAGTGCCGGAGTGGAGCGTGGTGAACGAGCACCACCTCACGCGGTCTTTCAAATTCCCCGATTTTAAACAGGCGCTCGCCTTTGTGAACCGCGTGGGCGAGACGGCGGAGGAGCAAGGGCATCATCCCGACATCATGCTGGCGTGGGGCAAGGCGGAAGTCACATTATGGACGCACAAGATCGATGGCCTGACAGAAAGCGACTTCATCATGGCGGCGAAAATCGATGCCTTGTATCCGGGATAGTTGTTGTGCCGTCACTGTTCGGACTGAAGGGCGTTTGCGGCGGTGCCCGGCGTCCATAGGCGCAACGCCAAGCCCCAAAGACATACAGGAATCAGCATCACCAGGCCAGTTGCGATGGCGACGGCGCGGACAGAAAACCCCCAATCCAGGAAGACACCACAGAGGTAGGCGCCAATGGCGATTGTCAACATGGAAAGCGCCATGTCGGCGGCAAAGACCCGTCCGCGAAAACGGTCACCGGTGTGGAGTTGCAAGAGGGTAGTGGAGAACACCCAGACGGTCGAGCCGCCGCAATGGGCCAGGATGACGCAAAGGCAGGCCAGCCAGACATTGCCGGCGACGCCAAGCGCGGTATAGCCCACGGCTACAATGACGTAACCCCAGAGGATGCCCAGGCGGAGACGGCGGTCAGATTGACCAGCAAGCCGAGCGGAATACAAAGGGCCGATCAGGGCTCCCAGGCCGCGCGCTCCCAACAGAAGGCTCATGCCCAGCATCGCCCCCCGCTGCGGATCGAGCCCCGGCCAGCGTACGGGAAAGACTTTCTGGCCCATCACGGTAAACAACACCCAACTTGGGCCAATCATGAGTTCCCCGGCCTTAGCGAAGACGGTTGCGAGCAGACGCCGGTCGCCACGCACGTAGCGGACACCATCGAGCACCGGTGAGAAATCAACCAACTCATGGGCACGCAGGGGCGCGGCTGAGTCGGCATGGGGCTCGCTGAAGCGCATGCGGCTTACGAGAAAAGCCGAGACAAGAAAGGACAATGCGTTTAGCACGAAGACGGCGTCGCGCCCCAGCAAAGCAGCCACGACGCCGCCCAGAGTGGCTCCGATCATCAGGTTAAGCGACCAGGTGGTGGAGGAGAGCGTGTTGGCCAAGATCACGTCTTCGCGCACCGTGATGTTCGGGATTACAGAGTTGCGGGCCGGCTCGAAAAACGCTGCCATCAAGGTTTCGAAAAGCAGCAGCGGATAAACGAGCCATACGGTTGCTTGCGAGCGGACGAACAGCATGAGAAGCACGATCACGACACGCACCAGATCGGCCATGATCATGACTTTCTTGCGACTGATGCGATCGTTGATCAGGCCTGCAGTGGGTCCAATGAATGTCTGAGGCAGGACTTGCAATACCAGGGCGAGAGCCACCGAACCTGCCCGCCCGGTGAGTTGCAGCAACAGGCTGTAGATCGCCAGAGTATAGAACCAGTCGCCAACCTCGCTCACGATCTGGGCGGTCCAAAGACAGCGAAAGTTCCGGTTGCTGCGGACCAGCCGCCAGTAGGAAGCAAGCGAAAGCGTCGTTCCTTCGTGTTCGGGTTCCGGCTCCATGGCGAACGATTACTCTACCCCGCTGGCGCGTGGGCGGCAAAGCGGACTGCACTGATTGGCAGAAATGATGCTAACGCTGTAGTCTTAGTCCCGTCTTACCTCCGCAGGAGCCTGCCATGAAAACGTTTTTTCGCGTGTTCGCATTTTTCTTGCTTGCAACCACCGCTTTCGCGCAGAACGAAGTGATTCAACCGAATGAGAATCTGGTCGTGGAAGGGATTCCGGCAGTGCCAGCGTCTCTCTCCGCGACTGTGGACCGCTATAACAACTTCCGAGGCGCGTACCTGGAGAGCTGGGACCCGGTAAAGCGGGAGATGCTGATCAGCACGCGCTTTGCGGATACGTCCCAGGTCCACATGGTGAAGATGCCCGCCGGCGCGCGCACACAGCTTACGTTTTATCCGGACCGGGTCGCGGGAGCGGCTTTTTCTCCCGTGAAGGATGACTTCTTTGTGTTCTCAAAAGATGTGGGTGGCGGAGAGTTCTTCCAGCTGTATCGCTACGACGTAGCAACCGGCGACACGACGCTGTTGACCGATGGCAAGTCGCGCAACACCGACCCGGTATGGTCGTATGCCGGCGACTGCATCGTCTACGCATCCACGCGACGCACCGGCGACGATGTGGACCTGTGGGAAGTAGATCCGCGGGATCCGAAGAGCGATCATATGCTTGCCCAGCTTCAGGGTGGAGGCTGGCAGCCGGTGGACTGGTCACCGGACGGCAGCAAGATTCTGGTTGTCGAGGGAATTTCCGCCAACGAAACCTACCTGTGGATTGCCGACGCCAAGACGGGGGAGAAAACCCTGCTGACTCCAAAGGGCGGAGACGTGAAGATTGCCTACAACTATGGCCGTTTCAGCAAAGACGGCAAAGGCGTCTACGTCACGACCGATAAAGACTCGGAGTTTCAGCGCCTAGCGTACATAGACCTGGCGAGCAAGCAATACACCTATCTCACGACCGACATCCCATGGGACGTAGACGAATTCCAGCTTTCCTATGACGGCAAGTACATCGCGTTTGTGACGAACGAGGACGGTTTTGGGGTGCTGCACGTTATGGATGCCAGGACGCGAAAACCGAGGCCGCTCCCCGGTCTGCCAAAAGGGATCGTAGCCGATTTGAACTGGCACAAGAACAATCGTGACCTGGGCTTCGACCTGGGTTCGGCGACATCCAGCTCGGATGTGTACTCGGTGGACGTGCAGACGGGAAAGCTGGAACGCTGGACCTTCAGCGAGACGGGTGGACTAAACACTGCCAAGTTCCCTGAGCCTGAGTTAATTCACTGGAAATCCTGGGATGCACACAACATCAGCGGCTTTCTCTATCGTCCACCGGCAAAGTTCACAGGCAAACGGCCTGTGATTATCAACATTCACGGCGGGCCGGAAGGGCAGTTTCGGCCGAGTTTCCCGGGCCGGTGGGATTACTTTATGAACGAACTCGGTGTGGCCATGATCGCGCCCAACGTTCGTGGTTCGACTGGCTATGGAAAGACCTTTCTCGCGCTCGACAACGGATTCCTCAGAGAAGGGTCCTACCAGGACATCAATTCCCTGCTGGACTGGATCCAGACGCAGCCCGATCTGGATTCGGGGAGAATCCTGATTACAGGCGGCAGCTATGGCGGTTTCATGACGCTGGCAGTCGCGACGAACTATAACGACCGCATCTGCTGTTCCGTAGATGTGGTTGGGCCATCAAACCTGGTCACGTTCCTGGAGCACACCTCGGGGTATCGCCAGGACCTGCGGCGCGTGGAGTACGGCGACGAACGCGATCTAAAAATGCGCGCCTTTCTTGAAAACATAGCACCCGCCAATAAAGCCAAGAACATCACCAAGCCGCTGTTTGTCATCGCGGGCAAGAACGACCCTCGCGTACCCGCCAGCGAATCGCAGCAAATGGTAAATGTCGTCCGGCAGAACGGCACGCCGGTCTGGTGGCTGATGGGAAAAGACGAAGGTCACGGATTTGCCAAAAAGAAAAACCAGGACTTCCAGTTTTATGCCACGGTGATGTTTGTGAAGGAGTACCTGTTGAAGTAGGGCGACGGCAGACTTGGCGACAGAATCTCAACCCCTGAAAGCACGGCTATAATTCTGCCATGCTCGATGAACAACGCTTTCACAAACTCGCCGACAGCAGCCTGAACGGACTTAAGAAGAGCCTGATTGCGGCCGAGGATTCCGCCGATATTGAGGTGGAAGATCAGGCGGGTGCGCTGCAGATCTCCTTTGAGGATGGGACGCGATTTGTCATCTCTCCCAACACTCCGGTCCGCCAAATCTGGATCTCGGCCCTGGCTACGAGCTTCAAACTCGACTGGGTCGAGGCAGAGGTAGATTTTGTGCTTGCGAAAACCGGGGAGAAGCTGAAGCCGCTGGTAGCGCGACTGATCAATCAGCAACTTGGAGAAGAAGCTGTAGAACTGGAGTAAAGCTGGCGGTTGGGCCCGCCACGATCAGGCGCCTTTGCCGAGTTTCAGCTTCAGATGTTTAGCGATCTGCTGGCCGTGGAATCGCCCGTTTTCGATAAAGATCTCATTCGTACGCGAGCCTGCCACAATCACGCCTGCTACATAAATGCCTGATACATTGCTCTCCAGCGTTTCCGGATCGCATGCCGGGCGGCACTGATCGCCGGAGAGTTCAATCCCCATGGAGCGCAGGAAGTCGTAATCCGGGTGATAGCCCGTCAACGCGAAGACAAAATCGTTTTTCAGATGAATCGTGCCTTGCGGGGTGTTGAGCACTACATGGTCAGCCTCGATTTCGCAAACTGTGCTGCTGAAAAACGCCCGGATCTCGCCGTTCCGGATACGATTTTCGATATCGGGCAGAATCCAGTACTTCACGTGATTGTGCATGCGTGATCCCCTGTGCACGAGGGTGACGCGTGCTCCGTGCCGATATAGCTCAAGTGCTGCAATCGCCGCCGAATTCTTTCCTCCGATTACCAGCACATCGTTGTCAAAGTAAGGGTGCGGCTCGTGATAATAGTGGAAGACCTTGGGGAGATCCTCGCCGGGAATTTCCATCATGTTAGCCAGGTCGTAATAGCCAGTGGCGACGATCAATTTCTTGGTGTGGTAGTCGTACACGCGTCCTAGGCGGTCGGTGGTGGTGACTTGAAAGTCGCCGTCTGCTCCTACCACGGTCTTGACCCATTGATATTGCACTACCGGAAGGTGGTAGTGTTCGGCCACTTTGCGGTAATACTCCAGGGCTTCCGGCCGTGTGGGTTTCTGATGCGCGGTGGTGAATGGTACGTCGCCGATTTCAAGCAACTCCGGCGTGGTAAAAAAAGTCATGTGTGCCGGATAGTTGAACAGCGAATTGACCAGGCAGCCCTTGTCGATCACCACGACTCTGAGGCCGATCTTCTGTGCCTCGATGGCACACGCCAGCCCAGTCGGCCCTGCGCCGATGACCAGAACATCTACCCGATTGGGTGACTGAGACTCGCGCTGGGGACGGGGCAGCGTGTCGGGAATCTGATCCGTAACCTCTGACATTTGCCTGGTGAACACGGGTGCTTGCGAGTTAACGATTCTAGCACGCAGGAACCGATTAACCGGCGCGCCGCATCACATTCGATTGTGACATGAACAGCCTGCCGCCGCTCCTTACGACCAGTCACCACGACGCGGCCACTTCTCCGGTTGCTATAATTTGGTTGAATTTCAAACACTTGGCAGGAAGCCATCATGACCACCCTCGCCGAATCCGCCACTCGCATTGAATCCGACAGCATGGGGAAGATCGAAGTCCCGGCGAACGTGTACTGGGGGGCGCAAACGCAGCGCTCGCTGCTTCACTTCAATATCGGGCGCGATACCATGCCGCCCGAACTGATCCGCGCCTTCGGCATTCTGAAGAAGGCTTGCGCGCTGGTGAATCAGGACCTGGGCAAACTGCCCGCAGATAAGGCCACGCTCATCGTGCAGGCGGCCGACGATGTGATCGCCGGAAAACTTAATGCCCAGTTCCCGTTGCGCATCTGGCAGACCGGCAGCGGCACGCAGACCAACATGAACGTGAACGAGGTCATCTCGAACCGCGCTATCGAGATTGCGGGGGGAGAGATGGGATCGAAGAAGCCGATTCATCCCAATGACCACGTCAACATGTCGCAATCCTCGAACGATACGTTTCCGGCAGCGATGCACATTGCGGCCGCTGACCGCGTGAAGAACGCGTTGGTTCCTGCGGTCAAGGGCGTTCAGGAGGCTATAGCAGCCAAGGCCAGGCAGTTCAACGATGTTGTCAAGATTGGCCGTACCCACTTGCAGGATGCGGTGCCGCTCACTTTTGGACAGGAATTCGGAGGCTGGGCCAGCCTGCTGGAGCGTGATATTCGCCGCCTGGAGCAGGCGCTCGAAGGCCTCTATGACCTTGCGATAGGCGGAACGGCGGTGGGCACGGGGCTCAATACACACCCGGAATTCGCCGAGCGGGCGGCAAAGAAGGTCGCAGAGCTCACGGGACTTCCCTTCCGCTCGCACGGCAACAAGTTCGCGGCGTTGTCGGCGCATGATGAGATCGTGTTTGCGCAGGGCGCGCTGGAGACGCTGGCGGCATCATTCATGAAGATTTCGAATGATATCCGCTGGCTGGCATCGGGGCCGCGCTGTGGACTGGGCGAGTTGAGCATCCCCGAAAATGAGCCCGGTTCTTCGATCATGCCGGGCAAGGTCAACCCCACGCAATGCGAAGCCATGACGATGGTGTGTGTGCAGGTGCATGGCGCTACCGCCGCAGTGGGCTTTGCCGGTTCGCAGGGCAACTTCGAACTGAACGTCTTCAAGCCCGTAATGATTTACAACTTTCTGCACTCGGTAACTCTCCTCACTGACGCGTGCCATGGCTACGTGGAGTACATGATTAAGGGCATTGAAGTAGACAAGGCGAAGGTGGACTGGTACGTGAAGAACTCGCTGATGCTGGTGACCGCTCTGGCCCCGAAAGTTGGCTATGACAAGGCCGCGCAGATCGCCCACACCGCTCACGTGGAGCACACCAGCCTGCGCGAGGCGGCGCTAAAACTGGGTCATCTGACGGGCGAAGAGTTCGACCAGTTGGTCAAGCCGGAGAAGATGACCAGGCCGTAGGCACTATGCTTCCGCGGCGGAGATTTTGTCTTCCCGCAGGTAAAGGAACAAAGGCAGGCCCAGCGACACACCAACCAGCAGTGTCGCCACAACCGGCAGCCACGCTCGGGGAATGCCGGAGCGTGAACCCTCCCTTCTGACGAAGCCGATCAGCACCACCGCAGAAACCACGACATCTATCGCGAAGAACGTGCTGATGCGGTTAGCAAAGAGTTCCTGGACGAAAAGCTGCGGGTTCAACCCGTGCTGCACTACCCATGGCAGGAACGCGGAGTACGGCAGAATTGTGCCAAGAACACAGAACACCAGGTAGATGGTCTTGGGTTTCATGGCTGGAGTTTAACAAACGACGCTTGCGGTACGTCCGAACTTCAGCCTGAATGGGCTTCAATCCGCCTCGGCGGCCGACAGCTTGATCGGTTCCCTCTTGACGCTGGGCGCCGTAGTAATCGTAATCACGCTCACCAGTACCAACAGCATGCCCAGGAGGGTCCGCGGGCCAACAGCCTCGCCACCAATAAAGTAACCAATGGTAACGGCGACCACGGGATTGACGTAAGCGTATGTGCCGACCTTTGTCGGGGATTCGTAATGCAGCAACCAGACATAAGCGGTGAAAGCAGCTACCGAACCGGCAATCGTCAAATAGACAAGCGCAAACCAGGCGCTGGCGGAAACCGCTGAAGGATGGAATTCATGGAACTCTCCAGTCAACGCTGAGAGCAGCAGCAATTGCACGCCTCCCGCGAGCATCTGGGTGGCGGCGCTCATGGCTTTCGAAGCCGGGAGAGCCAGGCGCCGCGTCAGGATGGTGGCCACCGACCAACTGAAAGAAGCAAGCAGCAGGGCCAGCGCACCGGCGCGGTTGAGAGGAGCTTCTCCAAAGGACACGCTGCGATTCATCAACACTGCCACACCGCACAGGCCAATTGCCAATGCTAGGGCCAGGCGCAGCGTAAGCCGCTGGGTTCGCAGGAACATGACATCCAGTAGTGTTATGAAAACAGGAATAGTCGCGAGCACGACCGCGGTGATTCCGGAGGGCACGCGCTGCTCCGCCCAGAACACGCAGCCATAGTCCAGGAGGAAGATCAGCGAACCCAGCAGCGTGATTCCTTTCCACTCGCGCAGCCTGGGAGAAGGCACGCCGGAGAAGCGCATCCCGCCATAGAGGAGCAGGCCGGCGGCCAGAAACCGCAGCGCGGCCAGAAGAAACGGAGGAACTTCCTGGACGCCAACTTTGATGGCAAGAAAAGTCGAACCCCAGACAAAATAGATGACGGAAAACGCGAGTAATATCTTCCAGGAAGGCGGACGTGGCGAGGTTTCCATCAGAGCTTCCTCTGGCTTTCAGCGCAGGCTATCGCCTGCACGACTCATAGACGCACCGGGCCAGTCACAAGAACCATGAAAGATTTTTATGGGACGGAAAAGTTCCTCTTATGAGGCTCGCCGAAGCTCAATCCGCTAAGCCCCGCCACTAGGTCAGGATCAATGCCTTTGCCGGCTACCATGACGTGGAAGCTCTCACCCATACCCGCCGGAGTGATCAGGTGCTTGAGCTGCAAAGCAACCTTGGCCCGCTCCTGGGGAAAGCGGCAATCATCGAAAGCGTCCGCGAACTGATTGTCTTCGCCAATACCCAGCAGGAATTGCGATTGCGTGACCAAGGGCCTGACCTGCATGCCCCGTTCCCCGGCGGCTGCGCTGAGCGACGTGAAATTCACGTGAGCAGTCAGGTCCTGTTCTCCGGGAGCTTCGTAGAAATTGGCCGATGTGCTGTGCCGGCGATACGCAGTGAGAGTACCTCGATGCCGTCCGGCCAATTGTTCGGCGCGCGTGTATCCGTAGTCGATGGCGATCAACACTCCCTCGCGAATCGCCTCGGCGATAGACGCCATGCGCGTATGAGCCAGAAGGGGAACATCGATGCGCTCACCGGCTTCGGGCCGCGTACCGTAACGATCAAGAAAACTCTGCGTTTCTGCCGACGGCTTGATCCAGGTCTCCGATAAGCGGCCTTCCTTCTCGCAGACTCTCAGTTCACCTTCGGCGCTGACCACATCAACCGGCAACGCGTCGAAAAACTCGTTGGCGAAAATGATCGTGGGGGCATTACCCATTGTGCCTGCGTGGGATTGAGTTATCCCCTGAATATCCACAAGCGAAGCCTTGCCTGCGGCAAAGTGGCGGGACAGTGTGGATTGCAACCGTTCCTTCAAGGCTAAAGAGCGCTCTGCGAACCGGTAATGCAGAGCTTCGAAAAACTGGGGGAATTTCTTCTCGGACCAATCCAGGACATCCTGGGCGAAGAGCCCGCGACCGGGCCCAAGTTCCACAATGTCGATCTGATGGGGACAGCCCAAAACCCGCCATATTTCCTCGAACTGGCGAGCCAGCAGGCGTCCAAACACGGCATGAACATCGCTTGAGGTATAAAAATCCCCGGCTTTGCCGAATTGTTCCACGTTGCGCGAGTAATAACCGTCGATCGGATCGTAAAGACAGAGCTCCATGTACCGCGAAAACGGAATCGGCCCGGATTCGCGAATCTCCTGAATAATCCTGTCGCGCAGGCTCACAGCAGGTTCCGCTGTTCCGCGCGGTTCTGGGGAGTGCGCGTGAACATTTCGATCAGGTAATCATGAAGACAGTCGTAGAGCTGGCGCTGGAACGTCCATTCGAATTGCGGATGATCCAGGTCTCGAGGGTGCAAGTCGAAGTAGTAAGTGTGAACAGGGACCGTCGGATCCTTGAACCTGATGATGACCTCTACGCCGTCGCCTTTTCCCCGCGCACTGAAGTCGAGCAGGGGATGCTCATACAGGCGCAACTGCTCCAAAACACGGCTGAGACGTTCGTCAGATTGCGACACAAGAGGATTGTAGACGATGCGCCTTGACGGCGTCGTAAACTGTCCGCGCCGTACAATGTAAGCGGCTCCAGGAACATCATGACTACTGCAGGCATCATCGGCGGGCTTGGTCCGGAATCGACGGTTGATTACTACACGTCGATCATCTCGACGTACCGCGAACAGAAGCGGGATGGAAGCTATCCCTCGCTCATCATCAACAGCGTTGATTTCTCCCGGCTCATCCGGCTGGTTGAAGGCAACGCACTGGAAGAAATGACGGAATATCTTTCCGTTGAAATCAACCGCCTGGCGATGGCAGAAGCCAGTTTTGCCGCCCTGTCGGCCAACACGCCGCACATTGTGTTTGATGGACTACGGAACAAGTCTTCTATTCCGCTTCTTAGCATTGTCGAAGCCACCTGCGATGCTGCCACGGGAATGGGGCTACGGAGACTTGGGCTGCTGGGCACCCGGTTCACGATGCAGGGGAGCTTTTACTCTGAGGTGTTCGCAAGAAGGGGCGTCGCACTCGTCGTCCCGGACGCGGACGAGCAGGCTTTCATACACCACTGCTACATGACGGAACTGCTACAGGGAAACTTCCTGCCTGAAACGAAACAAAAGTTGATTGAACTCATGCGGCGACTGACTCGGCGCGAGAACCTTGACGGCATAATCCTTGCGGGCACCGAACTGCCACTGATTCTGCGTGATGCGGACCCGGGAATTCCCCTTCTCGATACCACGCGAATTCACGTGAAGGCGATCGTCGCACGCCTTCTGTAGAGTCGCTTACTCGTAGCGCAGAGCTTCGATGGGGTCCAAGCGCGCAGCTTTGATGGCAGGCAGCATGCCGCTCACGATGCCCACCACGCTCAAAATCACGGTGGACCAGAGCAGCGTACTCGAGTTGATAAGGAGATGAATGTCGCCCTCGCTGGCATTCTCTTCGAATGCACTCCACAAAGTGAGTGAACCCACGGACCATGAAATCAGGTAAGCCAGCGCCACTCCCAACAATCCGCCGAGTGCGGTGATCGCGAGCGCTTCGCCCAGAAACTGAACCAGGATATGCCACCTGTGTGCGCCCAGCGCCTTCTCCACGCCGATCTCGCGCGTGCGCTGGGTGACCGAGACCAGCATGATGTTCATCAGTCCCACGCCGCCGATCCCGAGAGTCAGCAAGCCGATGAAGCCAAGCAGTATTTTTATCCCCGTGGTGATGGCCTCGAGGTCCGCGAGATCCGAAAACACGTCGAATACGAATACCGCCCGCTTGTCCTTGGGATCGAAGTTGTGATGAAAAGCCATCGAGTCGCGGATTGCCTTTACCACTTTGGCGTGGTCGCCTTCGTATTCCATGACAATGGAATTCAGGTAGTAGGTGTCCTTCAGGTCGCTCATGGCACTGAAGGGCACATAGACGTGTTGGTTGAGGTTGTCATCGCTGTTGTTGATGACGTGCCTCAGCACGCCTATGACCTGGTAGGAAATCCCATCCACGCGAATGCTCTCGCCGACGGCGTTCTGGCCGGAGAAGAGCTTTTTCTTGATATCGGAACCAATAAAGGCCACGCGCGTGTGGGTAAAATCGTCCGCTTCACTGAAGGCGCTGCCTTCGGCAAATTCCATGCGGCGCATGCGCGCATAGTTCGCATACACCCCGCTGACTGCGTAGTTACCGCTGCGCGTCCCGTAGGCGACTACCGACTGCTTGAATGCCTCGGGAGACAAGCGTTTGAGCAAGGGCACTTCGGCGCGGATGTAGTCCAGATCGTTGACCGTCAGCTTCACTTCGTTTCCGGCCTTCGTGCCGCCGGCCTGCACGGATGTACGGCCGGGAAACACGAACACCAGATCGGTACCGAACGAGCGAAAGGCAGCCCACAGACCGCGTTCGAACCCGGAACCGTAGGCCAACAGGAGCACAACCGTTGCGATGCCCCAGGCCATGCCCAGCATGGTGAGCACACTGCGACGCTTGTTATACCGCAGCGCGCTGTAGGCTTGTGTGCCGAGGTCTCGAATCATAGATTCCTGCACTCCCGAAGCTTACTCCTGGCGCAATGCCTCAACCGGGGGCAACAATGCCGCCTTGCGGGCCGGATAAAGTCCAGCGCTGATACCGGCCATGGCCAGCGAAAGAATCGCCGCGACGGCCGATAGCGGCACGATGCGCGGCGTATCGAAGCCCTCCGGCGATGGCAGTTGTGCCAGAAGGACCATAAATCCCCCAGCCAACAACAGCCCGATGCCGCCGCTAAGCACAGTCAGAAACATGCCTTCGACAAAGAACTGAGTGAGTATGTTGCGATAAGTTGCACCCAGCGCTTTGCGGAGTCCGATCTCTTTCGTCCGCTCGGTCACTGAAACCAGCATGATGTTGATGATGCCAATGGCACCAAGCCCCAGCGTAACCAGCCCGACCACTCCCAGGAAGTAATCCATGGCGTCAAAGATCTTGTCTACGCGCTGTGAATTTTCGATCGTGTCCCAGTCTTCAAAGGCATCTTCCAGCTTGGGGTCAAAACGATGACGGCGGGCAATGATCTGGTGGATCTCGGCTTTCGATTGAAGATGCTCAGCTTTGTTGAGCGGCCGGTAGTTGATGAACGAGATGGCGTCCTCGGAGTTTTCTCCCTTCAGGGGGAACAGGTCCCGCATGGTGCCGATAGGGACAAAAATGCGAGCATTGGTGCCGTTGTTGCCCTCCTGGCCGACCTTCGCCAGCACGCCGATTACGTCGAAGCGAATGCCGTTCAGGAGAATTGTCGCGCCCACCGCCGGCCGTCCGGGAAATACGTTCTTGAGCAACTCCCAGCCAACTACTGCCACGCGGCGACGCTGGCTGTTATCTTCACCGTTGAACCAGCGGCCCGTGCCCACAGGAATTGTGCGGATATCGTTGTAATCGGGGGCCACACCGAAGACCTGGCCATTGGTGGAACCGTAATCGCTCACGGCACGAATGTCTTCGCGGTTAATGACCGGCGAAACCGACCGCAGCGTGCGGGCTTCATCATGGATCGCAAGATAATCGGCATAGGTGAAGTGGTACGTCTGGCCGGACTGCAGGCTGCCCGCTACTGCAGGAATCCGCCCGGGGAAGGTGAACATGATGTCCTGCCCCAGCGTCGCTAGTTGCCGGGCTTGGCCGCTGCGAAATCCTTCTCCCAGTCCCACCAGCAGAAGCAGCGAACCCACTCCCCAGGCGATTCCGAACATAGTCAGAAATGACCGGAGCTTATGTGCCCACAGAGTGGCCAGCGATTGGTGAACGATGTCGAGAAGAGGTCTCATCACAGCCTGCGCTTTAGCAGCGGGTCCGGAATATGACACTGCTGACTATCCAGCCTTGTCTGTTGTAGATACGTAGATCCGCCCCTTCAGGTTCCCGCAGCTCGAGCATAGCGGTTAGACGGTTGGTCTCGGCCGAAATGCCCTGATTTCACAACTTTTTACAATCTGCTAACCGCTCCACTACGGCGTGGTCTAAACGACCGTTTCAGCGCCCTGCTTTTCAATTTCTACATAGGGAGGATGTTTCATGTTTCAGCGTTACGTGCTCCGACTCGCAGCTTTCGCTCTCGTGGTTTTCGCTCTGCAAGCCTGTCTTGCGCAGTCCGCGCTTCTGGACCTGCCGCGAGACAGTCAACGCGCAATACTCACCCAACGCATCGGAATCACCGACATCACCATCAACTACCATCGTCCTCTGGTAAAGGGACGAGCCGTCTGGGGCAAGGTCGTGCCCTACGGCCAGGTTTGGCGCGCGGGCGCCAATGAGAATACGACCATTTCTTTTTCCGATCCGGTGACCATCGAAGGGCATGTTCTTCCCAAGGGAACCTACGGTTTGCACATGATTCCCGGAGAAAATGAGTGGACAGTCATCTTTTCCAAACAGCATATGGCCTGGGGCAGCTTCACTTATCAGCAGGCGGATGACGCATTGCGCGTAACGGTCAAGCCGCAGGCTTCCGACATGCACGAAGCCCTGACTTACGACTTCGATGATGTGAAAGACAATTCCGCGGTCGCTACTCTGCGATGGGAAAAGCTGGCCGTGCCCTTCAAGATCGAAGTCAACGTGCACGAGATCGTGCAAGCCAGCCTGCAGAACCAACTCCACGGCCTGCCGCAATACACCTGGGAAGGATGGGATGACGCGGCCAACTATCTGTTCGCCCAAAAATACGACCTGGAAGATGCGCTCAAGTATGAAAACACCTCTATCGCAACTGAAGAACGTTTTGACAACCTGATGACCAAGTCCCAGATCCTCAAGGCCATGAACCGGCAGCAAGAAGCCGATGCCGCAAAGAGCCGCGCGCTGGACCGGGCCACGGCCACGCAGCTTTACGGGTACGGCCGACAGTTGCAGCGGGACGGCAAGCAGGACGAGGCCTTTGAGATCTTCCGCAGGGCGTCGAAGCAGGATCCCGAGAACTGGGTGGCGCACATCGGTTCGGCCCGGATTTTCTCCTCACAGGGCGACTACGACAACGCACTTAAGGAGATGAAAATCTCTTATGCCGGCGCGCCCGACAACCAGAAGATCTTCCTCGATCCATTGATCAAGAAACTGGAGGCGAAACAGGACATCAACAAGAACTGAAGAACGCTCGACTTTGTGTCCCCGTTGGTCGCAGATGAGCTACTCGCGACTGCGGGGACACGAAGGACTTTATTCGGCAGTTTGCGCAGTCGGGGCCTGCTTCTGGACGGCCGCCTGCCCGGGATACTCGTACACGCCGCGCCCTGCCTTCCGGCCTAGTCGGCCGGCTTTCACGTATTGGACCAGCAGGGGTGCAGGGCGATATTTCTCGCCCAGGCTTTTGTGCAGGTATTCGAGGATGTGAAGCCGAGTGTCGAGGCCGACCAGGTCCACGAGCTCGAACGGACCCATGGGATGGTTCAAGCCCAACTTTAGGGCTTTGTCGATATCTGAAGCAGTCGCAATACCTTCCTGCAGCATGAAAAATGCTTCATTGCCGATCATTGCATTGATCCGGCTGGTAATGAAGCCTGGGGATTCCTTGATCACGACAACGTCTTTTCCCATACGCTTGCCGACTTCGGCGACGGCGTTGAGGGTGTCATCGTCTGTCTCGAGAGCCCGCACTACTTCGAGCAGCTTCATCTTGTGAACCGGGTTGAAGAAGTGCATTCCGACACACTTCTTTGCCCGATAGGTAACACTGGCGATTTCGGTGATGCTGAGGGATGAAGTATTGGATGCCAGGATGGTGCCGGGCCGACAGATCTTGTCAAGCAGAGTAAATATCTCGATCTTCGACTCCATCTCTTCAGGCACGGCCTCGATCACAAGATCGGCCTCACGCGCTGCCTGCTCCACGCTGCCGGCATATTCCAGGCGTGTGATGGCAGAATCGGCATCTGCCGCCGAGACTTTTCCCAATTCCACTGCCTTCTCTAAGTTGGCGCGAATTTCGGTCTCGGCCCTGCGCAGGGCATTCGGCAGCAGGTCCTCGAGAATAGTGCGATATCCGCCGAGAGCGGCCACGTGAGCAATTCCCCGCCCCATAGTTCCAGCGCCGATTACGGCAATGGTCTTGATTTCTGCCACTACTGGCCCTCCTTCAGTTGCGTGAGGACGGCGGTAAAGTGGGAACTGGCGTTCTGCAAATGCTCCGCCAGGCGCTTGCGTTCTTCCCCATCCATCATGGGGATGGAGGCGCTGATGCGGCGAAGGGTGGTGGTAATGTCGTCGATGTAGTTGATCAGACGAATAAGTTCTCCGGTGGCTGCCATGATGACTCCCGCTCCTGTCGTTGCCCTTATGTTGTTCGTTTTGTTGACCGTCCGGCGTCTGGCTACCGGCGACGCTGACTGCGAACCATCCATTCTCAACGGTACCGCGCATTTAGTAAAGGCAGGCGAACGGAGGATAATAGGGGCATGTTGCGCGACCGAAGTCTAATTCCTCTTTCTCGTCAGCACCAGCATGCCCTGGCATTGTGTGTGCGCCTGGATCGCGCTTATAAGGCCGGGGAGGTCGACCCGCCCGCGTGGCAGTCAGAAATCCAGCAGATATTTGAGCAGGAAATCAGCGTGCATTTTGCGGCAGAAGAGAAAGAGGTTTTTCCAGCGGCTGCGCGGTTCCCTGAGCTGCAGGCGTTGGTCAGCGCATTGCTGGAAGAACACGCCTCGCTGCGCGATTTGTTCGCCCGGGCGGCGGGCCGGACATTGGATGCGGAGAGCCTGAAGAGTCTTGCCGACAAACTTTCAGCCCACATCCGCACAGAGGAGCGGCAACTCTTCGAGGAAATGCAAAAAGTTATGAGCCAGAGTGAACTCTCAGCCATGGGCGCGGCATTGGAACGCGCCCTTTCCGGGGCTGCGAGCACCTGCATCTTGCCGAACGAAGCGACCCGCGTGCGGCCATTGCGCTAGCCTTGAGGCCGAGTGACCTCCGGAACCGCGGGATTTTCGGCGTCATTGCAACTCACGTCACCCTGTGTTAGCTTCAAGAAACAGCAGAGGTTAGCGCTTGCAACCGACGATTCCCGCCGGTCTGGATCGCAAAGAAACAGAAGTTTATCTGCGGCTCGATCTGGAACGGCTCCCGAAGCACATCGCCATCATCATGGACGGCAACGGCCGCTGGGCACGGCGACGACACCTGCCCCGCGTAGCCGGCCATCGCGCCGGCGTGGCTTCGGTGCGCTCGACAGTAGAAACGGCAGCCCGCATTGGCATTCCGGCGCTCACGCTTTATGCCTTTTCCGAAGAAAACTGGAAGAAGCGGCCCAAGAGCGAAGTGGAGTTCCTCATGGGACTGCTCAGCCGGTACTTGAAGCAGGAAGTGCCAACACTTAACAAGAACGGCATTCGCCTGGAGTACATCGGGCGGCAGCACGAGCTTCCTCCAGTAGTGCAGGAAAAGATGAAGTGGGCCCAGGACGCGACCGCAGACAATCGCGGCATGGTGCTGACCCTGGCACTCAACTACAGCGCCCGCTCCGAACTAGTGGACGCTTTCCAGGCCTTGGTCAATGCGGCTGCCCGCAATGGTGGTCTGGATCATCTTCGCATCGACGAAGAAGCAATCTCGCGGCATCTTTACACGCGCCACCTGCCCGATCCTGACCTGGTCATCCGCACCAGTGGAGAGATGCGGCTGAGCAATTTTCTTCTCTGGCAACTGGCCTATGCGGAGATTCACATAATTCCGACGCTCTGGCCGGAATTCCGCGGCGTACATCTTCTGGAGAGCATCGCCGACTATCAGAAACGCGAGCGGCGCTACGGAGGGCTGGCGGATGACGCTTCCTCCAGCCATGTCTCTTCCCACTCTTCCCGCCCGGCTCGGAGCTGAGCCG
>Ga0335079_10003312_pt1 | contig 18613 bp, 13 predicted proteins | sample Lox_Sample_33_FD_206719 | JGI IMG/M metagenome (GOLD analysis project Ga0335079, IMG submission 206719) | Soil microbial communities from Loxahatchee National Wildlife Refuge, Florida, United States - Lox_Sample_3.3 | ecosystem: Environmental > Terrestrial > Soil > Wetlands | place: USA... | reverse complement strand
TCGGCGCGGTTCAACGAGGCCCCGAAGATCTTCGACACCGACCTCCGAGTCACCGCGGACAAGGAGATCCGCTACTTCGTCAACTCCGAGGGCTCGCGCATCGTCACCGAGCAGACCTTCTACGGCGTCCACGTCTACGCCGTCACCCGCGCCGACGACGGGCAGCTGCTCGACGACTCGCGCGACTACTACGGCTTCCGCGAGTCGGAGCTGCCCAGCGACGAGAAGGTGATGAAGGACGCCGAGACGCTCATCCAGGAGCTTCTCGCGCTCCGGGCCGCTCCGGCCATCGACCCCTACACCGGCCCGGCCATCCTCGAGGCCGAGGCGGCGGGGGTGCTCTTCCACGAGGCGGTGGGCCACCGGCTCGAGGGCGACCGGATGGACAACGACGCCGAGGGCAAGACCTTCAAGGGGCAGATCGGCCGCGAGGTGCTGCCCTCCTTCATCACCATCGTGGACGACCCCACGGTGGCCTCGCTCGGCGGCAAGTCGCTCAACGGGTTCTACCGCTACGACGACGAGGGCATCCCCGCGCAGAAGGTGACGCTGGTGGACAAGGGCGTGCTGAAGAACTTCCTCCTCTCCCGCCATCCGGTCGATGGGTTCCTCCACAGCAACGGCCACGGGCGCGGACAGAGCAACCGGCGGCCGGTCGCGCGGATGGCCAACCTCATCGCCTCGTCGACGAAGCAGGTGAGCGACGTCGAGCTGAAGCAGATGCTCATCGCCGAGGCCAAGCGGCAGGGCAAGCCGTACGGGCTCATCATCCGCGACATCCAGGGCGGAAACACCAACACCTCGAGCTTCGGCTACCAGGCCTTCAAGGGCATTCCCCGGCTGGTGTACCGGGTGGACGCGCGCGACGGGAAGGAGACGCTGGTCCGCGGGGTGGAGGTGGTGGGAACGCCGCTCTCCGCGGTGAGCAAGATCGTCGCCACCGGCAAGACGCAGGGCGTGTTCAACGGCTTCTGCGGAGCGGAGAGCGGGAACGTGCCGGTGTCGACCGTGGCTCCCCCGACGCTGCTCCGGGAGATCGAGCTGCAGCGGGTGGTGGAGGGAAAGGACCGCCCACCCATCCTGCCGAGCCCCGCGAGCGAGCCACCCCAGCGGGCCGAGGCGCGCTGAGGAACGTCGTGCCGGCGCGAGCGCTGGTCCTCGCGCCGTGCCCCTCGCTCGGCGCCGCGGACCTCGCGCCGGAGCCTGGCCGGGTGGCGGCGGCCCGGGAGTGTGCTGGCCCCCCCGCGTCGCCCGCTCGGATCGCGCCCGAACTCCGCGGCGAACGCGTCCACGCTGACGCCCAGCGCATCGTGGAACGCGTCCGGAAAGCTCTCCTCGGCGCGCATCCGGTCCAGCACCTCGAGCACCTTGCCGTCGCCGTGGCCCCGGAGCAGGAGGTCGAATCCCCAGTACGCGGCGCCGTAGGCGATCTGCGGCTCGGTCCGGGCGAGCTTCGCGCCGTCCCGCAGCAGATCCACCCCCGGGTGCGCCACCAGCCACCGGGACAGCGTCTCCGGCGGCGGCCAGTCCGCGGCCTCGTTCGCGGTCACCGTCGCCATCCCCTCCCGGAACCAGAAGGGGATCCGGTCGCGCGGATCCGAAGGCGAGCGGCCCGCGCGCTGGAACATCAGGCAGTGGGTGAGCTCGTGCTCCAGGAGATCGGTCAGCTGCGTTCGCCGCAGGCGCGCCGCCAGCACCGGGTCGGTCCGGGCCGCCGGGGGCACCGGCCACCAGCGCGGGTCCCAGAGGATCACCTGGTTCCTCCGCGCCCAGGCCGAGATGCCCGGGACCTCCCGGCCCACCGCCTCGTCGAGCTCCCACCGGGCGTTCACCACCGTGATCCGCACCGGCTCGGTCAGCCCACCCCAGCGCCCCAGCGCCCGGGCCGCCACCGATATCTGCCGTCGCAGCAGCTCCGCCGTCGACCCGTTCCACTCCACGAACTCGAGGCGGACGGTCCCGGTCTCGGTCGCGAGCAGATCGGGGTCGGCGCCCCGCGGCGTCGCGCAGCCAGGCACCGCGAGAGCCAGCGCGGCGGCGACCAGCGCGAGCCGCCCGCCCCGGCTCACCCGTCCGCCCCCACGATGAGACCTGCGACCCCGGCCACGTCGGCAGGCGCCGGCAAGTCGAGCGGCGGGAAAGAGAGAAGCGCCACCGGGGACCGGGTGTGGTTCCGCATCCGGAGGTCCTCCACGTTCCCGTGGTCGCTGCACACCAGCACCCGCGCGTCCGCCGGCCGCCGCCGCACCACCGCCCGTGCGAACGTGTCGAACGTCGAGAGCGTCGACTCGGCCAGCGCCATGTCCCTGGCGTGCCCTGCCTCGTCCGCCAGGAAGTGCTCGAAGAGCGTGAAGTCCATTCCCTCGCCGGCGCGCCAGAAGACCTCCGCTGCCTCCTCCGGCGTCCGCAGCGGGATGTCGAAGCCGCGCCCCCGTCCTCGCTCGCCGGTCACGTCGTGCGAGATCGCCTCGCCCGCCCGGACCTGGTCGAGCGTCCGCAGCGGCACCTCGCCCGCGGCGAAGGCCAAGGTGGTCGAAGACGGGCGCAGACGACGGCGGGCCTTCGCCGGAATCACCACCTCCGGAACCCGCGCCGGCGCGTGAGGCAAACCGAGCGCCGTGAGGTATCCGCCAGGGTAGCCGTTGACGAACGTCGCTCGCCGCCCCGCCCCCACCAGCCGCTTCACCACCGAGGCCCGGAGCAGGATCTCCCGCAGCGCCAGGTCCGGGAATCCCAGCACGTGCCGCCCCACCAGCCGCGGCGCCGGCTCACCGGTCAGAAGCGCCGTCTGGTTGGTCGCGGACTGCGGACGCCCGGGCACCCCGAACGTCGTCTCGAGGAGGCTCAGCCCTCCGCCCGGCAGCGCCGTCCCGCTCCCATCCTCGAACTGCGAGAGGAGCCAGTCGCCGCGCGCGAGCGGGTTGAACTCCGGATCCCGGGTTCCGACCCCGACGCCGTCGATGAAGAGAAGGGCGACCCGCACCGGAGCACCGGCGGCGAGGTCGCTCTACGCGGCCTTCGTGACCTTGCCCGCCTTGATGCAGCGGGTGCAGGCCAGGATGCGCTGGGTGCGCCCATCCACGGTCGCCCGCAGCTTCTGCAGATTGGGCAGGGACCGCGTCTTGGACTTGTTGTTGGCGTGGCTCACCTTGTTCCCGACCAGCGGGCGCTTGCCACAGATGTCGCACTTCCATGCCATTGCCAGGGACTCCCGAGACGGACGAGGCGGGGGTCTCTAGCCGAAACCGGCCCGCCGCGCCACTCCGACCGCTGCCCCTCCCTCCGGAACCTACCGCTTCCTCAGGGGATCGCGCTTCCGCACGTGCTCGTGCACCAGCGCCGCGGCCCGCGCAGCCCCGAGCAGCTCCCCCTCGAGCCCGAGGCCCAGGATGGCCTCGCGTCCGGCGAACAGCACGTTCTTCGCCGGGGTGCGGACGCCGAGCCCCTCGAGCCCCGTCGGCGAGCCCTCCACCGCTCCGTAGACGATCTGCGGCCCCGCCCCCGCCAGAGGCCCCGGGCCGTCCACCAGGGGCACCGAGCGAGCCACCCGCTGCGCCACCGAGAACGGCATCAGGGCCTCCAGCGCCCGCTCCAGCCCCGCCGCCGGGAGACGCAGCCCCGACTCGCCGGCGTCGCGCACCCCCGCGCCCACCACCGCCGACGCGCTCACCGTCCGGAGCGACTCCTCCTCGCCACGCGTCCCGGCCCGGCGGGTCGCCTGCACCTGGATCCACACCGGTCCGGTCTGGCCTCCATCCATGAGCACGAGATCACCCATCCCCCGGGGCAGCACCTTCTCCGGAATCACCCAGTGCACGGTGAGCACCAGCCGCCGGGGCGTGAGCCTCCCGAGGTGCTCGCCGACCTTCTTCCCCGGACCGTCCTCGGGGAGCAGGGCGGCCAGCAGCGCCGGATCCATCGCCGCCACCAGCCACTGGGCCCGGTACACCGCCTCCGCGCCGCGGACCCGCAGCACCACCTGGGGGCCGTCGAACTCGACCCCCTCCACCGCCCGCCCGATGAGCCCCTCCTGGGGCAGGAGCGTTCCGCCCAGCTCGGTGAACCGCTTCCCCAGCGTCTCCCGTAGGCCCTCGCGTCCCCCGGGCAGCCGCAGCGGACCCCGGAGCAGCTGCCCCAGCACCCGTGTCACCGCCAGCGGTCCCGCCGGCTCCTGCTGGACGAGGAACGGCACCGCGCTGGAGAGGAGCGCCTCCAGCGGCTCGTCCGCCGACAGCGGCGAAGGCCGGATCAGCCCCTCCACCCGTCCCGCTCGCCGCTTGAGCCGCAGCCGCTCCAGCCAGCCGCCGGGCGAGAAGTCGTCCAGGAAGCGGAAGAACGGATCCGACCCCTCGGGCATCGCCGCGAGCGCGGTCAGCGTCTCGGCCACCCGGCTGCCCCCGGTTCCGAACTCGCGCTGCAGCTCCGCCAGCCGCCGCGGCGTGTCCGCGGGCAGATCCAGCCGGTGCCGGGGGAGGATGATCTGCCAGGGGCCGATGGGCTTCAGCGCCCGCTGGAATCCGGTGGTCAGCCCCAGCTCGGTGAAGCAGCTCTCCACCATCGGCCAGAGGCGGAAGGGGGGGACCAGGTAGGGCGGCGACCCGAAGAGGAAGCCCTCGTGCTCGTACCCCGGCGAGAGGTGCGCGTGCTCGGCCCACAGCACGCGGAGCCCGCGCTTGGCCAGGAGCGCCGCCGCGAGCGCGCCGCCCAGCTCGGACCCGAGCACCAGCACGTCGTAGACGTGGCGCGAGGGCCCGGGGGCGATCCGCGGTCGTGGAGGAAGCGTCGGCACGTCCTAGGAAGGTCCCGGGTTGACCAGCGCCAGCCCCAGGGCCTCGGGCATCCCGCCCTCGACGTGCACCCGCCGTCCCTCGACCCGCAGCCGTCCCGAGGCGAGCAGCCCCAGCGCGAGCGGGAAGAGGCGGTGCTCCTGCTCCTGGATGCGCTTCTGCAGCGACTCCTCGGTGTCGCTGTCCAGCACCGGTACCGCGGCCTGGACCACGATGGGCCCGGTGTCGGTCCCCTCGTCGACCAGGTGCACCGTGCAGCCGGTCACCTTCACCCCGTGCTCCAGCGCCTGACGGTGGGCGTGGAGGCCGGGAAAGCTGGGGAGCAGGGCAGGGTGGACGTTGAGCACCCCGCCGGGGAAGGCGCGGAGGAACGTCGGGCCGACGAGCCGCATGAACCCGGCGAGGCAGGCGATGGTGCACGAGAACGGCGCGATGGTCTCCACCAGCGCCCGGTCGTATCCGGCGCGGTCGGGGTAGCCCTGGTGGGGGAGCACCCGGGTGGGGACGCCGGCGAGCGTTGCGCGTTCCAGCGCGCGCACACCCGGAACGTTGGAGACCACCACCGCGATGCGCGCCGGGTAGCCGGGCGTGTCGGCCGCGTCGAGCAGGGACTGGAGGTTGGTGCCCGTGCCCGAGACGAGCACTGCCACCCGCGCCGCGCTCACCGGAGGACGACCGCCGTCGGCTCGCCCGAGGACGCCTCCACGCGGCCCACCTCCCACGCTGGCACGCCTCGCCCGCGGAGCAGCGCGATTGCCGGCTGCACCGCCGCGGGAGCCACCACCGCCACCATCCCGAGCCCCATGTTGAAGGTCGAATCCATCTCCGCGTCCGCCACCTTCCCGAGGCGCTGCAGCCAGTCGAAGACCGGCTGGCGCGGCCAGGATCTCGTCTCCAGCGCCGCGCAGGTCCCCTCGGGGAGGCAGCGAGGCACGTTGCCGGGGAGCCCGCTCCCGGTGACGTGGGCGAGGCCCTTGACCTCCACCGCCTCGAGGAGCGCGAGCACGTCCTTCACGTAGATGCGCGTCGGCTCGAGCAGCACCTCCGACACCGCCGCCCCGCCCAGCTCCGGCGGGCGCGCGTCGAGCGCCACCCGCGCGTCGGCGAGGATGCGCCGCACCAGGCTGAACCCGTTGGAGTGCAGGCCGCTGCTGGCGAGCCCCACCAGCGCGTCGCCGGGGCGGATGGAGCGGCCGGTGAGGAGGCGCGCCCGCTCCACGATGCCCACGCAGAATCCGGCCAGGTCGTACTCGGTGCCGTGAGCTCCGGGATGCTCGGCGGTCTCGCCCCCGAGCAGCGTGCAGCCGGCGCGAGCGCAGCCCTCGGCGATCCCCCGCACCACCTCGGTGGCCTGGGCCACGTCCAGCCGCCCGGTGGCGAGGTAGTCCAGAAAGAAGAGCGGCTCGGCGCCGGTGGTCAGCACGTCGTTGACGCTCATCGCCACGAGGTCGATGCCCACCGTGTCGTGCTTGCCCACCGCCAGGGCGATCTTCAGCTTCGTCCCCACGCCGTCGGTGCCGGAGACCAGCACCGGCTCGCGGTACTTCCCGGGGGGAATGGCGAACAGCCCGCCGAAGCCGCCCACGCCGGAGAGGACCTCGGGGCGGAGGGTGCGCGCGGCGAGCGGCTTGATGCGCTCCACCAGCGCATCGCCAGCCTCGATGTCGACGCCCGCATCCTTGTAGGTGAGTCCCATGGACCGGGCGCCCTTCTACGCGATCTGACCCACCCGGGACGAGCGCCCTGCACTTGCCCCTCGCCCCCCGCCCGGTCGTAGGCTTGCCGGCTCGTGGTGCCCGAGCGCCTCCGCTGGGTGATCCGTCGCCGGTACGAGCTGGTCGGGCTCGGCGTGGCCGCGGCCATGGCCCTGCTCCACTGGGCCAGCGACGGGCGCCAGGCGGGTGCGCGCGCCGGTCCCACCGCGGGGTTGCTCCGGGTCCTCTCCGCGCTCGAGGGTCGCGCCTCCGACCTCCAGGTCTGGGCCCGCGGAGTGCGAGCACCGCACCCCGACGTGGTGGTCACCGCCATCGACGAGCGCTCGGTGCAGCGCTACGGCCGCTGGCCCTGGAACCGGGAGCTGCTCGCCCGGGCGGTGACCCGGCTGCACGAGGCGGGCCCGGCGGCGATCGGCCTCGACATCACCTTCACCGACGAGGACCGCGGCTCGGACTCGGCGGTGATGAGCGAGGCGGCCGACGCCCTGTCCCAGGCGCTGGGCGGGCTGCCGGAGGCCTCGCGCCTTCCCTTCGCGCCAGTGCTGGCGACCCTCAAGGCGCGTGCCTCGGCAACCGGGGACGCGGCGCTCGCCCGGGCGCTCGCCGACGCGCCGGAGCTGGTGCAGGGCGTGTCCGCCTACGGGAGCGGCGAGGCGCAGGACTACCTGGCCCAGCGTGACGTCGCCGAGTCGCTCCTCCAGCCGCGAATGCTGACCCGCTTCCCCGCGCCCTCGGGCCGGTCGTTCTTCGAGGTGCCGCTGGACCGGAGCATCGCCGAGCGGTTCGTCTCCGCGCAGGTGCCGCTCCCGCGGCTCCTCCCTCCCGGCCAGTCGCTGGGCCACTTCAACGTGCTCCGGGACGACGACGGGGTGGTGCGGTTCACGCCGCCGTTCGTGCAGCTGGAGCATCCGCCCGGCCTGCTTCCCTCGCTCGAGCTGCAGACCGCCGCCACCGCGCTCGGCGCCACGGTGGAGCCGGTGTGGGATCCGGAGCTGGGACAGCTGGTCGCCGCCCGGCTCCGCCGCGACGGGCAGGCCGTCCGCATCGTGCCCCTGGCCCTGAAGCGGCCGCGGGCCCGCATCGACTACCCCGGTCCCGCGGAGGTGTTCCACACGGTGAGCCTCGCCGACGTGCTGGAGGGGCGGCTCTCGCCGGACGCGCTCCAGGGGAAGGTGCTCCTCCTCGGGGTCACGCTGGTGGGGCAGTACGACCAGGTGGTGACGCCGTTTCGCAACCTGGAGGCGGGCATCTACGCCCACGCGGCGATGCTCTCCAGCATCCTCACCGGCCGCTTCCTCCAGCGCGGAACCGGAGCCGTGCTGGCCGAGCTGGTCTTCCTCCTCGGGGCGGGGCTCCTGCTCGGGCTGGTGCTGCCCCGGGCCTCGCCCTGGCTGAAGGCCGCGGTGCCGCTCGGGCTCGCCGCGGGGTGGATGCTGGTGGTGCAGCTCGCGCTCCGCCGCGGGGTGGTGCTGGCCTCGGCGCTGCCCCTGGCCAACGTGTTCCTCGGGGCATTCGCGGTGGTGTTCGTGGGCTACCTCTCCACCGACCGGGAGAAGGTCCGGCTCCGGAGGACCTTTCGCTACTACGTGGCGGAAAGCGTGATGACCGAGATGCTCGAGCATCCCGAGCTGCTCCGCCTGGGCGGCGAGAAGCGGGATTGCACGGTGCTCTTCAGCGACATCCGCGGGTTCACCGCCATCTCCGAGAGCATGGCGCCCGAGGCGCTGGTGAAGTTCATCAACGGGTACCTCTCGCCGATGACCCGCATCGTCTTCGAGGAGGGAGGGACCCTGGACAAGTACATCGGCGATGCGCTGATGGCCTTCTGGGGAGCGCCCATCCCCCAGGAGGACCACGCGCTGCGGGCCTGCCGGACGGCGCTGCGCTTCCTCGAGGAGCTGCAGCAGCTTCGCCAGCGCTGGCGCGCGGAGGGGCTCCCGGAGATCGAGATCGGCGTGGGCATCAACACCGGCCCGATGGTCGTGGGGAACATGGGCTCGGACCTGCGCTTCGACTACACCGTGATGGGCGACGCGGTGAACATGGCCTCCCGGCTGGAGGGGGCGAACAAGCTCTTCCAGACCAGCATCATGGTCTCCGAGGACACCTGGAAGCGCGTCGCCGCCGAGGCCACCGGCCGGCGGCTGGGGTCGCTCCGGCTGCGCGGGCGCTCCGAGCCGGTGCGGGTCTGGGAGCTGATGGCGCTCCGGCCGCCCACGGCGGAGGAGAAGGCGATGATCGCCCAGTTCGAGGGGGCGGTGGACGCCCTCGCCGCCCGCAGGGTGCCGGACGCCGAGGCCGGCTTCCAGGCGGTGCTGGCCGCGCGTCCCGACGACCGGGTCGCCCGCCGCTACCTGTCCGAGGCGCGGACCTCGGCGGTGTAGGTCACGCTCTTCCAGACCTGTCGCACCCCGTGGCGCTCGCTCCAGGAAGTTGCAGCGTCCGGTGTCAGTTGGTTGACTTGGCGTGCTCGCCGCCGGCCCGCCGACATGCCCACTGCCGAGGACACGCTGTTCCAGCGGTTCGGGAAGGAATTTCCCAAGGGAACCGTCCTCTTCCGCGAGGGTGAGACCGGCAAGGAGATGTTCGTCCTCCAGTCGGGCCGGGTGGTCATCACCAAGACCGTCCGCGACACGGTGAAGACGCTGGCCAACCTCGGGCCGGGCGAGTTCTTCGGAGAGATGGCGCTCATCTCCAACAAGCCCCGCAGCGCGACCGCGGTAGTGGAGGAGGCGGCGCGGCTCCTGGTCATCGACCCCAAGACCTTCGAGGGGATGATCCGCGGCAACGCCGAGATCGCGGTGCGGATGATCAAGAAGCTCGCCGAGCGGCTGGACGATTCCGATGCGCAGATCGAGAACCTCCTCCTCGCCGATCCGGCCAGCCGCGTGGTCCACCAGATCCTCCACGCCTGCCAGAGCAAGGGCCGCCCGATGGAGGAGGGCGTGGAGATCGACTTCAACCTCCGCGAGCTGCCGCGGCTGACCGGCGTGGGCGAGCCAGGCATCCGTGCGGAGCTGGCGCGGATGGAGCGGAGCGGGCTGGTGGAACGCACCGGCGACCGCCTCCTGGTGCGGGACACGGCCCGGCTCCAGGACTACCTCCACTACCTCGCCCTCCGCTGGAAGTTCGGGGAGCCATGAACCTCCACGTTCTCGGCTGCCACGGCGGCGAGCTCCCCGGGTGCCGGAGCACCTGCTTCCTCGTGGATGGAGCGCTGGCGCTCGACGCGGGCGCCCTGACGGCCTCGCTCGATTTGCCGGCTCTGGCGAGCGTGGACAACATCGTCCTCACCCACAGCCACTTCGACCACGTGAAGGACTTGCCGCTCCTCTCCGACCTGGTCGTCGGCTGGCGGAAGACCCCGATCACCATCTGGGCCAGCCACGCCTGCATCCGGACGCTGCAGGAGAACATGTTCAACGGCTCGCTGTGGCCGGACTTCACCCGCATCCCCTCCGCCGAAGCCCCGGTGTTCCAGCTGCGGAGCTTCGCCCCTGGGGAGACGTTCCAGGCCGGCCCCTACAGCGTGCGCTCGGTGCTGGTGAGCCACCCGGTGGAGTCCTGCGGCTTCGTGGTGCAGCGCAACGGCATCGCCCTGGCGATCAGCGGTGACACCGGCCCCACCGACGAGCTCTGGGAGGTCCTCAACCGTACGCCGAACCTCAAGGTGCTGCTGCTCGAGACCAGCTTCCCCGACGAGCTCCAGGACCTGGCGGACCTCTCCGGCCACCTCACGCCGCGGACGCTCCGGGGCGAGCTGGCCAAGTTCCGCCGGAACGGGACCGACGTGCTGCTCTACCACCTCAAGCCGGCCTTCGTGGCCGAGCTGAAGCGGCAGGTGCAGGGGATCCCGGTCCGCGTCCTGGAGCTGGGGCAGACGTTCCAGTTCTGAGCGCCCGCGCCCTTGCCCCAGGTCCTCGGCGCGCGGGGGCGCCCGGCAGGGTAACGGTTGACGGCTGGCGGCCCGGTCCGTTAGCCCTTCACCTCTTCGATGGCTGCCTGGTTCAGCAAGAAGCCGCGCATCGCTCCGGTCAAGCCCGAGGAGGTGGACAACCTCCGGCAGCAGCCCTCCCGGATGCAGGGGCTGTGGGCGAAGTGCGAGGAGTGCGACGAGATCATCTACCGGGCGGAGATCGAGAAGAACCTCAACGTCTGCCCTCTCTGCGGCCACCACATGCTCTGGCCGGCGCGGGCCCGGCTCCAGGCGCTGCTCGACGAGGGAACCTTCGAGGAGACCGATCGTGACCTCGAGCCCACCGATCCACTGGGCTTCACCGACTCGAAGCGGTACCGCGACCGGCTCCGGGTCACGCGCCGGTCGCTCGGCGAGAACGACGCCTTCGTCGGGGGGCTCGGGCGCATCGAGGGACACCCGGTGTCGGTGGGGGCGTTCGTCTTCGAGTTCATGGGCGGCTCGATGGGCTCGGTGGTGGGCGAGAAGGTCACCCGTCTCTTCGAGCGGGCCACGGAGCGGCGCTGCGCGGCGGTGGTGTTCAGCGCCTCGGGTGGCGCACGGATGCAGGAGGGCATCTTCTCCCTCATGCAGATGGCGAAGACCTCCGCAGCCATCGCCCGCTTCCGCGAGATCCGGAAGCCCTTCATCTCGGTGATGCTGCATCCGACCACCGGCGGCGTGGCGGCGAGCTTCGCCTGGCTGGGGGACGTCATCCTCGCCGAGCCGAAGGCGCTCATCGGTTTCGCCGGCCCGCGGGTCATCGAGCAGACGATCCGCCAGAAGCTCCCCGACGGGTTCCAGCGCTCGGAGTTCCTCCTCGAGCACGGGATGGTGGACGCCATCGTCCCGCGCAAGGACCTCCGGGCACGCCTCGGCTCCCTCCTGGGCCTGATGGGCTGAATGGACGCGCCGCGGACGCCGGACGAGGGGCTCCAGTTCCTCGCCTCGCGCTCCCCATCCACGGTGGTGCTCGGCCTCGAGCGGATGCACGAGGCGCTGGAGGAGCTGGGGCACCCGGAGCTCCGGCTCCGGATCGTGCAGGTGGGCGGGACCAACGGGAAGGGGAGCACCTGCGCGTTCCTGGACGCCATCCTCCGCGCGGCCGGGTACCGGGTCGGGCTCTACACCTCGCCGCACCTCGTCCGGGTGAACGAGCGGATCCAGGTTGGCGGCAGGCCCATCGACGACCGGGCGCTGGGGGAGGGCGTCGTCGAGGTGCTCGGGCGCTCCGAGGCCGCGGCCGGCGCGACGTACTTCGAGCTCGGGACCCTGGCGGCGCTCGAGCACTTCGCCCGTGAGCAGGTGGACGTGGCGGTGCTGGAGGTCGGCCTCGGCGGACGCCTCGATGCGACCACCGCCGCGCGCCCCCGCCTCACCGCGTTGACCCGGGTGGGGATGGATCACATGGAGCTGCTCGGCGAGACGCTGGAGGCCATCGCGCGGGAGAAGGCGGCCATCTTCCGGCGCGGCGTCCCGGCGGTCGTGGCCGAGCAGCGGCCCGAGGTGCTGGCGGTGGCGGAGGCGGCGGCGTCCGCGGTGGGAGCGCCCCTGTGGGTCGAGGGCCGGGACTTCTCGCTCGACGGGCTCGGCCGTTACCAGGGGCTGGGGCTCGGGGTGGACGGTCTCGCGCTCGGCCTCCACGGCGAGCACCAGCACCACAACGCCGCGGTGGCCATCACCTGCGCGCAGCTCCTCGAGCAGCAGGGTCTCTCTGTGGGGCCGGAGGCGGTCCGCGCGGGCCTGCAGCGGACCCGCTGGCCCGGGAGGCTGGAGCAGGTCTCGGGCAATCCGCCGCTCCTGCTGGACGGGGCGCACAACGAGGACGGGGTGTTGGCGCTCCGGTCTGCGCTCGACGCCCCCCCCTACGCCGGCCGGCCGATGCACCTCGTCTTCGGGGTGGTGAGAGACAAGCGGGTGGAGTCGCTGCTCCGAGGGCTCCTTCCCCGCTGCGCGTCGGTGGCGCTGACCCCGGTGCCCACCCCGCGGAGCCTGGACCCGGCGAGCGTGCTCGACCTGGCGCGGTCGCTGTGCCCGGTGGCGGAGGTGGTCGCCTCGCCCGGGGAAGGGCTCGAGCGCGCGCGCCGCAGGGCGGGGTCCGACGGATGGGTCCTCGTTGCAGGGTCGCTGTACCTGGTGGGGGCGGTGAAGGCGCTCCTGGAGCACACGGCACCCGGGTGAGCCCTCCGGGCCACTGATGGTGCTTGGCGCGGCGCAGCACCGACCCTAGAGTCAACCCTGGATGCGTCTCCCGCGAACGCACGTGCCCGTCGTGCCGCCCACGGTCGACGAGGTGGCGTTCCGGGACCTGTACCGGAAGTCCCACTACTCCGTGGAAACGTCCGACGGGTGGACCCTGGTGGTCACCCGGTACGAGCCGACGCCCCAGTCCTTTCCGCAGCCGCTCCTGGGCGAGCCGCTGCTCCTGGTGCACGGCTTCTCGCAGAACCGGCACGCCTGGACGAGCGGTGAGTTCGTCAAGAACCTCCTCTACTTCGGCCTGGACATCCACATCGTGGAGCTCCGCGGGCACGGCAAGAGCAGCCAGCGGCTCCAGCACGAGCGCTCGGAGCTCACCGGACGCCCGGTGCCGCCGGACGTCGACTACGGCTGGGACCTGGACAGCTACTTCCTCCACGACCTGCCGGCGGCGGTGGCTGGGGTCAAGGAGCGGACCGGGCGTCCCCGCATCTTCTACTGCGGACACTCCATGGGCGGAATGCTCGGCTACGGCTACGCCGGGCTGCACGACGACCTGGAGGGGCTGATCACCATCGGGGCTCCGGCGGACCTGGGTCGGGGGTTCCTTCTGCTCCGGCTGGCGGCGCTCACCACTCCGGTCACCAGCGCGCTGATCGACGCGGGGGTGAAGGCGATCAACGTCCAGCGGCGCTTCGCCGCGCTCGCCCGGCTTCTCCGGATGCGCGCGGCGCGGTTCGCGCGGCTTCCGGCGGGGGACGGGAGCGAGCCTCCCGAGGTCGAGGACGCGCTGACCTTCAACTACGTGCCGGTGGACGAGTGGCTCAAGGCGCTGGAGAAGCTCATCGCCCGCGCCGAGGTGCACCCGCTCTACGACGCGCTCGCCCGCCGGGTGAACTGGCTCTCCAATCCGAGCCGGGTCAGCGGAGCGGACATCCGCTGGCTCCTCCGGGAGGGAGGCGAGCGGGAGCCGCGCCGGGCGCTGGAGCAGTTCGCCCGCTGGGTTCGCCGCGGCGAGCTGGTCTGCTACCGTACGGGCTACGACTACAAGCAGGGCTTCACCAACATCTCGGTGCCGATGGCGATCATCTTCGGCGACCTGGATCCACTGGCGTCGGTCGAGTCGACCCGGAGCGTGTACCGCGCGGCGCGGAGCGAGTACCTGCTCTGGCGGCCGGTGAAGGGCAACAGCCACATCGAGCTGACGATGGGGCACGACATCCGGCAGATCTGCTACGACATCAAGAATCTCGTCGAGTACGCGCGGACGCACCGCACGCGTGGCCCGTCGCTGCCACGCCTCCGCAAGTCGCAGTAGGGGCGGGTGTGCGCTGCCGGTGCTTTTTGGCCGGGACGGCGCCAGCTTGTAGCATCGGACTCCTGTGAGGAATCTGGCGCTGGCAGTGCTGGCCTGGGTCTTCCTCGTCGGAGCCACGGCGCGCGCGGCCGACGACAAGACCAAGGTCAACACCATCAAGAAGGTGTCGGTGAAGGGCGGCACGGTGGAGATCGTCGGCACGCAGAAGCCGAGCTTCACCACCTTCCCGATGAGCGACCCGCCGCGGTTCGTCATCGACATCAGCGAGGCGGTGTTCTCCGGCGTGCCGGAGGACGTTCCGGTCACCGGGACCGGGCGGATCACCGCGGTGAAGACCGCGAGCTACGGTGACAACGCCAGCGCGATCGCCCGGGTGGTGATCGGCTTCGACCGCGACGTCGAGCCGGACGTGCAGGCCAGCGGCAACAGCCTCGTGGTGAAGGTGGGCGCGGGGTCGGCGTCCGCGGTGGCGACGCGTTCCGAGCCGGCCCCGGCGAAGCCTGCCGTGCCGGAGACCAGGCCCACGGCGCCGGACACGACGATGCAGCAGGGGCGGGCGCTGGTGGCGGCAGCCACCGCCGGTCCGGCGACTGCCGACGATCAGGCCTCGCGTGACGCGCTCGCCCGAGCCAACGCGGCCAAGCAGGAGTCGGACCGGAAGGCGGCGGAGGCCCAGGCCGCCGCTGTGGCCGAGCAGCAGCGACAGGCCGAGGTGGCGCGGCAGCGCCAGGCGATCGCCGACGCCGAGGCCCAGCGCAAGGCGAAGGAGCAGGCCGAGCACGAGGCCCGGGCCCGTGCCGAGGCGGAGCGGAAGGCGCAGGACCGGGCACGGGCCGACGCCCAGGCGCGGGCGGAGGCGGAGCGGAAGGCCCAGGAGAAGGCGGCGGCCGACGCGGCAGCGCGGGCCGAGACGCAGCGCAAGGCGGAGGAGGCGGCGGCTGCGGCGGCGGCGGCGAAGGTCGCGGCGGAGCAGAAGGCCCGGGAGGACGCTGCGCGCGCCGAGGCGGAGCGGAAGGCGCGGGAGCAGGCCGCGGCCGAGCAGAGGGCGCAGGAGCAGGCCGCGCGCGAGGCGGCGGCGCGCGCCGAGGCCGACCGGAAGGCGCAGGAGGAGGCCGCGCGGGTGGCGGCGGCGAATGCCGCGGCGGAGCAGAAGGCGCGGGAGAACGCGGCCCGTGCCGAGACCCAGCGCAAGGCACGGGAGGAGGCGGCCGCCGTGGCGGCGGCGAAGGCGGCGGCGGATCAGAAGGCGCGGGAGGACGCAGCCCGGGCCGAGGCTCAGCGGCGCGCGCAGGAGGAGGCGGCGCGGGCGGCTGCTGCCCGCGAGGCGGAGCGGAAGCCCCAGCAGCTCGCCCAGGCCGAGGCTCCGAGGCCCGTTGCCCGCGAGGCGACCGATGCCCGGGGGGCAGCCGCCTCGACTCCGTCGACCGGGGGCGGGGAGGTCAGCGCGCGGCGGAAGCTGGTGACGATGGTCGGCTTCGCGCCGGACAAGTCGCGGGTCTACGTGCGGACCAACGAGCCGGTGCGCTACAGCGTCTCGCAGGCCGACGACAAGACGGTGATTCTCGAGCTGGAGAACACCACCTTCCAGCGGAACAACGACCGCCGGCCGCTCGACACCCGGTTCTTCGGAGGGCCGGTGATGCAGATCACCCCCGGACCAGTCGGTGGCAAGACCGTGCGTCTGGCGGTCACCTTGCGGGACAAAGTGGAGTATCAAGCGCGGCAGGACGGCAACGAGGTCTCGTTGCAGTTCGCGCCCTGAGCCGGTCGGGGCGGCAGCAGCCCCGCGATGACCCCGCTCGTCCTCGTCCTGCTGGCCCAGGCTCCCGCGACGCCGCTCCCCGCGGAAGGTGAGCCGGTGCGCTATCAGGCGGAGCAGGGCACCTCCGACGGGCACGGCGACGTGCTCCACCTCCAGGGCAAGGCCGAGCTGCGGACCGAGACGTCGCGCGTCCAGGCCGACCGAATCGACTACGACCAGCGGACCCGGATCGTCACCGCCTCGGGCCACTGCTACGCGGTGCAGGGGCTCTCCGGCGCCGTGGCGGAGGGCCTCACCCTCGACCTGGACGGGAACTGGCTCAAGCTCGAGCACGGGCGCTTCTTCCAGAAGGCGGACACGACGCCCGAGCTGCTCCTCAAGACCTCCACCCCCGAGCAGCTCATCGGCACCGGGCGCACCACGCTCGCCGCGGGCGTGGAGCGGGTGGAGCGGATGGAGCGGGGTCACCTGAAGGTCAACGGGCTGGACTTCACGCCCTGCGACTGCAACCCGCTCGATCCCCACTGGAGCATCAAGGCCACCGCCGCGGACATCCACCCCGACGACCAGGCCTGGCTCTGGCTGCCGGTCATCTACGTCTACGGCGTCCCCATCCTGCCGCTGCCGGTCCTCGACGTGCCGCTGAAGCCACAGAAGACCGGCCTCCTCGTGACGACGCCGTCGCACAGCCAGCAGAACGGCTGGCAGGTGACGCAGCCGGTGTACTTCGCGGTGGCCCCGAACTGGGACGTCACGGCGACCCCCGGCTACACCTGGGGCTCGTCGGTCACGCCGGGAGCGGGGAACGCGCTGCTCGGTGTCAAGGGGCCCAGCCTCGACACCGAGGTGCGCTGGGCGCACAGCCGGGAGACGAAGGGGGACGTCGAGCTGTTCCTCCTCGACGATCGCCACTTCATCCGCGACCCGCGGAGCCTCACCTTCTATCCGCAGGCGCTGACCACGCCCGCGGGCTCGCCCGACGTCATCACCGAGTCCAGGGGCTTCCGGGGCAGCGTGAGCGGCGCGGTGCTCCAGAACTTCGGCGGGGGGTGGTACGGGCGGGTGGACCTCAACCTCGTCTCCGACGCAGCCCTGGTGAAGGACACCACGACCGACGTGGCGCAGCAGGCGAACCAGTATCTCCGGAGCTCGGCGGTGGTGAGCCGGCGCACCTCGGACAGCATCCTCTCCTTCGAGGCCACCGCCCGGCAGGACATCGCCTGGGGCGGCTTCTCGGCGCTCGACGGGGACACCTGGCCGCAGCAGCTCTACGCCCCGGGGATCCAGCCGCTCGATCCCCACCAGGACAACTCGAACGGGGCGGCGCGTGGCCAGTGGCTCCGCGGGCCGGCGACCCTCCAGCAGCTGCCCACGGTGCACTGGGACCTTCCCTCGCGGCCGCTGGGCGAGCACCTCGACTGGACGTTCAGCGCCGACTTCACCCGGCTCGCGCCGTTCAACGGGCACTCGGGCGACGAAGGGGTGGATGGCATCTACCAGCTCAACAGCCCGCCGCTGGTCGATCCCACGAACACCGCCTTCAAGAACGCGGTCTGTCCGACCGAGACGCAGACCGACCTCCTGAGCCAGGGCGACCGGACCTGGCAGTGCGGCGAGCGCGAGGCGCGGCTGAGGCTCGACGTCGTCCCCCGAATCTCCGGGAACTTCACCATCGGGAACTGGCTGCGGATCCGTCCCAGCATCTGGATCCGCCAGGACCTCTACTTCGGCGAGGTCACCCGGAGCACCGACCAGCGTGGCTACGCGGTGGGAGACCTCCTGGTCACGAGCGAGATCTCCCGAACCTTCTCCAATGGGCTCCGCCACGTCATCCAGCCCAGCCTGGAGTACCGGGAGGTCCCGGGCCAGTGGGGCGCGGTGCCCGGCAATCGCCCCACCGGTCCCAACCAGCCGGTGGAGAACCGGTTCTACGACGAGATCGACGCCGCGCTCTTCCAGGCCCCGCTCCGTCAAGGCGTGGCCCGCCTCTCGCAGACGCTCAGCCGGCGCCTCGGCTCGGTGATGCAGGAGCTTCTCCGGCTGGACGTGGCGCAGGAGTTCGACTTCCACACCGACAACGGCCTCGCCGACACCGTGGTGAGCCTCCGCGGCGGAATCCCTCCCTTCACCAGCGGGATCACCTTCCGCTACGACACCCAGCGGAGCGCCCCCGCGCTCTGGGCCGCCTACGCCGCGCTCCAGTGGCCGCGCTTCGGAACGTCGGTGCGCTTCGACCAGCTCTTCGTCCCGGTCCAGTACTTCGACCGCGACGTGTACGGACCCGGGCCGCGCAACCTCCCCGCCGCGGCGATCACCGCCGACGACCTCGCACGCTGGGGCGGCGGCGGCAACTTCCGGCAGGGGCTCGACGCCCTGGTCGGTTCACCGGTGCCGGAGGGATTCCGGGACGGCCAGCGGCAGAGCGCCATCACCCTCGAGGCGCACGTCACCCTGGCGTGGGGCCTGGGGCTCACGTATTCCGGCACCCTCTACCCGGGAGCGACCTGGACGCTCCGTGATGCCAACGGGAACCTGATCGACAGCCCCCCGGCGTCCGTCCCGGTGGTCGCTCGCACGGTCGGGGTCGCACAGACGGTGGAGCCGAGACCGGTCAGCGGCCGCTTCAGCGTGCTCGGCCAGCAGAACTTCGGCATCTCCTTCGCCCCGGCCTGCAACTGCTGGAGACTGGACATCATCGGGAGGCTCCCGCCCCCGATCGGCCAGTACGTGCCGGACCCGGTGAACGGGGGCTCGAGCATCCGGAGCACGTTCAACTGGCGTTTCCCCGACCTGATCTTCCTGCTGACCATCCAGAACTTCGGGACGTTCGGCGCCAGCTAGCCCCCGGAGTGCGGCTCTGGACAACGGGCGGGCTCT
>Ga0335079_10003311_pt1 | contig 18615 bp, 14 predicted proteins | sample Lox_Sample_33_FD_206719 | JGI IMG/M metagenome (GOLD analysis project Ga0335079, IMG submission 206719) | Soil microbial communities from Loxahatchee National Wildlife Refuge, Florida, United States - Lox_Sample_3.3 | ecosystem: Environmental > Terrestrial > Soil > Wetlands | place: USA... | reverse complement strand
AGTTATGCGGCGGAGCCGGTGGTGTTGGCGGAGGATAGCGAGTCGGCGGAGGTGACGGCGGAGCTGGTGGACGTGGGGGAGGGGACGAAGGAGAGCGATTACGCGGGGAAGGATGTGAAGGGAAAGATTGTGCTGGTCGAAGCTTCGCCAGGTGCTGCGCAGGAGTTGGCGGTGGGGAAGTTTGGCGCGGCGGGGCTGGTGAGTTATGCGCAGAACCAGAAAAATGCGTGGTGGGGCGAAGATGAGAATTTGATTCGCTGGGGGCATCTGGAGACGTTTTCGGAGCACAAGACGTTCGCGTTCATGGTGTCGTTGAAGACGGCGCGGGGATTTCGCGAGCGGCTCGCTCGCGGAGAGAGGATAACGCTGCATGCGGTGGTGAAAGCGGGGCAGCATGCAGGGAATTATGAGGTGGTGACGGCGACGATTCCGGGGGCGGATCCGAAGTTGAAGGAGGAGGAGATTGCGTTTTCGTGCCATTTGGATCATCAGCGGCCGGGAGCGAATGACAATGCGAGTGGCTGCGTGACGATCTTGGAAGTGGCGCGGACGCTGAATAAGTTGATTGGCGAGGGGAAGTTGGCGCGGCCGGCGCGGACGATACGGTTTATTTTTCCGCCGGAGATTGAGGGGACGCTGGCGCTGCTGAATGGGCTTGGGTACATCGAAAATCCCCCTCACGAACGCCAGCCAGGTGAAGCTCCCAAGGCGCTTTTGCCGATGAAACCATTTGAACGGGACCTCGCCAAACGCATCAAGGCGGTGGTGCACATGGACATGGTGGGAGGCGGGCCGGCGACGAAGGCGGTGTTTCATGTGACGCGCGGGCCGATGAGCTTGCCGAGTTTTGTGCATGACGTGGCGTGGGCGTTTGCGGAGTGGGTGAACGAGGAGTCGTACAAATTTGCGGCGACGGGCAAGGCGGAGTATCCGCTGGTGGCGCCGGAAGGCGGGAAGGAGCCGCTGCTAGCGGAGTATTCGGCGTACACGATGGGCAGCGACCACGATGTGTATCAGGATTCTTCGTTTGGGATACCGGCGATTTATATGAATGACTGGCCGGACCGGTATATTCATACGAATTTTGATACGGCGGCGAATATTGATCCGACGAAGTTGAAGCGCGCGGCGTTTATTGGTGCGGCGAGTGCATATTTTTTGGCGAACTACGGCCCGAACTGGAAAACCACCCCGAACTGGGGGCCAGGAGAGGCCGAAAAACGAGCACAAGTAGCCGCCAGGATTGTCAGTCTCGAGTCCGGAGACGCATGCTCGTTTGTATTCCACAATTTTCAATTCCAGTTTGCTGCTAACGCATCCGCAAGCGCGTATCTAGGCAAACCGCGGTCACCGATGGGCCAGCAGACCGAGGATTGCAGGATGAGCGGGAAGGCGCCGACGACATCACCGGACGCGAAGTTAACGTGGAAGCGAAACGCGACTCCCAAAGGGCCGCTGGCGGTGTTTGGGTATGACTATTTCGCGGATCATGCGAAGGCGGCGGGAGTGGCGGAGCCGAAGCTGCTGAGTTACGAAGGATTGTGGGGAAGCGGCGAGGAATATGCGTATGAGGTGCTGAATTTTGCGGATGGGAAGCGGAATGCGCAGGAGATTCGCGATGCGGTGTCGGCGGAGTATGGGCCAGTGCCGGTGGAGATGGTGGTGGAGTGGTTGCAGGCGTTGGAGAAGATTGGGGTGGTGAGCGAAGTGAAGTGAAGAAGTGGCGAGTGGCGAAAAAAAAGAAACTAAACGCAGAGACGCAGAGTACGCAGAGAAGAGAGATCCTTCGCTACGCTCAGGATGACACGGCCGAGCCTAAAGTGAAGTGACTGGCGTTGCGGGCGCAGCAAGCTGCGCCACTACAAAGGCGGAGAGAAGCTTGACGATTGCGGAGAGGGTGGAGCGGTTGCCGCTGGGAGGGTTTCACCGGCGGTTTGTGGGATTGGTGTCGCTGGGGAATTTTTTTGATTTATACGACATTTTTATTGTGGCGTATATTGGCGCGGCGCTGCAGCAGAGCGGATTTTTGACGCTGCGGCAGTTCACGTTTTTTGTGGCGGCAGGTTTTTTGGGGATGTTTGTGGGGACGGTCGTGTTCGGGATGGGCAGCGACCGGATGGGGCGGCGGAGCGCGTTCATTCTGCTGCTGCTGATTTATTCGGTGTTTACGTTTGCGGATGCGTTTGCGCCGAGTGCGGTGTGGTTGATTGCGCTGCGATTCTTTGCGGGCGTAGGGATTGGCGCGGAAATCGTGGTGATCGATACGTATGTGACGGAAGTGGTGCCGAGTTACGCGCGCGGGCGCTACGTAGCGATTACGCAGGTGGCGGGATTTTGCGCGGTGCCGGTGGCGGCGCTGCTGTCGCGGGCGCTGGTGCCGACGCATTGGTTAGTGAGCGGGTGGAGATGGGTGATGGTGATTGGGGCGTCGGGGGCGCTACTGACGTGGTGGTTTCGGAGGAGATTGCCGGAGTCGCCGCGGTGGTTGGAGGCGCGGGGGCGGGTGGCGGAGGCTGAGGCGGTAATGGCGGGATTGGAGGCCGAGAGTTTTTCTGCTTCGGGAAGAAGTGGCGAGTGGCGAGCGACGAGTGGCGAGAAAGAAGGAGAGAGAATTAACACAGCGAATGCGGTCGGAAGCACAGAGGACGCAGAGGAAGAGAAAAGCAGATCCCTCACCCCCGTTCGCCAAAGGCAGGCGACCGGGTTCGGGATGACAGGTTATCCCGCGGTCGAGTCGAGAGGGGCGTTTAAGGAGCTGTGGCGGCGGCCGTATCTTTCGCGGACCGTGATGCTGGTGGTGTTTCAGGCTTTGCAGACGATTGGGTTTTATGGATTTGCGAATTGGGCGCCGACGTTTTTGTTGAAGCGTGGCGTGTCGTTGCTGCATTCGCTGGAGTACACGATGTTCATTGCGCTGGTGTCGCCGATTGGGCCGCTGCTGGGTGCGTGGACGTCGGACCGGTTCGAACGCAAGTGGACCATCGTAGTGCTGGCGCTTTTGGTGGCGGGGCTGGGATTGGGATTCGGAAATTCGATCGTGCCGGTGGCGGTGGTGGGATTCGGCGCGCTGCTGACGCTAGCCAACTACTGGTTTTCGGCGGCGTTTCATGCGTATCAGGCAGAACTGTTTCCCACGCGATTGCGGGCGACCGGGGTTGGATTTACGTACAGCTGGAGCCGGCTGAGCGCAGCGTTCACCTCGATTTTGGTGGGGTGGGTGTTGCGGGACTATGGAGTGCCGGCCGTCTTTGTTATGTTGGCGGTGGCGATGAGTCTGGTGGCGTGTGTAATTGGCGGGATGGGGCCGCGCACGAATGGCATGGTGCTGGAAGAGATTGCGGGATGAAAGACGAAGGAAGAGCGCAACGAAATTTAAAGAGCTAAGGATAGGAACAAGACGGATAGCACAGGCGGCAGTTCTTTTGAGTGGTTGGCGCAGCAAGCTGCGCCACTACAAGGACAGGCCGAAATACGCTGTGCTAGCATCGAGGGCCTGTTTGCTAGGTGATGGGCGAAGTGGAAAAGGACCGTTCCAAGGGCCGGCCACTACAGAGGCGCGAGGATAGATGGCGACGATGAAGGCGTTGCGAAAGATGCAGGCGGCGCGGGGCTTGTCGATGGACAACGTGCCGGTGCCGACGATTGGCGCGGCCGATGTGTTGGTGCGGGTGAAGACGGCATCGATTTGCGGGACGGACCTGCACATTTATGGATGGGACCGTTGGTCGCAGGGGCGAATCAAGCCGCCGGTAACGCTGGGTCATGAATTCTGCGGCGTTGTGGAACGCGTCGGCGACGAAGTGCAAGCGGTGAAGCCGGGCGATTTTGTTAGCGCGGAAATGCATGTGAATTGCGGGCACTGCCATCAGTGCCGCATGGGCGAAGCGCACATTTGCCAGAACCTGCGAATCATCGGGATAGATCAGGATGGCGCGTTTGCGGAGTTTGTGAAAATTCCGGCGTCGAATATCTGGAAGCTGGACCCGGCGATTCCGGAGCACTACGGAGCGATTCTCGATCCGCTGGGAAATGCCGTGCATACGGTTCTGGCGGGACCGATCGCGGGGCAGACAGTGCTGGTGACGGGTTGCGGGCCGATTGGACTGATGTCGATCGCGCTGGCGAAAGCGTGCGGCAGCTCGACGGTGTTTGCGACGGAAACGAACGAGGCGCGGCGCACCATGGCGAAAAAGATGGGCGCGGACGTGGTGCTGAATCCGGCGACCGAAGACGCCGTCAAGAAGATTCTGGAGGCGACGGACGGAACCGGTGTGGATGCGCTGCTGGAGATGAGCGGGAATCCGACGGCGATTCAACAGGGCTTTAAGGCGTTGCGAGCGGGTGGGCGGGCTTCGCTGCTGGGGATTCCGACGGAGAGTGTGCCGCTCGATCTGGTGAATGACGTAATTTTCAAAGGCGCAACGGTGCAGGGGATTTATGGGCGGCGGATGTATGGGACATGGGTGCAAATGACGGCGCTCTTGAAAGCCGGACGGTTGGATCTGGATCCTTTGTTCGGTGAGCGGGAACCGCTTGAGAAATTCGAGAATGCATTCGCGAAACTGCAGAGCGGATTGGCCGGAAAGATCCTACTGTACCCCAATGGAATCCCGCACTGAGCTATTTGCCTCCGCGCACTGCCTGCCGCAAAATGGAGTTTCCTCAGCCTGCCACGCCAAAGGAGCAACATCATGTCGGAAACCGCTACGCCAGCCGTGAAGCAAAACCCTACGCAATATATCAGCGACCAACTGAACGAACTGCGGGCGAAGGGAGTGGCGCCAAAGCTGCGCGTGCTGGACGGCGAGAACAAGCCCGTGTGCATGATCGATGGCAAAGAGGTCATCAATCTGGCTTCGAACAATTATCTGGGACTGACGACGCACAAAGCGGTGCGCAAAGCCGCGATCGATGCCGTCAAGCGCTACGGAGCGGGCGCCGGGGCGGTCCGGACCATCGCGGGAACGATGAAGCTGCACATGGAGTTAGAAGAGCAGATCGCGAAGTTCAAGAACGTTGAGGCGTGCGTGGTCTTCCAGTCCGGATTCACCGCGAACGCCGGAACGGTTTCCGCGGTGCTGGGCAAGGATGATCTGATCGTCTCGGACGAATTGAATCACGCGTCGATTATTGACGGCGCGCGGCTTTCCAAAGCGGCGATCAAGGTGTTCAAGCACAAAGATGTCAAGGACTGCGAGCGAATCCTGCAGGAACATGCGAATTTCACGGGACACAAGCTAATTATCACGGACGGTGTGTTCTCAATGGACGGAGACATTGCTCCGTTGCCGGAGTTGTGCGGTCTGGCGGAGAAGTACAACTGCATCATGATGGTGGACGACGCGCATTCGAGCGGGGTGCTCGGCCGCGGCGGCCGCGGGACGATCGATCACTTCGGCGTGCACGGACGGGTGCACATCCAGGTAGGCACGCTCAGCAAAGCGATTGGCGCGATGGGCGGGTACGTGTGCGGCTCGCGCGACTTGATCGATTTTCTGTACCTGCGGGCACGGCCGTTTTTGTTTTCGACGTCGCATCCTCCAGCAACGGCAGCGGCCTGCCAGGCGGCGTTTACGCTGCTTGATTCGCCCGAAGGCGAGAGGCTGGTGAAGAAATTGTGGTCAAACACAAAGCTCTTCAAACGCGAATTGAAGAAGCGCGGCTTTCAGTTCAAGGTCAGCGAAACGCCGATTATTCCGATTCATGTGGGCGATGCCGCGAAGGCCTTTGAGTTTTCGAAGAAGCTGTTCGAAGCAGGTGTCTACGCGCCAGCGGTGGGGTATCCCACGGTGGCGGAAGGCAAAGCGCGGCTGCGCGCGATTGTTAGTGCGATGCACAAGCGGGACCAGCTCTTGCGCGCGGCCGATCTCTTGGCGGAAGTGGCCAAGCCGCTCGGTATCGTGAGCTGATAACAGCTCTTCGGGCGAGTTTCGACGGCTCGGTTTCAGGTTTTTCGTCTCGGCATGCCGGAAATTCGCGCGCCTACAGTGCATACCTGAGGCCCGCGAGAATTTCTTTCATGCAACTCTTCGAGCGGCTGGAGCGTCCCCTTTAAGTAAGGGCCTTGAACGAAGCCCAGCGCCAGTAGTGCCAGCCCAGCAATTTTCTTGGAGGTACCAAATGATGCGAGCAGCACTTACGCTTTTCGGCGGCGCGGTTTTAGCCGCGTGCGCCATGGCTCAGACACAGAGCACTCCGCCAGCGACTTCACAAAACCAGACACCAAACGCAGCGCCGCCAGCGGCGAACAACAACGCCGCGATTCCGAATGGACCGGCAGTTACCGCAGAACTAAACGGCTCGCTGGATTCGAAAAAGGCCAAAGTGGGGGACAAAGTTGAGGCACACACGACGGAGGCACTCAAGAGCGGAAATGATGTGCTGGTGCCGAAAGGAACCAAGCTGATCGGCCACGTTACGCAAGCAACGGCCCGCGCAAAGGGCGACAATGATTCGTCACTAGCCATCCAGTTTGATAAGGCGGAACCAAAGAAGCAGCAGGAGGTTCCGTTGAGCGTGATCGTGCTGGCGGTAGCGGCGCCGGCGCAGATGAATTTCGGAGGCGGGGTGCCAAGCTCAGGCGAGCCCATGGCGAACACACAGACGAGCCAGCAGTCGTCGCCAATGGGCGCGAGCCGGCAACAGAACCCTACTCCGAATGCCGGAGCCTACCCGCAACCAGGCGCTACCGAGTCCAGCGACACGCCCGGCGTGACCGGGACGTTGCCGGCGAACAGCCGCGGAATTTATGGGCTGAAGGATTTGAAGCTGATGATGAATCGATCGAAGGACAACAATAGTCCGAGCACCGTGATCACTTCCGCCGGCAAAGACGTGCACCTGGACAGTGGCACGAGATTGTTGTTGGTTACTTCCGCTACCGCCCCGGCGGCATCGGGACAGTAAGCGCAAGACTAGACGTTTCTCCTTGGATCGGGCCGCTCGAACATGCAGGTTTGAGCGGTCTTGTTTTTCCTAGCTCGGCTCGGCTGGCGGTGTGGCGAAGGTCGGTTTGCTATACTCGCGAGAGTGCCAGTACAACCGAAAAAACTCTTCCTGGTGGACGCGATGGCCCACGTCTACCGCGCGTTTTTCGCGCCGATGCCGCAACGGCTCATGGGGCCAGACGGCACGCCGACCAACGTCCCCTTTCTTTTCGGCAACATTTTGCGGCGGCTTATTAAGGATTATCAGCCGGAGTACATCGGCATCGTCTTCGAATCCACGGGGAAAACGTTTCGCGACGATCTATTTGAAAAGTACAAGGCGCACCGACAGCCAATGCCCGATGACATGCGGCGGCAGCTCCCGTTGGTGCGGCGGTTGTGCGAGGCACTGCGACTGAAGATTTTGGAATTCGAGGGCTATGAAGCCGATGACGTCATCGGCGCGATGGCGTTGCAAGCCGCCAAGAAGAATCTGGACGTGATGGTGATCTCGAATGACAAGGACATGATGCAGCTGGTGGGCTCGAATGTCCGGACCTTGCGCACCGGCTCTGGCGGAGCAAAATCTGACATTTTTGTCGATGCGAAGAAAGTGGAAGAGTTGCTGGGAATTCCGCCGGAGCAGGTCGTCGACTATATGGCACTGCTGGGCGACACGATTGACAACATTCCCGGCGCCAAAGGAATTGGAGAAAAAGGCGCGGCGGAGTTGATCAAGAAGTACGGCACGGTGGAAAACGCGTTGGACCATGCGGCGGAGGTCTCCAACAAACGCTATCGCGAGGCACTCCAGCAGCAGCGTGAACAAGTGTTGATGTCAAAGCAGCTGGCGAAAATTGCGACGGAGTTGCCGTTGCAATTGGATTTGGAAGCCTTGCAGCGACGCGATCCAGACGTTCCCACGCTCGGTGCGTTGTACCGGGAGCTGGGTTTCAACTCGCTGCTGAAGGAACTCAACGCAGAGCAGTTGGCTGCGTCGGCTCCCGCGAGTGCGGAGCCGAGCGTTACGGCGGACTACGCGGCTCTCGCGAACGCGACCGAATTTCGTGAATACCTGCAAAAGTTGCCGCCGAAGGAGCCGCTGGCGGTCTGGCTGAATCTGGAACTTGGTGAGCGCGAGGCGGAAGGGTTCGGCACGCGCGTCGCGTCGGTGGAAGTATCGACGAAGGCGGGCGAAGGCCGCTCAGTATGGGCGGACGAGAAGGGTGAAGTGCTGAAAGCGCTGGCGCCGGTGCTGGCCGATGGCCAGCGTCCGAAGATTGTTCACGATCCGAAACTCTTTCAATTGTTGAACGGAACGGTAGCGAATCTGCGAGACGCGACGCAGATTTATTCGTACTTGTTGCGGCCGACAACGGCGAATCACAATTTCGCGGATGTGGTCATGCGCGAGTTGAACGTGCTGTTGGGAGGCGGCGCAGGCGAGCGGGCCGACTATCTGCAGCGGCTCGCTCCGGTGCTGCGAGCCCGGATTGAAGAGCAAGAGCTAGCCGACGTTTACGAGAAGATCGATCTGCCGCTGGCGCCGGTGCTCGCCGATATGGAGCGCACCGGCATTCGCGTTGATCCCGCGGAATTGGACAAAATGTCCGCGGCGATGGAAAAAGAGATTCACCGGCTGGAAAACGAGATATGGTCGCTGGCCGGTGCGGAATTCAACGTCAATTCGCCGACGCAGTTGGCGGAGATTCTGTTCGACAAATTGAACTTGCAAGTTGCGGCGAAGCGCGGACGCGGCAAAGTGCGCTCGACGGCAGTAGAAATCTTGCAGGAACTCACCGTGCAACATCCGCTGCCGGCGAAAATTATTGAGTTCCGCGAAATCGCCAAGCTGAAATCTACGTACGTGGATTCGTTGCCCAAACTCGTGCACCGTGAAACCGGCCGGCTGCACACCAGCTTTTCGCAAACGACCGCGGCTACAGGAAGGCTCAGCTCGAGCGATCCTAACTTGCAGAACATTCCGATCCGAACGGAATTGGGCCGTGAAATTCGCGCCGCGTTTGTGGCGGAGAACGGCAGAGTGCTGCTATCCGCGGACTATTCGCAAATTGAGTTGCGCGTGATGGCGCACATGTCGGGTGATCCAGTGCTAGTGGAAGCGTTCCGAAATGGCGAAGACATTCATGCGCGCACGGCACAGGAAGTGTTCGGCGTTGGACCGTTGATGCAAACGGCGGAACATCGCCGCGCGGCAAAAGCGATCAATTTTGGGATTATTTACGGATTGTCGGCGTTTGGTTTGGCGCAGCAGCTCGGCATTTCCCAGAAGGAAGCGGCGCAGTTCATCGCGGCGTATTTTACGCGCTACCGCGGCGTGAAGGAATTCCTGGACAACATTCTCGTGGAAACACGCAAGACGGGAGCGGCAAAGACATTGTTTGGGCGAACTCGGCCGATTCCAGAAATTACTTCGCCGCAGGTGCAATTGCGCAACTTCGCGGAGCGGACGGCGCTGAATTCGCCGCTGCAAGGCACAGCGGCGGATCTGATCAAGCTGGCGATGATCCACATTCACAAGCGCCTCGCTGATGAGCAGTTCGAAGCGCGGATGATTCTGCAGGTGCATGACGAGTTGCTGTTCGAAGCTCCGCCGAAAGAGTTGAAGAAACTCGAAGCGCTGGTGCGCCAAGAGATGGAAGGCGTGTACGAGTTGTCCGTCCCTCTCGTGGTCGAGACGTGTTCCGGCCCGAATTGGCGCGATCTGGATTGAAAGCACAGTGTCTAAGAAAATTTAGCCCTGGTCTTGTTGTAGCTGCTGTCCTAAGACCGTGGACCTCTACCCCAAGCGGCGGAGAACCGAACCTCACCAGAACGCTGCCGCTACGAAAAGCCGAACCACTAGCCTTCCGGTTACGCGCGGCGTAGAATCCCAGCAAGAATTCGCTGACTTCCTCCTTAGCCAGCCATTCCCAAGGAGGGACCTATGCTCAAAGCCGCTTTGTGCGCGACTGTGACGTTGTTCTGCGGTCTTGCCGCTGCATTCAGCAGTGCGCCGGCCAGGCAGGACAAGGATCCGCAGGCGACGAGCGCCGAGCCAAAAATTCCGCAAGAAGCAATAGACCGGCAAAATCCCGTAAAGCCAACGTCCGAAGGATTGGCCGCAGCGCGCCGCCTTTATTCCTACGACTGCGCGATGTGCCATGGAGCGCAGGGTGATGGGAAAGGCGAGATGGTCGAGACCATGAAGCTGACGCTGCCGGATTGGCGAGACGCAGCGTCCTCCAGCAGCAAGAAAACTGATGGCGAGCTCTTCTACATTATCAGCCAAGGCCGCGGGAAGATGCCGGGCGAGAAGGACCGCGCTAATGAGACGATGCGCTGGAACATGGTGAATCTGGTGCGTTCCTTTGCGGCGAAACCCAGCGAAAAGGCAACCGGCGCTCCTTAGTAGGCGGTGGCAATCGGCTTGGATTGCCAGACGCGGAAGCCGCCGATGAAAGCGTTAGCGTTGTCGCCGAGCTGCGCGCCCGGAGGGAGTTCTTTGAGTTTCTTGCTGTTGCCGCCGCCGAGAACCACATAGTCCGCCTCGAGTGCGCCTTTTAGCTTTTTAACGATTTTGTTCACCTGGCGCCGCCATTTTTTCTTGCCCATGCGTTCGAGGCCGCGAAGCCCAAGATAGTCTTCGTAAGATTTGCCGTTCTTGTAAGCGAGATGGGCCAGTTCCATGGGCTGCAGGGTTCCGTCGACGATCATCGCCGAGCCCAGCCCGGTGCCCAAGCCAAGAAACAGCATGCGCCGTCCTTCGTAGCTGCCAAGCGCTTGCATCGCCGCATCGTTAATCAGTTTGACGGGACAGCCGAACGCGGCGTGGAAGTCGAAGCCGACCCAGCCCTTGCCCAGATTGTGTGGCTCACGGAGCGGATGGCCGTTAATGATCGGCCCGGGATAGCCGACGGTGACGCAGTCGAACGTCCAATCCGCCACTGCTTTTTTCACCTCCGAGACCATTTTGCGCGCTGTCAGTTTGGGACCAGATGGAAATTTGCGCGGCTCTTTTTGGCCGGTGGCGAGCATTTTGACGTTTGTACCGCCCACGTCGACGACCAGGATTCGCGGAGATTTCGCCGGACTTGGGGATTGAGCCTTCATTCAGCCGCTCCTCGGGTGCAGTCATCACGATTTAGAAAAGCCGCAGTAGAACACTTTCAATTTTAGGGTCAAGCGAGCAGCGGGCGAAGGAAATTCGCGCTTCCCGTGCGCACAATCCGAGGGCGCATTGAGTGATATGGGGCTGTTCGCGGACGTCTACAGGGGTCGTGTCGCCCGCAGCCTTCGATTTGCTTCCACCGCATTGTGCTTTCCGTTGAGGCGGCCAAAAAAATACACGGATATGCTGAGCGTTTTTGGCGGCGCATTGTGCGGCAATGGGTGATGCCGCTGGTTGGGAGAATCTCTGCGGCGGAATTTTCGTGCGTGTCCACCGCAGCCCGCGCGCCCGCCAAACAGAAAGGACTTCTATGCTGGGAAAAGTGAAATCGCTTCGCGAATTGTTCGAAATTGAGCTCCGCTATGCGTATGACTGCGAAAGGAAACTCGTGGAGAAGGGGCTGCCAACGATGATCGAGAATTCCCACTCGACGGAGTTGCGCAACGCTCTTACCCATCACCTGGAAGAAACCCGGACCCACGTGACACGCCTGGAACGCATCTTCGGCGCGTTAGGCGTAGATCCGGACACCAAGGGCAACGATGTCTTTGACAAGATGAGCAGCGCGGTGAAGGACTCCATCTCCAACATCGAGGATTCGCCGCTACGCGACGCGGCTTTGATTGTGAACGGCAACCTGGTCGAACACTATGAAATCGCGACCTACGGCTCGCTGCTGGATTTCGCCCGCAGCCTGGGCCTAAACAACGCGGTCCCGCTGCTGCAGGAGACGCTCGAGGAAGAGAAGAAGGCGGACGCCAAGCTTACACAAATAGCCGAGATGTTGATGAATCCGAAGGCGGCCCGCCAAACCGCCGGAGCGATTACCTAGTTTGGTTAAGCGCGTTGATCCAAGTTGCCGGCGCCGGAAGCAGGAACCGGCGCCGCTTTTTTTGTTATTCGCAATTAGAACGGCGCGAAGGGAAAAGCCACGCCGATTCGGTCGCGCGCAAGCCCGACACAGCCTGGTAGTAGTCCCGTATTAAAAACTCGACCGTCCGAAGGCTCGGACCGAGGTTGTCAGTGAATTGTGGAAGACAAGCTGCTTTTTCCGGCGGAGTCGTAGAGATGCAAGAGGCTGGCGGCACGCTTGAGCAGATCGGCAGGCATATCTCCGGGCTGGTAGTCCACCCAACCGGTGGTATAGGTCAACGGGATACGTTTGCCGGAAGCCGAGACTTCGACGCCCGGTACGCGATTGAGGACTTGTTTGACTTCCGTGACGCCACACTCCGGGAGCAGAAGAACAAAATCGTCATTGCCGAGCCGAGCGGCCACATCCGATCCACGGCTGGCTTTTTTCAGGTAGCGCGCCAGTTCTTTCAGCGCTGCGTCCACGGCGGATTGTCCGAGCCGCGCGGTGATATCGGAGAGGTCGTCCACATGAAGCGTGGCCAGACTCAACGTCGTGTTCTGCCGGCGTGCCCGGGCTATTTCTTTGGCCAAATGCTGTTCGAGCGAGTTGCTGTTGTAAAGGCCGGTGACGGGATCGAGACTCGAATTTTCAATGGCCTGGGGCGAGCCGGCAGATGCGCTAGCAGTCTGGGAGATCGGCTGCCCTCGCAGCCGTCGAAACGACCATTGGCGGTAACTGAGCCAGGAGTTAAAGATCAGCAGCAAACACAGCGTGGCCCAGCGCACCTGGCTTTGATCGATCTCGTAAAAGTGCTCCGTGCGCCCGGCGTGGAAGAAAGAGCCAAACAACGTCAGCGCGAAGGCGATCGAGGACAGGACCGTAACGACCACTGCAGAAAACCACAGCCACCACTCGCGGCGGGAAAGTTGCGCCTGGTGATGCGGCGCGGAGGCAGCTTGCTGGGCAAGGCGGTTCCCGGAACCCCCGCGAATCGAGGGCTTGGAACCGGGAGCGGTGATGCTCAGGATGGAAGCCATGTTTCTTGCAGGAAAGACAGCGCCAACTGTAGGCGCGCGCGCCAAGCGGGGCAACAACGAAAACGTACAGGCACCCTGTTCTCGAAAAGACTGACCAAGCGGCCAGTCGCACAGCGGCCGGAGTTCGTTCCCCAAGCCTGTAGCGATCGCGGACTGTTGTTTGGCCGCTAAAGCACGATGGCTGCCGGGTGCGGTGATGGCAGTGGCGTGTGTTCGAGCACTCGCCGCGCATAAAGCGCGATGCTTTTCACATTGGCGGCGTAATTGGGATTGGGGTTGCGGATGCCGCCGTTGTAGGCCCCGATAGCCTGATCCACGTCGCCATCGAAGCGATCCAGCAGATTGCGCAGAACGAGGCCAGCATAAGTCGTCAATTGATCTGCCGTAAGTGCGTTGAGCTCAAGCTGGCGCTGCGGCCGCAAGTGCGGCGGCAGCTTCGAATAGTCGCGTTTGTCCTTCAGATAAATTTGATGTGCCGAGCGGAGTGTCTCCCGCGAGACTTGCCAGGCACCGACGGAATAGTCGCTGACCAGCACGCGCTTGCGGGCGCGCCGCAGCACGAGGTCGCCGGGTTCGGCATGAGTCTTCCAGACGGTGTGGCCGAGATCGCCGTTCACGCTCATGTAGTTGTTCTCCATGGCCCCGACGCCGAGGAAATAATCGAGAGGCAAGCCGTAGAAGCGCGCGACGTCCAGAATGTCTGAGGCCTGGTGCAGAGCCTGTTGCCGCGTCAGAGGTTGCGGAGCGCAAGGTCCTTGGCCGACGACCCGCCAGTCGGTCTGCGACTTGAAAACCAGAAAGTCCGCGAGCGCAGGCAACAGCTGGAAGGACGGCAGCGACTCCAGTTTTTGCGGAGCGGGCAGGTCATACACCGCTTCCATTTGCTGGCTCTGCTGCTGGGCTTGCACGAGCTGCTGGTTGGTCCAAGCGATCAACTCATAATGCGAAATGAAGCCGTGCGCGCGAAGCTGATTCAAGTGAGGGATTGCCGTCAGCTGATCATTTTCCACGAGGAGGATGAGCCTGTAGCTAGTGTGGTGAGTTGAGCGGACGGGTACCAGTAGGAGCTTGGACGATTCCTCGGGATCGCGACCGCGAAGATACTCCAAGCGGAGGATGGCTTCCAACTGGTCGTCGAAATGGCCGATTTCCGCCGCAACAATTTCGAACGCAATGGGAACAACGACGTGGTTCCCGTGCCGCTTGGGCGAAAGGATGTGCGCGTGGCGATTGGCGGGCAGATGGCGGGGCCAAAGTCGGTCTGTGGCCCAGGCGGTTAGCGTGGCCGCGGATAGAAGCAGCGCGATCGCGGGCCGGAAGAGCTGCGAGCGGCGAAAAATATTGGCTGACATGGCGGCAACCCCTGATCGTTGCAGTGACAGCGCATGGTCGAAGAGGCGTAAGGCAGTTGTTGTGCCGCGAAGATTGGGCAGAAGTATGGCCGCTAAGTCTCTAAAAATAGAGCCTTTGCACTATTTCGTTGGCGGGAAGGCCGCCGCGAGCGTGTACCACGAGCGTGTCGCAGTGGCTTGAAATCCACAGGACGCGCAGGCTGCCGCGGCGAATTTTCGCCGAGGCTGCCACAAAAGTTGCAGCGCGTTGCCGGATAGACCATCCAATCGGACTGCGCTTCAATAGATATGCTCAGACGAAGCCTCAACACGGGCTAGACGCGCAAACACAAGGAAAGGAACCTTGGAGAAAATGACACAAGTTCGGGATTCAGTGCTGCAAGCGATCGGGAATACGCCAGTGGTTCGGCTGCGAAAAGTCGTCTCGCCAGGAATGGCGGAAGTGCTGGTCAAGCTGGAATATTACAACCCTACCGGCTCGTACAAAGACCGCATGGCGCTGGCGATGATCGAGGGCGCTGAAAGGCGCGGCCAACTGAAGCCCGGAATGCGCGTCGTAGAGTGGACCGGCGGCAGCACTGGGTCCTCGCTGGCTATGGTTTGCGCGATCAAGGGCTACCGGTTCACGCCGATCTCTTCGGATGGTTTCTCCGAAGAAAAACTCCGGACCATGCGTCTGTTCGGCGGTGACCTGGAGATTTTCCCGGCGCCGGGCGGCAAGCTGGTCCCGGACTTGTACCAGCAAATGAAGCGGCGCGCGGAAGAACTGGCGCAGGATCCAGCGACTTTCTACAGCGACCAATTTCACAATGGAGACGCCATTCAAGCGTACATGGGGATTGGCAGGGAACTGCTGGAGCAAGCCGGCACTGGTATTACGGCGTATTGCGGAGGGGTCGGGACGGCGGGAATGCTCGTAGGCGTCTCGCGCGCGCTGAAAGCTGGCGGCTGCAAGGCGCGCATTGTGGCGTTGGAACCGACGACATCCCCATCACTCACGGCTGGCAAAGGCGGTCCACATCGTGTCGAAGGAATGGCTGCCGGCTTCTGGCCGCCGCATTTGCAAAAAGAGGATTTTGACGAAGCTCGCACCGTTGAAGAAGCGGAAGCTCGCGTGATGGCGCGCCGTTTGGCTAAAGAAGAAGGCATCTTCGCCGGCACGTCCTCGGGATTGAATGTGGTTGCCGCGCTGCACCTGGCACGAGAACTGGGTGTTGGCAACACGGTAGCCACCGTCGCCGTCGACAGCGGCTTCAAATATCTTGCGGGCGATCTGTACCGCGAGTAGGCGAGGAAACGAGGGCTTTGAAGCTGGGCGCGCTGACTCTACTCCGAGGCGCCCAGCGGCAGGAAGTACTGCGTGCCTTTGACAGGATCCTGCAGGCGCCGCAGCAATTGCTGCAGATCCTCGCTGCGCTCGACAAAATCAATGTCCGATGTGTTGATCACCAGCAGATCTGCCGCCGAATAGCGGAAGAAAAAGTGTTCATAGGCGGCCGCCACTTCCTCGACATATTCCGGCGAAATGTGCGACTCATCCCGCGAAGCTTTCTTCGCGATGCGCGTACGCAACACTTCCGGCTTGGCCTGCAGATAGACCACCAGGTCGGGTGCGGGGATTTCCGAGGCGAGTGCTTCGTAGTAGCGCTCGTAGAGCTTCAGTTCTTCGTCGTCGAGATTGAGATTGGCGAAGATGCGGTCCTTCTCAAGCAGAAAATCGGAGAGGATTGGACCAGGAGCCTCCACGGCCAGCGCTTCGCGAATCCGCTTCTGCCGCTCAATCAAAAAATACATCTGGGCACGAAAGGCAGCCCCGGGCTTTTCATTGTAAAAGTCGCCAAGAAAAGGATTGTCTTCGACGTCGTAAATCCGCCGCGCGTGCAGGCGTTCCGCGAGAATTTTCGCCAGCGTGGTTTTCCCCACACGCAGCGGGCCTTCAATAACAATGTGGCGGGGAGACTGCGGGCCGCGCTCTGCACTGGGAGCGCGCTTGGCCGCGGAGGGTTCGTTAGGCGCCATGGAGTCTAAGAGGAAACGCCGGCGCTCGCCGGCCTGTGACGCGGCGAAATTATAACAGACTCATTCTGGCGCGAGTGTACGGAAGATTTTCCACGCACGCCGCCTATGCGCCGCACTGCGGAGGGTAGATTTTGCGCGAGGCGAAAACAGATAAGTAACGCGGCAGAAACCTGCCAGAAAAGAGAAATTCTCTTCATGCGCAGGGCTAGTACCGGAGTTTCGAAACAGGAAAACCGACGCTCCAATGGGGGGTACCAATAAGAATGTGACCTATGGACCAGTGTCAGCCTGTACTTCTGGGCAGTATATTCTCCTGGTCGAGAGTGGGGCCCGAAATGCAAGCTCTTGACTACTGAGGAGACACCAACATGCTGCTCGCAACGGTTCTTCTGCTGTGCCCGTTTCCGCAGAGCGGGGATGTCGTCAAAGCCGAAGTAGAACGGCCCGCCATCGTTTCGGAAGACTCTTCCAAGGATTCCGCATCCGGCAAAACCCTCCCGGCCGCGCCGGACGCCAAGATTAGGACTGACGCAGAGCTGGCCAAAGCCGCAGACAGCGCTTCCGTAGCGCCTGCCGCTAGCGTCGAGGCCATTGCCCCGGGCAGTCCCGCGCCGGGCATTTCGCCGGTCCGGGCTGCCGTGCGCGGCGACGGCGCCTCGGAGCACGACAAAAAGACGTGGTACGCGCTGATCGCCGTATCCTCAGGAGCGGCCGTTCTGGATGCGTGGTCCACTCGTCGCGCGATTTCCGGCGGCTACGGCACGGAAGCCAACCCGCTGTTGAAGCCGTTCTCGCATTCCAACGCCATGTATGCCGCCGCGCAGGTCAGCCCTCTCGTGATGGATTTGATCGGCCGCAAAATGATGACCAGCCGGCACAACTGGGTGCGCAAGCTCTGGTGGGCGCCGCAAATGGCCGGAACGAATGTCTCGGTTTCCGCCGCCATACACAACCTCAGCATCGCGCACTGAGCTGCAAGAGTCTCCAGTCCAAAGAGCTCAGCCAAACAACGAACGCGTCCCGATGAACCAGCCATCGGGACGCGTTCTCCTTTTTAAGGGTAGCTAGTTTTCTGTCGCGATCCGCTCGGCGATTCGTTTTACCTCCCGACCACGACGATCGCAAAACTTCCCGGCTTCATTTTGCCGCGGCGTTCTCCCGGAGCTGGCGGATCAAATTCCGCCGAAGGCAAAAAGATCTTGTGCGTCTTGAGGTCCAGCCCCATGGTTCGGGCGCTGCGCTTGGTCGGCACGTTTTCGATAACCGTGTATTTGCTCGGCGAATCCTCGTGAATCACCGTCAGATTGCCGTCGCCGCAGGAAGCGAATACGTACCCGGTTGCCGGATCGAAACCCGCTGCGTCGGGACCCTGGCAGATCTCTGGCGTGGCCACTACTTTCCCGGTATCCGCGTTCACGACCGCCATTACTTTCTCGTCGCAAACGGAAAAGGTCCGGCGGTTCTTCACGTCCATCGCCAGACCCGAAGGCGATTTACAAGGTGCCAGCGGCCAACGATGCGTTTCCGTCAGCTTCTGCGCATCGAATTGCACCAGCTCGTTTTTGTCCTCGATATTCACAAACACGCTGCCCTTGCCGTCGGCGGCGGCAAATTCCGGCTTGCCGCCGAGCGCCAGCGAGCCAGCCACCGCGCCATCCGCTGCATTGATAGCCGTCGTATTTTGCCCGCGTCCGTTCAGCGTGAATACACGTTTGGTGACCGGATCGTAGATGATTGCATCGGGGTTGGCGTCCGTCGCCACCGTGCCCAACCGGCTCAGCGACTTGAGTTCGAAAGCGACCACCACGTTCGCTCGGCCCGCGCTTACATACCCGCGCCCTGCATCCGGAGCCAAAGCGATGCCATGCACTCCTTGCGTGTCGGCAATATCGCCTTCAATCGCGTAGGTGTCCGCGTTCATCACCACCACGTGCGAGCCGTGCGAAATGTACACACGCCGCGCGTCCGGATCGACGGTCACATAATCCCAGCCTTCGTCGCCGGGCACGGGCACCGTCTTGATGACGTGATACCCGGAAGATGCAGGGGCTGGCGTCGCTGCGCGAGTCGCCGCGTGCAAACCCAAAGCCACTACGAAAATCGCCATTAGCGAGAGCAACCCGACGATTGAGCCAACTGAGAAATTCTTGCGCATGGCACCTCTCCTATACGAGTCGGCCTGCACACTTCTTGTCACGAAATACACGAGTGCGGCCCCGGAGCCTTTTGTACCGCCGGCGACCTAAACCCAACA
>Ga0335079_10003309_pt1 | contig 18620 bp, 16 predicted proteins | sample Lox_Sample_33_FD_206719 | JGI IMG/M metagenome (GOLD analysis project Ga0335079, IMG submission 206719) | Soil microbial communities from Loxahatchee National Wildlife Refuge, Florida, United States - Lox_Sample_3.3 | ecosystem: Environmental > Terrestrial > Soil > Wetlands | place: USA... | reverse complement strand
GTGGGCACGCTCTGCACGACACCGTCCGCGCCGCCAGCCTGCGCGCTGAAGTCGAGGATGGTGGAGGTCATCCCCGCGCCCTTCACCGTGATGTTGTTCTTGGTGGAGAGGTTGAGCGAGTTCGTGAAGTGGTAGGTCCCGGCCGCCATGCTGAGGACGGCGTTCTCGGCGGCGCCGGAGAAGGCCGAGGCGATGGCGGCCTCGGACATGGTGGGATCGATGCTGACGGTGTTGTTGCCGCCGCTGCTTCCGCAGGCGGTGGCGAACAGGGCGGCCGCGCCTGCGGCGCCGAGCAAACGAATGAAGCGGTTCAAAGCGTGTTCCTCCGGGTGAAGAGATGACGTGGGGGCGCTTCCATACACGGTCCCGCGCGCGATTGACTCCGAAATCAACGATCGCGTCGGTCGAGTATGAACCAGGTGCGGCGAGGTGTGACCGTGTGCGCCGTCCCCCAGGCGGCGGACCAACGAACGCTCGACCCGCCCCCCGTATTCAAGCGCCTCGACGACTGCCTCCGCGGCGGCGATCTCCGGAGCCAGGGATGGGGACACCGCGAGTCCAGGCGTCCCTCCTGAAGAACGCGTCTTTCGGCCGCCTTCACCGCGAGCGATCTCACTCCCGGTGAGCGGCTATGCTGCCCGGCCCAACTCCGGAGCCCTGGGCATGCGTACCCTCGTCGTCGTGGTCGTGGCGGTGGCGCTGCTGGCACTGGCGCTGCTCGCATTGCGCAGGGGCCGGCGGCTGGGCGTGCTGTTCGACCAGCTGGGCGACCTGCACCTCGACGCTCTCTGGAATTACCACCACGGGCGCATCGGGGACGTCCCGCTGGCGGAGCGCGCGCTGATCCAGCGCGAGGGCGCGCTCACGGTCACCGTCGCGGTGCTGAGCGCGAAGGAGAGCCGCGCCCTCTTCGGAACGGACCTGGCCGGGAGCGGGATCCAGCCGGTGTGGCTGGAGGTGAATAACGGCGAGGACGTACCCTACTGGCTCCTCAACGCCGGGCTCGACGCCGACTACTTCTCGGCGCGCGAGGCGGCGTGGGTACGGCACAGCCTCTTCGCCCGCTCGGCGAACCGGCAGATGGACGAGTTCTTCGACCGGGTGCAGTTCCGCAGCCCGATCCTGCCCGGAGCGACCCGCTCGGGGTTCGTCTTCGCCAACCTCGACGAGCACACCAAGCCCGTCTCCGTGGACCTGGTGGCGCCGCGGCACGGTGCCGCCCGGAGCTTCACCTTCTTCGCCCCGGTCCCGGGCCTCCGCACCGACAGCAGCCGGCTCGATCTCGAGCAGCTGGTCCCGCCGGGGTCCATCGTCCGGCTCCAGACCGAGGCCGAGCTGCGCACGGCGCTGGAGAAGCTCCCCGGCTGGACGACCAACAAGCGCGAGAGCGCCCGCGGAGACCCGATGAACCTGGTGCTCATCGGCAAGCGCGACGACCTCTTCCCGGCGTTCCTTCGCCGGGCGTGGCACCCCACGGAGACCATCTACCTCGGCTCGTCGTGGAAGACGCTGAAGTCCTTCGTGCTCGGCTCGAAGTACCGCTACTCGCCGGTGAGCGCCCTCTACGCGCTCGGACGGGCCCACGACGTGGCCGCGCAGAAGGCGCGAGACTCGATTCACCAGCGCAACCACCTCCGGCTGTGGCTGACCCCGCTCGAGTACCAGGGAAAGTCGGTCTGGGTGGGGCAGATCAGCCGGGACATCGGCGTCCGGTGGACGCTGAAGACCTGGAACCTCACGACGCACAAGATCGATCCCGACATCGACGAGGCGCGCCTGGGGCTCATCCAGGACCTGCTGTACTCGCAGGCGCTCCTCAAGTTCGGCTTCGCGAAGGGAATCGAGCCCGCCGCGCCGGACCGTCCCTACCGGAACCTCACCGGCGATCCCTACTTCACCGACGGGCTGCGCGCGGTTCTCCTCTTCGAGCGGCGCCCGCTCTCGCTCGACGAGGTCGAGGTCTTCGAGTGGGAGAGGCCCGCGACCGCGGCGCCCGAGGCGGCTGCGAGCGTGGCCCGGCTCGCGGGCTGAGCCGTTCGCTGCGCGCGACCCCACGTCCGCCGGCGGGCTGCACCGCCGGCGCCCCCCGCTGCATCGGTGCACCGGACCGAGGAGCGCGCGTCTACGAGGGCGCCCACCGGGAGCGTGCCGGGCCGCTGCTCGGAGCCATCGACGATTCCCGGACCGAGGAGCACCATGACTTCGCGTGTTCTCTGCATGCTCGGGACGGTCCTCACCGCGGCCACGCCGGCCTTCGCCCAGGCGCCGCGGCTGAGCCTCCCCGAGCCGAGCCCCCACGCCAGCGTCAGCCAGCGCGTGGGCCTGACCGACATCACGATCGACTACCACCGGCCGGCGGTGAACAAGCGGAAGGTCTGGGGCGATCTCGTCCCCTACGACGAGGTGTGGCGCGCGGGCGCGAACGAGAACACCACCATCACCTTCTCCACCCCGGTCACCGTCGGCGGGAAGCAGCTCGCCGCGGGGACCTACGGGCTCCACATGATTCCGACCAAGACGAGCTGGACCGTCGTGCTCAGCAACGTCGCCACCGCCTGGGGCAGCTTCAGCTACGACGCGAAGGAGGACGCGGTCCGCCTCACCGCGACGCCCTCGCCTGCGGACATGGAGGAGAGCCTCGAGTACCGGTTCGAGTCTCCGACCGAGACCTCGGTCAACGTGGTCCTGCACTGGGAGAAGCTGCAGATCGCCTTCCCCATCACCACCGACACCAAGGCCATCACGCTGGCCAGCCTCAAGGGGCAGCTCCGCGGGCTCTCCCGCTTCACCTGGCAGGGGTGGAACAACGCCGCCCAGTGGGCGCTGAAGGCCGACGAGCTCGATCAGGCGCTCGCCTGGGCGGACAAGTCCATCAGCCTGCAGGCCACCTTCCCCAACCTCAACACCAAGGCGTCGATCCTCGAGAAGAAGAAGGACACCAAGGGGGCGGCCGACCTGCGCGCCCAGGCGCTGAAGCTCGCCACCGAGGCGGACGTCAACAACCTCGGCTACCAGCGGATGGCGGAGAAGAAGACCGACGAGGCGCTCCAGCTGTTCCGGAAGAACGTCAAGGAGCATCCGAACTCCTGGAACGTCTACGACTCGCTCGGCGAGGCGCTGGCCAAGACCGGGGACAAGAAGGGCGCGACGGAGAACTACTCCAGGGCCCTCGCCCTGGCGAAGGACCCGGCCGACCAGAAGCGGATCACGGGAATCCTCGCGAATCTCAAGAAGTGACGTCGTCGAGGGACTTCCGGAGGAACACCGCCCGTCCCCACGAGCGGTCGTCCTCCTTCCAGCGGCGGTAGCCGAGGCCCTCGTACAGCGCGAGCGCCACCCGGTTCGTCGGGCGGGTGTTGAGCGTCAGGACCCGCACGCCGTGAGCCCGCGCCTGCTCCTCGGCGAGCACCGTGAGCGCGCGTCCGATGCCCAGGCGCCCGGCGCTGGCCAGCACCGAGAGGCTGGCGACGGTCGCGACGTCCTTCCCGTCGGCGACCTCGGGGTCGTCGTCGGTCCACTCGATGCTGACCATCCCCACCGCCTCGCCGTCGAGCTCGGCCACCCAGCTCGGCCGCTCGCCGGAGAGCGAGGCCGCGATCCACGCCGGCACCTTGTCCAGGTCCCAGCCGGCCTCCTCGCGCATCCGCCGCACCGCGGGCGCGTCGTCGGGTCGGACCGGGCGGAGGATCCATTGCGCGCCGCTCACGCGCCTTCTCCCCGGAGCGCTCAGCGCAGCTGCTCTCGCAGAGCGCGGGCGCGCTGCTGCAGCTCCGGATCCATGCTGGTCAGCTCCAGCGACTTCAGCCGCTGGTCGAGGCTCTTGGGCAGCTTTGCCTTCAGCGTCCCGGCCTCCTGCATGCCCTCGAGCTTTCCCAGCGCCTGCCCCACGATGCGCTCCCGGGGGTGATCCAGCAGCGAGTCGAGGAAGTACGGGTCCTCCGGCAGCTCGGGGTACTTCTCCAGATACTCGATGACCCCCTGGGCCCAGGCCTTGCGGTCCGGGAGCTCGCGCAGCTTGACCATCGCTTCCTTCTGCGCCTGACGCTTTCCGTCGGGGTCGAAGGTCCTGGCCAGCCCCTCGGGGAGCGCGCCCCCGGTGAACAGGGCGTCCGCCGCCTGCTTGTAGCGGGTGTAGGTGGCGCTTCGCTCGATGCGCTGCTGCGCGGGGTCGTCCTGGCGGGAGTGGTACTTGCTCTTGCCGCGCCGGGCGTCGATCTCACGCCAGGTCTTGTTCCGCTTCCCGGTGAAGCCCCCGCCGTCGTCGTCGTCCTTCACCATGGTGTCCTTCACCTCCCGGCCCGGGCCTGCCAGAGGGCGCCGAGCAGCTGCCGGCCGAGGGTGCGAACCGCGTCGCGCTCCGTCGCCGGCACCGGTCCTGTGCCGTCCTGCTCGGCCCGGGCGAGCGCCTGGTCGACGAGGCCGCTCAGCTCCCCCGGGCCCTTCGTCGATGGGTCGCCCTCGAGCGCCTCGGGCGGAACCGACGCCGGGGCGGCGCCATCTGCGTGCTCGAGAACTGCGTGCAGCTCGAACGCCAGCTGGCGGAGGACCCCCCAACCTTCGTCCGAGAGCCCGCGCTCGTCAAGGGAGCCCAGGAGGGCGTCCTGGCGGTTCTCGAACGAATCGGCCAGCCGGTCCCGGGCCCGCCGATCGGCCGCCAGCCACGCACGGACCGCCCCGACGTACGCCGCGTCGATGCCGCGCGGTCCCGGCCGACCCGGGGCCGTGACCCTCTCCGGAGGCCGAGGGCGCGGGGAACGGACCTCGGCATGCAGCCGGAAGGAAGGCGAGGCCGCGGCGTCCCACAGCCCCAGCAGATTCTGGAACAGCCTCCGGGCCAGATCCGGATCCGGGAAGCGCGGCGGGTCGGGAAGGAGCCCGGGGATGACCTCGGCGGCCTGGGCTCCCTCGGCCCGGCCGGCACGGAAGCGGCGCAACACCTCCTCCGGGTCGAGCGTGGATCCGGCGACGCCGAGGAGCTCGGCCAGCACCTCGGCGCTCTCGAAGCGGTGTACGAAGTCCCGCTCCGATCGACCCCGCCGCTCACGACGGCCCATCGGCGCCTCCGCGATCCAGGAGCCTGCGGTACGCCGTGCCGTGGGACATCAGCTGCTCGTGGCTTCCCTGCTCCACCACCTGCCCGTCCTCGAGGACGACGATGAGGTCCGCGGTGCGGACCGTGGAGAGCCGGTGGGCGATCACCAGGGTGGTCCGTCCGGCCTTCAGCTCCGCCAGCCCGGCCTGCACCAGTGCCTCGCTCGCCGCGTCCAGGCTGCTGGTGGGCTCGTCCAGGAGGAGGACCGACGGCTCGCGGACGAAGGCCCGCCCGATGGCCAGCCGCTGCCGCTGTCCGCCGCTGAGCTGTGCGCCTCGCTCGCCCACCGGGGTGTCCAGCCCGTGCGGGAGCGACCGGACGAACTCGGCGCCGTGCGCCCGCTCGAGCGCGCTCCACACCTCGGCGTCGGTGGCGTCCGGGCGGCCGACCAGCACCGCGTCGCGGACCGAGCCGGCGAAGAGCACCGGCTCCTGGGGCACCCAGGCAATGCGGGCGCGCACCGAGGCCCGGGTGTAGCCGCGCACGTCCTGCCCATCCCAGAGGATGCGTCCGCCGGCGGGATCGACGAAGCGGAGGATGGCCGAGAACAGCGTGCTCTTGCCCGCGCCCGACGCGCCGACGACCGCCACCGTCCTTCCCGCGGGAAGCTCGAGGGTGAGGCCACGGAGCGCCTGGACCTCGCCGTACTGGACGCGCAGATCCTCGAGGCGGATCCCCCGCTGGAGCGGCGGTGCGACCTCTCCCCGGTCGGGCGGGACACGCCGGTCCTCCAGCTCGAACACCCGCTCGGCCGCACCCACGCCGGCGACGACCTGGGTCACCGTGGAGGAGATCGTCTTCAGCGGGCCGTACATGAGGAGCACCGCGCCCACGTCGGAGAGCAGGTGGCTGGCGAGCGCCGGCTCGGCCCGGACCGCCCGGGCGCCCACCGCCAGCGCGATCGCGAGCCCGGTGATGCCCAGCAGCTCGATCGACGGGCTCGCCGCGCCCCGGAGGAGAAGCGATCGGTCCATCTCGTTCAGGTAGCGGGCCTGCTCGGCGTCGAACTGGGTGCGGACCCGCGGCTCCATTCCGTAGGCCTGCACGATGGGGAGCGCCTGCAGCTGTTCGCCCACCAGCGCCGTGAGCCGGCCCAGGCTGCCCTGGGTGGCGCGGGCCGCGCGCTTCACCGCCCTCGCGAAACGGGTGATGGGCAAGAGCGCCGCGGGGAAAACGACGAAGCTCAGCGCGAAGAGCCTCCAGTCGAGCGCGAGGCATACCCCCAAGAGCGCCAGCAGCTGCAGCGCGTCGCGCACCCAGCTGGTCAGCGCCTGCGTGACCGAGAACTCCACCTGGGCGACGTCGGCCGTCAGCCGGCTGAGGACGTCGCCGCTGGCTCTCGACTCGTGCGTGGCCGGCGGGAGCGAGAGGAGATGGGCGTACAGATCCGAGCGCATCCGGGCCAGCGCGCGCTGTCCCACGACCTGCATCCAGCCGGTCTGGAGGAGCTGGGCCCCGGCCTTCACGAGGGCCAGCACCACCAGCGAGGCCGGAAGGAGCCACCGTGCCCGACCCGGCGAGGTGGTCCAGCCGGCCACCCGCATGGGCTCGGAGAGCAGCACGCTCCGGAGCAGCGGCCCGATGAGCCAGGCGTAGCCGGCCGCGGCGGCCGCGCTCACGGCAGCGGCGAGCACCGCCCCGGCGACGAGCGGAGCCGAGGGGCGAAGGAGGCCGAGGAGCCGGCGCAGGGGGGAGGTCATGCCCGGTGGCCAGCCATGCGTTCCGGCGCGTGCTCGTGTCAAGGAGCACGCCGCCGCGCCTGGCCCGGGTTGCGTGCCCCCGCGTTGCGGGGCGACGGGGCTGCATTATGCTCCTCGGCGCTCGGGGTTCCTCCGGGCAATTCCCCCTGTCGTGGTGAAGGGTTGAACGGGCACCGATGGCGGCTTCCGCGACCAAGCGCGACTACTACGAGATCCTCGGGGTCGCCCGGGGGTGCACGGCGACGGAGCTGAAGAGCGCGTACCGGAAGCTCGCCCTGCAGTACCACCCGGACCGCAACCCCGGGGACCACCAGGCGGAGGACCGGTTCAAGGAGGCCTCGGAGGCCTACGAGGTCCTCTCCGATCCGGAGAAGCGCGCCCGCTACGACCGGTTCGGCCACGCCGGGAACGCGTTCGAGGGCTTCGGGGGATTCAACAGCTCCAACCTGAACGACGTCCTGAGCGAGATCTTCGGGGACATCTTCGGCAGCACCCGCACGCGCCGCGGCGGCCGCAGCCGGGGGGCGGACCTCCGCTACAACCTCGAGGTCAGCTTCGAGGAGGCGGCCTTCGGCTCGGAGGTCCAGGTCCGCATCCCCAAGCCCAAGCGGTGCGAGGCGTGCGAGGGCACGGGCAGCGCGGACAAGAAGGTCCGCACCTGTCCGGCCTGCGGCGGTGCCGGCGAGCTCCGGTACACCCAGGGCTTCTTCTCGGTCAGCAGGCCCTGCACGACCTGCGGTGGATCGGGCCAGACGGCCACCGCGCCGTGCACCCACTGCCGTGGCGCGGGGCGCGTCGAGGGCCACACCACGCTCACGGTCAAGATTCCCCCCGGCGTGGACACCGGGACCCGGGTCCGCGTCGCGGGCGAGGGCGAGCCGGGAGAGCACGGCGGGCCCTCGGGCGACCTCTACGTGGTGATCCACGTGAAGGACCACCCCATCTTCGTGCGTGAGGACACCGAGGTGCTCTGCGAGGTGCCGGTGTCCTTCGTCCAGGCGGCGCTCGGAGCGCAGATCGACGTCCCCACGCTCGACGGGAAACACCGGATGAAGATTCCCGCCGGCACCCAGAGCGGGAAGGTGTTCCGCATCAAGGGCAAGGGCATTCCCCACCTGCACGGCGCCGGGCGTGGCGACCAGCACGTGCGCATCCTGGTCGAGACGCCCACCCACCTGAACGCCGAGCAGAAGGCGCTGCTGGAGAAGTTCGCCGAGGTCTCCGGCGAGCAGACCCACCCGCAGACCAAGACCTTCTTCGAGAAGGTGCGGGAGCTCTTCGGCTAGCGGTCACCAGCCCGAGGGCGCGCCGCTCTGCTGCATCGTCGGCGCCGGAGGCGGCGTCGCCACCCCTCCGTCGGGCAGGCGCTGGACGTCGCCGGACTGCGAGGCGCTGCTACCGGTGGCGCACCCGCCGCTCACCAGGGCCCCCGCTCCGATCACCAGCACGTGAAACAGTCGTCGCAGAGTCATCGCAGTCTCGATCCCCCGTTGAGTGAATGCCCGGAGGACACCGTGGCGCGAGGAACGTTGCGCCTGCCTCACGCGGTCAGGCGACGGGGAGTGTCCGTCCTCGACCACCCGGAGTCGGGCTCGACGACGGTGCTCTCCCGCATCCGGACCAGCGCGTAGAGCACGGGGACTGCCATCCGGCTGATGAGCAGCGAGGCGACCTCTCCGGCGGCGAGGGAGATCGACAGGCCCTGGAAGATGGGGTCGAAGAGGATCACCGCGGAGCCCACGCTGACCGCCAGCGCGGTGAGCAGCATCGGCCGGAAGCGGACGGCACCCGCCTCGACGACGGCCTGCGCGATCGGCAACCCCCGTCGGATCCCGTCCTCGGCGAAGTCGACCAGGATGATGGAGTTCCGCACCACGATTCCCGCCCCGGCCATGAAGCCGATCAGCGAGGGAGCGGTGAAGTTCGCGCCCAGGGCCGCGTGCGCCGGGAGGATGCCCACCAGCGAGAAGGGGATGGGCGCCATGACCACCAGGGGGATGGTGAAGGAGCGGAACCAGCCGACCAGCAGGCCGTAGATGAGGAGCAGCACCACCACGAACGCCCCACCCAGGTCCCGGAAGAGCTCGAGGGTGAGATGCCACTCACCGTCCCACTTGATGGCCGGACGGGCGTCGCTCGGAGGCTGGGTGGAGTTGTAGACCGCGACCGGCCCGGGCAGCCGGCCGACGGCCGCGTTCATCCGGAGGATGGCGTAGCCCGGGCTCTCGGCCTCGCCGGCGACGTCGCCGGTGACGTAGACGACCGGCAACAGATTCTTGTGGTGAATGCTGGGGTCCTCGACCGTGCGCTCCACCCGGACCAGCTCGCTCAGCGGCACCAGCGCCTGACCGCGGCCGTCGGCGAGCTTGATCGAGAGAAGGTCGGAGATCGGCGCTCGCCGGGTGCGAGGCACGTCGAGCACGATGTCGACTGCCTCCTGCTCGTCCGGAAGGTGCAGCCGCCCCACCGAGTCACCGCCCAGGGCGACGCGCAGGGTCCGGGCGACGGCTTCGGCCTGGATCCCGTGGAGGGCGGCCTTCTCCTTGTCGATCCGCAGGACCTCCTTCGGCCGCGGGGCCTCCTCGGAGCCTCCCCGGTCCACGACTCCCGGCGTCCGCGCGAAGATGGAGCGCATCCCGCTCGCGAGGCGCTGGCGGGCGGCGGCGTCCGGGCCGTAGACCTCGGCGACCAGCGACTGCATCACCGGCGGCCCGGGCGGGACCTCGGCGACCGCGATCCGTGCTCCGTGTCGTGCGGCGATCGCCGCGACGGTCGGTCGGATCCGCAGCGCGAAGGCGTGGCTCTGCACCGAGCGCCGCTCCTTGGGCAGGAGGTTGATCTGCACCTCCGCGAGGCTGGAGCTCCGGCGCAGGTCGTAGTGGCGCATCAGCCCGTTGAAACCGTGGGGCGCGGCCGTGCCGACGTACACCTGGTAGTCGGTGACCTCCCGTTCCTGCCGGAGGGCGGCCGCGATCTCCCTGGCCACCTGCGCGGTCCGCTCGAGCGAGCTGTCCTCCGGCATGTCGAGGACGATCTCCAGCTCGCTCTTGTTGTCGTAGGGCAGCATCTTCACCCGGACCCACCCCGCCGGGACGAAGGCCATCGCTCCGAGGAGAAGGAACGCGGTCAGGCCCAGGAATCCCCACCGCCAGCGTGGACGGCCCACCAGCCGGGACATCAGCCAGCGGTACGCCCGGGTGGCCCGGTTCTCGGGCGCATGGCGCGCGCCGTCGTGGCCTCGCCCGCGTCCGAGCAGGCGCACCGCCGCCCAGGGCGTCACGACGAACGCGACCAGCAGCGAGAACACCATCGCTGCCGAGGCCAGGACCGGGATGGGACGCAGGTACGGACCGGTCATCCCGCCGACGAAGGCCATGGGAAGGATCGCGGCGATGACGGTGAGGGTGGCCAGCACCGTGGGGTTGCCGACCTCGGCCACGGCCCGGACGGCGATCTCCCGGAGCGACGCGCTCCTCGACTCCTCGAGCTCCCGGTGGCGGACGATGTTCTCCACCACGACGATCGCGTCGTCGACGAGGATCCCGATGGAGAAGATCAGCGCGAAGAGCGTGACCCGGTTGACCGTGTAGCCGACCAGCTGGAACACGAGGAGCAGCAGCGCCAGGGTCGAGGGGATGGCGACGGCGACGACTGCCGACTCGCGCCAGCCGAGCATGAACAGGACCAGGAGCGAGACCCCCAGGATCGACAGGGCCATGTGGAACAGGAGCTCGTTCGACTTCTCCGCCGCCGATGCTCCGTAGTTGCGGGTGACCGCGATCCGTACGTCCCCGGGGATCACGCTGCCCTTGAGGAGATCGACCTGGGAGAGGATCGCCCTGGCCACCGCGATGGCGTTGCTGCCCGGGCGCTTGGAGATCGCCAGCGTGACCGCGGCCTCCTCGGGGGGGAGGTCCCGGCCGGCCCCCGCCCCGGTGCCGAAGAAGACGTACTGCGTGGGCTCCTCGGAACCGTCCTGGACCCGAGCCACCTCCCGGAGGTGGACCGGGCTCGCCCCGTGGACGCCCACCACCGCCGCGGCCACCTCCTCGGTCGAGGTGAAGAACGCGCCGGTCTGGACGACGACCTCGGTGTCGCTCGTGGTGAGCGCGCCAGCGACCTCCTGCCGGTTGGCGGAACCGAGCACCCGGAGCACGTCGAGGATCCCCAGCCCCCGCGAGGCGAGCGCGGCGGGGTCGAGCTGGATCCGGACCTGCCGTCGATAGCCGCCGAGGAGCGACGTCTCCGACACCTCGGGGACGTGCTTGATCTCGGCCTCGACCTGCGCGGCCACCCGCCTCAGCGCGAGGTGGTCCTGGCTGGCGGAGTGGAAGGTCAGCGCGAGGATGGGCACGTCGTCGATGGAGCGGGCCTTGACCAGCGGCGGTGAGGCGCCAGCCGGGATCCGGTCGGCGTTGGCCTGGAGCTTTCGCTGGAGCTTCACCAGCGACCGCTCGGGATCGTCCCCGACCCGGTAGCGCACCTCGACCAGCGAGCGCCCGGGCTGGCTGGTCGAGTACACGTACTCCACGCCGGGGATCTCCCAGGCCAGCCGTTCGAGGGGAGCGGAGATCCGGCTCTCGACCTCGGCGGCGCTCGCCCCCGGCATGGCGACGAAGAGGTCGAACACCGGGACCTTGATCTGCGGCTCCTCCTCCCGCGGCAGGACCAGGAGCGCCCCGAGCCCGAGGAGCACCGAGCCGACGACCAGCAGCGGGGTCAGCCTGGATCCGACGAAGGCCCGGGCGAGCGTTCCCGCCAGACCGAGCGAGGGCGAGCGGTTCATCGCCTCTCCTCCACCCGGTCGCCGTCCACGAGACCCTCCGCTCCCGCGACCGCCACCCTCTCGCCGCCCGAGAGGCCGGAGGAGATCTCCAACTTCCCCCTCCACTCGCGGCCCGAGCGCACCAGCCGGAGCCGGGCGATGCCGGAATCGACGACGAACACGGTCTCGAGCTGTCCGTGGTGAACGACCGCCTCGGAGGGAACGACGACCGCCGGCGCCAGGCCGCTGGTCAGGAGCGCCCGTCCGAACTGGCCCGAGCGGAGCCCGGGCGTGTCGGGGAGATCGATCTTGAAGAGGCGCGTCCTGCTCGACGCATCGGCGGCCGGCTGGATCTCGGCGAGGCGGCCCTCGAGGTCGCGGTCGATGCCCTCCACCCTGACCGGGATCAAGTCGCCGACCGCCAGGAGCTCGCCGTCGGTCTCCGGAACCTGCGCCTCGAGCCGGAGCGCCGAGCGGGCCTCGAGGACGAGGAGCGGCTGCCCGGGCAGGGCCGTGTCCCCGACGTTCGCGAGCTTGGAGGTGATCACCCCGGCGAACGGCGCCCGGAGGACCCTGCGGTCGGCGATGGAGCTCGCCTCGGCCTGCCTCGCCCGGGCGACGTTCCACTGCGACAGCGCGGCCTCGTACTCCGCCACGGAGACGGCCCCCTGACCCACGAGGCTCGTGGCGCGGGCACGGTCGCGCGCGGCCTGCTCGGACATCGCCCGGGTCTGATCGAGACGCGCCTCGACCTCGCGGGCGGACAGCCGCACCAGGGCCTCGCCGGCCTGCACCGGGCTTCCGAGCCCGACGCGCACCTCGGCGACCGTGCCGCTGATGAGGGGAGCGATGGTCGCGCTCCGAGTCGCCCGGACGGTGCCCACGACCTCGGTCAGGACCGGTCGCGCGGTCCGGTCGGCCTGCTCGATGCGGACCACCTTGGGCGCGGCGTCCCGTCGCGGCCGCGGCGGAGACTCACCGGCACACGCCGAGAGCACCGCCAGCAGCGAAAGCACGCCCGGAAGGAGGGCGGGAAGGGGGCGGAACCAGCGTGAGGTCCTGCGCGTCGGGTCGGCGAGTGCGGAGTCCATGTCCCGGCTGCCCGAGGCAGGGGGCGTGCCGGGAGCAGCCGGAGACCGAGATCGCCTGTTTTCGGCCGGATGCGCCCGCCGGAGCCGTCGCGAATTCTCGCGACCTCGCGAGAACTCGCGCCGGGGCGGGTCGCTAGGGGCCGACGTCGAAGAGGGCGGCGAGGATGACGGTGTCGCCCGCGGGGAGGCAGTTGACGTGCGCGGTGGGCGAGCGGCAGGAGCCACGTGGTGTTCATCACCGCCTACGACGAGCACGCGGTGCCGGCGTTCGAGGAGGGCGCCGTCGACTTCCTTCTGAAGCCACTGTCGGTCGAGCGGCTGCGCCGGACGGTGGCCCGTCTCCGGGCGCGCATCGCTGAAGCGCCGGCGGTGCTCGAGCCGCTCCTCGCGGGGCTACGCGAGGCGCTGGAGAGGCCACCGACGCTGCGGTGGATCAGCGTGCTCGAGGGGCGCGAGCTGCGCGCCATCCTCAGCGTGCGCCGGTCGGCCGGAGGGGCGATGGAGATCGTCCTCCGCGATCATCCGGACCGCATCCCGGTGAGCCAGCCGTACGCCCACCGGTTCCGGCAGATGTAGAGCCGCCGGGTTGCGGCCTCGCCCGGGTCGGAGCAGGCGGGCGACCACGGACCCTGCGCCCCCGGTCCATTGCCCTCGAGCGTCGGGGCCCTCGTCGCGCGGATTCTGCGCGCTCCCCCGGGTGGAATCCGCCTGATCCCGCCGGGCGCGCCGCGGCACAGGGATTGAAGGAGCCACGGTGCTCCCCCGGGGAGGCTACGACATGGTGGACACGGCTCCGGCCGTGAAGGAGGTCAAGGACAACCGCGCCAAGCTCTTCGAGCGCGCGATGTCGCGGCAAGGCTATGCCGCCGACGCGCTGATCGAGGTGCTGCACACCGCGCAGGAGCTCTTCGGCTTCCTCTCGATGGACCGGCTCCGCGAGGTGGCGCGCAAGCTCCGGCTGCCGCCCTCGCGCGTGCTCGGGGTGGCGACCTTCTACAACTTCTTCTCGCTCCAGCCGAAGGCGGAGCACACCGCGCTGGTCTGCACCGGAACGGCCTGCTACGTGGCCGGCGCCCGCGCGCTGCTCGACCTCGCCCGGCACCGGTGCCAGGCGGCCGTCGCCCGCGGAGAGCCCGGGAAGCTCGGCATCCAGCAGGCACGCTGCATCGGCTCGTGCGGGCTCGCGCCGGTGGTGGTGCTCGACGGACGCATCCTGCCCAAGGTGTCCGCCACGGCGCTGGAGGCCCAGCTCGAACAGGTGGGGGCCTGACGATGGCGCTCACCCCGGACGAGCTCACCGAGCGTGCGGAGGCGGAGCGGGAGCGCACGGGAGCGTTCCGGGAGCGGCTCCACGTCTGCACGGCCGCCAGCTGCCAGGCCATCGGGAGCGACCCGCTCCGGGCCGCCCTGCAGGCGCGCGCCAAGTCGTCCGGGGGCGCGGTGGAGGTGGCCGGGACCGGCTGCATGGGCCTTTGCAGCAAGGGCCCACTGGTCCGGCGCCAGAGCGACGGCGCATTGTTCCTCGAGGTCGAGACCGGGGACGTCCCGGCACTGGTCGAGGGCGCGCCATCGGCATCCCTCGATGCGCGTCGGGTGAGCTTCGAGGCCCATCCCTTCTTCGCAGGCCAGCTCCGCATCGTGCTGGAGAACGCCGGGCGGGTCGACCCGGAGCGGATCGACTCGTACCTCGCCGCCGGCGGGTACGGGGCGCTGGCGAAGGTGCTCGCCCAGATGAAGCCCGCCGAGGTGGTGGCCGAGGTGACGCGGTCCGGTCTCCGCGGGCGCGGCGGTGCCGGCTACCCCACCGGGGTGAAGTGGCAGCTGGTGGCCAAGCAGCAGGCGGACACCAAGTACGTCGTGTGCAACGCGGACGAGGGTGACCCTGGCGCCTTCATGGACCGGAGCGTGCTCGAGGGCGACCCGCACCGGGTACTGGAGGGGATGGCCATCGCCGCCTACGGGGTGGGCGCCCGGCTCGGATACATCTACGTCCGCGGCGAGTACGGGCTGGCCATCGCCCGGCTCCAGACCGCCATCAAGCAGGCAGAGAAGGAAGGCCTTCTCGGCTCCCGCATCCTCGACACCCACTTCGACTTCTCGGTGCAGATCCGCATCGGGGCCGGGGCCTTCGTCTGCGGAGAGGAGACCGCGCTCATCGCGAGCATCGAGGGCAAGCGTGGCGAGCCGCGTCCCCGGCCGCCGTACCCGCCGGAGAAGGGCCTGGGGGGAAAGCCGACGCTGATCAACAACGTCGAGACCTTCGCCAACGTGCCGCCCATCCTGGTCCGGGGCGGCGACTGGTTCGCTGGCATCGGCACCGAGAAGTCGAAGGGCACCAAGGTCTTCGCCGTCGCCGGGAAGACCGCCCTCACCGGGCTCATCGAGGTCCCGATGGGCACTCCGGTCCGCCGCATCGTGGAGATGGCCGGCGGCGTCGCGGGCGGGGGGCGAGTGAAGGCCATCCAGACCGGAGGTCCATCGGGTGGCTGCATTCCCGAGCGCCTGCTCGACGTCCCGGTCGACTACGAGTCGCTGGTCGCGGTCGGTTCGATGATGGGCTCCGGCGGGCTGATCGTCATGGACCAGGACACGTCGATGGTCGACGTGGCCCGCTACTTCATGGAGTTCTGCCGCGACGAGTCCTGCGGCAAGTGCGTGCCCTGTCGCGCCGGCACGGTGCAGATGCACCTCTTGCTCCAGAAGTTCTGCGACGGCGAGGCGACGCGGCAAGACCTCGCGCTGCTCGAATCGCTCGCCGATCTGCTCCGCAACACCAGCCTCTGCGGCCTCGGCCAGAGCGCTCCCACTCCGGTGATGACCGCCCTTCGCTATTTCCCCGAGGAATTCGCCGCCCGGATGCGGAAGGAGCCGGCTGGGCCATGACCGTCAAGACGCTCACCATCGACGGGCGGATGCTCACCGGCGTATCGGGGCAGAGCATCTTCACCGTCGCCTGGCACAACGACATCAAGATTCCCCGGCTCTGCCACCTCGGCGGGGTGAGCGACGTGGGCGCCTGCCGACTGTGCCTGGTGGAGGTGGAGGGCCGGCCCCGGCTGCAGACCGCCTGCATGACCGAGGTGGAGGAGGGGATGGTCGTCCAGACCGACACTCCCCGGCTGCGTGAGTACCGCAAGCTCCTGCTGGAGCTGCTCCTGGCCGAGGGGAACCACGTCTGCGCGGTGTGCGTCTCCAACGGGCACTGCGAGCTGCAGCAGATGGCGGCCGAGGTCGGCGTCGACCACGTGCGCGTGGCCTACCGCAACCCGCGACGCCCGGTGGACCTGTCGCACGAGCGCTTCGGGCTGGACCTCAACCGCTGCATCCACTGCACCCGCTGCGTCCGCACCTGCGACGAGGTGGAGGGAGCGCACGTCTGGGACATGGCCGGCCGGGGAGAGAAGCTGCACCTGGTCTCCGATCTGGCCACCCCCTGGGGCGACTCCGAGGCTTGCACCGACTGCGGGAAGTGCGTCCAGGTCTGCCCGACCGGCGCGCTCTTCGTGAAGGGTGCCGGCGTGGGCCAGATGACCAAGGACCGGAGGTTCCTCAAGTACATCGTGTACGGCCGCGAGCGGAAGCAGTGGAGCGTGCCATGAGCGAGAAGCTGAAGCTGGCCACGGTGTGGCTCGGTGGCTGCTCGGGCTGCCACATGTCGTTCCTCGATCTCGACGAGCGCCTGCTCGAGCTTGCGGCCAGGGTGGACCTCGTCTTCTCGCCGCTGGTCGATACCAAGACCCCGGACTTCCCTCCGGTGGACGTCACCCTCGTGGAGGGAGCGGTGGCGAACGAGGAGCACGTGGAGATGCTCCGCCTGGTGCGTGAGCGCTCGAAGGTGCTGGTGGCCTTCGGAGACTGCGCGGTCACCGGCAACGTGTCCGCGCTGCGCAACGCCTGGCCGGTGCAGGAGGTTCTCGACCGGGCGTACCGCGAGACACCCACGGTGGTGCGCGGCGTTCCCTCGGGCGCCGGGGTGATGCCGAGGCTGCTCCCGGGGGTGAAGCCGCTGCACCAGGTGGTGAAGGTGGACCTCTGGCTCCAGGGCTGCCCCCCGGGGTCAGACCGGATCTGGGAGACGCTGACCGCCCTCCTCGAGGGGCGCGCTCCGCAGCTGGAGCGAAGGTTCGGGTGAGAATGTCCAGGACCCTCCTCATCGACCCGGTCACCCGAATCGAGGGGCACGCCCGGATCACCATCGAGGTGGACGCCGGCGGGAAGGTCAGCGACGCGCGGCTCCACGTCGTCGAGTTCCGGGGCTTCGAGAAGATCTGCGAGGGGCGCCCTCTGGAGGAGATGCCCGGGCTGATGGCCCGGGTGTGCGGCATCTGCCCCGTATCGCACGCGCTCGCCGCGTCGAAGGCAGGTGACCGCATCCTCGGAGTGGACGTGCCGGTGGCGGCGGTGAAGCAGCGGCAGCTCGCCACCTGGGCCCAGGTGCTGCAGTCGCACGCGCTCTCCTTCTTCCACCTCTCGAGCCCGGATCTGCTCGTGGGAATGGATGCCGACCCGGCGAGGCGAAACGTCTTCGCCATGGCCGGCAGCGAGGTGGACTTCGTCCGCCGAGGCATTCGCCTGCGCCAGTTCGGTCAGCGCACCATCGAGCTGGTGGGCGGGCGGAAGGTGCACCCCGGCTGGTCGGTCCCGGGCGGTGTCACCGAGCCGGTGGCCCGGAGCGCCGTCGAGGAGTTGCTCCCCTGGATCCCCGAGCTGTACGAATCCATGCGCCTGGCGCTCGAGCGGCTGAAGCGGACGTTCGAGCCGCTCCGGGCGGAGATCGCCGGGCTCGGCGACTTTCCGTCGCTGTTCCTCGGGCTCGTCGACGCCGAGGGAAACCTCGAGTTTTACGACGGCAGCCTCCGGCTGGTGGACGCCACCGGCGCGGTGGTCGCCGAGGGCCTCGACCCGCGCCAGTACCGGACCTACCTCGGCGAGGTGTCCGAGCCGGACACCTTCGTGAAGCCCACCTTCTACGCGCCGCTGGGCGAGGAGAAGGGCATGTACCGGGTCGGGCCGCTCGCGCGGCTCAATGTGGTGAAGGCGACCGGGACGCCGCGGGCCGATGCCGAGCTGGTCAACTTCCGCTGGCTGGGCAAGCAGGGGGTGGTGACGCAGTCGTTCCACTTCCACTACGCGCGGCTCATCGAGATGCTCCACTGCGTCGAGCGCATCGAGCAGGCGCTCCAGGAGCCGGAGCTGCAGTGGACGCGGGTTCGGAGCTGGGCACGACCGAACCACACCACCGGCGTGGGCTGCTGCGAGGCCCCGCGGGGGACGCTCTTCCACGACTACGAGGTCGACCTCGCTGGCCAGGTGAGGAAGGCCAACCTCCTCATCGCCACACAGCAGAACGGTGGGGCGATGCAGCGAGCGGTGAAGCAAGCTGCGCAGCGTTTCGTGGAGCCCGCCGTGCTCACCGAGGGGATGCTCAACCGTGTCGAGGCGGCCATCCGCTGCTTCGATCCCTGCCTGTCCTGCTCCACCCAGGCCCTGGGGCAGATGGCGATGGTGGTCGAGGTGCGTGGCCCAGGGGGCGAGCTGCTCGCCCGGAAGGAGCGTTGAGGTGAGCACCCTCGTGGTCGGCATCGGGAATACCCTGCTCGGGGACGACGGGGCCGGCCCCTTCGTCGTCGAGCTGCTGTGGGCGGAAGGGGCCAGGGGGCTGGAGCTCCGGGCGGCGCACACGCTTCTCCCCGAGCTGGCCGGAGAGATGCCGGGCCACACGGCGGTGGTGTTCGTCGACGCCGACCGGAAGGCCAGGGAGATCAGCTTCCGTCCGATCGCTCCGGCCGATGGCTCCGGCCTCCACCGCTTCGCGCCCGCTCAGGTGGTCGAGATGGCGCGTGGGCTCGGATTCGAGGGAGAGGCGTGGATCTGCAGCGTGCCGGTGCAGTCGACGGAGCCGGGAGAGACGCTCTCCCCGGAGGCGGAGCTGGCTGCGGTTCGCACGGCCTCGCTGCTGCTGGCCCGTCTCG
>Ga0335079_10003308_pt1 | contig 18622 bp, 21 predicted proteins | sample Lox_Sample_33_FD_206719 | JGI IMG/M metagenome (GOLD analysis project Ga0335079, IMG submission 206719) | Soil microbial communities from Loxahatchee National Wildlife Refuge, Florida, United States - Lox_Sample_3.3 | ecosystem: Environmental > Terrestrial > Soil > Wetlands | place: USA... | reverse complement strand
GCTAGTACCGCGTGACGTAAGCTGCTGCGTGGCCGTCACCATGATGTTCAGCTCGCTGGCGTTCGCCGCGGACGGTCTGACCCGCCGTTCGGACCGGTCACCGTCGCTAGCGGGTGATGAGAATCGAACTCGCATTATCAGCCTGGGAATCCGACCGATCAGGGCCTCTGACCGCCCTGACCTGGGAACTCGATGCACCACTAGTCACCGTCATAGACCCTGAGACACAGGGCTAAGAAGTCGCAGATCATTAACACGCCGTCTTGATCTCCGATGAGATGGCGATGCCTTCTGCGGCCGCGAGCCTGTGGAGATCATCCAGGCTGGCGAGCCGGCGCGGTCCGGGCTGGATGGCGTGTCCGGCTTGGCCGAGGAGCTGGCGGATGTCGCGGATGCGCTTGTTGATCGTTTCGGGCCGGACGCTGAACAGGGCGGCGACGGCGACCTGGGGCAGGGCGAGACGCTGGTGGAGGATGGTGGCCAGGAGCCGGTCGGCGAGGGTGAGGACGGGGCGGCGGCCGGTGCCGGCGGCGGTCAGCCGCGGGCGGTGGCCGCGGCGGGTGTCCAGGCTCGTCTCCCGCTGCTGGTTGTGAAGTGTCATCAGCGCGGCGATCAGGGCATCCCACTGCTGGGCCGGCAGGCCCGTCAGCGCCGGGTGGCAGAGCCAGGCCAGGTCCGGGCTGGGCTGGTCGAACGGATCCGGGACGGTGCTGACGTGCTCGTATGCCTCGGGGCGGAGGGTGTAGTTCCAGTCGCCGTGCCAGTCGTGGCGGGTCAGCGGCAGGGCGTCCATCTGCCGGTCGCTGATCTTGACTCCGGTGCCGTAGGCGCTGGTGTCCAGTTCGGCGTGCACGCGCAGCCCGGTGGCCGTGGTGGTGGCGGCGATGGTCTGCACGATGACCTCGTGGCTGGTCAGCGGCCGGCCGCGCCAGTTCATCGTGATGGCCGAAAACAGCCGGTGCTCGACCTTGTTCCACTTGGAGGTGCCGGGCGGGAAGTGGCAGACGGTGATCTCCAGCCCGGTCTCCACGGCCAGGGCCGCTAGCTCGGCCTTCCACGCGCGGGTGCGGTAGCCGTTGGAGCCGCCGGCGTCCGCGGTGATCAGCAGCCGCCGGGCCAGCGGGTAGTCGCCGCCCCCCGCCGCCTTCCACCAGCGGCGGATCGACTCCACCGCGAACGCGGCGGTGTCATGATCGGTGCCCACGCTGACCCAGCCGGCGTTGCCGGTGATGTCATACACCCCGTAAGGGACTGCCTTGCCCACGCTGTCGTCAGGAAAATCGTGGGTGCGGGTGGCCACCGGCTGGCCCTTGGGCCGCCATTCCCGCCCCCCGTTCCTGAACTCGCCGACCAGCTCCTTCTTCTTGGTGTCGACGCTGATCACCGGGTCACCACTATCCTGGTGGGCCCTGGCCTGCTCGTTGATGTACCGGAACTGCGCATCCCGGTCCGGGTGCTGCTTTCCCTCGATGGTCTTGGCGTTGCCCTGCAGGCTGAACCCCTCGGCCCGCAGCAGGTCACCCACCGTGTCGGCGGAGACCTTATGACCCTGGGCGGTCAGCTCCGCCGCCAGCTTGCGGGTCGACTTGGTCGTCCACCGCAGCGGCGACATCGGATCGCCCCGCTCATCCGGCTCCACCAGAGCCAGCAGCGCCGGGCGCAGCCCCGGATCGGTGTCAGCAGCCCGCTTGCGGCCCCCGCCCGGCCGCCGCGCCCGGCCCAGCGGCTCAGCACCCGAATCCAGCTCACTCACACCCAGCGACACCGTGGCCTCCCGGACCCCGGCAGCCCGCGCCACCGCCCGGATCCCGCCATGGCCGAGCGCCCGGGCCTCGGCCCCCATCAGCAGCCGCCGCTGCCGCTCATCCAGATGCGGGAAGACCGCCGCGAACTTCGCCGCCAGCACCCGCCCCGGTTCCTCTTCGCCGCCCATACCACATCAGCATGCCGCATCCCAGGAAGCTACGGGTTATTATTCTGCAAACCCTAAGTGTCTTGGTCATAAGCCAAAGTTTGCACGTCGTGGCTAAGTGGTCCCAGCTAAAACGTCGCAGCGTCGATCGCCATGACCCACTCCGCCGAGCAGATCTCCGTCAGTTGAAGTGCGACATCATCCGGCCGTGACGTCGACCTGCGCGATGGTGGCTGCGTCGTTCGCGGTGTCAACGGCCAAGTTGCGGTCCCCACTGGTGGCCAGTTAAAAGTCACACCCCTCGGGATTGATCATCGTTTGTTCAGGCGTGTTCCTCCTTTGGCCCGGGCTTCTCGCATGCGGTGGGAGTCGCGTCGGTGACGATGACGTTGGCGTGGTGGAGCAGGCGGTCCAGGAGGCTGACCGCGGTGGTGTGCTCGGGCAGGAATCGGCCCCATTGGTCGAAGGGCCAGTGGCAGGCGATGTCGAGCGCCCGCCGTTCGTAGGCGGCGGATACGAGCCGGAACAGCAGTTGCGCTGCGGTGTTATCGAGCGGGGCGATGCGGGCTCTTACGCGCCGGTCACGATTCTCGTTCAGGAAATGCCGGACGGGGGACCCGGGTCGCGTATGACAGCGTCGCCAGCGAGATCGCTCCCTACCGTGACGCGGCCGCGTCGGAGGTCGCCGGACGGCTCGACGGCGAGGTGCTCGGGCTCCTGCGCCAGGTGACCGGAGTGCCAGGATCCACGTCTCCTTGAGCTTCCACGCGCCCCAGCCCCCCGATCCGCCGCGATCGCCGCCGGCGATCCCAGCCTGGCCAGCCGGAGCTGGGTGCTGCTGACCTGAGGAGGAGAAAGTACGGGCCTTGCTCCTTGGGTATCCCGGTGTGGCCGCCATCCGCGAGCTCCTGTTCACTTTCCTCGGCCCGCGCCGGGTATGGATCGTCGCCCGGGTTGATATCCACGATGGCCTGCGCGCTGGTCAGGTCAACGCACTGGTCCGCGGCATCGAGTCGGGTATGCAGCATGAGTGATCTCGGCCGGCCGGGGCGTCGAGAACACGGGCGGGAGATAGCGCAGCATGAGGAGCGACCACGTGAGGTGGGTGAGCGCCGGGGCCAGGATGCCGCCGGAAGTGCGGCGCTGGAGGCCGAAGATGACGCTGGTGGCGGTTCCTGCGAGCACGAGTGCGGGGTTGCGGGTCGTGGTGGTGGTGGCGGCGTACGCGAGGGTGGTCTTGACGATGGGGTGTGAGTCCTGCACGAGGGACCAGAGTGCGCCGCGGAAGAATAGTTCCTCGGCTACTGCGTTGGCGCCCGCGGTGAGCAGCACGAGGCGCGTTGAGCCGTCGTCTGCGTAGCGCAGGACGCTGCCTATGGCCCGGTTGAGCGGGGGGATATGCCGGGCCAGCCGGGCGGCGCCGTAGAAGAGCCCGAAGGCGCCGGCGCCGGTGAGCACGGGCATGACCACGGGGCAGCGCTGGGCGCCGTCCTGGCCCTGGGCCCTGTTCAGCGGAAGGGGTCCGGAGCCGAGGGCGCCGGCGGCCCAGGTGCCAGCGAGGCCCATCGTCAGGAGGTAGAACTGGGGGGAGCCGGCTTTGGTGGACAGCGAGATCCCCAGCAGGCCCGCGCCGCCGACGCCCGTGGCGGTGACGACCCGTCGGCGACGGGAGCGGACCGCCGGCTCTGCTTGGGCCGGGGGGGCCTGGCTGGGCAGCGGCTGAGGCGGGGGGCCCTGCCGCTTGGACGTGGTGCGTTCCCACCACCGGCTCAAACGGTCGGCGGTCATCGGCCGGCATGTTTCGCCTGGCGGCGCTCGCGGAGCGCTTTGCGCACGGCGTCGTCGTAGGGCATGGGGTCGAAGGGGATCATGTCGCGGATCGACGGGTCCCGCACGATGACCTCGTTGGTCATCGAGTCGACGAGCGCCCGGCCGGTGGCTGTGTCGACGTCGGTGACCAGGGTCAGCCACAAGGAGGACAGCCCGGGGGTGAGCAGCGGCACGGACACGATCGGGAGCGGCCGGCCCTGGATGGCGGCGACGCGGCGCAGCATGGTGACGTACTGCAGTACCTCGGGTCCCCCGGCCTCGAGGACCCTGCCCGCCGCCTCCGGCAGCGCCAGCACCCCGAGCAGGTAGCGCACGACGTCGTCGACGGCGATCGGCTGGGTGCGGGTCGCGACCCATCTCGGGGTGATCATGGCGGGCAGGTGCTCGACGAGCTGGCGGGTCAGCTCCCAGGAAATGCCGCCGTGCCCGACGATGATCCCGGCCCGGATGACGGTCACCGGGACACCGGCTGATCCGAGCAGCTTCTCTACCTCGCGGCGGCTGCGCAAGTGTGCCGACAGGGCGTCCTTGTCGTCGCCGAGCCCCCCGAGGTAGATGATTTGCCGCAGCCCGGCCCGCGCCCCCGCCTTACCGAATGCCGCGGCGGCGGCGGCATCCTTGCGTTCGAAGTCCGCGTCGCTGAGCGAGTGCACGAGGTAATAGGCCACCTGGCAGCCGGCCATCGCGGCGCCAAGGGTGTGCGGGTCGTGAACGTCTCCGCGTACGGGCCTGCCGGCTCCGGCGTAACCGGCGGGGTTGCGGGTCATCGCGACGACGTCGTGGCCAGCCTCGGCCAGGGCCGCGCATAGCCGGCGGCCGACGAAACCGGACGCACCGGCGACGAGCACCTTCATCGCGGCCACTCAACGTTCTCGGCCTCGGTGACTGGGTCGCCCGTCAGCAGCCGGGCTCCCACGGCGCTCGCCATCTGCGGCGTGGCGCCGGCCCCGGCGAGGGCGAGTGGGGCGCGCCGGGCGAGTGCGGCGAGCGCCGGGCGGAGCGGCTCGAGGGTCTCCGGGCGGGTAACGGCGAGGACGACAAGGTCCGGGCGCCTCGCGTCGACGGTCCGGGTCAGCTCGTCGACCGGGGTGCTCGTCCCGAGATAGTCGATCCGCCACCCGTTGCGGTTGAGCACGATGCCGAACGCCATCAGCGCCAGGTCGTGAAGCTCGCCGGGGGGGCAGGCGAGGACCGCGCGCGGGCCGTGCCCGTTCCCCCAGCCCCGGGCAAGTCCCGCGAGCCGCCCGCGGATGACGTTGCTGGCGAAGTGCTCCTGGGCGACACTGGCCGTCCCACGCTGCCAGCGCTCCCCCAGTGCGGTGAGATAAGGCATCACAACGTCGCGGAGCACCGCCGTCAGGGAGAGGTCGGACATGAGCCGGTCAAGGACAGCCTGTGCGGCTGGCTCGTCGAAGGCGTCGAGGGCCTGCTGGAGGTCACCGGACAGCTCACTCACCGCTGGTGGGGCGCGGTGCGGCTCGGCGGCTCGGCCGAGTTCCGCCCCGGCCCCGTTGTCCTCCCCGAGCACCGCTCGCGCCGCCTCGGCTGCGGACAGCCCATCGGCGACATAAGCCTGCATCCGGCGGACCCGCGACTCGTCCGCCTCGGAGTACAACCGGAAGCCGCCCGCTGAGCGCACCGGCTGAAGGAGACCATAGCGGATCTCCCACGCCCGCAGGACGTGGTCGCTCACGCCGAGGCGCCGGCTCAGCTCACCGATGCGCAGCATCGGCGGGCCTTCGGGAGTGTCCATGCCAACACTCTACAGTACCTTGACAGACATTTGACAAGGCTGGCCGCGAAAGCTACCGTCATATCTAGACAAATCCTAGACGGAAGCTGGACATCATGGGCCCTCACGCCAACGGCCCGGCGACCGCCACCGGCTCCGCCTCCCAGGAGCACGGCACAGCGGCGGACGTACGGCGGCCGTCGGTTGCCGTGATCGGCGCCGGGGTCTCCGGACTCACTGCGGCCTACCTGCTCTCCCGCACCCACGACGTCACCCTTTTCGAGGCGGAGGAGCGGCTCGGTGGCCACGCGCACACCCACGACGTCACCGACTCCGATGGCCGGCAGCACGCTGTCGACAGCGGGTTCATCGTCCACAACGACCTGACCTATCCCTGGCTGCGCAAGCTCTTCGGCGAGCTGGACGTGGAGGTGCGCCCCACTGAGATGAGCATGAGCATCCGCTGCGAAGGGTGCGGGCTGGAGTATGCCGGCGGCCGCGGGCTGCGCGGCGTGTTCGCCCAGCCACGCCGCCTCATCGACCCTCGGTTCGCCCGGATGCTTTGGCAGGTCAAGCGGTTCCACCGGCGCGCATTGGCCTTCCTGCGCACCACGGACGACAAGAACCTCACGACCTACGGCGAGTTCCTGGAGTGGGAGGGGTTCAGCGGCTACTTCATCACCCACTACGCCGTCCCGGTCGTCTCATGCGTCTGGTCCGCCGGGCAGGAGACGACGCTGGCCTACCCGGCGCGCTACCTCTTCCGGTTCCTCGACCACCACGGCATGCTCCGGGTGGGCGGGTCACCCCAGTGGTACAGCGTCGCCGGCGGGTCGCGAGTCTACGTGGAGCGGCTCGCCGGGCTGCTAAAGGACGTGCGCGCGGCCCATGCCGTCACCGACCTCGCCCGCGGCGAGGGGGGCGTCGAGATCCGGGACGTCACTGGGCAGGTCACACGCGTGGACCGCGTCGTCATCGCTACCCACGCCGACCAGGCCCTCGGCCTGCTCACAGACCCGAGCGATGCAGAGGTCACCACCCTCAAGCAGTTCGGCTACTCGCGCAACGTCACCGTGCTGCACACCGACAGCTCGGTCCTGCCGGACGCTCCGCAGGCCCGAGCCTCCTGGAACTACCGGATGACGTCCTGCCACCGGCCCGATCAGCCCGCCGTGGTGACGTACTGGATGAACCGGCTCCAGGGACATCGTGCCGCGCAGGATTTCCTCGTCACGCTCAACGACCGCGAACGCCTCGACCCGTATTCCATCGTCGCGACGATGGAATACGAGCATCCGATCTACACCCCTGAAGCGATCCGCGCGCAGTCACGGCTGAGCGGCCTGGCTACCGGCCGCACCGTGTACGCGGGCGCCTACCACGGGTGGGGATTCCATGAAGACGGGTGCCGCTCCGGCGTGGAGGCCGCCCGGCACTTCGGAGTGACCTGGTGAGCACGGCCTCGCTCCGGACGCCGGCGCGCGCGCAGCTGCCCCCGCTGCCAGCCCTGGTCGTCGGCCAGGTCACGCACAGGCGCCCTGGACCGGTCCGGCACGCCTTCCGGCACCGGGTCTACCAGTGGCTGGTCGACCTGGACTCGCTTCCGCGCCAGCCCTGGTACCTCAGGGCGTTCGCGCACTTCAGCAGCGCTGACCACCTCGGCGACCCCGGCCTGCCGATCAAGCGCAACATCGAGAACTACCTGGCGCGGGGCGGCATTCAGCTCGGTGACCGGGGACAGGTGCTCATGTTGGCCAACGCCCAGGTCCTGGGCCACGTGTTCGACCCGCTCTCGGTCTTCTGGTGCTATGACCGCGACGGCGTCCTCGTGTGTGTCGTCGCAGAGGTCCACAACACCTACGGCGGGCGGCACGCCTACCTCCTGCGGCCGGACGCGGCTGGGGTCGCCGTGACGGGCAAGGACTTCCACGTCTCCCCGTTCTTCGACGTCAGCGGCACCTACGAACTGCGTTTCACGCTGAGGCCGGATCTTGTCGCCACGATCGTGACGTTGCGCCGCGAGGGCGCCGTCGCGTTCTCGGCGACCTTCCGGGGCCGGCCCGAACCCGCGACGGCTCTGGCTCTGGTCGGTCGGCTCATTCGCCAGCCCCTGATGACCCAGCGGGTCTCGGCCCTGATCCGGGTGCATGGCATCTGGCTGTGGCTTCGTGGCCTGCCCGTCCGCGCTCACCCGCACTACATCCGGCAGGAAAGGGTCTGACCATGACCGTCTCCACCTCCATCAGGTGGCCCACCGCCGCCGCCACACCACGGGCGCCGCTCAGAGCCACCATCGCGCGGGTGATCTTCGAGAATGCCGTACGGCGGGTCCCTGTCCGCGTGACCTACCCCGATGGCCGGGTGCTCGGAGCAGGGTCGCTGGCATCGCCTGAGTTCGCCGTCGTTCGCCCCGCGGCGTTCTTCGCCCGGCTGGGCCGCGATGCGAAGATCGGGTTCGGTGAGGCCTACATGGCCGGGGACTGGCGGGCCGGGCCCGGCACCGACCTGGCCGACCTGCTGACGCCCTTCGCCTCGCGGTTGACCACCCTGATTCCTCCAGCATTGCAGCGGCTGCGGGTTTTCGTCGACAGGCGCGTCCCCCCGGACCACGAGAACACCCCCGGCGGCTCGCGAACCAACATCGCCGCCCACTACGACCTCAGCAACGACCTCTTCGCCGCCTTCCTGGACCCGACGATGACCTACTCCTCGGCGTGGTTCGACGAGAGCGAGCCCGTGGAGACCGCAACCCGGCTCGAGGAGGCGCAGCTGCGCAAGATCGACGGGATTCTCGACCTCGCCGGCGTACGCAGTGGCACCCGGCTGCTGGAGATCGGCACCGGATGGGGCACACTCGCCATCCGCGCAGCGCAACGAGGAGCTCAGGTCACCACGATCACCCTCTCCCAAGAGCAGCTGGAATTCGCCCGCGGGCAGGCCGGCGCAGCTGGCGTATCCGGCCGCATGGACGTGCGACTGCAGGACTACCGCGAGATCAAAGGCGAGTACGACGCCATCGTCAGCGTCGAGATGATCGAGGCCGTCGGGGAGGCCTACTGGCCCACCTACTTCACGGCCCTTGACCGGCTCCTCGCTCCCGGCGGCAGGGTCGCCATCCAGGCAATCACCATGGCCCACGAGCGTTTCCTCGCCACCCGGCGCAGCTTCAGCTGGATCCAGAAGTACATCTTCCCCGGCGGCATCGTCCCGTCATTGCAGGCGGTCGACGACGCCCTCGCGGCCCACACCACGCTGCGCGTGACGCGGCAGCGCGAGCTCCGGGCGCACTATGCCCGGACCCTGCGCCTGTGGCGGGAACGCTTCCTCGACCATTGGCCCCACATCCACGCCCAGGGCTTCGACGAGGCCTTCCGCCGCATGTGGGAGTTCTACCTCGCCTACAGCGAGGCCGGTTTCCGCAGCGGCTACCTCGGCGTCAGCCAGCTCCAGCTGACCAGGGGGCCGGCATGAAACTGAATGGCAGGGTCGCCTGGGTCGTCGGCGGATCCAGCGGAATCGGCGCCGCCGTCGCACGCGAACTCGTACGCCGTGGCGCGGCCGTCGCGGTCTCTGCCCGCCGCAAGCAACAGCTCCACGACGTTGCGGGCGGGGACATGCTCGTCCTCCCCGCCGATGTCACCGACCCCGCCTCCGTCGCGGCAGCTGCAGCACGAGTCCGGCAGGAGCTGGGCCCGATCGACCTCGCGGTGCTGTCCGCGGGCTACTGGAAGCCGATGGACCCAGCGCGCTGGGACACCGACGTCTTCGACCAGCACCTCCGGGTCAACCTCACCGGGATGAGCAACTCCATCGCGGCCGTGCTGCCCGGCATGCTGCGGCGACACCACGGCGTCATCGCCGGCATCGCGTCCGTGGCCGGATACCGCGGGCTGGCCGGCTCCGAAGCCTACGGCGCGACCAAGGCCGCCCAGATCAACCTGCTCGAGTCCCTTCGCGTCCACATCGCCCAGGCCGGGGTGCATGTGACGACGATCTGCCCCGGTTTCGTGCGGACCGACCTCACGGCCGGCAACCCCTTCCCCATGCCCTTCATCATCGATGCCGACCAGGCCGCACGATCCATCTGCGACGGCCTCGAGCGCGAGCGCACCGAGATCGTCTTCCCCACCCGGATGGCCCTGCTGATGAAGACCGCGCGCCTCGTCCCCGCCCGTGCCTGGACGGCCTTGTGGGCTCGCACCTCAATCGCCGGACCCGCGCCACTCCCGACCACCTCACCCATGACCAGGAAGAATCTAAGGACACCATGAGATTGCAGAAGACCGTCTTCGTCGACAAGCCGCTGGACGTGGTGTTCAACTACCTCTCCGACTTCACCACCACCACCGAGTGGGACCCGGGCACCGTGGCTACCGTGAACCACGACGGCGACGGAGGGGTCGGCACCACCTACCTCAACACCTCCACCTTCCTCGGCCGGAAGACCCAGCTGACCTACATCGTGGGTGAGTTCATCCCCCGTAAGCGCATCCGGCTCCGCGGCGAGAACAAGACCGTCATCGCCGTCGACACCATGACCTTCCGCAGCATCGACGCCGGCACCGAGGTGACCTACACGGCCGAGTTCACCTTCAAGGGCCCATCCCGTCTGCTCGCCCCGCTGCTCAGGCCCGCCTTCGAGCGGCTCGGCCAACAAGCGCAGACCGGCATGCGCAATGCGCTCAACCAGCTCTGACCAACCAGTCCGGCCGTGGTCGGCCCGTGAGCAGCACACCCTCAACCCTCTTCGTCAAGCCTTCGCTGGAGCCACGTGGCAACCGGGGCCATCCCGGCAATGCCCGCGTACGAGCGAGGCCCGTGAACAAAGCCGGCCAGATTGTCTCGACCTGTTCTTCCGCTGCTCGGCCTTCCGGCTCGCCGACCCCGCGGCGGTCCTTACCCACGCACCAGGCAACCCCCGCCCTGGGGAGCGGCTGCGGGGCCGGTGGATGTGCTCTCCTTGCTGGCCCGGGCAGTGACCTGGCGTTAGCCGGATTCACGCCGGTACAGCGGCCTGACCCGTCCCAGGGTGCCCCAGTGGATTTCATCCCATCGGGACACAGCAAGATACACGGCAACCCGGATTCCGCTGACGTGCATATCTGGACTAAGTAGCTATACTTATGGCCATGACGGTTGGCGAGCAGATGTCCCTCGCGGACGTCAAGAACCGGCTCTCGGAGGTCGTGGACCGCCTGGAGCGCGAGCACGGCCGTGTCGTGATCACCAAGCATGGCCATCCCGCCGCCGTGGTCATCAGCGTGGAGGACCTGGAGTCGCTGGAGGAAACCCTCGACGTCATGGACAGCGAGGCGCTCCTGGCCGACATCCGCGAGGCCCTGGCCGAGCCCGGCACGGGCGACGCGCCGGTGCTGAGCAAGGATGAAGCGCTGCGCCTGAACCGTGGCAGGTGAGCGAACCCGGGTACGCGATCGCCTGGACGGCCCCTGCCCGCCGGACGCTAGCCCGGCTGCCAGAGAAGGTCGCCACCGCCGCGGTGGAGTTCCTCTACGGATCCTTGGCCGCCAGCCCGCACCGGGTCGGCAAGGCGCTCAAGCTCGGGCTGGAAGGGCTGCACAGTGCCCGCCGCGGCGACTACCGGGTGATCTACCGCATCGACTACCATCACCGCCGCGTCGACGTCGTGGCCATCGAGCACCGCTCCGACATCTACCGGCCACGCCAACTCTGACCGCCAGCCGCCGCCTGCGGCAGATGAATAAGACCCGAGCGTGGCCGGATATCCAGCGGTGGCTGCGTTGCGAGAAATGTCCATACGCGCGTCTCCTGGCAGTGGTTGCCGAACGACACGAGTGGCTAGGCGTGGGCGGGCAGATCACCGGCTTGCTCGGCGGTGGCTGCCCAGCTAGCAAGCATCTTGATGCTGTCAGCCGTCGGGGTGCCTGCGGCTGCGGTGTAGGCGAGCAGGGTCAGGCCAGGGTGGGCGGGAAACTCCATGGCCTCGAAGTCGAGGTCGAGGGTGCCGACGACGGGATGGTGGATGCATTTGCGGCCTGTCCGGTGAAAGCGGACGTTGTGAGCGGCCCACCGGGTGCGGAACTCCTCGCTGCGAGTGGACAGCTCGCCGATCAGCTCGACGAGCTGCTTGTCGTGGGGGTTGCTGCCGGCCTCGGATCGGAGCATGGCGGCGATGTCATCAGCGGCGCGCTCCCAGTCGGCGAAAAACTCGCGTGCGGCGGGATCGAGGTAAACGAAGCGGGCATTGTTGGCGGGCCTGCGCGGGTCGGCGAGAACCGGAGCGTAAAGAGCGCAGGCGAGGCGGTTGGCGGCGAGCATGTCGTGCCGGGCATTGCGCACCCAGGCCGGAGCGTCGCTGATGGCATCGAGGATCTGCTGGATACCGTCCGTGACGCCAGACGTCTTCCTGCGCCGCTGCCGCGGCGGGGCGGGCTGAGCAGCGCGCGCCAGGTCGAACAGGTGGGCACGCTCGGCCTCGTCCAGCTGCAGCGCGCTCGCGATTCCGTCGAGGACGGCATCGGAGGCGCCGGTCAGGTTCCCGCGTTCCATCCGGACGTAGTAGTCGATGCTCACCCCGGCGAGCAGCGCGACCTCCTCGCGCCGCAGCCCCTTGACCCGGCGGTTGCTTCCCCCGTAGGCCGGCAGCCCCGCCTGCGCGGGTGTGATCCGCTCGCGCCGCGAGATGAGGAACTCGCGGACCTGGGCTCGGTTGTCCATGCCTCCACGGTAGGCGCGCTGCCTCCCGTGAGGGAGGTTCTGGCGTTACCTGGAAGAGCAGGCACTCCCACAGATGCAGGTCAGCGCCTTTACTGGGCGGCGTGACCATCTCCAGTGCCTCCAGCGCCAGCTCCGCGAACCTGGCTGCGAAGACCGGCGTCCGCCACACGACGGCGATTCTGGCGATCATCCTTGTCAGCTATTTCATGATCCTTCTGGACAACTCGATCATCTTCACTGCCCTGCCGAAGATCCACGCGGCGATGCGGTTCTCCCCGGCGGGCCTGGCCTGGGTGCAGGACGCTTACACGCTGGTGTTCGGCGGGCTGCTGCTGCTCGGGGCGCGGGCGGGTGACCTGCTGGGCCGCCGCCGGGTGTTCGTCTTCGGGCTGGCGGTGTTCGTGCTGGCGTCGCTGCTGGTGGGGCTCTCGCCGGCCGGATGGTGGCTGATCACGGCCCGCGGCGTGCAGGGAGTCGGCGCGGCGATCGTCGCCCCGTCGTCGCTGTCGCTGCTGACCGCGAGTTTCGCGGAGGGACGCGAGCGGGCGAAGGCGGTCGCGCTGTACGGGGCGACGGCCGGGATCGGCGCCAGCCTCGGCCTGGTCGTCGGCGGCGCACTGGCGGACTGGGTGTCCTGGCGGGCTGGCTTTTTCGTCAATGTGCCGGTCGGCGCGGCCATGATCGTGCTCGCCCCGCGTTTCCTGCCCGAGAGCGCACGCTCGCGCGGACGCTTCGACCTCGCCGGCGCCGTCACCGCCACGCTGGGCGTCGGCGCCCTGGTGTACGGGATCATCCATTCCGCCGAGTCGGGCTGGGCAGCGCCGGCAACCGTGCTCCCGCTGCTGGCCGGTGCGGCCCTGCTCGCGGCGCTCGTCGCCGCGGAACGACGTGCCGCTGAGCCGGTCATGCCGCTGCGGCTGTTCGCCAGCCGGGTCCGGACCGGGGCCTACCTGGCCCGGATGCTGTACCTGGGCGCAATGATCGGCTTTTTCTTCTACTCGACGCAGTACCTGCAGGGCGTCCTCGGGTTCTCCGCCTTTCAGGCCGGTGTGGCGTTCTTCCCGATGACGGTGGTGAACTTCGCGGTCGCCATGACCATCCCGAGGCTGACCGCGCGCCTTGGTCAGGCCGTGCCGCTGACCGCTGGCGTCGTGCTGACCCTGGCCGGAATGGCATGGCTCGCCCAGGTCCAGGTGACAAGCGGGTACTGGACCGCGGTCGCCCTGCCGATGGTCCTGATCGGCGCGGGCCAGGGCCTGGCATTCGCGCCGCTGACCTCGGCCGGGATCGCAGGTGTCGGAGCCAGGGACGCGGGCGCGGCGTCCGGGCTGGTGAACACGTTTCACCAGCTCGGGATGGCGCTTGGGCTCGGCGTGCTCGTCGCCGTGTCAGCCGGGTCCGGACAGGGGCTGACCTCGGCGGCCGCCGTGCTGACTGCTCACGTTCATACGGCGCTGACTGCCGGGAGCGTCCTGCTCGCCGCGAGCCTGCTGGCCGTGCTCGGCCTGATCATGCCGGCGCACGTGCGTAGCCGCCGGCCTCGACGGGTAGCGCCGCAGCACGGCCCGGGTACCGTGCCCGAGCCGGCACGGGTGATGACCAGCGTCTGACACCCCCGCAGGACCGCATCCAGACATGAGAAAGGAACCGGCATGACCGACCAGACACCGGCCCAGCAGATGATCGGGGACTTCGCCCCGAAGCTCGTGGAACTCACCGACGACGTGCTCTTCGGTGACGTGTGGGCCAGGCCCGAGCTCAGCCCGCGTGACCGCAGTCTCGTCACCTGCGCTGCGCTGGTCACCAACGGCAGCATCGAGCAGCTGCGCGGTCACTTGGGCCGGGCCCGGCAGAACGGGCTCAGCGAGACCGAGCTGAAAGAGATGATCATCCATCTCGCGTTCTACGCCGGATGGCCACGTGCCATGTCCGCGATCACCTTGGCCCGGGAGCTGTTCACCGGCGGAGGCGACCAGTGAACGCCACCTGGACCGACGACGAGCTCCGCCGTGTCGGCGCCGCGGCCGAGCTGCAGATCGCCGCCCGCCGTCGTGACGGGTCGCTGCGGCCCTACGTCACCATCTGGACCGTCCGGGCCGGCGACCACCTGTATGTCCGCTCGGCCTACGGCGCCGGCAATCCCTGGTTCCGCCGCGCCACCGCCAGCGGCGCCGGGCGTATCCGCGCCGGCGGTATCGAACGCGACGTCACCTTCGCCCCCGTCAGCGAACTCGACGCAGCCACACAGGCAGCTGTCGACGCCGCCTACCACGCCAAGTACGACCGCTACGGCCCGCAGATCGTCGGGACCGTCACCGGCGCGCACGCCGCGCCCGTGACGCTGCGCCTCGTCCCGCAGGACGCCAGCTGACCCGGCAATACCAGCGAAAGGAACTGCGATGCAGTACACGACACTAGGCAGCTCCGGACTGAAGATCAGCCGCATCGCGCTGGGCTGCATGAGCTTTGGTGACACCTCACGCGGCTTCAACCAGTGGGCGCTCGGCGACATCGCAGCCGAGCCGCTGTTCCGCCAGGCTGTCGAACTCGGCATCACTTTCTGGGACACCGCCAACGCCTACGGATACGGCACCTCAGAAGAGATCACCGGCCGGGCCATCCGCAGCTACACCCGCCGCGAGGACGTCGTCCTGGCGACCAAGGTGTTCTTCAAGATGCACGACGGGCCCGGCGGCTCGGGCCTGTCCCGGCGCGCGATCGTCGAGCAGCTCGACGACTCCCTGCGCAGGCTCGGCACCGACTATGTCGACCTGTATCAGATCCACCGCTTCGACCCCGCTACACCGGTCGAGGAGACCATGGAGGCCCTGCATGACATGGTCAAGGCCGGCAAGGTCCGCTACCTCGGCGCCTCGTCCATGTGGGCCTGGCAATTCTCCAAGATGCAGTACCTCGCCGACCTGCACGGCTGGACCAGGTTCGTCTCGATGCAGAACCAGTACAGCCTCATGCAGCGCGAGGAAGAGCGGGAGATGTTCGGCCTGCTGGCCGACCAGGGCGTCGGATCGATTCCGTGGAGCCCGCTCGCCAAGGGCCGCCTCGCCCGCCCCTGGGGCGAGACGACCGCCCGCAGCGACACCGACGATGTCGCCCGCTGGGTGCTGCCCAACGACGACAAGCCCATCGCGGACGCCGTCCAGCAGGTCGCCGGGCAGCACGACGTGCCAATGGCTCAGATCGCACTCGCCTGGGTCCTGCGCAACCCGGTCGTATCCGCCCCCATCGTCGGCGCCACCAGGCAGCAGCACCTCACCGACGCCGCGGCCGCCCTCGACATCACCCTCACCGACGACGAGGTCCGTGCCCTGGAAGAGCACTACACCCCGCGTCAGCCCACCGGCTACTGACCGGCTACCCGAAGGAACACACATGCGAGCCACATTCATCTACGGCGCCGGCGACGTCCGCGTCATCAACGTTCCCGACCCCGCCATCCAGCAGCCAACCGACGCGATAGTCCGCGTCGTCCGCGCCTGTATCTGCGGGTCACTGTTGTCATTGGCGCGGGGCAGATCGGCCAGGCGATCGCCCGCCGGGTCAGCGCAGGCAAGCGTGTCGTGCTGGCCGATCTTCACCAAACGAACGCCGACGCGGCGGCCGAGGTGCTGGCCGACGCTGGCTTTGACGTGAGCACCGCAACCGTCGATGTGTCCTCGCGCGAGTCGGTGCATGCACTCGCCGAAACCGCCGCGGCGCTCGGTGACGTCACCGGTGTCATCCACGCGGCGGGGGTCTCACCCAGCCAGGCCAGACCCGAGGTCATCCTGGCCGTGGACCTGTACGGAACTGCGCTGGTCCTCGAAGAGTTCGGGAACATTATCGCGCCCGGCGGCTCCGGTGTCGTCATCGCATCGCAGTCCGGTCACCGTCTTGGTGCCCTGAGCGCCGAGCAGGACGCCGCGCTCGCCACGACCCCAGCCGATGAGCTGCTGTCATTGCCCATGCTTCAGCCAGACCAGGTCACCGACACCCTCCACGCCTACCAGCTCGCCAAGCGCGGGAACTCACTGCGCGTCATGGCCGAGGCGGTCCGCTGGGGCAGGCGCGGCGCCCGGGTGAACACCATCAGCCCCGGCATCATCATCACCCCGCTCGCCCGGGATGAGCTCACTGGCCCCCGCGGCGAAGGCTACCGGCAGATGATCGACCTGTCTCCGGCCCGGCGCGCCGGGACGCCGGACGAGGTCGGCACCGTCGGCGCGCTGCTCATGGGCCCCGACGGAGCCTTCATCACCGGAAGCGACTTCCTCATGGACGGCGGCGTCACAGCTTCCTACTTCTTCGGCGAACTCGCACCCAAATGACCGGTCCCGTACCCCATGTCAGCGACGCCAGTCGCCGGCCACTCATAGGAGACACCTCTATGGAGATTTCCCGCAACGCAGCCACGGCGAAAGGGCCTGCCGAAACCTTCACCGGTGACGTGTGGGTCGACCCCATCACCCGGGGCTTGCCACCCTCGCAGCTGAACGTCGCCGCGGTCCGCTTCACACCCGGAGCGCGCAGCGCGTGGCATTCCCATGACGGCGGGCAAACCCTGTACGTCACCGAAGGCCATGGCCTGGTCCAGGTGCGCGGCCAGCAAATCACCGAACTCAATCCCGGCGATGTCGTCTTCGCACCCGACGGCGAGGAACACTGGCACGGCGCGAGCCCCGATCACTACATGGCGCATCTGTCCATCACCGAGGGCGCTCCCCACTGGGGGCCCCATGTGACCGACGCCGAGTACCAAGGCCAGCAGGACCCAAGCCAGCAGGACCCAGGAAAGTGACGCTGTAGTCGTCGTATCGGTTCCGGCGGAACCGGCCAGGCCATCGGGACATCGCAGTTAAGGCAAGGCTTCGGACTGCGTGTCAGTGCTCGGCGATATGCGATGCGGGAAGCGGTGCACCTCCTGCGGCCAGCCGACCGCGACCGCGATCCGGCCGGCCCAATACCGCGCCTCGGCATCGTCGGGCACATCGACGACCGCGAAACCGCCGAGGTGCTCCTTGGTCTCGACGAACGGCCCGTCGGTGAACACGGGCGAGCCACTGCTCGGGTCGACGCTGCACACGGCGGTCGACGCGTCCAGACCGCCGTCGCTGAAGACGAACACACCGGCGGCCGTCATCTCCTTGATCAGGGCCCGGGCGGACGTGCCCCTTTCGCGCAGCTCCTCCAGCGTGAGGTCGGGCACCCACTCGTCGTTGAAGGCGATCAGGTACAGCGCCATCTCAAAGCTCCTCTGCTCACGGGCAGCCCAGACGGCTGCCGCTCACCTTCTCCACGAACGCACTCATGTCGATACGACACCCCGGCCAAGACTTTTCCAAGCCTTCCGCGCTGCACGGCGATGGGCTCGGCTGGTGGTGCTGGCGTGCTGGCTGCGCGCGGGCTCCTCGCGGCCGGTGCCGGCCGGCTGGCCGTCTGCCAGGGCGGCCTGCGCTGCCGATGTTGCGATTTCTTATCAAAGTGATATCATATTGATAGATGGTCGGATCTCCGGCACCACAGCTGACGGGGAGGCACCCCGATGAACGAACCGAATGACAACACCGCTCCGAAAGGTCTGCGCGGGTGGTGGGCATCTCCGCCGCGATCGGGCATGCAACGCATAATCGCGCCATGGGAGTACCGCCACCTCCGTGCGTTCGCGCGCGTGCGCATTGCCGCTGGTATCGTCTTGGCCGGCCTTGGCGCCGTTACCCTCGTGGGGGGCTCCTTCACAGCGGAGGCTGTCGGGTGGGCGGTGCTGTTCCTGGCGGCGGCGGCGGCAAGCTTCGCGTGGGCCGCCTGGGACCTGGCTATCGCTCGTTCGGCATCTGCCCAGACCTGAGCCCGCGGTCGGTAAGCGATGGAGGTTCGCCGCGCGCCTCCTGGCCAGCCCTTAATAATGGCTGGCCAGCACCAATACGAGCGTGACCACCACCGCGCCGAGGACCACGCCCATGATGATCACCGCGGCGTTGGTCAGGCCAACCAGGTGTAGCCGCTCTGCTCGCGCGTCGGCGCGCTTCTCCTGCTCGCGCTCGGCCTTACTCGGCTTCGGCGGCTTCCTGGCCCATGGCGGCGGTGGCAGGCGCGGCCCGCGCCTGCTTCGGCCGCTGAACGGCCGCCACTTCGGCCCGCCAAATGACCAGTTCCATGACAAGTTATCCCGGTTATACGGGTCGTTCGGGTCATCCATCGGCACCTCGCGGGTGAGCGACCTCCTTAGCTCCGAGTATGAGGCAATCAGACGCAGGGTCTGCGCGTATTCGACCCTGCTGACCTGAGCCAGGCACTGACGTCACCGTCACCTCGACGAGCTGTTCACCTCGTAAAAGTCGGTTGACCTAAGTCGGCTGACTTGGGACCGTCACGGCCATGGACAGGACTCCTCCCACGGTCACGACGTCGCTCGGTGCGCTCCGTGGCGCCTGGGACGACGAGCTCGCGGTGTTCCG
>Ga0335079_10003307_pt1 | contig 18628 bp, 15 predicted proteins | sample Lox_Sample_33_FD_206719 | JGI IMG/M metagenome (GOLD analysis project Ga0335079, IMG submission 206719) | Soil microbial communities from Loxahatchee National Wildlife Refuge, Florida, United States - Lox_Sample_3.3 | ecosystem: Environmental > Terrestrial > Soil > Wetlands | place: USA... | reverse complement strand
ATGGTGCAGGCCATCGACGTGGTGAAGGAGGACAAGCGGCTCACCGGCGTCGAGTTCAACAAGGAAGCAGCCGCCCGTCCGGTGGTGACGCCGGCCGCGCCGGCCGCGCCTCCTCCGCCCGCGGGCGCAGCCAAAACCCTCCAGGATGCCGAGGAAGCCTATACCGCGCGCGATCTCGAAAAAGCCGGCAAGCTCTTCCTGAAGGTGCTCCAGGAGACCGACAAGTCCGCCATGCACGCCACCGCTTACTACGGGCTGGGCCGCATTGCGCTGCTGGAAAAACACCTGGACGAGGCCGAGCGCCTCTTTCAAAAATCTCTCGATTCCGACCCGGAGCCTTTCGATAAAGCCTGGGACCTGGTCTATCTGGGCCGGCTTTCCATCGCGGCGGATGAAAAGGAGCAGGCCGCCCGGCTGCTCAACAGCGTTCTTCAGTTGGAAGGCGCAACCGATAAGGCAAAGGAGCAGGCACGTCAACTGCTCCAGCAGATTTCGAAGTAATAACCAAGGAGTTTTCTCATGAAACGATCGATACTCACCGGCCTTCTCCTGGCAGCCGCCGGTGCCGCCGGCCTGATGGCGCAAGCCGCGCCCGCGAAGGGCCCCGCGCCTAAGTCCAAGGCCGAATTGGAGACATTGCAGGCGATGTTCCAGGCGCAACAGCAAGGCAATTTCGACGGCGTCATCAAGGCCGCCGACGAGTTGATCGCCAAGTTCGCCGACACCGACTTCAAGGATACGGCGCTATACATGGAAGCGGAAGCGTACGAGCAGAAGCACGACAACGCCAAGGCGCAGATCTACGCCGAACAGGCGCTGAAAGCCAACCCCAAGTCCTATCAGGCCAGTATCATGCTTTCCGAGCTGATCGCACAGAGCACGCGTGAAAACGATCTCGACAAGAACGAGAAGCTCGCCCAATCGGCCAAGTACGCCAACGATGCCATGGCGGCCGTGAAAGACCTTCCCAAGCCCAATCCGCAGATTACGGACCCACAGTGGGAGGAATTCAAGAAAAGCATCGTGGGCCGCGCGCACAACGCTTTCGGCATGGCCGCGCTGGTCAACAAGAAGTACGATGAGGCCGCCTCCCAGTTCAAAACCGCCGCCGAAAACGATCCGCAGCCGGCGTACTACGTGCGCGAGGCCTCGGCGCTGCAATCCGAGGGCAAGAACGACGAAGCCATCGCGCTGTGCGACAAGATCATCAGCGACCCGCAGGCCCATCCGCAGATCAAGTCGGTGGCCCAGCAGATCAAGGCGTCAGCCGTCAAGGCCGGCGGCAAAGCCCCGGGTGGAGCACAGTAACCCTCAGTTGGCATGCACGCCGAACCGGCATCTCTCGAAGCCAGGCTGAATTACCGGTTCAAAGACCTGGAACTGCTGCGGCGCGCCCTCACCCACAGCTCCCGGGCCTACGAACTGGTCTCCACTTCCGGCGCTCCGCTGGCGGACAACGAGCCGCTCGAGTTTCTGGGCGATGCGGTGTTGGGCTTTCTCATCTCGGACGCCCTGGTTCGCCGCAATCCTGAGCACCGCGAGGGCGAGCTCTCCCGCGACAAGGCCCGGCTGGTCAGCGCGGCGCACCTGCACGGCGTCGCGCGACGCCTGGAGTTGGGCGCGTTTCTCGACCTCGGCCGCGGCGAGGAAGTGACCGGCGGCAGGTCCAAAAAAAATCTACTCGCCGATGCCCTGGAAGCCATCATCGCGGCGATTTACCTCGACGGCGGTATGGACGCTGCGCGCGACTTCGTGTCGGGTCACGTGTTGGACGCGCCGTTTTCGGGCGATGAAGACTCCGAGACCGACATTCAGCCGGCCATCACCAATTTCAAGAGCGCGCTCCAGGAATTCGCCCAGTCGCGCAATCTGGCCCAGCCGCGTTACGCCACGGTGCGCGAGCGCGGTCCGGAGCACTCCAAAACGTTTACCGTCGAAGTGAGGGTGGGCAAGGATTGGACGGGCCAGGCCGACGGCCGCACCAAGAAGATCGCCGCGCAACGCGCCGCCCGCGCGGTCTACGAAAGGCTGCTCCGCGGGGACCCTCCCCAGGCGGAGCCGGCGGAATAGAACCGCGGATTCGGCCAAACCGCGCCCCGCCGCGTCCTTATAATGAATGTTCAACGCTCGAGAGGAGACACAAGCGATCGAGAGCCGCGCCGCCACAACCATTCGGGAAATCTTTCGGTCGGGCCGCCCCCTGACCTACATCCGCTCGTCTGAAGAGCAGCGCGTCGGCAGGATTCTGCGTGAGGTCGCTCAAAGCTTGAATCCATCGGCGCCGGTTCCGGTCTGGACCTGGAGCCTCACCGAAGAAATGCACCGCGACGGAGAAGCCCCCGCCGCGGGCACCGGATCGCCGCGCGATGCGCTCGATTTCATCGACGCGCACAACGGCTCGGCGATCTTCCACCTCAAGGATTTTCACGAGCCGCTCCGCGAATCCCCACAGACCCGCCGGCGCCTGCGGGATGTCTATGAGAACGGTTTCGGGCAGGGAAAATTCGTCGTCATCACTTCTCCGGTGCGCTTCATCCCCGAAGAGATCGAGCGCAGCGTCATGTACCTGGAACTTCGCACGCCGGACGCCGCCGAGATGGTCGACTTCCTGCGCGAGGAGTGTCCCGGCGTGGATGACGAGGTGCTGCAACTGCTCGCCGGAGGACTGCTCGGGTTGACTCTCCAGGAAGCCCGTTATGCCCTGCGCCGCGCCCTGGTGGTCACTCCGCGGCTCGGCCCGGAATCGCTGCCCGTGCTGCTCGAAGAGAAGCGTACTCTGGTCAGTCGCACCGGTGTCATCGAGTTCATCACCGAGCCCACTTCGATCTCCGATGTCGGCGGCATCGAGGTGCTCAAGAACTGGCTGCTGGAGCGCCGCAAGCTGTTTCAGATGCGCGATTCGCTCACCAGCGAGATCGTGCCCAAGGGGATTCTGCTGATGGGGATTCCCGGCTGCGGCAAGAGCCTGTGCATCAAGGCCATTTCGCAGTGCTTTCAACTTCCCCTCTACCGCATCGACATGATCGAGATCTTCTCCGGGCGGCACGGCAAACCCGAGGCAGCGTTTGTCGAGGCCTGCAAGCTGATGGAGGATCTCTCGCCCGCGGTGCTGTGGTTCGACGAGATCGAGATGGGCATCACCTCCACGGAAACCGCCGGCGAGCAGGGCCGTATTTTCGCGTTCTTCCTCACCTGGATGCAGGAGAAGGCCAAAGGACTCTTCGTAGCGGCAACCGCCAACCGCATCGACCTGCTGCCCGCCGAGATGATCCGCAAAGGGCGTTTCGACGAGGTGTTCTTCGTGGATTTGCCCGCCGAAGAGGAGCGCGTCGAAATCCTCAGAATCCACCTCGCCCGCCGCGGCATCGACCCGGCGCGGTTCAACCTTCAGCAGCTTATCGAATTCACCAACGGCTTTGCCGGCGCCGAGATCGAACAGTGCGTGGTATCCGCCATTACCAAGGCCCGGCTCGCCGGCAAGGAGCTCACCGACCGCGACCTGGTCACAACCGCCGTGAAGATGGTCCCGCTCTCGCGCACCATGCACGAGCAGATCAACCACATCCGCGCCTGGGCATTCGAGCGCGCCGTGCGAGCCTCGAAATACTCGCTGGCCCGTTAACAAGTACGAACTTGCACATTTGCGCGCGATAAGTTAAAAAGATCACATCGGTATTTCAGGAACCAGTCCCGGTGTTCTTGCTTCGCGATTCCGAAACCGCAACGTCCTCGTAACGGGTGGCCTTGGTTTCATCGGCAGCAGCCTCGTTGTGCGCTTGGCCCGTGCGGGCGCACGGGTCACGTTGATCGATTCGATGGTCGCCGGCTGCGGCGCCAATCCGCACAATCTCGATCCGGTTGCGGATGACGTGAATTTGCTCCAGCGCGACATTGCCGATGCCGCCGATTTCGCGGACGTTCTTCGCTCCACCGAGGTGATCTTCAATATCGCGGGCGAGATCAGCCACATCCACAGCATGCAGCAGCCTTGGCGTGACGCCGAGCTCAACGCCACGGCGCATCTTCGCTTTCTGGACCAATGCGCGCGCTTCGCACCTGGCGTAAAGGTGGCGTATGCCGGGACCCGCCAGATCTACGGCGTGCCGCGGTACCTCCCTGTCGATGAGACGCATCCGGTGCAGCCGGTCGATTTCAACGGCATCCACAAGTACGCCGCGGCCGGCTATCACTTGCTGTACTCCGGGATGGGACGCATCGACGCCGTGGTTCTCAATCTCACCAACGTTTACGGTCCGCGCATGGCGCTTCACCTGCCGTGCCAGGGATTCCTGGGGGGCTTTCTCCGGCGCGCGCTTCTGGGCCAGACCATCGAGATCTTCGGCGACGGCCTGCAGCTTCGCGATCCCGTATACGTTGAAGATGTGGTCGACGCTTTCCTCCTCGCCGGTTCGGTGGAAGCTCCCGAATCCCGGACGCTGAATCTCGGCGGACCAGGCCCGCTGACCCTCGCATGCATCGCCGGGGCTATCGGCGCCGCGGCCGGCGCGCCGCGGCCGGTTCTCTGCCCGTTCCCCGAAGAGCGAAAGCGCATCGACATCGGGAGCTATACCAGCGATTCCACCCGCATCCGGGAGACCCTCGGATGGCGGCCTGTCACGCGCTTTGCCGACGGGATCGCGGCCACACTCGAGTTTTACCGCGAGGAGATGCCGCACTATCTTCAGCCGGAAGACGCACGGCCCGTCTGCCCGCTGGAAGAGGCGCACGAGCCGCTGCCCGCCGCCGTATGAGCGGGTTCATGAACCCGGCGGAGTTCGCCAACATCCGCAAGAGCGAAGCGCATTTCTGGTGGTACCGCGGAATGCGCGAGATTCTTTTCCGCATCCTCGACCCGCATCTCGAGGGGCGCGTGATCGGCAGCGCGCTCGAGGCCGGCTGCGGCACGGGCTACCTCTCGCACCTTCTGCAAAAGCAGCGCGGCTGGCCCATCGTGCCGCTGGACTACAGTTGGGATGGGCTGCGCTATGCCCGGGAGCTCGGCGCGGCGCGCGCCGTGCAGGGCGATATCCGCGCGCTGCCCTTTGAGAACGGCCGTTTCGATCTCACCCTCTCTATCGATGTCCTCGCCCATCTTCCGCGCGGCGAGGAGCATCTGGCAGCCCGCGAACTGGCCCGAGTGACCAGGTGCGGCGGGCTGCTCGCCGTGCGCACCTCGGCATTGGAGATTCTGCGCAGCCGTCACACTGCTTTCGCAAACGAGCGGCAGCGTTTTGACCGGAGCCGCCTGATCGGTCTCTTCGCGGATGCGGGCATCCGAACGCTTCGGTGTACGTACGTGAACTCGCTGTTGTTGCCCGTCGCGCTGTTCAAGTTCCGCGTCTGGGAGCCACTACTCCGGCAGCCCGCGAAAAGCGGAGTGGAGCCCGTCCCGGAATGGCTCGACCGCCTGCTCTATGCGCCGCTCGGCTTGGAGGCCGCATGGATCGGCGCCGGCCGCGGCTTCGGCGCCGGCCAATCCTTGGTGCTCATCGGGGAGAGGGTGCCATGAACGCCGTCCGGTTTCCCTCGTTGAGCGTCTTCTTCCCGGCGTATAACGACGCGCCTTCGCTGCCCCGCCTGATCGCCACGACATTCGATGTGCTCGAAGCGCACGTCGCGGATTACGAAGTGATCGTGATCGATGACGGTAGCCAAGACAAGACCGGCGAAGTCCTCGAACAGCTACGCCGCCAACATGCGCCGTGCATGCGGGTGGTGACCCATGAGCAGAACCGCGGCTACGGCGGCGCACTGCGCAGCGGCTTCGGGGCCGCAATCAAGGATTGGGTCTTCTATACCGACGGCGACGGCCAATATGATCCCGGAGAACTGCTTCGCCTGCTGGAGCTGGTGCGCCCGGAGACGGGCCTGGTGAACGGGTACAAGCTGGAGCGGCACGATCCGGCGCACCGCATCTGGCTCGGCAGCACCTACAATTTTTGCGCGCGCCTGCTCTTCCGAATCCGCATTCGCGACATCGATTGCGATTACCGCCTGATCCGCCGCGACCTGTTGGACCGCATCCACCTGACCTCGACCAGCGGAACCATCTGCGTCGAACTGGTTCGTAAGCTGGAACTGACCGGGTGCGGCGTGGCTGAGGTCGGCGTGCATCACCATCCGCGTTTGCACGGGCGTTCGCAGTTCTTCCGAATCAGGTCTTTATTGAAGACCTTGCTGGAACTCGTTCGGCTATGGGTACGCGTGGTGGTTCTGCGATGATTCCGATGGTCGATCTGCGGCCGGTACTGGACGCCACTGAGCCCGCCTGGCGCGCCAACCTCGCGCGTCTGTTCGACCGGATGCATTTCATTCTGGGCGAGCAGGTGGCGGCATTCGAGGCCGAGCTGGCCGTCGCATTCGACACAAAATATGCGGTCGCCGTGGGCAGTGGCACCGCCGCGATCGAGCTCGCTCTGCGCGCCATCGGCCTCGGAGAGAGCGGAGCGGAGGTGATCGTACCCGCATTGACCTCGCCCTTCACCGCCCAGGCGGTCCTGGCCGCCGGATGCCGGCCCCGCTTCGCGGATGTGGACGAGGAACATCTCCTGCTCGCCCCGGATCTGCCCATCACCCGGCGGACGCGTGCCATCGTCCCGGTGCATCTATACGGCCAGCCCTGCACGGTGGCGGCACTGCTTCGCCTGGGCCTGCCGCTGGTGGAAGACGCCTGCCAGGCGCACGGCGCGCCGGTTGCCGGCCGCGTAACCGCGTACAGCTTCTACCCCACCAAGAACCTGCCCTGCCTGGGCGATGGCGGCGCCGTCACCACGGATTCCGCGCCTATCGCGGCCAGGCTGCGCAGCCTGCGCGACGGGGGCCGCCGCCACAACGATCAGATCGCGCGGGAGCGCGCCGTCAATTCGCGTCTGGATGAGATCCAGGCCTGCTATCTGCGTGCGTTCCTTCCCAAGCTTGCGGACTGGAATGCGGAGCGGATCCGGCTTGCGCAGCTCTACGATGACGCCCTGGCGGGCTGTGGCCCGGTGCGCCCGGTCGTGCACCGTGCCGGGTCGGTGTGTCACCTTTATGTGATCCGCGCGCGCCGCCGCGACCGCCTGCGCCGTTTCCTTGCCGATCGCGGCATCCTGACCGGCGTCCATTATCCGGTTCCGCTGCACCTGCAGCCGGCATTCCGCGACAGCCGCCAGCCGAAAGGGAGCCTCCCCGCCGCCGAACGCGCCTGCCGCGAAATCCTGTCCCTGCCGTTGTGGCCCGGTATTTCGGAATCGGCCGTAGACGAGGTTGCAAGCCGAATCCGCGGCTTCTACAAGTCCGGGTAGCCGATGGCTGAAAGCTGAAAGCTGAAAGCTGAAAGCTGATAGCTGATAGCTGAAAGCTCCTCACATCCCCGCCACCGACAGAATGTGCGCCGGCGCCAGAACTGGCACCGTCTGCACCGGCAGCGTGAAACTTCTGGCCGCCACAGATCCGTCGTAGCCCTCCGCCATCAGCGTGAAGTGCGTGGTATGTTCGGGCGTCACCGCAAGGCAGTAATTGCTCGCCGGATACTGCGCCCGGAACATGGGGGAGATCCGCACACTTCGGGCGTTCTCCACCGCATAGCAAAGCCGAACCTGCTGCCCCGGAGCCACCGCTCCAGTGCTGGCATAAAATCGCAAAATACGGGCCGGGCCGCTGCCGCCGGCAACCGGGTGTACCCAGCCTTGCCCGCCGGGCGAATGCATCAAGCTCACTCCCCACAAAACCAGCAGCACCGCGACGGAAAGGCAGAGAATCCGCATTTGATCATTGGACTCCGTTTACCCCGGTTTGGTTTCGGCCTGCGCTAACCTGTAAAGATCATGGGCATCCGGATCGTCCAGGTAGATGCTTTCACCAACCGCCCGTTTGCGGGAAATCCCGCCGCGGTCTGTGTGCTTCCCAACGCGCCGCCTGACCAGTGGATGCGCGATGTCGCACGCGAAATGAACCTCTCCGAAACCGCATTCCTGGTCCCCCAAAACGGTGGCTACAACCTGCGCTGGTTCACACCCGCCGTAGAAGTCGCCCTGTGTGGCCACGCCACGGTGGCCGGCGCGCACGTCCTCTGGGAAGACGGCCATCTTCCCACCGCCCGGCAGGCACGGTTCCACACGCGTAGCGGGCTGCTCACCGCAGACCGCCAGGGCGACTGGATCGAACTCGACTTCCCGGCCAAAGTTGCGGCCGCAGCCAAGCCCCCGCCCGAGCTGTTGCCGGCCCTCGGCGTCGCCCACGCCAATTTCGTCGGCAAGAACGTGTTCGATTACCTGGTGGAAATCGTGAGCGAATCGGACCTGCGCGCTCTCTCGCCCGACCATTCGCTCCTGCGGAAGCTTCCGGTGCGTGGCGTCATCGTGACCGCGCGCTCATCCAGCCCCGAGTTCGATTTTGTCTCGCGATTTTTCGCGCCCGGCTCCGGCATCGACGAGGATCCCGTCACCGGCTCCGCTCACACCGCCCTCGGCCCCTACTGGGCCGGCGTTTTGGGCAAACTCGAATTTCTCGCCTATCAGGCGTCGGCCCGCGGAGGCACAGTCAAGGTGCGCATGGCGGGCGATCGCGTCAAGCTCGGCGGACAGGCGGTCACGGTGATGACCGGCGAGTTGAACGCCTGATCCGATATCTTCCTACTGGCTGGAGTTACCTGAGGCGCCGGTTTGGTACTTGAAGTCCACCGGTCCGTAGGATTGATTCGGGTCCGCCGCAAAGGTCCAGCCGCGGCGGTAACTGACCGCTCCCAGAACTGTCGCCGCACCGGTTGTTTCGAGCGCCGCGGTCGAGGCATATAGGAAATCCCCGCCGCCCGATTCCTGTGTCACCACGTAGTAAACGTGCCCCGCCGCAAGACTGACCGGCGAAGGCAGGTCGGCATACACGAACTGCGAATTCACCGGAGGACTCATCTGAACGAGTACGGACGCGGCGGGGACGTCGCTGCCGCTAGCCGCGTCCACCAGCTTCATCGCGTGCATCTCCGTGTTGCCGGAAACGTAGATACGTCCCAGCGAGGTGACGGTGACCGGAGCCGCGCCCACCTGAATGGCCATTCCCACCCAGCCTGGCAACGTATTGCTGACGCTTGGGCTCGAGAGTCTGAACGATGTCACGAAACTGGTTTGGCTCGAAGGAGTCGAGGCGGCGACGGTCAGCGTCAGCGGTGCGGTCCCGGTGCCGGCGGAGTTCGTGGCGCTCAAAGTAACCGAAAACGTCCCCGGCGACAGCGGAATACCCGAGATGATCCCATTGGCTCCATTAATCGTCAGTCCCGCGGGGAGACCGTCGGCACTATAACTGGCCGGGCTGTTCGTCGCCGTGATGGCGTAGGTGAAACTGGCCCCAACTACTGCCGCCGCTGTGGAGGCGCTGGTGATCACCGGCGCGGAAAGCGCGGTGGTGCTCAGATACTTCAAGTCCACAGGGCCGTAGGTTTGGTTGGGTGCTGCGCCGGCAGACCAGTTGCGCCGGTAACTCACCGGTCCCAGGACGGCCGCCGCGCCTGTCGTCTGTACCTTTACCGTCCCATCGTAAAGAAAATCGCCGCCGGAAGTTTCCTTCGTGACCACGTAGTAGACGCCGCCCGGACTTAGGGTCACCGGCGACGGCAGGTCGGCATAAACAAATTGCGAAAACGCCGGAGCCGCCATGCTGACGCTCACCGAGGCGTTGGGGATGTCGCTGCCGGTCACGCCATCCGCGATTTTCAAGATATGGGTCCCGCTGTTTCCAGCCACATAAAATCGGCCCAGGGATGTCACCGTGATCGGCGCCGCACCTACCCGAATCACCATTCCCACCCAGTCGGGTAAGGTGTTGTTGTTGAGGCTTGCGCCCGAAACCGAGACCGATGTGACCAGCGCAGTACGGCCGGAGGGAGCGATCGTCACCCGGATCGAGAAGGTTCCCTGGTTGCCTTGCGCATCGAAGGCGAGGGCGGTCAGGGTGTGCGCGCCCGGGGGCAGGATCGTCGTGTCGAGCGGATAGCTCCAGGCTGTCGTGCCGGACGCAGTGCCGAGCTGCAGCCCGTCCGCTTCGATCACAACGTTGGTAACGCCCACGTTGTCGCTCGCCGTTCCGGTCATGGTGACAGTCCCTGAGAGATTCGCCGCCCCGTCCGAGGGGAACGTGATGGTGACCGTTGGCGGAACGATATCGAGAATGTAGCCGAGCCCGTGGTTTGAGGCCGCCGCCAGAATCTCCGGAAAATGCGGGCCGCCGGTCTGGCCGGCGAGGCCATCGCGCACAGCCACCGCCCGAACCGCCGATGGAATATCCGGCGAGTTGTTGTAGAACACCGGCAGAACCAGGTTTTCGGCCAGCGCGGCCCCCGCATCCTGCCCGAGCGAGCCGATCAGGCTTTGCCGCAAGTCCCACGCGAATCCTGCCCACGCCTGGCCCTGTATGTGCACTTCGTCATTGCTGCTGTATTGATACGTGTTGGATGCATTGCGAACATAACTGTCGGGGCGGCCGGCGTAAAAACCTTCGCCGAAGAGCGATTGGTTGGTCGCCCAGGTGGCCATGATATCGCCCCAGCCTTCGCTGAGAGCCTGGTCGGTGATACCGCCTATGGTGCTGTCGATGAAGTGGCCGTACTCGTGGTAGATCAGCGTGTCGTACGCGGTGTTGATGCACCCGTTGCCCGCCTGAACAAAGTTGATGCTGTAACCGTCGAAGTAGGAATTGCAGTTGGCGGCCCAATTGACATTGATCGGCAGGGGGACGTCGATTCCGCTTGGGTGAATGTTCCTGGATATGATCCAGTTGTGAATCAAGTCTTCATGGTAGTAGGCGTTGGTTTGAGCGGTATTGGTGTCCGGGGTTCCCGTCGGGTTGAAAAGTAGAACGATCGGACTGGGCATTCCCGCCGTGATCGTCAGCACCAGCGGTTTCAGGTTCTGGTCGATGACCGTGCCCCACTTTCCGGAAAGCGATACCGGCAGACTGGCGGTCGAAGACGTCGTCAGTTGGAAGGCGCCCGATGCATCGGTGTAGACTCCGGCCGACACGCCGTCGCTCACATAGACGTTCTCCAACGGGACCGTGCTCGGAAGCGTGGCTTGCGGATTGAACAACACCACCTGGCCGGATACCTTGCCGCTGTATGTAACCTCCTGGCGAAGGCTCCATGCGTCGGTCTGCCCTGTCAGCTCGTCGACGGCAACCGAGACACCCGAGCCGCGGACGTCGAACTCCTGTACCGTTCGCCATCGGCCGCGTAGCCACCGGATGCGCTCTCCCAATGGTTGGAGCGTGGAGTCCGGAACGCCCGGCCCGAGATGGGAGCGGACACGTTCCGCGGCACGCAGCCCGTCCATCGTCCCCGCGCCGGCTGACGGCCGCGCGCCGGGAAACAGAAGCGTCTCGACGGTTTCGACCACGTTCCGCGACGCTTCCAGACGCAGTGTCACCACCACCTGGCTCCCCATCACGTCGAGACTCTTATAGGTCTGGACGAAGCGAACATAAGCGGTGTCGGCGACGCCTTCGACACCTCGGACCACCTGCACGTAGTCCAGGCGCAATGGCGGCGTCGAGGCTGTCGCCATGGCCGGTGGATTCGTCTCGAGGTATTCGGACACCTGGCGGACGATGTCGCTTTCCGCCCTCCCTTGCGGCAGGGACCGGAGCGGGTTGCGCCAGGCTCTTACGACAACTGTTTCTCCGGGCGACGGAAGATCCGGTGGAGAGGCACTGACCGGAATGCCGTCAAGAACTCCGGGAGTCTCGCTTCTTTGGGGGGCTGCAAGCGCGGTACCGGCCAGAAGCAGAACCGATCCGGCAAGGTACTTCAAGGCCTTGCGCGTCATGAGGAATAGGTCTTTCGTTGCTACTATACCCTGCATGCCGACATTCGGAGGCTGAAATCATTTGTCTGCGAAAAGGCTGCAAACCGGCCTCGAAAAGGCATCTCCCCTCCCCGTGATACACTCCCAACATGCTCCTCAGCCGCGACGTTCCCGATGAGCCGCCTCCGTTTCTGCGCACTTGGAAACGGGTGTACATCGCGGTTGTGTGCTACCTCGCAGTCATCGTCGCGATCTTCTACCTGTTCACGCGAGCCTATCGATGAGGCCCCTCGACTGGGTCGTCCTCTTCGCGTCGCTGGTCTCCATCATCGCCTACGGCCTCTACCGCGCCCGCGGCAGCAATACCGTCGAGCGCTACCTGCTCGCCGGAAAGAGCATGCCCTGGTATGCCATGGCACTTTCCATCATGGCCACCCAGGCAAGCGCGATCACCTTCATCTCCACTACCGGCCAGTCCTACATCGACGGCATGCGGTTCGTGCAGTTCTACTTCGGACTGCCGCTCGCCATGGTGGTCATCTGCTCCACCGTCGTTCCCGTGTTTCATCACGCGCGCGTCTATACCGCCTACGAGTACCTCGAAGAACGCTTCGACGGCAAAACGCGCGCGCTGGCGAGCGTCATCTTTCTTATGCAGCGCGGGCTCTCCGCCGGGCTCACCATCTACGCGCCGGCGCTGGTCTTGAGCGTGATCCTCGGCTGGCCCGAGCGCGCCACCACCATCCTCATGGGAGCGACCGTCGTGACCTACACCATGGTCGGCGGGATCAAGGCGGTGACCTGGAGCGATGTCCAGCAGATGGGCGTGATCTTTCTGGGATTGCTGCTCGCGCTTGTCACCGTCATCGTTCTGCTGCCGCCCTCGATCTCTTTTTCCGATGCGGTCTATCTGGCCGGTGCGGCAGGGCGCCTCAACGCCGTTACCACCCGGTTCGATTGGAACGACCGGTTCAATATCTGGAGCGGGCTGATCGGCGGCACCTTTCTGTTCCTGTCTTATTTCGGTTGCGATCAATCGCAGGTGCAGCGCTACCTGACCGGAAAGTCGATTGCGCAGAGCCGGCTCAGCTTGCTGTTCAACGCCGTGGCGAAGATTCCCATGCAGTTCTTCATCCTCTTCATCGGCGCCATGGTTTTCGTGTTCTACCTCTTCGTGCCGCCGCCGCTCCTGTTTCAGCAGCGCGAGCTGCGCAGGATCGGGGGACTCGACGATTATCGGCCGATCGAGCGCCTCTACACCCAGGCATATGAGCACCGCAAACAGGCCGCGCTTGGCCTGGTGGAGGCGCACCGCGGAAACGACGCCGCGGCGGAGAGCCGCCAAACCGCCGAGTACCGCGCCGCGCAAGGCGAGCTCGATACCGCGCGGGAGCAGGCCGCGAGGCTCGTCGAGACCAGCGGCGGCGAAAAGGGCTTCAACGACACCAACTACATCTTCCTGTCGTTCGTGACCCGATATCTTCCCACCGGCATCGTCGGGCTGGTGATCGCAGTCATCTTCGCCGCCACCATGTCCGCCAGCTCCGGCGAGATCAACTCCCTGGCCACCGTGAGTGTAGTGGATCTCTACCAGCGTTACGTCCGCCGCGACGCGGGTGATCACCATTACCTGTGGGCCTCGCGCTGGGCGACGCTCTTCTGGGGCGCCTACGCCGTGGCTTTTGCGGGATTCGCGGGCCGGCTGGGGTCGCTGATCGTCGCCGTAAACAAAGTCGGTTCGCTGTTCTACGGTTCGCTCTTAGGCTGCTTCGTTGTCGCCTTTCTCTTCCGCAGGTTGGGCGGAACCGCGGTTTTCCTGGGTATGCTCGCCGGCGAGGCCGCGATTCTGGCGACTGCCTATTTCACCGACATATCCTGGCTCTGGTACAACGTCATCGGCTGCGTGGTGGTGGTGCTGGTAGCGCTCGCCGTCGATTCCGTTACACCACAATCCCGGTGATCTCCACGGTGCTCCGCTGGCCTTCGACTACCACGATCCCGGTCTCGGTCACGTGATGTCCCCGGGCCCTGTCGGCTTCCGGATCGTAGCCGATGTACGCGTCTTCGGGTACGTGAACGTTCTTGTCCAGAATCGCGCGCCGCACTTTGGCGCGGCGGCCGATATCGCAGTTGTCCATGATCACGCTGTCTTCCACCAGCGCCGCCGTGTGCACCCGGACCCCGCGGCCCAGCACCGAATTGCGCACGATCCCGCCGGAGAGGATGCAGCCGCCGGAAAGGATGGAATCGATGGCCTGGCCGCGCCGGTTGGCGTCGTCGAACGTGAACTTCGCCGGCGGATCCGAGTAGCTGGTGCTGCGCAGCGGCCATTGACGGTTGTAGAGGTTGAGCGCCGGGCTTACTGACCGCAGGTCCATATTGGCTTCGTAATAGGCTTCGATGGTTCCCACATCGCGCCAGTAAGGTTTGGCATCCGCGCGCTCGCCCGGGATCCGGTTAGTCTGAAAGTCGTACGCGTAGATCGCGGCATTGCTGGCCAGCTTCGGCAGGATGTCCTTGCCGAAATCGTGGTGGCTCTCCGGCCTTTGCGCGTCCTCGTGCAACAGGTCGATCAGTGTTTTCGTGGAGAAGACGTAATTCCCCATCGAGGCGTAGACCTGCTCCGGGTCGAAGGGCATAGTCGGCGCGTTGGGATTCTTTTCGTGAAATGCGATGATGTGCCCGTCCTCGCCGGCTTCGATGACACCGAACTCGGCGGCGTGGCGCTTGTCCACCGGGATCGCTGCCACCGTGACCTCGGCTTTCTTGGCCAGGTGGTACTCGATCATGCTGGAGATGTTCATCCGATAAATATGGTCGCCGCCGAAGATCGCCACCACATCCGGATGCGCCTGCTCCACCAGGTTGATGTTCTGGAAAATAGCGTCCGCCGTGCCCTGGTACCACGCCTCCTCTTCATTGCGCATCTGCGCCGGCACCGGGATCACGAACTGACGATGCAACAGGCTGCCGAACTGCCATCCTTCGGCAAGGTGCTGCAACAGCGACTGGCTGCGAAACTGTGTCAGGACATAAATCGAATAAATTTCCGAATTAATAAAGTTACTGAGAACGAAGTCGATGATTCGGTACTTCCCCCCGAACGGGACGGCCGGCTTGGCCCGTTCCTTGGTGAGCGGAGAAAGCCGCGTGCCCTTACCGCCGGCGAGGACAATGCCCAACACCCGGATTTGCATAAGCACATTCTAGAATGGTGACTAGTTCCCGCACCATTTTTTTTCGCCGCCGCCGCGGGCCCCGCCATCCTAAAGAACCGTCGGCTCCCCACCGATATGTGACATGTGTTCAATGGCGCACGATGATCTCAATACTCGGAATCATTATTGTCCTCGGGGCTATTGCCGGCGGCTATTTCATGGAACACGGAAAGTTCGCAGTCCTGGTCCAGCCGGCCGAACTCGTCATCATTTTCGGAGCAGCGGTTGGAACGGTTGTGGTTGCCAACCCTGTGCCGACACTCATCCAAATCGGTAAAGGGCTGGCCGGGGTGATCAGCGGGAACCGCTTTACCAAAGCCTATTACCTGGAAAGCCTCAAGATGCTGTACGAACTCTTCAGCCTTTCGCGCAAGGCAGGTACCGCAAAGCTGGAAGAGGAGGTCGACAATCCCGGCAAAGGCCAGGTCTTCACCAAATACCCTAAGTTCACCAGGGATCACCACGCTCTGCACTTCCTCTGCGACACGCTGCGCATGGCGGTCGCCGGCGGTACCGACCCGGGCGATATCGACACCATGATGGAGCTCGATCTCGAAACGCACCACAAGGAGAGTCACGAACCGATCGCCGCGCTCACGACCATGGCCGACTCGCTCCCGGGCCTGGGGATCGTGGCCGCCGTTCTGGGAGTGGTGCTCACCATGGGAGCGCTGGGCGGACCAAAGGAACAGATCGGCGAGAAGGTCGCCGCGGCTTTGGTCGGGACGTTTCTCGGAATCCTGCTCTGCTATGGCATTTTCGGCCCCCTCTCTTCGGCCATGAATAAAAACACCGAAGCCGAGGGTCACTACATGGCCATGCTGCGAATGGCATCCTGGGGGTTCATCAAGGAGATGAGTCCGATATTGGCTGTCGAACTGGCCAGGCGGTCCATTCCCAACGGTGTCCGCCCCACCTTCCAGGAAATGGAAGGCGTCTGCCGCGGCGGCGGTAGCGCCGCGTCCAAGGCAGCCTGATCATGAGCCCCGAACCGGAAGTAGCACCGCCGCCGCCCCCCCCGCCCCGTCCGATCATTATCGTCAAGCGCAAGAAGGCCGGACACGCGGGCCATCACGGGGGTGCCTGGAAAGTCGCTTACGCCGACTTCGTCACCGCGATGATGGCCCTGTTCATCGTGCTCTGGCTGATGAGCGCGGATAAAGAGGTCCGCGAACAGATCAGCGCCTTCTTCAACAATCCGACCGGCCCCGGCAAAATGACCGGCACTGCCGCCGCCGGGGCCGGGCACGCCATCGAAGTTCCCAGGGACGACATGGACAAGCTTCGCGACAAGATCCAGCAGGCCCTGACCACCGTGCCGAACTTCCGCAACCTCAAGGACCACGTGGAAATCACGATTACCGCCGACGGGCTGCGAATCGAACTGCTGGAGACGGAGGCTGGCATGTTCTTCGAGTCGGGCCGGCCCCTGCCCACCGAAGCCGGCGCAGGTCTACTTTCACGGCTTGCGGAGGAAATGGGCAAACTCCCCAACAATCTGCTCATTGAAGGCCATACCGACGCCAAGCCCTTCGCCGCGTCGAAGTCTTACTCGAACTGGGAACTCTCTACGGATCGCGCCAACGCCGCCCGCCGCCTCATGGAAGAGCACGGACTGCGGCCGGAACAGGTCGCCCAGGTGCGTGGATACGCCGAGCGCCAATTGCGCCATCCGGAAGATCCCAACGCCGCTTCCAACCGCAGAATCAGCGTGATCGTCCAGTACCTCACGCCTACATATACTCCGGCACCGGAATCCCCAGCACACCCGCCGTCCGCTCCAGTTGACGCACGAAAAAATCCGTCATCCACAGCAGGAAAACCTTCTTCTCCCGGTTCTCCTCGTGAATGATCGGGTACTTCTCGTAGAAGTTGCTGAAGGCCTGCGCCAGTTGAAAGGCGTACCGCGCGACATGAGCGGGCTCGCCCGCCGCGAGCGCGCTGGCCACCGCCGAATCGGCCTTTGACGCCGCCAGCAGCACCTGCCAGAAATCCTCGAATTCGAGTTGCCGCGCCATGGCTTCGGGCGTCAGCTCGCAGGCAAAATCGGGGACCTGCTCGCCGCGCTCTTCCAGCTTGCGCAGCACCCGTCCGGCCCTCACGGCCGTGTATTGCAGATAGGGTCCTGTCTCGCCGACAAAGCTCAGCGCCTCCTGCAGGTCGAAGGCGATCACCGTGTTGCGCGTGAACTTCAGCATAAAATAGCGCAGCGCCGCCACCGCGATCTGCGTGGCCACGGCACGATTCTCCGTCTCCGGCCGTTCTGTGTTCCGGGAAGCCACCTCCTCCAGCGCTTTCCGGATCAGCGTGTCGATCAGATCGTCGGCCTTGACCCCGAGCCCTTTTCGCCCGGAGACCTCCACGTACGTCTTCCTGCTGTCCTCTTCGCTCAGCGCTATGCCGAGGTCCGCGCAGCATCGCGGCGACAGAGCCACCATCTCGTAATTGAAGTGCACGGACTGATCGGCTTGCTTCTCGTAGCCGAGCGCGCGCAGCCCCGCAACCACCACGTCCTGCAAATACGATTGCCGGGTGTCGATCACGTTGTAGACCTTCACCCCGTGCCCGAACTGCTGCCCCGACTCCGCCGCTTCGTCCGTCGTCACCCACAGCACGCGCCCGTCCGCGTAGGTCATCCAGGGCCGGTAGTAGAAATCGCGTCCCAGCAGGCCGAATTTCCAGAGCTGGTACGCGATGTCCTTCCCCGTATAGACTACCGTTCCGTCGGAGCGGACAATCACCTTGCCCTCTTCCGAAAGCCCGGGCATCACCCAGCATCCCGCCAGCTTGCCTTCCTTCTCGAAATAGATCGCCTTGCGCTCCTTGAGCAGTTCGAACGCCGCCGCCCAGAAATGCAGGTGCAGAATCTCGCTTTCGCGCGGCAGCACGTCGTATTCGATGCCCAGCCGCAGCATCGTCGCCAGGTGCGCCTTCACGATCGCGTCGGCCACCGTGTGCGCCAGGTCGGCTTCTTCGCCCACGCCGCCTTCGATGGCGTGCAGCATCCGGGTGCGCCACTCCAGCGACTCGGGATGGTCCTTGTAATATGCGGAGATGCGCGCGTAGAGGTCCCAGCAGTAGTAGTCGAACCGGACGTTCGGATCGGCCAGCAGCGCCTTCACGTCGCCCGCGGTCTTGTCTTCCAGGTGATAGAAGCCCACCACCACGTCGGCCACCTGCACGCCCGTATTGTCGATGTAATTCTGCACCTCGACGCGGTACCCGCTGGCGCGCAGCATACGCACGAACGTGTCGCCGAGAACCGCGTTGCGCAGGTGCCCGATGTGCGCCGCCTTGTTCGGGTTGATATTGGTGTGCTCGACGATGATTTTCTCGCCCGCGCCCTCCGCCGCCTCCGCCGCTCCCGCGAGCAGCGCCGCGCCGTACCCGCCGCGGTCGAGCCGGATGTTGATGTAGCCGTTGCCGGCCACCTCCATCGACTTCACCCCCGGGATCGGCCCGATTTCTTCGATCAGCTCCGCGGCGATCTTCTTCGGCGCCTGCCTCAGTTGCTTGGCCAACTGGAACGCCGCCGGCACCGCAATTTCGCCGAATTCGCTCTGCCGCGGCTGCTCGACGTTCACCGCCAGCTCGATCCCATAGCGGATCAGAATATGGGCGCGGAACGCGCCCGCCACT
>Ga0335079_10003306_pt1 | contig 18630 bp, 17 predicted proteins | sample Lox_Sample_33_FD_206719 | JGI IMG/M metagenome (GOLD analysis project Ga0335079, IMG submission 206719) | Soil microbial communities from Loxahatchee National Wildlife Refuge, Florida, United States - Lox_Sample_3.3 | ecosystem: Environmental > Terrestrial > Soil > Wetlands | place: USA... | reverse complement strand
CTTTCTTGATCCCGCCAAGCTGTCTTCTATGGCCGCAAGTCGGTTTCTCTGTAACTCTCTGTGAAGTCGCGCTACAATCGTCGGCTGGATCATGGATATGAGGCTCGTCGGCAATGAATTGGCTACGATCGGCAGCGGAAGCGAAAATCGTCAACCCGGATTTAGCCTACAACCTGGAAGCCGTCCTCATCGGCCAGCATCCGACCATCGTCAAGTTGCGCCAGCTCATAGATCGCGTGGCGCGAACCGAAGCGACGGTGATGATTTCCGGCGAGAGCGGGACCGGCAAGGAGGTCGTCGCGCGTGCGATCCATATGCTGTCGATGCGGCGCGAGCACAACTTCGTACCGGTCAACTGCGCCGCGATTCCGCATGACCTGCTCGAATCGGAAATGTTCGGCCATGAGCGCGGCGCATTCACCGGCGCCTCGGGCCATCGCCAGGGACTGTTCGCGATGGCCAATGGAGGCACGCTCTTCCTCGATGAAATCGGGGAGATGCCGCCGGTGCTGCAGGCCAAGCTGCTGCGGGTGCTCGAAGATGGCATCGTACGGCCGGTCGGCTCCGATCGCGGCTTCCAGGTCAATGCGCGTGTGATCGCGGCGACCAACAGCGACCTCGCGATCGCAGTCAAGCGCGGCGCCTTTCGCGAGGACCTCTTCTATCGCCTCCAGGTCATTCCGATGACGCTGGCGCCGCTGCGCGAACGCCGCTCCGATATCGCGGTGCTGATCGAACATTTTCTCCAGAAGGCGCACGAGCGGATGCCGGGTCACAACGTCACCATCACGCGCGAGGCGATGGTGGCGCTGTGGTCGTATGACTGGCCGGGCAACATCCGCGAGCTAGAAAACATGATCGAGCGCCTGCTCATCATGTGTACCGATGATGTGATCGATACCGAGATCCTGCCGCCGAATTTGACCGCCGGTAAACGTAATGCCGAGACGCAGATTCCCGAAAAACTTACCGATGACGGCCTCGATCTCAACGCGCTGGTACGGGAACTCGAAGGCCGCCTCATCAACGAGGCGCTCAAGCGCACCGGCGGCAACAAGCAGGCTGCGGCGAAGCTGCTCGGACTGAAGCGAACCACTTTCGCCGCGAAGCTGCGTCGATGCGGCGTGATATCCGCGGCCCTCAATGGCAACCGCACCGAGACTTAGTACGAGAACGAGCAATGGACGAGCATCAGCGCATGCCAATCGCACAAATCATGGTGGTCGATGACGACCTCGACACCGTCACCGTGCTGTCGCGCTATCTGCAACGCGAAGGCTTCACCGCAATCGAGGCGATGTCGGGGCGCCAATGTCTCAAGCTGGTGGATGAGTATCACGTCGATGTCATTCTGCTCGACCTGATGATGCCGGAGATGGACGGCTTCGAGGTGGTGCGCGCACTAAAAGGCAATCCCGCGACCGCCGAGATCCCCATCATCATGATCACCGCACGCGACGATATCGAGGCGCGCTCCGAAGGAATGCGCGTGGGCGTCAGCGATTTCCTCGCCAAGCCGGTGTTCCGCAAGCAGCTCGCCAATCGCATCAAGGCGCAGCTCGACACCATCGCCACCGCGCGATCGATCGATGACACGTTAAGCCGCATCGAAGTCGCCTCGGACGCCGACAAGAAGTAGCTCTGCCGCAGCATCGATGCGGCATTGCCTGTCACCTTGAGCTTCGACTAGACATATCAGGACTTCCGGTTGTGCGGAGGTGAAGGAGGCGTCATGAACGGCGACACCGCACGAGGGCCCTCGCAACCAGTTGCCGCGCTCGCGTACCTGCTGTTCTTCGTCAGCGGCATCCTGCTGTTGTACGTCGAGCCCTACAATCAGGACGAATTCGTGCGCTTTCACGCGCGCCAGTCGATCGGATTTTCCATCGTATGGTTTGCGATCAACATCGTATTCGGCGTCTTCATGGCGATCCTGCCGCATCAGATCGGCGGACTATTTGCGCTTTTGCAGGGGTTGGTGAATTTGGGCTTCGCCATCTTCTGGCTGTTTTTGATGTACAAGGCGTTCACCGGCGAGCGCTATCGCATCCCCGAACTCTCCGATGTGATCGATCAGGTCGCAGGCCCGAAAATCTAGTCACTTCGCGGTGCGCTTCTCGGCCACGCCGTTTTCTTCCTCAGCCTCGGACGATTCTTCCGGCGCGGCCAGCGCGGGCTGGATGTTGGCGGATGTCGTCGCGACCAGCCGCAGTCGCGGCTCGCGCGCGATCGCATCGAGCAGGCGGCGCGCTACCTCATCGGCAGTCTGCACTGCGCCGCGTGTCTCGGCCGGATAGCGAAGCGTGATCTGCAAGCCATCGCGCGTGAGCTGGAGGCGCGCCTGCGGCTTGAGCGGATCGATCGACATGTTGAGCGAATTCTCAGCCTCGATGTACTGGCGCTGGATGCTCTCGCGATAGCGGGCGAATACTTCTTCGACGGCTTCGAGCAAGCGCTTCTCGGCGAGTCGATAATCGCAATCGGGCGCGAGCGTCAGCATGACGTCGTTCCAAACGAAGTTAGTCCCGGGGATCTGCTTGAAGAAGTTGCCGCTCGGCTGAAATACCACGGCATTGGAAAACACCACCACGCGGCCGGTCGGCTGGCGATCGCTGCTCGGGCCGCCGAGTTCCATCAGGGTGAGCTTCACCAATCCGATGTCGATGACATCGCCCATCACCCCCGCGACCTGCACCCGATCTCCCACCTTGATGCCGAATCTGCCGATCAAAAAGAAGTATCCAGCCAGCGACAGGATGACATTTTGCAGCGCCACCGCGATGCCGGCCGCGGCGAAGCCCATTACCGTCGCGAGCGCGCCGATCTCGTTGGCGAAGTTGAACAGCACTACGAACGTGACCACGATGGCGAGCACGATGCGGCGCGCTTGCAGGAACACGTAGCGGCGCCGGTTGTCCTGCACGTAGCGGAAGGTGAAGCGCCGCCACAGCGCGGCAGCAGCGAAAATCACGATCAGCATCGCACTCAAAATCGCCAGGCGAACCACCAGGTGGCGCAGCGTCAGGCTCGATTGACGGCTCATCGATTCGCGCCAGCGCTGCAGGTTCGAGACATACAGGTGGAGGAGGACCTTCTGCTTGCGCAGCGGAATCGCGGAGCCGGAGATGAGCTTGTGGCGTTCGATGAGCTGCCTGAACGCCTCCTTGCGCGCGCGCAACGCCTCGACGTCGCCGGCACTCGTCTTCGCCAGCGCATCGCCGCGCTGATCGATATCGTGCAACTCGCCCAGCAGCGGTGCGCGCATCCGATCGGCTGACGCTTCGAGCGATCCGGTGAGCGCGATGGTGTCGTCGATCGTGTCGATGTTGCGATTGAGCAGCAGGAGTTGCTCGAAGATGTCCGCCAGACCCTCCCCAGGCGTCGCCGCGTTCGCCGCTGCAGGCGCAGAGGGCTTGGCGTTGCGCTCGGTATCCGGCACTGATTTTTCCAGCTCCTCGATCTGGCCCGCGAGTCCGCTCACGCTCAATCCGGACTCCTGATGAAGGTTGCCGCTCTCGAATTGAAGGATGGTGTGGATCGCGTCGCCACGCGCCTCGGCGAGATCCAGTTCGCTTTGCGCTTCCGCGATCTGGCTCAAGAGTTCCGCGCGCTTGCGTCCTCCCGCGCTCGCGATCTTCGCTTGTAATGCATTCAGGCGGTCCTGTGCGGCCTTGATCTCGGCATCCGCCTTGGCGGAACTCGCCACGAGACTCTCGGCGCCCGGCGCGGCGCGATGCTGATCGGTTGCGGGCGCGCCATTTGCGCTCGCGGCCAGCAACGCAGCATCGGCCTTGGCAAATTCGAAGGAGAGATTGAGCACCTCATCGGCGGTTTGACGATTCTCGGCAACGAATAACAGGTCGGCAGGATCCGAGACCAGGCTCTCTTCGATCGTGAGATGGCGATACCACCCGATGGTCTGGCTCAGAAATCCGATCACCGCGTGCGCGTCCGGCAGATGTGCGGCGGCGCGCACCATAGCGCCTTGTGCCGATGCCGATGATGACGCGACTGCACTGGCTGACGGCGGCGCTTGTTCGGCCGCGACGCATACCAATGCGCGAAGCATCATCATCGCGATGGCGAGGGCGACCCGTGGCGCGCGCATCGATTTAGTCCGCAGCCCCATCATCTCGAAAACCTTCACGACAGCTTAACAGAAAGTCGCTAGACCGCGCGCTCGACCTTTCCTGATGATGCGCCGCGTCACCAACCATCACGGGGAGGAACATCGTTGAGGAAAACTATCATTGGTGCGGGCTTGATTGCCCTTGGACTCGGCCTTTCGGCCGCAACGCCGTCGCTCGCGGATCCCCCGACGCTGCCGCTGCTCGCAGTCGGCGTCCTAGATTCATCGCGCGCCGGAAACTTCGCCGATCTATCGGGCTTGACCTACAACCTTGAGAACAATGTGCGCGCAAATGAGCTGGGCGGTTTAGGATCCGGCCTCGCGTATGCCAACGGCAATACCTTCCTCGCCTTGCCGGACCGTGGCCCCAATGCCGTGCCGTTCGATTCCAACATCGACGATACCGTTAGTTACATCAATCGCTTCCAAACCGTGACGATGAACCTGACGCCGAACAACACCCCTGGATTGCCCTTCATCCTGACGCCGAAGCTGCAAGCGACTACTTTGCTTTGGAGTCTCACTCCACTCAGCTATGGCGAGGGTGGCGATGGCATCGTCGGTTCGGGCAAGCCGCCACTGAACAATTTCTTCTTCCATTTCCTAACTGGACGTTCCGACGGATTCGGCCCGGGTAATTCGGGCAATCCGAAGGATGCGCGCTTCGATACCGAGGGCATCCGGCTCTCCAATGACGGGCTGCGAGTCTATATCTCCGACGAGTACGGCCCTTACGTCTATGAGTTCGATCGCATCCTCGGCGTACGGTTGCGCTCGTTCACGCTACCGTCATCATTCTATGTGCAGAACCTTAGCGCGATGGGCGCCAACGAGATGTCGCCCTTTAATACCTCGGGTCGCGTTGCCAACAAGGGGATGGAGGGATTGGCGATCACTCCCGACGGACGCACGTTGGTCGGTATCATGCAGAACTCCTTGATTCAGGATGCAGCCTTGGGCGGCAGTGCGGCAAAGATGCTGCGCATCGTGACCATCGACCTGCCCTCCGGACATGTCACGCATCAATATGCATATCTGCTCAGCGACGGCAGCGGGGTGAGCGAGATCTGCGCCTTGAATAATCATGAGTTCCTGGTCGATGAGCGCGATGGCAAGGGCCGCGGCGATGGCAGCAAGGCCAAGTTCAAGGAGCTATGGAAAATCGATCTGAACACCGCGACCGACGTGAGCGCGATGAATGGAACTGACGCGGCGGCAAATGCGGTCGGCAAGACCCTGTTCGTCGATCTGGTGGCCTCGCTGAAGCCCTTTTTCGCCACCGATCAGATTCCGGCGAAGATCGAAGGCGTCGCGTTCGGACCGGACGTGAAGACGGGCAATAGCACGCTGCATACCCTCTGGATCGCCAACGACAATGACTTCCTTGAGATGGTAGCGGACGACAGCGAGCCTCCGGTTATGGTTGCGAATCCGAATCAGTTCTTCGTGTTCGGTTTCACGGCGTCGGACCTGGGCGGTTCGCAATTCGTACCGCAACAGTTCCACGGCCTGTTCTAGCCAGATGTAATTGCGAGGGGCGCGGGCATACTGCTCGCGCCCTGCATTTTTCTACGAGACCTTCTTCGCGGTCTTGTTGTTGAATGCGGCAATGCGGTCGCGCATGTCGGGACCAACGCCGGGATTCTTGTACACTTCGTAGGAGAGGCCGGCATCGAGCGGCATGCCGTCGGTCTCGATCAGGAGCCGCTTGTTCGCGCGATGGCTGAACCAGGAATTGGCCAGGATCAGGTCACATAGCGCGCGCAGATCCTTGTCGAAGGTTTCATCCGGATAGCATACGTTCGCGAGGCCCATCGCTTCCGCCTCCGCGCCCGAGTAGGTGCGGCAGGTCAGCATCATCTCGCGCGCCTTGGCCAAGCCGACGCGACGCGGCAGGCGCTGGCTCATCCCCCAAATCGGCGTCAGCGCCCATCGTGCGTGGGTATCGGCAAACTTCGCCGATGCGGCCGCGACGATCAGATCGCCCGCGAGTGCCAGTTCGAGCGCGCCGGTATAGCAATGGCCATGGACCGCGGCGATGACCGGCTGCGGCAGATCGGCAAGGCGCTCTACCGTCTCGCTCTGGAAGTTCGGGCGCGGCGGTCGCTCGCCCTTGCCGATGTCGGCGAGATCGTGGCCCGCCGAAAAGCATTTGCCCGCGCCGCGCACCACTACCAGGCCCACGCGATCGGTCTCCTTCGCAATCGCATCGATGTGCGCGCGCAGTTCTATGAACATTTCGACGTTGATCGAATTGAGCTTGTCGGGACGATTGAGCGTCAGCGTCGCGAGCCCATCTTTATCTTCGCGCAGAACCAGACCTGCCATGTTTGTTCCTCCGAGGATCGGGTTCTCGGATGTTAGCACCGATAGCCTGTTGCAGAGGAAGATCGCACACGGTATCGGTTTCATGAGGATTGATGGCAAAGGAGAACATTCCGCCGCATTTTGAGTCAGAAGGGGGAGACTTCATCCTCTATAGCGGCGATGCGCTCGAGCTGCTGCCGAGAATCGGCGATGGCTGCGCCGATTTGATCTTTGCCGATCCGCCCTATTTCCTTTCCAACGACGGCGTGACCTGCCAGTCCGGCAAAATGGTTTCGGTGAACAAAGGCGGATGGGATCGCCTCGAATCGGTCGGCGCAATGCACGAGTTCAATCGCGCGTGGCTGCAGGCCTGCCGCGCCGCGCTCAAACCCAACGGCACCATCTGGGTATCCGGCACGCGCCACGTCATTTACTCGGTCGGCTTCGCGATGCAACAGCTCGGCTTCAGGCTGCTCAACGAGATCACGTGGGAGAAGCCGAATCCGCCGCCAAATCTTAGCTGCCGCTACTTCACCCATTCGACCGAGACCATCCTGTGGGCGGCGCGCGATGCGAAGAGCAAACACAAATTCAATTACAAGCTGATGCGGACGCGCAACCACGATCGCCAGATGAAATCGGTGTGGCAGTTCACCGCGCCGACCGGCGCCGAAAAGCAGTTCGGTACGCATCCGACCCAGAAGCCGCTCGCGCTGCTGGAGCGCATCATCGAGGCCTCGAGCAACGAGGGCGATACGGTGGTCGATCCCTTCGTCGGCAGCGGCACCACCGGCATCGCGGCGACACGGCTGGGTCGGCGCTTCATCGGCATCGATACCGAAGCGAAGTTCCTCGAGCTCGCGATCAAGCGCTACCGCGCCGGGCTCGCGCCGATGCCGGAAGCCTCCAACGAGAGATGATGGCTGCGATCGCGCGCTTCGCGGTTATCGTCATCGCGATCGGCCTCCTCGCCGGATGCGGGGGCGCAATGCCGAGCACGGACCTGCCGAGCGAGCGCCAGGTCGCGCCCGCGCCGGAGTTTCCGCAGCTACGCGACTATCGCGGCGTCGTCGATTGCAAAATGCGCGCGTCGGGATTCGATCAGAGCAAGCTCGCGGATCTCGCGGGCGCCTCGCAACTCGATTTCGTTTTTCTCGGCGATGACGCCACGCCGAATACGAGCGAGTTCGGTATCGGCGGATTTACCAGCAACGTCCTGTTCTTCCCGGGCGCGGCGTACAAAATCGGAAACCACGGGGCGCAGATCGTTGCACTCAATATCCAGCATCCGCTCGATACCTCGCGCGAACTCGTCGCGCAGATTCACGATCAGGGCGGGCTTGCGCTGGCGGCGAATCTGTCCGCATTCGACTCGCCCGATCAGTACGCGCTGGTGGACGCGGTCGAGATCTACAATCTCAATCGTGCATGGCATGCGATCAATGCGGCGTCGCTGTATCTGCATGCGATCTTTTATGGCGCGGATCATTTCTTCGCGAGTCTCGACAATGTTTCGGACGACGCACTCATTTACGATCGCATCGCGGGCGCGCGCGTCGCGCTGGTCGCGGGCATCGGCGCGGCGCCGAACATCACCGTGATGGGCACTCGGGTGGGCACCTACGAGCAGATTTTCCAGGTGTACTCGACGCATATCATCGCGAGCGAGCGTCAGACCGCTCCGATGATCGATGCGCTGCGCCACGGCCACGCATATGTCGCCTTCGATTTTCTCGGCTACGTGCCGAACTTCATGTTCCTCGCGCAGTCCGGCGATCGCAAAGTGATGATGGGCGATGAACTTCCGATGGCGCCCGGCATCAAGCTGAAAGCCGAGCTGCCCGCCGATGCCGACAAAGTCATCCTCCTCGATGGCGGCAGCGAACTCGAAACGGGAACCGACGTATCAACCTTCGAATATACGGTGACGGCGCCGGGGACCTATCGCATCGAGGCCTACCGCCACGGCCATCCGTGGATTTATTCCAACCCGATCTACATTCGGTGATGGCCTTCAATGTGACGGTGCGGGCGCTTTGGTGAGCGCGGCTTCGCGCTTGCGCACCAGTATGATCTTCGGGCCGCGATAGTAACGTTCCAACTGCGCGCCGACCAGCAGCATGTTTTGCGATGGATCGAACCATGCCGCCAGCTTCGGAACGAAGGGCGTGATCATTACCGTCCAGAATCCGAAGTTCGGTCGGACGTCGACTTTCTCCAGCTCGCCCGGGTACTCCCGCCAGGCCTGGGGCGTTTCGGGTTTGATATCGACCGCGACAATTTTGGGGGTCGGCGCACAATTGAAGACATGCAGCTTGAGCGCGTCGCGGCGCGAGTCGTGGCCGATGAACTCCTGGATCGGAATCAGCACGCTGGCGCCCGCGTAGGTGTCCTCGGGCAGGCTCAACTGTTCGGTCTTGAGGTCCAACGGCCCCGCTGCGGTGCTCTTGCCGCATACACCGAGCCCGGTTTCCCGATCGAGCCGCGCCGCGATCACCTGCGCGCCGGCCGCATTGAAAAAATCATGCCGGAAGCTGACCATCGTCGGATGCTCCGGGGGGCCCGTGAGCTTCGCGTCCTCGATGTCATAGTCGCCGTTTAGGTAGCGATTTTCCCCGTGCAGCGTCATCGCATCGGCGCTCTGCAGGAGCGTGTAGTATGCGTGCCCGATCAGCTGATTCGACTCCGCACTCATGATCTCGAAGTCGGCCGGCGGGAAATCGAGTGCGAATGCGGGGTTCACTCCGCAGCTCAGCACGAATGCGGCGCAAAGCGCGGCGCAAAACCACCAGCGTGGATCGCGCAGCGAAGTCGAGCGTACTTTAGTCACGTCACTGCGAAGCAAAATTGACGCTTGCCCTTGCGTCATCGATTTGGAAGCGTTGGTCGCGAAGGTATTTTCCTAGCCGTCATGGAGCAAAACAATCCGCGCTTTGCCGCTACGCCGCCCGATGAGCGTCCGGGCGGCGCATTCTCTGCGATGCTCGGCGTTTCGGATCGCTACCTATGGTCGCTGCTCGCCCTGCTCATGTCGGTCACGATTTTCGAGGGCTACGACGTCACCATCTTTCATCTGTGCACGCCCGACATCGCGAAGACGTTTCATCTCGACGATCGCGCAGTGGGCACGATGGCGTCATTCGTACGACTGGGCGGAATGATCGCATTCTTCGTGGTGATGTTGTCGGACCGTATTGGACGCAAGCCGGTTATATCGGCGACGGTGCTGTTCTACGCAGGATTCACTTTCCTGACGGCGATCTCGCGCGGGCTTGCGAGCTTCACGCTCTTTCAATCCTGCGCGCAGATTTTTCTTTCCGCCGAATTCGGTGTCGCTATCATCATGATTAGCGAGGAGTTCCCCGACTCCTCGCGCGGGCGCGGCGTTGCGCTGCTTCATATGGTCGGATTGCTCGGGGTGGTCGCAGGAGGTTTCCTCTACGCCCGCATCGCGGATTCTTCGTTCGGGTGGCGCGGGATGTATTTCATCGGCATCGTGCCGCTGCTGCTGGTGGCATTCATGCGGCGCAATCTGCGCGAGACCGGCCGCTTCCAGTCGATGCGTGCGGCAAATGCGAGCCCGCGCACCAGCTTCGGCGCATCGATCGCGCATGCCCTCGCGCCGTTTCGCGGCCCGTATCGCGGGCGTCTGCTGCTGGTCGCGCTGCTGTGGAACAGCGTCGGGCTGGTCGGGACGCCCGCGGTGACGTTTTTCAGCCTCTACGCCAAGCGCGACCATCACTGGACCTCGACGCAGATCGGGCAGGCGGTTGTGCTCGCCTACGTAATCGGCAGCTTGGGACATCTGGCAGCGGGATGGATGCTCGATCGCGTGGGGCGCAGGGCGACCATCGCCCTCACCTACATCGTCGGCGCGGTCGCGATCTTCGCGCTGTTCCAGACCGATACGCATAGCGCGATGCTGACCGCGATGGTCATCACGGTAGTCTCGTTCCAGGCGGCGCGCACCGCGACCGCGACCTACTCGGCGGAGTTGTTTCCCACCGAAATTCGCGCAACCTCCTACAGCATGACGGTTAACCTACTTGGTGCGCTCGCCAGCCTCGCCACGCCGTTTACCATCGGGGCCTTGTCGCGTTCGATGGGAGGGCTGGGCAATGCGGTCGCGGTGGTCAGCGTCGGACCGGTGATCGGAGCCGCCATCGTCATGATGTTCGCGCCGGAAACGCGCGGCGCTTCGCTCGAGGAGTTGGCGGCCGCGGTGGCCGGTTGACGAATGCTCGACGCGATCCTCGGCGCCAGCCCCGCGGTACGCGCCATCCAGTCTGGCGCCGCGCGCATCCTGCATAGCATCGGCATCAGTGCGAATCGCGCGACGATCGCGGCTGCGATCATTGGCATCCTGGCGGGGGTAAGCTTCGCGATCGAACGTGTCGGTTTCGGCATCCTTCTCCTTGCGCTCAGCGCCGCGCTCGACGCGCTCGACGGCACCCTGGCGCGCGAGTTCGGCGGCGCCTCGACACCATACGGCGGCATGATGGACCTGTGCTTCGATCGCGTGGTGGAAGCCGCGGTTATCATCGGCATCGTGTGGCGGCATCCGGAGTTGAACTTCTATGCGTTGGCGCTGGTAGCGAGTTGGTATGTGAATATCACGGTGTTTCTCGCGGTCGGCGCGGCGCTGGAGCGCGGCGGCCCGAAGCTCATCGAATATCCACCGGGAATCCTCGAGCGCACCGAGGCGCTGATCTTCTTCACGGTGCTCGCGCTGGTCGAATCGACGCACTACCTGGCGCCGGCCGGCCCGCTGTTATGCCTCGCGATGACGGCGCTGGAGATCGCGACCGGCGCGCAGCGTTTCCTCTTCGGGCGCACCCGCTTGCGGCCATGATGTTGCGCACATGCGGTTCGGCTGAAACAATTGACCGTTCTATAAATGCGCCGCCTGGAAACCATCATCGTCGTCCTCGCGCTCGGCTTCTACGTCTGGTTCCTGAGTCATTTCGGAGTGCGCGAGGTGCTCGGCTATGTGCGGCTGGCCGGATGGGGCCTGGTGCTCACGATTTCGCTCGAGACGTTCGCGCGCGCCGCCAACACGCTTGGATGGGAAATGACCATCGGGCCCTACAATGCGCTGCCCTTCGGGCAGCTCTTTCTTGCGCGCATCGCGGGCGAGGCGGTGGACTATGTGACGCCCTCGGCGCAGCTCGGCGGCCAGTTCGTGATGGCGATGATGGTGCGGCGGAGTCTCGATATGGCGATGGGACTGGCGACGGTGGTGGTTGCGGCGCTCTGCGAAATGGTCGGCCAGATCGTGTTCATCACGCTGGCGCTGTTCGCATCGATCCAACTGGTTCCGCGCAGCAGTGATTTTTTCTGGGCGCTGCTGGGCGGATTTCTTCTCGCGCTCGGCCTCATCGGGGGCTTCCTCTACGTACAGCGCAAGCATCCATTCTCGTATCTCTTGTCGATCGCAGGCAAAGTGGTGGGGAGCGAGGCTCGGGAATACCAGGCTGCGGCGGCGGAGGCCGACGAATTTTTGCTCGACTTTTATACGAACTATCCCGACCGGGTGGCGCTCTCATCGCTATGCTATCTGTTCGCATGGAGTCTGGGACCGGTCGAGATTTACATCCTATTGCGCTTGCTCCATCAACCCGCAAGCTTTGAGATAGCGTTGCTGGTTGAAGCCGCCGGGCTGTTGTTGGAGCGCGCTACGTTTCTGATTCCCGGCAAGCTGGTCAGCCAGGAAGGGGGCAAGGCGCTGATTCTGGCGCTGCTCGGATATCCGGTGGGAGTGGGATTCGCGATCGGCTTTCTGCGCCGGATTAAGGAAATGGTATGGGTTCTGTTCGGGCTGGTTAGCCTGATGGTTCATCGCATGACGGTCGGCACCGATAGCGGGGACGACCGCACGGACAAAATCGTTGCCTTAGGGTGAGCGGAGGATCTCGATGAAAAGATCGTTGGTTGTGGCGGCCGCGGTGGCGGCAATGGTCGCCTCAGTGTCGTTCGCGGCGTGGGCCGGCGTGGTTATCAATGAAACCGAAACCGTAATCAGCGGGCAGCCCGCCGGGATTGCGATGCAACCGCATCAGCGCACCCTGATGATCGAGGGCGACAAGCAGAAGATGGTTCTCGATGGCGGCCGTTCGGTCATCTTTGACCTCGACAAAAGCACCATGGACATCATCGACCCGGCGCAGAAGAACTACATCGAGGCGCCTTTCCCGCCCAGGGGTATGATGGCGCAGAATATCGGGGGACCGGGCCTGCATGCCTCCGAATTTGCCAAGGGCGGAACCTCTCGCACCGTGGCGTCCTACAAGTGCGACGACTATCACGGCAGCGGTAAGCTGCCGATGGGCGAGTTCTCGATGGTCTATTGCGCATCCAGCAAGGCGCCCGGCGCCGCGGAGTACAGCGCGTTTCAAAAGGCGATGGCCGCCAAGCTCAAGGAGGCCGGCGTCTCGTTACCCGGCCGCCTCCCCGACGGCATTCCGCTGGTCCAGGAAACCACCACCAGGATTGGCCTCATCGATTCGCCCAATCTTCCGAAGGAAGCCGCTGAGCAATTGAAGAAGCAATTCGCCGATCGTCCGCCGATGGTCACCAAGACCGAAGTAACCAAGGTTGAAGAAAAGAAAATAGCCGCCGCGGAATTCCAGGTTCCTGCCGGCTATACCAAGCGCGAGACACCGATGGGACTCGGGATGGGACATCCCGGAATGGGCGGACATGCGATGATGGGCCCGGGTGGTCACGCGATGATGGGTCCAGGCGGCTCGCCCGCCGCCGCAGCGTCGCCGGCCGCGAAGCCGTAAATCGCGAGCGCACCTCGCGTACAAAAAAGAGCGGGACCAGCGACGGCCCCGCTCTTTTTGTGTTTGCTCGCTAACGCGGAAATCAGGCTTGCGCGGGCGGCTGCTCCACCGGCTTCTCTTCGGCGGGCTTGTTGAGCGCGGCGCAAGAATCCCATACCCAGGTCGTGCTCGAAAGCTCATCTTCCGAAAATAGACGCAGCGCTTCTCTGGTCTGGAGGTCTTCCTTGATCAGGGCGGCGAAATCGCAAATCGGTTTGATCGCTTCCTTGGGATCGCCAACGCTCTTGGTGAAGCGCAGCAGCTTCTCGTTATCGGGGATGTTGGGGTCGCCCAGATACTCCTTGAACTTGCGGCCTTCCTCGGTCGCGCCCGCCCGCTTCTCGCCGCCGAGTTCCATCAGGCGCTGCTCGAAAATGCGCGCATGATAGGCCTCGCGCTCCGCGATCATGCGGATGCCGGTTTTGATGCAATCGGTAGTGCATACCGCGGCCCACGCCGCGAAGGCCTCGCCGCCGTTGGCCTCGCCCGCGCGAACCTTATCGAGGAAGCTCACGATCGCGGCGCGTTCGGACTTGTAGGTCTTGCCGAAAGCGTGAAAGCCTCCCGCGTCGCCATTGGCGGCTGGCGAAGTTCCCTCCAGCTTCGCCATCTCCGCTTCGAACGCCGCTTCGCTGATGATGCCGCCGCGATACGCGCGCAGCAGCTGTTTAAATTCGAAATCGCGATTCATTTTCCGTTACTCCTCCAGGCGTTTGTACTGACGAGATTTTTCGACAGGATAGGGTCGCGCGGAAATTAATGTCAACGCAAAATTGGGCGAAACCGTAAACAGGGATGAACAGGAACCGAAATAGAAAAGCTCAGCCAACGAGAAACGATGTGCTCTAGCGCCGCTCGGGCGAATTCCGCATCATCTATGAATTGTTGAAAATATTCTCCCAGAGGTCCTATTCATGCCCGAGTTCAGTCACAAATTCGTCAACACCAACGGCATCAAGATGCATCTGGTCGAAGCCGGGCGTGGATTTCCAGTCGTGATGTGCCACGGCTTCCCGGAACTCTGGTATTCATGGCGCCATCAAATTCGCGCGCTCGCCGAGGCCGGCTTTCGCGCCATCGCGCCCGACCAGCGCGGCTACGGGGACACCGAATGCCCGCCGCCGATCGAGGCCTACACGCAGAAGAACATCGTCACCGACATCATCGGGATGCTGGACGCGCTCGGCATCGACAAATGCGTGATCGTTGGCCACGACTGGGGCGGTGCAACGGCCTGGAACGCGCCGATGATCTATCCGGAGCGCATCGAGCGCGTGATCGGCATCAACACGCCGTTTATGGCGCGTCCGCCGATAAAGCCGACCGACGCGATGAAGGCGATGGCAGCAGGCAATTTTCACTACATTTTGTATTTCCAGGAACCGGGGGTCGCGGAGAAGGAGCTCGAGCGCGACGTGCGCCGCACGCTGCGCGGATTTTACCAGGATCCTCCGGCCATGAGCGCGGAGGAGATCCGAAAGGCGCCGCCCGGCGTGTTCGGTGCGGCCGGCGGCGGTATCCTCGAGCGGATGGTCGATGCACCGCACGGAAAATTCCTCACCGCCGAAGACTTCGAGGTGTTCGTGAAGGCATTCGAGAAGACCGGCTTTCGCGGCGGTCTGAACTGGTATCGCAACATCGATCGCAACTGGGAAGAGAGCGTGAACCTGACGCAGAAGGTCACTCAGCCCGCGCTGATGATCACCGCTGAGAAGGACGTCGTGCTGCGGCCGGAGATGGCCGAGGGGATGACGACGTGGGTGCCCAACCTGCGCAAGACGGTGCTCATCAAGGGCTCCGGGCATTGGACGCAACAGGAAAAGCCTCGCGAGGTGAACGCCGCGATTCTGGATTTCCTTAGCGATATGAAGAAATAACTAGCCGATCGGCGGCGGTGCAACGCGCGTACCATCTCTAAGGATCAGATACTGGCGATCGGGCGCATCGCAAAGTGCGCCCGGCCTCACCATCGGCGACGGCGGAGTGCCCGGCGCGACGCGCGCTCCATCAAGCGCATACTGCAAAATGTAGGTTTTGCGTACATCGTGCGTAAGGTTGGGGCCGGTTCGATGCGGCGTCAGCGAGGAGAACACCACGATGCCGCCGGTGCGCACCGGAACCGCCGTCGCTTCCACGCCGTCGTCCTCGCGGCATACGTAGCCGGTCTCGCTCGCGCGATGCTTGAGCGTCCCGCGCAGATGGCCGCCCGGAATCACCCACGGACATCCATTGTCGAGCGTCGCATCGGTCAGCGCGATCCAGCAGGTCAGATACGCTTGCGGCTCGATGAAGGTGTAGCCGTTATCCTGATGCCATGGGAAATGCTTCGGGTACTCGGGCTTCTTGTACACGGCCTGATCCCAATAGAGACGGACATCGGGACCGATGAGATCGTGACATAGATCCGCGAAGACTTGCGAAGCCGAAAACTCGCGGAGGAATTGCGAGCGGCGTACCAGATGAATGGTGAAGCTGATGCCGTCGGCCTCGGAAATCATAAGGCGCTTGCCGGGCTGCGCGCGCACGAATTCCTCCATCTTCGCTTCGCGCGGATCGATTTCGGCAATCGCCCGCGCGACGGACTCGCGATCGATGGCATCCTCAAGGGCGAAGAATCCCTGCTCATTGAATGAGCGGGCCTGCTCCTCCGTGATCCTCCGAAACGGCCCGACGATCGGCGTCCATTCGAATCCGCGATTGAGCGGATGCAGTTCGGCCGATTCAGAGGAGTGCGGCATCGCTACTTGCTCGGAGGCTCGGTGGATTCCGCGACGATCTCGATGAGGTCGCGCACCCGCATCTGATCCTCGAGCGAGCGCGACTTGAGCGCATCTTCCATCATCGTCATGCAGAAGGGGCATCCGACCGCGAGCGTCTTCGGATTCGCGACGCTTATCTGGTCGAAGCGTTTCTGGTTGATGCGGGTGCCTTCGTGCTCCTCCTTCCACATGCAGCCACCGCCCGCGCCACAACAGAAGGTACGATTCTTCGACTGATCGACGTCCTCGACTTCGGTGCCGGGAATTGCGCGCAGCGCGTTACGCGCGCCGTCCCATTGGCGGTTGTGGCGCGCCATGTAGCACGGATCGTGATAGGTGATGCGCTCGTTGACCGCATGGCGCGGCTTGAGGCGTCCGGCCTGGATCAGCTCATCGAGGAACTCGGCCTCATGCACCACCTGATAGTCGCCGCCGCCGAAGTCCGGATATTCGTTCTTCAGATTGTGGAAGCAATGTGGGCATTGTGTGACGATGCGGCGCGGCTGGTAGCGATTGAGCGTCTCGACGTTTTGCGCCGCCACGGTCGCATAGAGGTATTCGTTGCCGAGCCTGCGTGCGGGATCGCCGGTGCAGGTTTCCTCCTTGCCCAGGATGGCGAATTTTACGCCTGCCTGTTTCATGAGCGCGGCGAATGACTTGCTGACCTTCTGATTGCGTTCATCGAACGATCCCGCGCATCCGACCCAGTACAGCACGTCGATGTCGCTCGGGTCTTCGAGCTCCGCCATCTGCGGGATGTCGAGGCCCTTCGCCCATTCGTCGCGCTTCTCCGCCGCAATGCCCCATGGGTTGCCCTGATTCTCGATGCCTTTGAAGGCGCTGGTCGCCTCCTGCGGGAAGCGCGATTCCATCAGCACGTCGTAGCGGCGCATATCGATGATACGCTGGATGTGCTCGATGCCGACCGGGCATCCCTCTTCGCACCATCCGCAGGTGGTACAGCCCCATATGGCTTCTTCGGTCGCGACCTCGGTAATCATATCGGCGCCGTGATATTGCGGCAGTTCGCCATTGCCATTCGATGGCGCGCCCTGATGCTTCAGCAGGAACGGAGCCTTACTCAACAAATGCTCGCGTTGCTCGACCACCAGATGCTTCGGGTTGAGCGTCTTGCCGGTGTTGAAGGTGGGGCAGTTGATGGTGCAGCGGCCGCATTCGAGGCACGACGCCATATCGAGCAGCGTCTTCCATCCATACTGCTCGACCTGCGAGACCCCGAAGGTTTCGGCATTTTCGAAATCCTTAATCGGTGCGAGGCGGCCGCGCGGCTTCAGGTTGCGGAAGAACAGATTGGTCGGCGCGAAGAACAGATGGCGCAGCTTGGTGAACGGGAAGCAGAACAGCAATCCGAACACCAGGATGACGTGGACGATCCACAGGATGCGGTGGTACATGAGGCCCGCGCCGATCGCGCCTTCGAACTTCGCCATCTGCCGCCCGATGTAGGCCCATTCGGTGAAGTCCGGATGCTGCGCGTTGATGCGCGCGCCCTCCAGCATCAAGCCGGTGATCGCGACCAGCACCATCATCAGCATCGGAATTTCATAGCCGAGGCGATTTTCGAAATTGTCGATGGTCTTTTCCTGCGGAGGCGCGCTAAGAATCGCGGGACGCCCAAACGCGCGCCGCGCGCCTTCCGCGAGTACGCCCAGAATCAGCATCAGGAAGAAGGTGTCCATCGCGGCTTTGTAAAGGAGGTAGAAGTCGCCGTAGTAGAAGAACACCGGGATGCCCATCTTCTTGAGCACCATCTGCACCGGCGTGATGGGACCAAAACTCGGATCGTTGATGAGCACGATCACGGTGCCGATGAAGAGCCCAACGAATGCGACATAGAACGCATAGTGCATCCAGCCCCAGGTCTCGCGGATGACCACGCCTTGTCCGAACGAATCGCGTAGCGCGAGGATGATGCGGCGCGGAATCTGCTCGAAGCGCCCCTGCTCCGGCTGTCCCAGCGATACCACCCGATACCATCGCCACACCGCGTAGATGATCGCCGCGGTCCATAGCGCAGTGAGCGCATACATGATCACGACGAACGCATCGGGAACGTTCCACAGGATGGGACGAGTGATTTGTTGGTCCATCGCAGCTCCGGCTGAGGCAGTTATCGATCCAAACTGAGGTTTAACCAGACCGAGGGGAGGGTTTTCAACGCCCTCGAAGGCGCAGAGCTCAGGGAGCTGCGTTGATGAGAAAGGTGTGATGGAACTCGCGAAACCCCATCTGGAGATGGCGGAAGAAATCGCGCCCGAGGAGGTTGCGCCGGATGGGGACGGTACTGATCGCAGCATCAAGCGCGAAACGCCCGAGGTCGGGATGGAATAGTTCGAGCCGATGAATCCGCGCGGCTAATGCAACACCCGACGCGGCGCTCAGCCCGGTTTCAGGTCCTGCCATTAAATCCATTCCCAATGTGGACACGAGCAGTGCGCCATCGAATAGGCTGAATTCCGCTCCGGTATCGAGATACGCCCTTATGTCTGCCTTGGGGAAATCGGTACCGTGCAACGTCAGGCTTAGCCGCAGACCCGGAAGAGACTTTCCGGTGAATTCGTCGACTAGATTATTGTACGAGTGAGTATAG